>Ga0209267_1000336_pt1 | contig 34471 bp, 28 predicted proteins | sample GraSoiAngelo_137_FD_185894 | JGI IMG/M metagenome (GOLD analysis project Ga0209267, IMG submission 185894) | Grasslands soil microbial communities from the Angelo Coastal Reserve, California, USA - 14_0929_09_30cm (SPAdes) (version 2) | ecosystem: Environmental > Terrestrial > Soil > Grasslands ... | reverse complement strand
CCTCGTGACAGGCCGAACACGGCATGCCGTATTTCCGTGCGAAAGCCGGGATGGCATAAACCTTGCCCGCCGGGATGGGCAGTGCCGAAGCGGAACGGCTGTCCATTAATAGGATGGCCAGAACCAGCGAACCACAGACAAGCAAGGATGCAAGCCAGGGCATCCTTCTGTTCATCGACGATGAAGCCCAGTGGAACATACCGCCTCCTCAGCATGATGTTATACAGCCCCTCAACAAATCTTTAGGACGCACGGAAAGGCGTGCGATATAGTACAGGCCGCGGTGCGGCGTTAACCGCGTAACTTCCGTGTAATGCTGTGCACCAACCAGCCAATCGAGGCACTGGTCTGATGACTCAGCTGCGCCTTGTGTTAGCCGGCGAAGCTTCACATGGATCAGCCGTTTGCTCAAGAGTACCTTAAATCGTTTCCGCGTTTTTGCTTTGCAGCAATCAAAGAGAGCGACTTGATGAAAGTTTACAAAGACATTACATCGCGTTGTCCGGGCCAGCTCGGAGCTAGTGTATAGGTAATTGGAAACGCGCTTCTTTTTGGTCTCCAGGCGGATTTCTCATTTTTGCAAATCTCTCAAGGCCCTTGGCAGGCGACGATCCCGAAAGCTATTCGAGTAGAGGCTCTGTAGATTCAGCCAAAACTCAGCGCTCGTGCCAAAGAAATGAGCGAGGCGCATCCAGGAGAAGGTAGGAAAATCCACAAGAGACTTCCCACGCTAAAACGGCGCGAGCTCGTCAACGCATGATGGGTCGCACGCCCTTGACGGCAGTCTCTTCCCACTGTCGATTGCATCCCAGCTTGCTGAATCTCCGCAGCATTCATTGCTCTTCCTTCTCGATCCGCTGCTTCTCCAGTAACACCGAGTCGGCAAACGCTCCATCGTCGTTGGCATGGGAAAACACGAGCTCTTGCACTTCCTCGGTCGTTCCGGTCAGCATCAGCGTATCATCCACCTTCACGCACGGAGTATCGACGCTTTCTTCGTCCAGCTTCGCCTTTAGCCACCTTGCGCTCAAAAATGCCATTTGGATCGAGTCCTGACTGATCTCCACGCGCGCGATGGTATGCGCGCGGGTAAAATGCGCGCGGTAAAACTCGTTCCCCTCCTTGCTGCTCTGGGGATAAACGTCCATAAAATCAAAGGCGCCCAGCCGCACGACGCGGGCCTCGAATTCTCCCGACACTTCCTGCTCTCCGTCCTTTTCCTTCACCACCAGCTTGTACTCCTTCTCCTTCCCCTCCTCCTTTCTTTCTTCGAATGAGAAGGTCACGTCTCCTTCTTTGTCACCCCAAATTCCGTTCAATCTGGAATCGGCCTCCAAATCTAGCTGGGTGTAAAATGGCTGAAGCGACGTAATAAACGGACGCCCGTCGCTGTCGCACCCGGTCGCAACAATACTCCCAAATGCCAGCGCTACTCCTAGCGGCCAGCTCCACCGCCAGGAACTCTTGCCGGTTTGTTTAGCCATAGTCGCACTCCTTCGAGGGCCGCCCCCGCCCGTCCGGCAATTCTGCCGGGGGCCTGTTGGCAATCACTTCCCCTCATTCAGGTATAGCGACAAAAAAAGGTGGGAATTGCAGTCCTAGCGCAGCCTATCCCGTGCTTTCATTCGCCGCGCCGGACCATCCGCGCCACGGCCATTTTGATGGCCGAATATCGCGTCGCACTCACCATCAGCAAGGAACCCAGAATCAGCAGCAGGATGGGCCAGCGCGACTTCTGCTTGAAGATGTCTTCTTGCAGCCGAACAAGCCCGATCCCAAGAAATATCATCCCGACGACGAAATAGTTCTTCATCTGCTTGCGAATGCTTCCGTACACAAATAGCAGCGCCGCCGCTGGCAGCAGCATTTCAAAAACACGCGCCTCCTTCTTCATCAACGGATCGTTCAGTTGACCTTCCCATCTATCCGTTGCCTCCAGCCCTAAAAAAAACAATGAGGTCAGCACATGTCCAGGTATCACAAATCGGAACGCTTTACCCACGGCGCGCATTTGCGATAGGGAGAACCGCTCGCAAATCACCTCCAACAGCAAATAAATCCCCGCATTGATAACAAAAAGATACTCGATCTCGCCGCGCGTCCAGGGCAATCGCGCTGCCAGCCATTCCTGATACTGCTTATGAGTGCTTGCCAGCCCGCTCAGCGCTGCAAATGTGAAAACCACTGCGATCGGGTAGAAGTACCGCGAGTCGTTCGGCAAATGGCGCCACTCCAGCGCCATCGCCATCGCGAAAAACAGCAGGGCGGCGGGGATTAGCCGGAAATAGAATTTTCCGGGGTCAGCGTCTAGCCACTCCAGCAGCCCCACTCGCATCAGCGTGACTACCCACAACCACGCCACCATGACCGCAAAAACGAGTGAGAACACCGACGATTTCGCAAACCGCCTCAGCCACACGTATACCGGCAGCGACAGAATGACCGCCCACCAGATCTGCGCGTTCGTTGTTTGCTTAAACGTCTTTGAGATGCGCCCCAGCAACTCCCAGTTCGGATTCGCTGCTGCCCTGGTAAACAAGTGATAGGCGCCGAACGCCACGAGCAACGCAATGGGAAGCAATAGGCAAAACGCCAGCAGGTAGGCAATCCCAATCCGCAACTGTCCCGATTTCCAAAGCCGCAGCCCGCGGTCCGCCATCAATGCCGCGGCCCCCGCCACCACGATGACTCCCAGCGTCCCCGAAAGGTCCGCAAACTGGAACAGGAACAACAATGCCGCGCCCACCGTGAGTATCCAAGCGCCGAGATACAAGCTCACCTGCGGCAGCGACAGCCTTCGCGCGTTCAAGATCCACGAGTCTTCTCTTTCTACCAGCCGTGCGTAGTCTCTGCGCAGCGCCTCATACTCGTGTTCCGAAACGATCTCCTCCTCCCGCCAGCCCTCTAGCTCGCGCAGGTACTGTTCGATCTTTCCGGACATCAGATTCGAATACGCAGTCGGCACCGCATGCACTTTTTCCCCCGCCAGGAATCGTTCCAGATCATCCGCCATTTCTCGCGCGGACGCATAGCGGTTCTCAGGTTTTTTTTCCAGCGCCTTCAGGCAGACGTCTTGCAAGTCCGTGGGTATTTCTGGATTTCGCCGCCTTGGCAGCGTCGGATCTTGGTCGCGGATCAGCCGCACCTGCTCGCCAAACGTTTCTCCGTGAAACGGTGGGCTTCCGGTCAGCAACTCGTACAGTATTGTGCCTAGCGAAAAAACATCGCTTCGCGGATCGAATCGTGACCCCGGCAGTGTGTGTTCCGGTGAAAAATAATCCGGTGTGCCCATGATCTCCCCGGGCCGCGTTACTCGGCTGATGTTGCTCCCCACATGCTGCGCCAGCCCGAAATCCAAGATTTTCGGATCCATGTCCGCGTTCACCAGTATGTTCGTTGGCTTCAGGTCGCGATGCACGATTTTGTGCTCATGCAGGAAATGCACCGCCAACGCCACTTTGCGCATCAGCTCCGTTTTTTGTGATAGCGTCAGCGCTCGCGCAGCTTCCACGAGCGATCTTCCCTCCACCAATTCCATCACGAAGTGAGGAAGTTCATCCGACGGGCCCAGGCTGAAGATATGCACGATGTTCGGGTGGCTGATCTGCGCGAGTGCTCGCGCCTCGTGCATGAAGCGTGTCTTGACGGTTTCTTCGGCGCGGTAGCGCCGCCCGAGTATTTTGATCGCCACCTTTCGGTTCAATCGCTCGTCATATCCCAACAGAACCCGCCCCATTCCGCCGACGCCAATGTCCCCGAGAATCTTGTGCCCGGAGAGTCTCTCGGGCAAATCTTCTCCTTCTTCAGATTCAGGAGCTGAACCCTCGGAAAATGGCGGTCCATCCATCTCATTCAGCGATTCCAGCAACGGTCGAAGCTCGTTTTCTAGTCCGGGGCAAGTCTTGCAGAAGGCATCAATGTCCACCGTCTCTTCGCGCGTAACTTGATCTAGGTATGACGCCAGCGCTTCGGCTATCGCGCGCTCCCGTTCCGCAGATTCTTCACCGCGGGGCGGGAGATTCTGAGGGTTTCTTAGGGACTCTTCGTCGCTCATTGTTTCAGACCCGCGGCTTCCAGCTCGCGGAAGCGTTTCAGCGCGCGGTGCAAAGTGAGGGCGACGCTTTCCCTCGATTTTTTCACGCGTTCGGAAATCTCTTTGGTCGTCAGCCCCTCGAATTTTGCCATCAGGATCATTTCCCTATATTCCGCCGGGAGGACATCCAGTTTCTTGAGTAGAATCTGCAAGCCCTCTTTCCTGGCAAACACCCGGCTGGGGGTTTCGGAGTGCACCGGATCCGGCCCAGCCGGGTTACTCCTCGACCGGAACCTCAACATATTTTCTGCGTGGCGCTTTCCTCGGCGCTGGTAGCGGGCGGCATCCACAATCACGTGGTCCGAGATCCGCGATAGCCAAGCCATTAAGCTTCCCGGAGACTGATACGTGAAATTACCCATATCTTGAGCCGCCGTCAGGAACACCTCTTGCAAGATGTCCTCTGCGTCAATCACAACACGCAGCTCCGGGCTCATCTTGTAGTGCACTAGCACCGCCAGCCTCCTCCGGTACTTCCGGAAGATTAGAGTGAACGCCTCTGTCTCACCCCTTTTGAAGCGCTCGACCAAGCCAAATGTAGATGTTGCGGAGTCCATCTTTCCCCGCCCGACCATCTCCTTCGCGATTTCAAGTACTCTATCCACACATCCAGGCGCTAAGCAAGCATCCCAACTAGTTCTGCAGGCCAGGTTCGCCATCGTCTGCAAAGAGTCGAGGTGCACTCCGGGGCAATAAATGTCTCCTTCCGCTCTGCAAGCTGTGTGGGAGCGACCTTTCCATGGAACAACTCATCGACGAGTTGCAGGAGATTCAGCAGTTCGTTTTGCTCTACCCGCGGCAAGGCGAGAAGGGTACCCCTCGTGCGGCCTAGGTGCTCTCGAAGCAAACTTTGGCGCAGCAGGCTTTGGCCAAGGCGCTGAAGTTGGATGAACTGCAGATTACCCACCGTGGGTAATATCAACCGGACGTCTTAAACTGCACAAAAAAGAACTCTTAGAAATCTGCCGACCGAACCCGCAGTAAACTCCCGCTAGGGGGAGGGGACAGCAGGCGGTGAGTGTCTATCGGCTTGGTAGATCGACCGTGACGAGGGTTCCTGCTATCGCGGTTTCGACCGCGGTAACAACCTGCGGCAGCATCGGCTTCACGAACGGCCACAGGCCGTTGCCAAGGACGACGACCGCAATCCTGCGACCTTCAAGGTTTTGCTGATAACGCATGTTTTTGTCGGTTGTGAGCAGCACGTCAAACCCGGCCTCTTCCGCGACACGCAATAACTCACTGTTGGCCAGAGTGCTCCATCCTTGCTCTCTTGACGTCTTGACGGTATGAGCTTCCAGCGAGCGGCGGATTTGTACTGGGGTTCCCTGATCGAACAGGATACGCATTTACCGGGCCGATGCCGGAGTCTCCAGGCTGCGAGCGGCGAACTCCAAGACGGCCTCGATGTGCTCCCGCGTGAGTCCGTCATACGTCTCTATCAATTCATTGATGGTCATGCCTTCTTCCAATCCCGCGAAGACGGTGGCAACCGGCATTCGCGTGCCGCGAAACACCCATGCCCCGCTCACCTTTCCGGGTACGCTCTCTACAGCCAGACATTGCGACCAGTCAAGCGCTGCCATCGTGAATCTCCTTTGTGATTTTAGCACAGAGTCCGGGCCGGAGATTTGGAACGGGAACAAGTCCGCTCGCCATTTCTCCAAGAAATCGGACATATCTTGGGGTGGATGGCTGCGGCCAATTCTTGGCTTGTGACCTCGCCTAAAGACATCCCTGTGTAGTCAAGGTATGCCATGGTCGAAAAAGTCGTGCGTAGGGCTCTTGATTAAGGCCGCTGACAATCCCTGGCAATACCTACATCCGCCTAGGTGGTTGTAGGTCACTCGTCGAGCGGAATCGGCTCGCCGGGAAGGTCGCTTGAGCGGTACAGGGCCTCGACGAGCGCCATTGTTTGAAACGCATCTTCAAAGTGCGACGGCAACGTGGAGACGGATCCTTCGGCGAAGCACTGGAGAGCGCCCATGGTTCCCATGAAAGCGTCGGGAAAGTTGTTCCCGGTGACCGGGACGGAGCGCCAGCGCGGAGAGTCTGAGCCCCGCTCGGCGTATTCGGCGGTATCTGGCTTCCCGGCCGGATAGTCCAGGTTGACGCCCATACTGATGCGTGCCGCGCCGTTGAGTCCCTCCCATTGGATGAAGCTGTGCTGATGTTCCGGGCCGAACTTGTGGTTGTGGTTGGTGGCAATGAAGACGCGCTTGGAGTTGCCGTAATCGAGGATGGCGATGGTCTTGGTGGCCGCGAGGTTTGCCGTGTGCGGGTTGTTTACCGTGCGCGCGTAGACGCCTTGCGGATTGCCGAGCCATGAGCGAACAAGGTCGAAGTAGTGAATGCTGTGATAGAGGATTTCGAGCCTCGGCGCGGTGGCAAGAAAGGACCAGAGATGCCAAGGGGTATAAGTGCTTGTCTGGACTTCGATGTCGTGGATTTCACCTAGGAGACCACTGCTCGCCAGTGCAGCGACAGCGAGGTTATTGGGAGAGTAGCGTAGAGAGAAGTTTACGGCGGCAGCGAAACCCTTGCTCAAGCAAAGGTCCCGAATGATGCGAGCTTCCTGGAGGGTCTCACCCATGGGCTTCTGCATGAGCACGGTCGCGCTGTCGGGTAGCTCCGGAAGGATATGGACAAGCTGAGAGGCGGGAACCGCCACATCGAAGACAGCGTCAGGTGGAGCGAAGCGTACGGCTTCAGCAAGGGAACTGAACGAACGGGGAATCCGACGCTTGGCTGCGAGTTCTGCTGCTTTGTCTCCATCTTGATCCACTAGGCTGATGACTGGGAACCCCGCCCTTTCGTATGCAGGCAGATGTGCGGCGCGAACGATACCTCCGGCGCCTATGACAACGATGGGACGGACCTGCTTTGGGCGGGGTTGCCGGACTGTTTGAACAGCTGCGGTAATCCGCGCATCAAGGCTTTCCGCGGTGGGAGGATTTGGCATCGTTGGATCTCCGTGTGAGATGTCTTTGAAGGTTGCGGCAGACAGTAGTTCCGCCGCGTGAACGGCTAATGTTTACCGGGCCGCTCGTGTCCGGAGTTCTCGAGGGCCCTCCTGATGATCGTCGCTGCCTGGGCGCCCATGATTGCCGAGCCAGCCTTGTTGAAATGGAAGGCGTCTTCGTAGAGGTCGGGATGCTGGATCATCAGAGCGTGTTGGTCATCGATGGGAATCCTCTCCGCTTCGATGAAGGCTCGGGCGATGGCATTTCTCGCGTCTATGCGGGAATTCGAGGCGCCGTTGGATGCCTCGGGTTTGACCGGTGTGATCGTAGTCCAGATGAGCTTGCCGCGACCTGGGAGTGCCCGAATGGCTTGGAGAAAAATGGGAAAGCTGGATTTGAATTGCGCTTCGGAATATCCCCAGCCGTGCAAGCCGTTGTTGAAGTGAACTACAGTGAACGAGACACCCTGTAAGGCGGAGAACTCGGCAATCTGACGGGGAAGACGGGGATCGCCCACGGACGTCGAAGACGCCAAGAGGTAGACATTGGCGACGCCGCGGAGATCTTTGGTTACCTGTGGGAAATAGTTGCGTGTGATAGAGTCGCCGAGAAGAAGGACGTTGGGCAGCTTGGGGTCGGCGAGTTGCGAGCGAACTTCCCAGGTCCACTCGATCTCCTCGGGAATAGAAGTTTGGTCCTGGGCGCAGAGGAGTGAGGGCCGGGCCACAAGACTGAGAGAGAAAATAGCAAACACTCGAAAAACGCAGCGGGCTGCAGAAATTTTCTGAAGTCGCGTTCCCATGTGATCTTCACAATTGTTCATGACGCTCTCTCAGTGCCCCCGGTGGCTTTCAAAGAACGGCCTACATGCTGCCAGCTGCGAGCAGCACAATCGCAGCCGTCAGACCTGCGATGCCTGAGCCCAATAAGAGTCGTGCAGAGCGGGAGGCTTGCTGCCATTCGCCCGTCAGAACTCCCGCCATGGTGGCGGTCATGATCATGAAGATCTGTAACAGGCCCCATCCGACGGATGTGCCCAGTGCACCGAGGAACGTTGCGCTCATTCCATACAAAGCAAATGCTCCCATCCAGAGAACGCCCATCAGGGAGGACCGCAAGAAGTCTGGCGGTGTAGAGCGAAACAAAGCCCAGGTCCGATTCTTGGTTAGCAGCCACAAACTGTAGGCCGCGTTGGGAACGAGGCCTCCCGCTAGTCCAACTGGCCAAACCGCGTAAGCGGCGTGCACGGGCTGGTTTCCCAACGTTACAGCCGTTTTGGCAATATCTTGCCCAAAGGCAAACGAGTAGTTGAGCATGGGTGCCATGAGGCCACAGAGCACTGCAAGAAAGGTAGCCGCGAGGTAGGAACGATGCGATGGATTCTCATGAAGGCCCGCCGCACGTTCTTTGATTTGACCACTCCACGCGGTCAAAGAAATTCCGATCGACATGACCACCACACCGCTCAAGATCAATCTTAGTGCATGCTCCTTGGCGAGGGTCCTTTGCTGAACGAAGAGTGGAACCAGCGTTCCGAGAACTGCGCCAAGGCCGACGATGATTGCGTACGCGATGCCCAGACCAAGGCGCTTTACGGAAACGCCGAAAAGAATTTGCGCGATTCCCCATCCGGCACCCAGCAATATCGGAATGGCAAGCTGCTGAGGGGACAGAGCTCGATACGTTTCGAACAGACGCTCCACAAAAGCAACGGCAAGTATCCAGGGAATGATTACAAGAGAGACCATACTGAAAACAAGCCACACGTTCTCCCATTTCCAAGTACGTACAAACTTCGACGGAAGCATGCAAGTGCCGGACATCAGCCCCGCAACCAGTACCAGAGAGACTCCCGTCGGCACAGAATGTTCCATCAGTGATTGTCGCCCAGAGACAAGTTCAAGTCACATGAGGCACCGGGATCCTGCGGAGTCTTGTAGCAGCCGTCCGCAACAGACGCCGGGAAAACGAACTGACTGCGCAGGTGGGGGATGTGCTCCAGGAACGAGATTTCGTGTCCCAGCGCAATGTGATTGAACAAGACAAGGTGCTGATGCAATTGCCCCATGTCCCCTACGTGTGGAACTACCGGAAGTAGGAACTTCTTCGCAAGAAGACTGACGGCGAGAAACTCGCTCACGCCCGCCAGCCTGGTGCAGTCGGCCTGCACGTAGTGAAGAGCCGAAGCCTGAAGAAAGTTCTTGAACACGACTCGATTCGGAATATGCTCGCCCGCCGCGATCTTAATGGGGGCGATTTCGCGCGCCAGCACGGCATGTGCATGAACGTCGTCGGGATGAGTGGGCTCTTCGATCCATGAAGGCCGGTACACGGCAAGGTCGCGCGACATCCGGATAGCGACTGGAAGACTCCAGCGCTGGTTGGCGTCGAACATGAGAGCGCCGGACTCCCCAATGCATTCCCGAAGCACCGCAGCTCGCCTTAGATCGCGACGCCCATCGTCGGATCCCACTTTCAGCTTGAACGCTCTGAAGCCCGAGCCAAGGGCACGTTGGGTCAGGTCCCGGACCTTTTGGTCGTCGTATGCCATCCACCCCACGGACGTGTCGTAGCCGGGATAGCCACTCTGCAGAATCGGAATGCGCCGGTGGCGGCTCGCCATTTGGCCCTGTAGCAGTTCGCGCGCGCCTTGTTCGTTCAAGACCTCTTCCAGATAGCTCAAATCCAGAAGACGAACGATTTCGCCTGGAGCGAGATCAAGAAGCAATTTCCACAGAGGTTTGCACCGGCTCTTGGCCCAAAAGTCGAAACACGCGTTGGTGATGGAAGCCAGCGCAAGGTGAACCACACCCTTGTGAGGTCCAAGCCAGCGGAGCGATGGATCGTCCGCCAGCTTCCGAGAGACACTCCCAAAGTCTGCCATGAGCTCTTCTATAGCAGTACCGGCGAGAGGCTTGGCGAGCATCTCAATCGCGTCGCACACGAGCTTGTTGCCATTGCCGAGCGTGAGTGCGATCCCGGTCCCTCGAAGACCGTTCTCACCCGCCAACGACGTGACCGCGAAGCTGTATTCAGAGTTCGTGTGGACGGAATCTGTGCCCGCTCCGGGGGGCAGCGGAAATCGTGCGTCGTACGCCGAGACCGAACGGATCGCCGCGTCAGGCATCGCCATCTCCTCTACCGGACAGCGCGATTCCTTCCCGTTCGAGGTCATCCGGCATGAGAAGTACGATTCTCCCAGTTGTCGTAAGCCGTTTTGGCAAAGCGGGCCATCGCTTTCTTCACGTACTGCTCTGCAACCTCGCCCTCCGCTTCGCGCACAAGGTCGATGATCCGTTGGTGGGCTTCCAAGTCCTTGTCCCACGGAGAGGTTGTTTGCCCGCTGGCCGCGACTCGCATACGCACGAACGCAAAGAACGGCACGAGAAGTCGGCGACTCTGCTCGACGATAAACGGGTTGCCAGAAAGTTCGCAGAGGCCAAGGTGGAATTGAAGATCATGTTGCAGCAGCGCCTCGCAATTTCCCTCGTTTGCCGCGTGTCGCATACTATCCACCGCGAATTGAATCTTCGAGAGGTCGGGGCGCACTTGTGCCGCCAGGCGAGCCGCCAATCCTTCCAGGGTTCCGCGGAGTTCATAGAGTTGTGCAACATCCGTCTCGGTCAGGTGGACAACTCGCGCACTTCGCCCTGACTCTTTATTGACAAATCCCTCCAGCGCTAGGATATTGATCGCTTCACGTATGGAGCCCTGCGCCACTCCAAACTTCTTGGCCCACTTTCCCTCAACGATCCGGACCCCTCTAGGCAGCGAGCCGTTCATAATTTCGGTTCGCAAACGGTCAGCCAAGTCGTGTTTGACGAGGCCATTTCCCGTTAGTGCGGAATGAGCTGGCATACGATAAGTGCTTAAATGTTGACAAGGTGAAGTATATTTACGTATAAGCTTCTGTCAAGGAAATTTTAAGCACTTAAAAAACGCGTGCAGGCTTCGAAAGGGACCGAGGTCCTCGAAGCCTGCTGAGGTCCTCGAAGCCTGCTGAGGACCGAGCCCAGGGATGGGAACAATGAAGCGCTTTGGAATGATGATCAGGCTCAAGCCAGGAACTGAGGAAGCTTACAAGCGATACCACGCGGCGGTTTGGACGGAGGTCCTGGACAAGATTCTGGAATGCAACATCAAGAACTATTCCATCTACTTCAAGGACGGCGTGCTCTTCAGCTATTTCGAATACCACGGAAGCGACTTGAAAAGTGACTGGATCAAGATGGCTGCGCATGCCAAAACTCAGGAGTGGTGGGCGGTCATGGAGCCGATGCAGGAACCTCTGCCGACCCGAAAACAGGGCGAGTGGTGGGCGGAGATGGAAGAGGTTTTCCATCTCGATTGACCTGGCGTGACATTCAAAAGTGGAGATTCAAGGGACATGAGCGCTTATTCGCATGATCGACGGGATTTCCTAAAGTTTGCACTTGCCGCGTCTTCAGTTTCCTTGGCGCCAAGCCTTGGATGGGCCTTCGGCTCCGAGGAGGAGCGCACGACGTGGTATCGCAATGCGAAATTCGGAATGTTTATTCACTGGGGACCTTATTCGCTCGCAAGCGTCGAAGCCTCGTGGCCCATTATGAGGCCGACTTCCGGTGGCATCACGGAAGCGGAGTATCGGGCACTTCCCATGCGATTCAATCCAACGAAGTTTGACCCCGATGCCTTCGTCGATCTGGCCCGCGCTGCCGGCCAGCAGTACATGGTGTTCACCACCAAGCATCACGATGGCTTCTGCATGTTCGATACGTCCTTCACGGACTACAAGATCACCAATACTCCCTATGGCAAGGACATCGTCAAGCAGTTGGCAGGCGCCTGCATAGAACGCAGCATGCCTCTGGGCTTCTACTACTCGCCACCGGACATGCATCACCCGGCGTTCCGTGACACGACGAAGCTAGCAAAAGAAAACTGGAACGGTGAACCCGCGCGCCCGGAATGGCCTCTCTATTTGGACTACATGCAATTGCAGCTCACCGAGCTTCTCACCGGCTATGGTGCGGTCGCGCTGATCTGGTTCGATGGCCTGAATCATCAGGAGAAATATGGCGGCGTTCGCTTCCTGGACCTGATCCGCAAATTGCAACCAGCCACGCTCGTGAATGATCGCATTGGTCTCCCAGGAGACTACCAGACGCCGGAACAGTTCATTCCCAGTGCCATCCCGACCAAGGATGTGCGGTTTAACGCTGTCGATACGAGCGTCCAGCAGAAATTGAAGACCACCATCCCCAGGTCCGAGGACTTTCAGTTGTGGGAAACCTGCATGACCATCAATAACACCTGGGCTTACAACATGCACGATCACGAGTACAAGTCGGCGCAGATGCTCATTCGATCTTTGGTGGAAGTGGCCAGCCGCGGCGGGAATTTTCTTCTAAACGTGGGCCCGCAGCCTGACGGCGTGATTCAGCCGGAGTTTCAGGATCGCCTCCGCGCCATCGGAGAGTGGCTCGCGGTCAACGGGGATTCGATCTACGGAACTACCTATGGGCCCGTACAGGGCGTTCCGTCGATTAGAGTGACGGCGAAGAAGGACAAGATCTTCATCCACGTTTTCGAATGGCCATCCGCGCCCCTCGAGATCAATGGCCTCGAAGCAAAAGTGCTTTCAGCCTACTTGCTTGCTAACGGGCGAGTGCTGAAGATCCGTCAATCAGAGGGCAAACTCCAGGTCGACCTGCCCGCACAGGGGCCCGATCCGAACGTAAGCGTTATTGCTCTTCGCATCTGAGGATCGCTGCTCTTGTCGCCGATCGAGCCAAAAGAAAACCGAGGGACGCGCCGCCGCTGTCATTTACTCAGCTTTTCGAGTAGTTGGAGGGCGGCGGTGATATCCGGATCTTTAGGTGCGAGCTGCCGCGCTTCGAGCAGCTCAACGCGGCCACTCTTTAGATTTCCGGACCGGCAGTAGATTAGCCCTAGATTTTTATGCAGGAGGGCCAAGGCACTGCAGTCGCCACAGATTTTCAGCCCTTCTTGCAACTGCGCGATGGCCTGTGGCCAGTCATGAGCGGCCGCCGAAGACAGCGCGAAATTTCCGAGTGTCTGGGCGCGATCCATCACGTGACGCCTGGTTTGCAGGGCTTCAAAGCGATCCTGAAGGAGCTTCGCTTCACCTAGGTCCGTTTGCGCCAGCAGGCGGGAAAGGTTGTAGAGCGCCTCACCATGATCAGGATTCATTGCAATCACTTTTCGCCAACACTGAATGGCCTTCGGGCGATCGCCGTTACGCAACAAAGCCTGTCCCAGCATAAAAAGCGCGTCGGCATTGTTCGGGTCGGCAGTGACTACCTTTCCGAATAGTTCAATAGATCTCTCCGTTTCTCCCGCCTGTTTCGCGATGATCCCCAGCAGATACCACGCGTCCACAAGGTTCGGATCGAGCCGTGAGGCTGTCTCGAGCTCCGGTTTGGCTTCCGGGTTTCGCTGCAGATCGACGAGAGCTCTTCCCTTGTTGTAGTGCGGAGCAGGAGCGTCTGGAGCAAGTCTTACCGCTTCAGTGAATTCCTTCAGTGCACTCTCGAGATCAAATTGATCCGCGAGGGCGATACCGAGATTTAGGTGTGCTTCCGGGGAGCGGGGATCGAGCTCGACGACCTTTCTAAAGTCCGTGATGGCTTCCGTCGGTTGACCAAGGCGAGTAAGTACCATGGCTCGAGAAGTGAGGGCTTTGGTGTTGTTCGGTTCAAGATGCACGGCGCTCTGAAGCGCCTGGATTGCTTCCGGAAATCGCGACTGACTGGCAAAGACCAGGCCAAGGTTGACAAACGCTTGAGCGTATTGAGGATTGTTCTCGACTGCTTGCCGGAATAGCTTTTCCGCTTCCGCGGACTTGCCCTGCTGCCCATAAACGACGCCGAGATTGTTCTGAGCCTCGGAGTATTGGGGATCCAGTGACGTTGCGGTTTTGAATTGCTTTTCAGCCTCGTTCATCTGGCCCGCCTGGAGGCTCAAGAAACCAATCTGATTATGCAAAGGAGCGAACGCAGGGTCGACAGCCAGGCCTTGTTCCAATGCGTCGCGCTCGCTCGGATAGTCCCCTAGACGATCGAGTGCCAGGCCCAGGTTGTAGTAGGTCCGTGCATTTTTCGGATCATCGGCAATGGCTTCGCGATACAAGGCCACGGCGCGCCGTACCTCACCGGTCTGCAAGTACTCATTCGCTTGGTTTGCCTTAGTTTCGGCGACGTTTTGGCTTATGCTTTCTCGTTTTTCGTTCTCGAAGGTTTGTAGCTCGGCGCGAGCTTGTTCCGGCTCTCCCATGGCCTTGAGCACGCCGGCTAATTGAAATCGCGCCTCGCTTGAATCCGGCTTGAGCTTCAGAGCGATCTGCAGTTGCTCACGCGCTTCTGCGGTCTTTCCCAGCTTGGCAAGCACAAAACCGAGATTGTACCGACTATCGTAGTCATCCGATTTTAGGACAACGGCTTGCCTGAGGGGAGCTTCTGCATCTGCGTAATTCCCTAGGCCGCGTCGTACGACTCCCGTGAGATACAGAGCGTCGAAGTCACGTGGCTTGCGTCGAGCGTACTCTTGGATTAGAGGCAACGCAGAAGGGAATTCAGCAAGGATTGCTAGTGCTTTCACCAGGGAAACGCGAGCGACATCATCCTTCGGATCAAGACGCAGCACTTCGCGGAATTCGTCGGCTGCTTCCCGATATCGGTCTTGCTGCGTGTAGACAATACCGAGATTCAAGTGCGCCAGAGAAGACCATGGTTGTTTGCGGACAATCTGCGAGAGGATTTCGAGCGCCTCGTCATTGTTTCGATTTCGGGCGTACGCGGTTGCCAAATTCAGCTGCAACGTGTCCTCCGGCGGCGCGTTTCGCAGATAAGCGATAGCCGCCGAGTATCGCTTCTGTTCGATCAACACCTTGGTCAGACCATTGAGCGCAGGAACGGATTGCGGGTCTATCTGGAGTGCTGTCTTGAACTCCTCGATCGCGGCGTCGGTTTCATTCCGCTGGCTGAGCGAAGTCCCCAGTGCCACATGCGATTGCGGCAGCTCGGGTTTTAGTTGCACCGCTGCTCGGAATTCGCGCGTGGCGCGTCCCGCATCGCCACTCTCCAGATACGCGAGACCAAAGTTATAGTGCGCTTCCCAGGAGTTGGGTTCAAGACGGAGCGCTGACTGAAACGCGGAAAAGGCGCAAGAAAATTGTTTGCGCTGTCCAAAGTACGCACCCAGCGCATCGTACGCCGCCGCTGATGGCTGTGTTGCCAGGGCCCGCTCCAATTCAGCGGGCCCCTTGCAGTTCTGGTCTCTTTGAGCTGCGACAGTTCGCGAACAACAACCCTGAATGATGAGAACGAACCATAATACCGTCGAAATCAATCTGACTGTGCTAGCCGTGGGAAGCATGCTCGATCCTGCTACGTGAGCTCTCCACCAGATTGAAGAAGCGACGGACACAGGGACGGGCGCTCGGCAAAGCCGCCAAGAGTATTCCAGCAAGCGCTCCGTCTCTCGAAGTGATGTCTGGTGGTCCTCAACGTTGACTTGTTTCGTTGCGCTCCTTTCGAACGCGACAGCACCAGATTATCGAATACTTGTCAAACGCGACAGAAGCAAAGCAAACTACGCGGTCCGTGGGCGTTGCCGCGGAGAGTTTCGACGAACGATCATGATCCAGATAAGAAAGATAAGACCGGACGAGCGGCCGGGCAGGAAGGCCAGGATCTGTCGCATTATCTTTGCGTATGCGGTTGCTGGTTTGGCTCTCGGCGCTTGCCAAGCCGCCTACGCACAAGGAATGGCCACTGGCGGCACAGCGGTTCCTGCCCGGCCACTGCCCCGCGGCATGAAGGCACCGGTCGTTCGCTACGAGGATGTTGCGGCGCGAGCTGGTTTGACAGGCATAAACGTCTCGGGGGCGGAGCGCGGCAAACAGTTCATCGTGGAAACGACGGGCACGGGAGTCGCAATCTTTGACTATGACAACGACGGTCTCCCCGACATCTTTCTCGTGAATGCTGACCGGCTGGATGAAACTGGCCCCAAGCCGACACACTTTCTCTATCACAACTTGGGTGGCTTAAAGTTTGAAGACGTAACACACAAGGCCGGGCTGGCTCACACGGGTTGGGGCCAGGGGGTCTGCGTCGGCGATATCGACAACGACGGCTATCCGGATCTTTTTATCACACAGTGGGGGCAGAACGCCCTATACCACAATCTGGGGCACGGCGTTTTTCGCGACGAGACGAGGGAGCGAGGGCTCATCCAGCCAAAACCCAGGTGGAGCACCGGCTGCGCCTTCTTCGACTTCAACCGGGACGGTTATCAGGATCTCGTGGTTGTTCACTACGTGGACTTCGACCTCAAGCAGACTCCGCGGCCCGGCGATAAAACGCAATGTCAGTGGAAAGGACTGCCGGTCTTATGTGGGCCCCGCGGACTGCCTGCGGAAACGATATCGCTGTATCAAAACGACGGCCACGGAAATTTCACCGATGTCTCCGACCAAGTGCATATTACCGGGCCGAAGAGCTGCTACGGTTTCACCGCATTGGTCGCGGATTTTGACTATGACGGGTGGCCCGATATCTACGTGTCCTGCGATTCCACGCCAAACTTGTACTATCACAACCTGGCCGGCAAGAGCTTTGAGCAGATCGCCGGGCAGGCCGGCATCGCCTACAACGAAGACGGCCGCGAACAAGCAGGAATGGGTGTGACGGCAGGCGACTTCGATCGCAACGGCCTTCTGGATATTTTCAAGACTAACTTTGCGGACGACACGCACACTCTGTACCGAAATCTGGGTGGAAATAACTTCGACGACGCCACCATTCCTTCCGGATTGGCGGTGAACACCAAGTATCTTGGATGGGGCACCGCATTTCTGGATATCGACAACGACGGATGGAAAGACTTGATCGTCGCCAACGGTCATGTGTATCCGGAGGTCGATTCCGGGCACACCGCGGAGAAATTCAGGCAAAGACGACTCCTCTATTGGAACCGAGGTGACGGTCAATTTTTTGACCTCTCCGGAGCGAGCGGGTCTGGAATATCCGACGAGCATTCTTCCCGGGGGCTCGCGGTCGGCGACTTGGACAATGACGGCCAGCTGGAAATTGTGATTGTCAATATGAATGAGCCGCCTTCGCTGCTGAAGAACCTCGGTCCCCGCCTGGGCAACTCTTTACTCGTTCGATTGGTGACGCCCTCTGGGAGCGACGCGATTGGAGCTCGCGTCACCCTGGTTTCAGGAGGGAAAAAGCAGATTGACGAGGTGCGCAGCGGAGGCTCCTTCATTTCGCAGAATGATTTTCGGCTGCACTTCGGTCTAGGGAAGGCGAACTCCGCCGACCTGTCCGTGCGTTGGACTGACGGCAAGGATGAAAATTATCCAGGGGTGGCGGCCGGTCAGATCGTGACGATCCAGGAGGGGAAGGGCATCGTTGGTAAGAGGCAATTTGTTTCGGCCAAGCCCTAAACCGGATTCGAGGTCAGGCACGTCGTCGCAACGGTCGCGAGTATCCAAAGCGATGAATGCCTGGCGCCTTAGCGATTTGGCTCACGAATAGTAATGATCTGGTTCGCGTCCATGGAGTTTATCTGCTGAACTATGCCGCTTGGCCAGTTGATCTCAAGTAGCCGCACCTTTCGCGATGCCCCCAAGCCGAAAGTGCACCCGTTTATCACCCGCAGAAAGGTAGCTTCCTGCGGAGCTGGCGAAAGGCATGCTGCTCCATCCCTTGTTCCGAAACCACATGAACTCGAGCCCCGAATCCATCGCGATTGCTGACCGACCCGACAGGATTGATGAGCAGCCAGTGATTCGCAGTACCACCGTGATTGCGAAGAATAACAGCCGGCCCGTCGTTGCAGTTGATCGCGATATCGATAGACCCTGTTATCCATATCTCCGAAGGCTGGACCTCGTGCCCCGGAACGCCGGACCGCTTTCTTGCGATACGACGCGGAACTTCCCCGCGCTGTTTCTCATCAGCAGGAGTGGTTCGCGGTAACGAAGAGAAGGATCGGTCAGTTCGATATTGTCCATCACGTGTCCTTGGGCGACAAAGATGTCGAGCCAGCCGTCATTGTCATAGTCGATCATCTTCGTTCCCCAACCGGAGTGCCGCATGGTGATCCCGCCGATGCCGCTGGAGTCGCTCACATCGTCAAAGCTCCCTTTGCCGTTTCGGAACAGCGCATAGCGTCGATTTGCAAGGGCATTGACAAAGGCGTCCGGCCAACCGTCGTTGTCATAGTCAGCGAAGTCGACTCCCATGCCCGCGAAGGCTTTGCCATCCTGATCGAAAGCGAGACCGGATTCGAGCGCCACATCGGAGAATGTGCCGTCGCGGTTATTTCGAAAGAGTTGCTGCGGGAACGAGTCGTTGGCGACAAGGATGTCCGGCCACCCGTCGCGGTCGAAGTCGCTTACTGCAACGCCCAGCGCCTTTCGGTGAATGTGCCGTCCCTGTTATTGTGATACAAGCGGTTCCAAAAGCGAGGATCGGACTTGTCGGGAGATGCACCACTCGGCATTGGATCCAGCAGCCTCGCGCCGTTGAAGAAGAATAGATCCTGGTAGCCATCATCGTCGTAGTCGAACATCGCCACGCCAGCGCCCATCGATTCCGGCAGATACTTTTGACTCGTGCGACTGGACTGATGTCGAAAGTGAACGCCCGACTTCGAGGTGACATCAATGAAGGGGGTAGCGGTTTAGGTTTGGCTACCTAGGGAAGCCAGCGGGGGGCGGCACACGCTGCGAGTCCCAGCACAAAACATCGGCGATCCGTCATCAATTGGAAGTTGCCTTAATCTTTCCGCGGAGGCACGGGAGTCTGCCGGCTCAGCCTCGCGTATTTTTCCGCCAACACTGGGTCTCCCAGGCGAGTGTAGATTTGTTCGAGCAACACATAAAGTTGAAGATCAATGATGATCCCGCGCGAGTCACGAATGTTGGCCGCCCTCTCCGCGTCTACGCGGGCTTGCTGATTGTTCTTGAGCCGCAGGTTGAGCTTTGCGCGTTCGTACCACGGGGCTCGAAAATCGGGAGTCAGCTCCACGGCACGGTCCAGATGCTGCTTGCTGGCGGTGAGATCATTGCGCTTCATCAGAAACCGTCCGTAGTTGTAATCAAGAAAGGCGTCGAAATGAGGACCTGGCTGATTGGCGGCCAAGCCCTTGCGATAGGCGAGGTCGGCGCGTTCCACCTCGCCGAGAGGTTCTAGATCCAGGGCCAGATAATCCCACGCCCTCGCATCCTCCGGATCGGTTTCCACGGCCTTTTCGAAGTGCTGCACTGCATCGGCCAACCGCTTGGCGCGATCGTAGATCATCGCAAGCCGGAACTGCGCCTCTGCATTTAGTGGATCCAGCCGGCAGGCCTTCTCGAGCAACCCCATGCCTTCCAGCGTCTGTCCTTTTATGTCCAGGATCTCGCCGTGCACCGCAAGCGCTACCACATCGTTCGGGTCTTTCTCCAGCGCCTGCACGGAAAGGACATCTGCTCGCGGGTATTGCCCTCGCTCGAGCAGGAAACGCGCATGGAAGGAGTAAGCCGTGGCCTCGTTCGGAACGAGGTCCGCGTAACGCGCAAAAAGATCCTCGGCCTCGACTGGCGCACCTTTTGCCGCCGCGACCCGGGCGTGTGCCAAAATCACCTCCGGGCATTCCGCATGCGTGCGCTCTATTTCGTGCAGTATTTGTTCAGCGCCACTAACATTTCCCGCTGACAGCTCCTTCCAAATCGACGCCATGAGTTGCTCGGCGCTGCGGCAGGGTATTGCGAGTAGCTGTGGAGAAATGCAGGTTAGCAGGATAAGCACCGTCGCTGCCCTCATTCTCTGGCTACCTTTCCGTGACCTTCAAGATTTGATCGGCCTTCACGTTTCGCAAGACCTGCAGCGTTCCACTCGGCCAGCGCAGTTCAATTTCCTTGACCAAAGAATCGCGTCCCAATCCAAAGTGTGCGCGCTTGTCGGACGAGCTGGCATAGCTGCCAGCCGTTGTGACTTCGTTGTACTGCACCAGACCGGATTCGCCGGTTAATTTTATCCGCGTGCCGATGCCATCGCGGTTACTCTTGGTGCCCACAGTTTCAATGGCGATCCAATGATTACCGCCCGTCGAGGTGTTGTAAAGAAGCTCTGCGGGGCTTCCGATCGCTGAGATTACCACGTCAACTTTTCCGTCGTTGTCGAGGTCCCCAAACGCTGCGCCCCGGTGGGCTGCGCGCAATCTCACGGCGGGTCCAGCTTCGGCGCTTACATCCTGAAAGGTTGCGTTCCGCAGGTTTTGGAAGACGCTATTGGGCTGTCGGTACTGCTGCTGCGGGTTCACGTCCGCGTTTTCGCTGACGTGCGAGTTAGCGCTGAACAGATCCTTGTAGCCATCGTTGTCGAAATCATAGATTCCCGCACCCCACCCGCTCATCTTGAAGCTGGCGAATCCGATGCCGGATTCGTAGGTAGCCATCGTGAAAATTTTTCGGTCCTCGTTGCGAAAGAGAGGAAACGTTTCGCCGCCGAGCGCCGTTACGAAAAGGCCGGGTCTACCGCTGTTGCTCCAGTCTCGAAAGTCAACCCCCATGCTTGACACGGGAACTCCGTCGTCCGTGTATGCGACGAACGATTCCACACCGACTTCGTCGAATCCCTGCCCGCGCCGGTTCTTGAACAGAAAATTTCTTTCGTTGTCGTTGGCGACGAAAATGTCGGTCCATCCGTCGCCGTCATAGTCGGCGATAGCAACGCCCATCCCCTTTCCGATGCACTCTGCGATGCCGCTTGCAGCGGAAACATCTGTGAACGTCCCGTCACCGTTGTTGTGGTACAGGATGTTTGACTCTCCCTTATACAGAGACGGCGGGCAGGACAGACGCTTGCCCAGCAGCCCGCACACGCGTGAATTCTCAGGAGACCACTCTAGATAGTTGGTCACGAAGAGATCGAGGAGGCCGTCGTTGTCGTAGTCTATCCACGCTGCCGATACCGACCACAGTTTTTTTCCGCCGAAAATGCCTGTCACTCCGGCCTTCTCGGTTACGTCGGTGAATGTGCCGTCCCTGTTGTTGTGGTACAGGATATTGCGATTGACTCCGGTGACGTAGAGATCGGTCCATCCGTCATTGTCATAATCGACAGCGGCAGCCCCCATGCTGTACCCTTCACCCGTCACTCCGGCTCGTCCCGTCACCTCCGTAAAGGTTCCATCATGATTGTTGTGGTACAGCCGATTGGAAAATGCCGGGTTGCTTTTGTTCAAGCTAGGAATGCTGGCGCCGTTGGTGAAGAAAATATCGAGATAACCGTCGTTGTCGTAGTCCAGCAAAGCGACGCCACCCAGTGTGCTGTCGATGATGGGCTTATCATCCGTAGTGCCATTGTTCAGGACAAACGTCACGCCGGACCGTTCTTGGCGGTTCTCGAAGGCAATTCTCGACTGCTCGCTGGGCTTCAAAGAAGCCAGCAAGGCAGCGCTAAGAGTACAAGCTAGAACTGATCTCGCGCGCAAGCCAGCACCCGGCCAAGGCACACCGCTCATTTCGGCTGATCCCCGGACTTGGCACGGTTGAGCATCTGCCGCATGAACGAGTCTTGCGGAAAGGTTTGAACGTATCGTTCCAGTGCGGCTCCCGCTTGCGCATATTGCTTCGTGTCAATTAAGCGGAGCACGAATTTCTTTTGAAACACGGCGTTGAAAGGGTCCAGCTCGATGGCCTTTTCGAGCGACGTGATCGCCTCGTTCTCCTGGCCGAGTTTCACTTGAGCTTCCGCGAGATCTGCGTAAGTTGTGGCCTGCGGCGGGCCAGTTTTCAGGGCGTGCCGCAGGTGGACGGCTGCTTCCGAAGGTTTGTCGTCGAGCAAAGCCCTTCGACCCAAAGAAGCTTGCAACAACGCATTTTCCGGCTGTGAATGTTCGAGCTCCGTCAGCAGTGCCAGGTATCGCCCGCGATATTCAGGCGCCTTGTCCACCAGTTCGCCGTATGCCGCAAGCAGTGTCAAACCCGGAGGCGCTGCCTCTTTCTGCCCGGGAACAGCGCTGAGATGGATCAGGTCGGGCAGAGCCGAAGTAGTCTGATGAAAAGCCGCCTCAGGGAGCGGTTCGTCGGGGCGGGCCATAATGCGGTGACTGGTCACGCTGGAGTGCAAGATTACGCCGACTTCACGTTTCGGCATATGGCAACCTGCACAATCGTTCGGAGGCTTCTGCTGCTGTCGCACACTCAGCGGAACTTTGCAGCTCTTGTCCGTGTGGCAGCCAGCGCATTTCCCGGCGAAGTACGCGGAAACTTCAGCGCGGGAAGGCTGTGCGTGAGGATCGTGGCAAGTGATGCAGCTGAGCCCACGGCCGCTGCTCCGGTAACACTTGCTGAGAATCATGGAGTAGTAGTGCTCGAGATGGTCCGACGCAGGCGGCGATTCGCGCTTCGGCGGCACCAAGAAGATCGACAAAGTGTCGTCTAGAGGTTCCCCCGGACGGAAGTCCCGGTAGTCTTTGTTTGGCTTTAACACGCGCACATCGCCGGTTTGATGGCAGAACATGCAGATATTGTCGGCGAGGGCCGGTGGTAGCCGAGCCGGGTTGACGATTGAGGCGCGTCCCTTCCGCACCGTCCCTTTTCCTGTCATCTCTCGGACATGCCGCTGTCCGGGACCGTGACAGTTCTCGCAGCCGATGGCAAGTTCCAGGAACGGCGGATCCTCGAACCGACCGTTACCGCCTGCCACTGGCATCGCCTGACCACTGTGACACGCCACACAACCCGCCAGGATCGGGCGATTGAATCCGTAGTTTCCGAACTCGTATCCTGGTGACAGCCCCCAAGCTCCAATTTTCGAGTAGAACGAGAGTGGGCCTTGGAAAAGATACGTGCCATTTGTTGTCACTCCCGCGAAACCGTTGCTAGCTGAGCCGATTATCCATTGGATTTCATGAGTCTCACGGAATACCTCGTTTCCTCCGGCCTCCATGGCGTACTGGCTCTGAAATAGCTTTCCCTCTCGGACGAAAACCTCAAAATGCTGATTTAGTTTCTCGTCGTACGATGACCCTGAGGTGACCAGGTTCGCGAGCAGCCCGGGCGTAACTCGCGTCATCGAGCGCCCCATGCTGGTTTTGGCGAATGTGTCGTAAATGGTCTGGTGACATGGCACGCAGCTTTGCGATCCCATGAATCCGCCTGGCATGGTCTTTGATGCCTTGCAGGGGCCGGTCGTCCCTGCCGATTGGACCTTCGCTATTGCTTGGCTTCGCCCGGAAGCGATCCCCAGAGACAGCACAAAAGCGGTGATGGCTGCGAGCGCTCCTTGCCGAAGACGCGTAGCCCAGCAGCCAATCGGAGAATTGTAGGCGCCCATCCAGGAACCCTTTCAGTGAGAGGAATTGTCAGGCTCGCAAACCAACAGCGCAAGAGTCATCCGCGAGAACGAGCGGAACTCCTCGGCCGTGGTTGGCCATTTAGAGCGCTCAGATTTCATATATAAGCGGCATGCTTCATTATCCAACTAATCCTTCCATTCCCCTGTATATGAGCATTCAATGAGCGACGAAACGCTTGACAAGCCTTAGCATTTTTGTACTAGCATAACCGCACCCAAGCCCGTGAGGCGATCACATGCGAACAGCAACACTTGATCTTGGGAAGTACAAAAGCGCCGACCAGCCGGTCCCAAATCACTTATTGCGGCTCCGGAATTGCCGGTTCGTTGCCCTTTGGGTTTTCTTGCTGTGGGGACTCGTGGGAGCACCGCAGTGCGGCTTTGCGCAGGTAAACGACATCGGCCAGAGGCCATACCTGGGCTGGAGCACGTACAGCGAGCAGACGATCATGCCCTCCAGTTCTGTGATGAATGAGCAGAATATTCTCGCGCAGTCTGATGCGATGCGCTGGTCCGGCCTCGAAGCTCATGGCTTCCGTTACATCAACCTCGATGCGGGCTGGAGCGGCAACAGCGATCAGTACGGTCGCACGCTCTGGAACACGACTGCGTTCCCGTATTTTCTGGACATGATTCAGCACATCCATGCCAACGGGCAAAAAGTCGGTATCTATCTGCTCCCGGGAATTGGCACGTCGGTTTACTCTCAAAATCTGCCTATTTTCGGTACGCAGTATCATGCTCAGGACATCGTAGCGCAGCCGCTCACGGTAGGTAACGGGTTTGGCTACGGCTACAAGATCGATTTCACCAAGCCGGGGGCGCAGGAGTACATCAACTCCATCATCAACCTCTATGCATCGTGGGGCATCGATTTCATCAAGCTCGACTCGGTAACTCCCGGCTCGTACAACGACAACCTCAAAATCAACAACATCCCCGATGTTCAGGCTTATTCCAAAGCCATTGCGCTGAGCGGACGTCCTATCTGGCTTACGCTCTCCTGGGCGCTCGATGAGGACTACCTGAGCGACTGGCAGCAGAACGCGAATGCGCGCCGCATTGAAGGCGACGTTGAGTGCGAGGGAGACTGTCCGAATTTGACCGAATGGCAGCGCGTTCTGCTTCGCTTTTACGATTTGATCGGATGGCAGAGCGCTTCTGGTCCCACGCTGGGCTGGAACGATCTCGACTCGCTCGAGGTCGGCAATGGAGCCACCGACGGCATTACGAATACCGAACAGCAGACCACGATGACTCTATGGGCGATGGCCAATGCTCCGCTTTATCTCGGCGGAGACCTGACGAACCTCACCACCTACGGTAAACAGTTGCTCACCAATGATGAAGTACTGGCCGTCGATCAGTCCGGGCATCCGGCGAGGCAGGTTACGGGGGGCTTTACACCCGTGTGGGTCTCGAACCTTGGAAACGGCAGCTACTACGTCGCGATCTTCAACCTCAACGCCTTTCCTACAAATGTGACCGTTGACTGGAAGGATCTCGGATTCCTAAACGCGGTCGGGACGAGGGACCTCTGGAGCCATGCTGAACTGGGGCCTTTCTTCCAGTCCTTCTCCAGCGTGCTGCCGGGACATGGAGCGCGCTTGTTCAAGGTCAAAGCCGTCGGCCAGGCCCCCGTGCCGCCGGCACAGATTTACGGGGCGGAAACGGCCACGCTGTACGGAGGAGCGCAGCTCTCCTCATGTTCCACCTGCGTGAGTGGCTACAAGCTGACGTACCTCGGCATTGGTGCGGCCAACTATGCCATCTTCAACGTGAGCGTCCCAAAGGCGGGCGTGTACCGGATGGAAGTCGATTCAATGACGACCGGCACCCGCTCGTTCATCATCAATGTCAACGATGGGCCGGATATTACGCTGAATCTGAGCGGCGGAAGCTCGAACCTCCCGTTCCCTACCACGATTCCAGTTCGTTTGAACGCGGGGATGAACAGCATCCAGTTTGGAAACCCGACGAGCTATCCGCCGGACATGGACCGCATCATTATCAGCGGAGACGGCAACGAACCGTATCCGGCCTTTACCGTCTATGAGGCGGAGAATGCAACTCTGAGTGGCGCGGCGGCGACGTCGGCGGGCTTTTGCGGAAACTGCTCCGGCCTGGCTGCGGTGGGCAACCTGGGCGGCAAAACGCAAAGCACCGTCGCCTTCGACAATGTGGTCGTGCCCTCGACAGGAACTTACCAGATGGAGATCGATTACATGACTCAGGGACAACGATCGTTCTTTATCTCGGTGAACGGGAATACTGCGCAGGAAGTCGCCCTGAACGGGTACAGTTTCGGTACGCCAACCAGCACCGTGATTCAAGTGCCGCTTCATGCGGGGTCCAACCAGATTGAATTCAGCAATCCCAGCAATTACGCTCCCAACTTGGACTCGATCATCATTTCGCCGCTAACCAACTTCTGAAGCTGCTTTCCGCACAGCCTTCGGAAGAAGATCAGCGCTGGATTCCCATCCTTTTCGGTTTACCGGACGGGATGGGAATTTGTCGTAAATGTTCTGGTGACATGGCACGCAGCTTCGCGATCCCACGAATCCATCTTGTATGGTCTTTGTTGCGTTGTGGGGACTAGGCGTCCCCGCCGATCGTACATTCGCAATTCCCGGGATCTGCCCGGAAGCGAGCCCTAGATAAAACACAAAACCGGTGATGGCCGGGAGCGCTCCCTGCCAAAGACGCGTAGCCCAGCAGCCCATCGGGGAATTGTAGGCGCCCATCAATGATCCCTTTCGAGTGAGAGGAATTGTCAGGCGCACACGGTGCAAGAGTAATCTACTACGGCGAGCGGGGAAATTCTTGGAGTAGTCAACCGTGCACTACTTTACCGAAAAGGTATATCATTCTTTCTGTTTTAGAGCGCTCATTCGGCACATGTGAGCGCTCATATGCCCACAAACTTGATGCTAACAGATGCTAACAGCATGATTCTCCATATATGAGCATTCATTGAGCAAAAAAGTCCTTGACAAGGGTTAGTGTTTTTTTATAAAGCATAGCCGCATGCCCAGGGGCAATAGACGCTTCACTTTTGTAGGAGGTGCGTACGATGTGCCCGTCCAATCTCTGGTCTTGGTTTCGGTTTGCTTTTCTTGCGATCCTCACAATGACACTGTTGCTGGCATCCGGTTCCGCGAAAGCCCAGCTCTCGGCGGGTTCTGTCACGGGAATTGTTCGAGACCCTACCGGATCGGTCGTTGCAAAGGCCTCAGTCACACTGCGCAACGTCGACACCATGGTCCAGCACACGACCGTATCCAATGACGCCGGCAACTACGTTTTTCTCAGTCTTGGCCCCGGCAGATACGCTCTGGAAGCGAGCGCTTCCGGTTTCGCTACGAAACGCGTCGCTGAGTTCGTTCTGGCTGTGAACCAGACCGCTTCCATAGACATCTCCTTGCAGGTCGGATCCCAGTCCGATGTAGTCACCATTTCCGCGGAAACAGAACAACTTGATGTATCGTCAGCGGACTTGGGCACGGTCATCGCCACGAAACAAGTCAACGACCTTCCTCTGAACGGCCGCAATTTTACTCAGCTGTTGTCATTGACTCCGGGTGTGGCGCCCGTCAGCGTCGCGCAAAACGCTATGGGGGGGCGAGCAGGCGGGTTCGGTGCCCCTATTTCCGTGGGCTCGGCATTCATCTTTCCCGCCGTTAATGGTCAGACGAACCGCAGCAACTTTTTTCTCACTGATGGCTTGAATAACTTCGGCTCGTTCCAGAGCACGTATTCAGTACCGCCCATCGTCGACGCCATACAAGAGTTCAAGGTCGTTTCACACACTGACAGTGCTCAGTTCGGCTCCGTACTTGGCGGCGTCGTCAATGTGGTCACCAAATCCGGCACCAACGACTATCATGGGACCGCTTGGGAATACGTTCGCAATACTGCTTTCGACGCCCGCAACACCTTTCTACCGAAAGTTACTCCGTTCAGGCAAAATCAGTTTGGCGCTTCCTTCGGTGGGCCTGTTTGGATTCCCAAGCTCTACCATGGACGGAACAAGACCTTCTTCTATTTTGCTTACCAGGGATTCCGTTATACTCAGGACAACGATTCCCTCTTGAAGGTTCCTACCGCGGCGCAGTTGGCTGGTGACGAGAGCAGTTTCCCGACCCAGATCTACAACCCGTTTTCGACTCGTCCCGATCCCGCGAACCCTGGGAAGTTCATTCGCGATCCATTTCCAGGAAATCAGATCCCCTCTAACCTCCTCGATTCTCGCATGGTGGCCTTTGTCCAAGGCGTACTTCCTCCAGCCGGTCCAGTACTCGACAGCGTAGGCGATAACGCGATCGATACGACTCCCAACCACCAGACCCAGAACGAATATAACGTTCGCATCGACCAGAACTTCGGCCAGAAGAACACTGTCTTTTTCCGGTACAGTGCCATCAACAGTTTGTTGACCACCTCTGGCGGGCTCCCCGGCTTGGTCAAGCAGGGGTCAATCCCCGGTCGAAATTGGGGCGCCAGTTACGTACATACGTTCAACTCAAGTCTCGTGCTTCAAGTTCAGTACGCGCGTACTACGAACCAAGACAACTCGGCGACTCTTTTCACGCACCCCCCAGCGAACTTGGATACTACGGTTGGTTTTTCCAGTAGTTTCGTTGGTGGATTTGCCGCGGCCGGAGGACACTCCCTGATTCCCAGTCCGGGAATCAACGGCTACGCCAGCGGCGGCGAAAACATCACCAACGTTCCCAAAGCGACCGATAGTCATCAAGTCAGCGGAAACCTGACCAAGATCGTGCGCAATCACACGCTCACACTTGGCGGAGGGTTCACGACCAATAGGTTCGAGAGTCCGCTCTCCTACGCTTCTCTTAGCTTCGCCGGCGGGCAAACGGGGAACCCGCAGAACCCTAACGAACCAGGAGACCCATTAGCCTCCTTCCTGCTCAATGTTCCGGATGGCGCTAACCGTCGCAATGTGCACGAGACAACTCGCCTCGGCGGCCTGATGAGTCTCTTCATCCAGGACTCGTGGAAAGCCACTTCCAAGCTCGCCTTCAATTTCGGTCTCCGTTACGATCGCACCTTTATTCCTCCGTATGGAACGAATGCCACGATCGGTCAGCAGGGTGGAATCGAAACGGGAGATGTTGACTTCAGCAACGGTACGTATGTCGTTCAGAAACTCCCTCCACCTTGCACCGTGCGGGGCTTCGCTCCGTGCATCCCTGGCGATGGCACGCTGCCAGCTCACGTCGTGGTCGATCCCCGAGGAAAGATTGCTCACGACACGCTTACCAACCTTGGCCCGCGTGTGGGTTTTGCTTACCGGCTTGGTAACCGAACCGTGCTGCGCGGGGCCGCCGGGATCGTGTACGACGACTGGGCGGCCGTATCGCAGATGGCCCAAAACATAGAAGGGGCATGGCCCGACATCGGCCAGTTAATTGCCAACAACTTGAATCGGCCAAGCACAACCTCCGCGACTCCCACCACTTCTGCGCAGGACCCATTTGCTGGCGGAGGCAGCGGCTTGTTCCCAGCGCCAACGCCGTTCAACCAGGTGCAGTGGTTCTACGATCCCCACATCAAGAACCCCTACTCCATGCAATGGAATTTTGGCGTGGAGCGCGAATTGAATTCTTCAACTACCGTAGACGTCAACTATGTCGGTTCGGGCTCCCGTCGCCTCAACGTAGGCGGATACTACAACACCGCTTTGACGCCTGGCCCTGGAGATTCTCAGGCGCGAGCGCCATTTCCGTACATTGCGCCAACCTTCTACGATCGCAGTATCGGCAATGGCAATTACAACGCTCTCCAGGTCGAAGTAAACAAGAGGTACAGCCATGGTTTGGCTTATCAAGTTGCTTACACTTACTCCAAATCGATTGACGAAGGTTCTTCGGGTTGGTTCGGCGTCGAAGGCCAATCTCTTACGGATCCGTACAATGTTGCCGGAAGCCGCGGCCCATCGGGATTTGACCTCAGGCACACGCTGTCGGTGAACATGCTGTACCAGATACCCGTCGGCCGCGGAATGCGTTTCTCGACGAAGAACAGCGTACTTGACTACATCGTCGGAAATTGGCAGGTCAATAATATCTTTACCGCGCGCTCTGGTGTCCCCTTCAACGTCTTTTACGGTGCCAGCGATTTGGCGAACACTGGCAACGTTTCATGGGCCCAATACGACAGGGCCAATCTCGTCGGCGATCCGCATAGCGGGTCATGTCCAAACGGCAGTGCCGTCGGAAGCGTCAATTGCATCTTTAACACCAGCGCTTTTGCCGCGCCTGCCCAATTTACCTTCGGGGACAGTGGACGCGATGCATTCCGCTCGCCGTCGTTCTGGAACCTTGACACCTCGATCTTCCGCCAATTCCCGTTCTGGGGAGAAGGTCGGCGCATCGAATTTCGAGCAGAAGCTTTTAACATATTTAATACAGTTATTCTTGGAACGCCAGGCAACGATATTTCGAATCTGTCGAGCTTTGGCAAGGCAAACGGCACGGCCAACAGCGCGCGCCAATTGCAGTTGGGAGCGAAGATCATCTTCTGAGACGGGGCGATCCGGTGGTCGTGGTTCGAGGAGCGCGAGCGGCACCAGCGACGTGTGGTTCCTCGACCCTGCACCAATGGGGCTTTCATGGTCAGGGTGGGGCTGATCTTGGAAACCAAGACCTTCTAATGCAGAATGGAGTCAAAGGCCTCGCAGGGATTCGGCGTCGGGAGAAGTGAATCTTCGGCGCTTCGAAGCCGGGCGGCGGCTTGCACGAAGCCAAATGTCAACCTACAGCAATATTCCTGGAACTTCGCAAAACGGGACCACCGCCGAGGGCAACGCCTCTCCAAGCACAGGTTTATTAAAGGAGAGCTTGGCGGCCCAGCTTCGTGAAGCCATCCTTAGCGGTAAGCTCGCGCCGGGCGAGAAAATCATAGAAAGGCGCTGGGCTCGAGAATTCGGCGCAGCGCAAGTCTCTGTACGCGAGGCTTTAAACATTTTAATCACGGAAGGGTTTGTGACCAAAGGCCACGGTCGCAGCGCCCGCGTTCTCCGGTTAACCGATCCCGCTATCATTCACACCTATCAGGTTCGAGGAGCGCTCGAAGGGTTGGCGGCGCGCCTCATCGTCGAGCAGGAGCTGGCGATTGCGGATTTGGAGACCGCCATGGTGGAGCTTCGCCGCGCCGTGGAGACCAACGAGGTGCGCGGCGTGATTGACCGCGTTCAGCGTTTTCACGTTTGCATGCTGGCAAAACCTGGAAATCCGTTCTTGCTCGAAAATGGCCTGCGGCTGATTGTTCCACTATACGCCTTCACGCTGATGCGCGCTTTGGCTAAGGGCCTTGACGCCAGTCCTTGGGTGCCGCAAGTCGCAAATCATCAGCGTATCGTCGACGCGATCCGCATGGGCAACCCGCAGATCGCCGAGCAAGTCGTCATCCATGTCACAAATCGTTTTATGGAGCGATATCTCGACGTGTGGGGTAACTAGAGGAATTTTGCATAATCCAGCTCGACCGTTTTGATCTTTTGCCTGACGATTCCATTCGGGAACTACCAAATGGTTCTTTCTCGTTTCGACCGTAAACTGAGGGACATTCTATTCGTAGTCGGATCTCTCTTTGCCTTGGCGTCTGTCACTGCTCAAGCCCCCTTGCACTATGAGCCGACCATCGAATCCCTCAGTCGGCATCCTCTTCCGCAGTGGTACGCCGACGCGAAGCTTGGCATATTTGTCCATTGGGGGCTCTACTCTGTCCCCGGTTGGGCTCCGACGGCGCACTCGGAGCACGATTTCGAGTCATTGGACTACATCACCCACAATCCTTACGCCGAGTGGTATCTGAACAGCATGCGCATCGATGGTTCGCCGACTCAGGTCTACCACAAGGAACACTATGGCGCTGACTATGACTATTACAACTTCGCGCCCATTTTCAATCGCCAGATTCAGAAGTGGCGTTCAGAGGACTGGGCCAAAGTCTTTCATGACGCTGGCGCCAAGTACGTTGTGCTAACTACTAAGCACCACGATGGCTTCACTCTCTGGCCGAGTTCCACGCCGAATCCTTCTTTGCCCGCTGACCGCCAGCACGCATCTCGCGACCTGGTTAGCGAACTCACCGCGGCCGTCAATCAACAAGGTTTACGGATGGGACTATACTACTCTGGTGGATACGACTGGACATTTGTACCTGGGCCCATTCGTGTCGCGGCTGACTACCAGAAGGTGAAGCCTCAGAGCGAGGCCTATGGAAAGTATGTGGATGCTCAGTTCCGGGAAATTATCGCGCGCTATAAGCCGGCCGTCCTTTGGAATGATATTGACTACCCCAAGTCCGGGCATCCCCTCCAAATCATGGCCGAATACTATCAGGCCGTTCCGGACGGCGTGATCGACGACCGATTCGGCGTGAAGCACTCCGATTTCATTTCCCCGGAATATCAGACTTTGGAAAAAATCAATCCGAAGAAATGGGAGGAATGCCGAGGCCTGGGACGGTCGTTTGGGTACAATCGCGCCGAAGGTGAAGCCGAAACGATTGCACCGGATGAACTCATTTATCTGCTGGCTGACATCGTCAGCAAGAACGGAAACCTCCTTCTCGACGTTGGCCCGGAGGCCGACGGCACCATTCCCATTGTCCAAATGGAGCGACTCAAAGCCCTAGGTGCGTGGTTGCAGGTCAACGGCGAAGCCGTCTATGCAACTCATCCCTGGAAACGCGCTGCCGGCGAGACTGCCGAAGGCATTCCTGTCCGGTTCACACAAAAGGAGACCGCAACGTATGCGATCCTCCTGGGACAGCCCAAAGCGCTCACCGCCACGTTCAAATCCCTTTCGGTGAAGCCTGGCACGAAAATTTACCTGTTGGGAGATGCGGATCCTCTTGCTTGGTCACAACAGGGTGACAACCTGCGCGTCGATTTGCCAGCCGCTCTCAACGGTCACTACGCGTACTCGTTCCGCATTGCCGGCCCCGTGTCTTGATTGGCGCAGCAGTGAGCGCGATTTTTCGGTATCCCTAAGTATTCCGACTTATTTGGGCCCAACTTCTTTGCCTTCAGCAACGAGATTGAACACCTAAGTTCAGAACTCCTGACATGGTTCGTCGGTGACTTGTCCTGTCACTCGCCAAAGAATTCCTGGGACCTCCCAAGGTCCCCGCCGCTCCACTTGACAACGAACTTAGCAATTTGCTAAGATTCTTACGTGCAGATAATCGGCAAGCATTTGATAGAAGCTGCACAAAAGAAACACCCGACGTGGAAAGGCTCCCTGGGTTCATGGGTGAGAATCGTCGAAGGCGTAAACCCACCGTGGAGCAACTTTCCCGCGGTCAGGCGAACTCGCAAAGATACCGATCCGGTTGGGGATTGCGTTGTCTTCAACATAAAGGATAACGACGCCAGGCTGATCGCCTACATAAATTATGAGATGGGGACCGTGACCGTATTAGCTGTGCTGACCCACAAAGAATACGACAAAGGAGGGTGGAAAAATGCCTGCAATTGCTGAACGACTGCCAGCAAAATATCTCGTTAAAGATGAAGCTCCAAAGACCATTTCTTCACCCCAGCAACACGAGGCATATATCTCCAGGCTTCTGGAGCTGCAACGGAAAGCACACCGAACGGCAGAGGAAATGGAAACCGCTAAGCTGCTGGTCGTTCTAATCGCGGACTACGAAGCGAAACATTTCACCATCGAGAAGGCCTCTGGCGTTGAGGTGCTCAAGGAATTGATGGATGCAAATGGACTTCGACAAAAGGATCTTGCAGAGGATTTGGGAGGTGAAAGTATTGTTTCCCTGATCCTAAAAGAAAAGCGCCAGCTGAATAGACAACAGATGGAAAAGCTCAGCCAGCGCTTTCACGTCTCACCGGCAGTTTTCTTCTAGCGCCCTTTCGATAAGGAATCCGGGCAGACTCGAACCGACTTTTCCGGCGACGGCTACAGACTCTTGATCTCGCGCATCCTTGTGCCAACCGAAAATCGAAGCTCGACGTTGCTATTTTATCTCAGGATACTTTTCCCCCTCCGCGCCAGGCAGTTTTGGGCACAGAGAGGCCCACGCCTCTCATGGCCGGATCAATCCCGCAGCGAACTCTATTTTTTCTGAGTTGATTGCCGGTCGAGAAGAACCGTGATTGCAGTTTGATGGAAGTCGGGAGGCAACGAGAGGGGACAACGGATAATAGGCCCTTGAGCCTCAATCAAAGAGCAACCGAGTTTCTGGCGGCTGCTCTCCGGTTTGACGGAATTGTGCGTGGAAACGGAGACCATAGTTCCGCGTAATACTGAAGCGGAGAGGTCCAGCGTATATTCCTAATATATAACAACACTCTGAGGGGAATAGTTTGATCGGGCTCGCCGTTTCTGTCCTGGCGGTCTTTCGAGCTGCTAGCAGCTAAACGGCATGGTCGGCGCCAAAGCCAGTAATCGCAAGCGCTTGCGAACGGAATCAGACGAGGCTACAATCAAGTCGCCGTCTTTTATCTGGCGTGCGATCGTTTTCCCTGGTGCGCTTCATGAGAAGCGAGAGCGTCATCGAAAGTGGAAAGGCGATAGTCGTCGATCAATGGAGAAGAGGCCGGCTCCGAATAGGTGGTTCATTCGTAATTAAGAATAAGGTAACGCGCTGCCGAAATTCGGATAGGTTGAAACGCAAGGTGTACGCAAGGGCTCAACCGGGAGAATAAGTCCTTTAGTTTCAAGGGCCGAGGTAGCTCAGTGGTAGAGCAGCCGATTCGTAAACCGTGGCAAGGCAATGAAAACAAACAGGATAGCTGAAAATTAAAGGACTTAGCTGCCCGTCACACCCCGTCGCTACCCATCATTTCCGATGTTACAACGCAAAAGGAACGCAAGGGTTTTTTGAAGGCTCTGGCCTATATCGCAGCAATCGTGCCAGATGAGGGCGAGACAGTCGGCCAAGTGTCTGGCCGCACGGCTCCTCACCCGAAAGCGCCCGCGCTACAACCGGACTCCGATGGATTCCTCTGGCTAGACCGTGAAGCCTTCCGCAATGCGGTCGCGCCTGATACCTCGAAGGAG
>Ga0209267_1000334_pt1 | contig 34592 bp, 27 predicted proteins | sample GraSoiAngelo_137_FD_185894 | JGI IMG/M metagenome (GOLD analysis project Ga0209267, IMG submission 185894) | Grasslands soil microbial communities from the Angelo Coastal Reserve, California, USA - 14_0929_09_30cm (SPAdes) (version 2) | ecosystem: Environmental > Terrestrial > Soil > Grasslands ... | reverse complement strand
GGTCACGATTCAAACCATTGCTCTCTCAATCTCTGCCATAGTCCCTTCCGTGAGTGCTGCCCAACCTGGCACTTCAGTCGAATTAGATACTGGTCAGGCGGCCGGAGGTCCAGGGGACGCGCGAATACAGAGTGCTGCTTGGTTCCAAGGCAAACTCTGGCTGACCTTGGACGATGGCTGCACGCCCTCTGGTGATAATCAAACGCGGTCGTGCTTCAGGCTGACACAGATCGACACGGCAGTATACCCAATGGTGGTCAAGCAAGACTTCGATGTCGGCGCAAAGGGATTGTACTACTTCTATCCAGCTCTTAGCATCGACAGCTCCGGCAACCTCGGGGTTGTATTCGGGTACTCCTCTTCGACGAGTTACACATGCTGCTTTGCCAGCATAGGGGTCACGGGACATGCTACCACCGACCCAGACAACACGTTTAGGCAACCCGTAACTGTGAAAGCGGGAAACTCAAGCGAGACAGGCCATAACTTCATCGGCACCGTCAGGTTTGGGGACTATTTCGGCGCCAGCGTTGACCCGTCAAACCAGACTGTAATTTGGGTCGCGGGAGAATATCTAGCTCAATCATCGTCTTGTAGATCGCTAGTATCGTGCTGGGTGACACATGTTGCTAGTGTAACGGTATTGAACAGGGCATTTACACTTTCCACCGAACCGACATATGTCAACATCACGATGGGCTCTTCCAATACTGCCAGGATCGTGTTGACCAGCAGAGGGGAGTTTGCCGGTCCCGTCACCTTGGCGGCATCTGTGTCGCCTAACGGGCCATCAACTTCCTGGAGCTCAACTAGTGTTACCCTGACGGCAGGAGGGTCAGCAAGTTCGACTCTGACTATCAAGGTACCGAGTTCTACGGGTTTTCAGTCATACACTGTTGAAGTTACAGCGACTAGCGGAGCCGTGACGGTTACCGGTAGCGTTTTCTTGTCTCTGACTAGGTTCAACCTCTTGTCAGAGCCCAGCAGTCTGAGTCTTCTCGAGGATTCTGCCGGGGTAGCGGCCATCACAATTGCCAGCGTCAACGGTTTCTCGGGGGCTGTTGAATTAGGCGCGGTCATCTCAGCGTCTGGTCCTAAACTATCCTTTAGTTCGACTAATGTTGTACTTACAGCAGGTTCTGGCACTTCCGAACTCTCTATCTATGTGGGAGCCAGATCTCAAGGGATCTACTTGATCAATGTGACTGGTACCAGCGGCTCAGAGTTAGAAACTATCACTTTGTCCCTGACCGTTAGGCCATTCACCATCCACATCAACAGCGTTGACGACTTTAAGGGAGTGTCAGTCTCGACGGTCGGCGCACTCTCAGTCGACCTCTCGGACCCATTGTCCCTCTCAGGAGGTGTCAGAGTTACGGCGACCAACAACTCCACTGGTGTTTCTCTCTTTACAACGAACTATAAGATAGCGGGACTCCCAATCATCGCCTCATTTATCCAAGCAATCTCCAAAGCCTCCTTCTTGCTTAACATCCCCGCGTCTCCGTATCCTCTTGCCTCCGAGGTGGTGCTCACATTCACGGGAAACAAGACCAGCATCGAAGTAGCCGTGACAAGAAGTCCCGACGTTAATCTCGACGGGATTGTTGATCAACTTGACGCGAGCATTCTGCAACTCGCGATAGGCTGCACAGCATGGATGAAATGCTACAATCCACGAGCTGACTTGAACGCAGACGGAACGATAAATGACGTTGATGTGGGAATTCTCGAAGCCTTCATGGGGGTAACGAACTTCCTCGCTGACTTCACGATGCTAACGCTTCCTAGCAATATCAGCTCGACAGTCTATTCTCAAATCGCATCTAATGTTACCTTCAGAAGTATCAACAGTTTTGAGGGCAAAGTGAGCGTTAATGTTTCAGTGGCCACTACGGGTCTCAATACTTTCCCCTCTCTGTTCAAGATGGCGCTAGCTACTGACAGCGTTATGCTGGCTAATAATGGCTCGGTTGTTTTTGCGCTCGAACTAACCCCTCTAACGGCTGGGGATTTCGCCGTCAATGTGACTGGGACCAGCGGGTCACTATCCCACTCAGCAATTTTGACTGTTCATGTTGGCGACTTTAGAATCCTAGGTGCGACCAGGCTGACTTTCATCGACAATAGTCCCGCGTCGGAGCTTGTCTTACTCACTAGTATCAACGGATTCTCAGGCAATTTATCGTTGTCTGCCACTGTCTCTCCGACCGTTCTGAACGGACCCATAGCATCCATCAGTCCGGCCAGCGTTTCGTTAAACTCAGGCTGGACGGCTTCGTTTGTCAGAGTTTCGACTCTTCACACGCCGCCGGACAACTACACACTGACCGTGACAATCGGGCGAGCCGCAACCTCCCACTCCTACAACACCACCCTCACGGTGTTTGACTTCTACGTGACGGTTTCCCCGGACTCGGTAAGAGTCTCCCCCGGCAATTCCACTTCAGTGAACGTGCAGGGACACGCAGTAAACGGATATGCAAACGATATTTCTCTGACCATACTTGGCCTCCCGTCCTGCGTTACTTCACCCCTTGGTAACGGCACAATCGTATACGTGAACAAAGTCGGTTTCCCGAATGCCTCCATAGTTCTCCTGAAAGTAGCGACCAATTGCCCCGCGTCACCTAGCGTTGTTACTGTACAAGCCTTCGACAGCTCTTACGGAGTCTACCGAAGGACCTACTTCACTCTCATCATTTCAGTGTTCGAAAAACCTCCGCGGTGCGACTCAAACGGGACACCGAACATTGAAGCCAGATGCGAATCTTGCACGCTCAAGAGGTCTGAGTGCGAGGAATGCCATTATCATAGCACATCCAGCAAGAATTGCCTTCGGCAGGCCATAGCTGAGAGTGGGCAGGACTTTCCGCGTTCGGTTCAGTGGCACCCTGGTCGCCTTGCTCCTTGACTTGTCAGATGGCCGTTAGGGCGATCCTGCTCGGTGGAAAATCCCGTTGCTTCCTAAAATCTCGCGACCGTATTACCGCGCTTCGTCGAAGGAAATCTCGCCCTTTCACCATTCGACTTGGCGCGGTACGAATACAATCTTACTTCCCACAATCTGAGCACGTTGAGGGGCGATTCACTTCGGATAGTAACAGGCGACAATTTGCCCCAGAAGTTGAGAAAGCCTGTTTTTGACATGACCAAGGGGCGTCAGATTAGGGTCGAATCCGCGAGACCCCTTACCACTCTGTTGTCATGACCATGTCTACTCCTCGGGAATCGTGGTTCTATCCCAGTTTATCCTGCGGGGGTTGCCAATTCACACGTTCTGAAAGGACTATGCCCACAAATGTTCCTAGTAGTCCAGCGATAACAACGAATGGGAAGAAGGCGGCGAAGGTCACAGCGATGGCTGCCGTCACGAGAATTTCACCTACCGGTATTACTCCCAGCGTGGCGGGGAGTGACAGTATCACGAAGGCGATAATCCACGAGGAAGGAAATGCGGAAAAGAAGCCAACTATGGACAATCCCGGATCATCGATCAAGACGGCCGCGAGAACAGAGACAGCTAGAATTCCCAAGTAGTAAATCACAACGATAACAGGTTGCCCTCCAACGGCGACGGGTCCGTGGAGGGTTGGAACAAGATATCCTTGGAAGACCGCTGCTAGGATGATCCCTGAAATGCTGGTGCTCCACCCAACAACTATTAGCAATACCCTAAAGCTTCGTTTTAACCTGAGCATGTCTTGAGGCCCTAGCCGAAACGTCGGCCGAGAACTCGGAACCAGTTGATGATCCCTGTCGTTCAGCACTATTTCCAATTCGAGCAGGGAAATGCATTTTCACAAGGTTGAGGCTGCTGCCTGTAAGGGAAAGTACCCTAGGCTGGACCCTGTCTGAGGGTCAGGTCCAAGGCTGTCCATCACGCTTTGAACTGATCCGCTAACCGTACCGCCAGCTAGTAGTAGTTTCACGAGTTGTTCAAACGCGCTATCTGTGTGGGCAACTGTCACCGCTTTATCCCACCCTACCAGAGCGCTAGCTCCTCTCTGAACAAACGCATCTCCGAATGCTTTATCGAATCCGTCACACCCCATAACAAGAATCATAGTGCCCGGAAATCGGCCACACATCTCATGCGTGACGAAGGGCGCTTCTAGTGCAAAGTAGAGAGTATTATTGATCTTGACTGCGCCGATTCTGTCCCAGATCTGTTGAGCAACGTGAGAGTCTTGCTTGTACTTCTCCGAGGTTGCTAGTACGGGAGCACCCACCAAGCTTCCGTGAATTCTCATGATCACTAGAGAATAGTCGTACCGAGGGAGGTTGGCGAAATAGTCCACAGTAGCGCCATTGGGTCCGATGTAGTCAAACCTTAGACCTGAACTCACGGTCTCGGATCGTACCGCCTCGACAAATGATGGATCCGGATACTGAGACGCGAGCTGATCAATCAGCGCAACCGCCCGAGTTGGAGACTGTGAAGGAGTCTGTATTTGGGAACACCGATAATTCTCTTCCACGCTAAGCCAGAAACTCTTCCCCGCTGGACTAAGATTGACGCCGATCATGACAAGAAGTATGAGAACACCAATCGTTAGTCGCGGTCTTAGCCGCCACTTCTTTCTCTTAACCGTGGGGAACCGAGTTGTGTTTCTTCTCTCTGAAAGATATGCGTCAAGAAAAATATCAAGGCGGACACCTCCACGGCCTGCCGGCTTCAGCAAGTGCTCGGGCGAATGTAGCTGACTCGGTTCTAGGGACGGATCAATGAAAAGTTCATTCTCAGGAGGATGCTTCTTCACCGGAATGTCGACTGCCCTTCTATCCTGCGCCGACGCAACAACTGGTGGATCATAGCCAAGGCCGAGAGAATAATTATGGATGACAGGGCTAGGTAGGGAACCAGTAAACCAAGCTTATTGACGGGAACAACCTCTCCCCCAACTGACGGGCCTGGGCCCACTGTAAGGGCGAAACTTGTCATTCTTGTTATTCCAAAATCGACGCCAAGGATTGTTACGGTGAAAGTTCCAGTCGGTGTTGTCGAATACGCCGTGAATGTAAGAGTCGTAGAACAATTCGGAGTACAATCATTAGCAGCGATTGTTACGCTGGGAGGAAGATTTGTGGTCGTGAAACTGACGGAGCCGGATGTTGAACCGGATATGAGGCTGGCCGTGACTGTCGTTGAAATACTAGCGGCCTGAACAAGAAGGCCGCTATTCGGCGAGACAGAAACAAAGTAGTCAAATGAAGGGACCACAGTGAGAGTGAAACCAGGATTCGCTGTTCTCGTTACCCCTCCTCCTGTCCCCGTGATCATGACAGTAAAGGTTCCAGTCGACGCTGTTGAATCTGCACTGAATGCAAGGCTCCAGCACTGGTTCGGTGGACATTGAGCATTGACTACGAAAGTGAATGTTGATGTGACTCCAAGGGGTACATTTGTCGCGGTAAGGTCGACAAAGGCGCCCGGCTGGACATTCGTGACTACCGTAACGAATGTCGAAATGGTTCCGGTTTGGGCAACGGTTCCACTAGAAGGATTAACAATGACACTGAAGTCGAACGCAACTACTGTAAGACTGAAACTCGCTGTTCTCATTAGTCCTGCCCCCACTCCGGCGAGAGTGACGCTATAGATTCCGGGTGATACCGATAGGTCTGTGGCGAACACAACAGTTGAAGAGCAGCCCGGATTACAACTAGCAGGAGTGAGTTTAGCCGTGACGCCTGCCGGAAGATTTTGGGCGCTGAGGCTGACGAGAGCACTCGTACCTGAGGTCAGAGTCGCTTTGACGGTCGCTGCAACACTGCCACTCTGAACAACACTAGCACTACCAGGCGATACTAACATGCTGAAGTCAAACGCTATCACAGTGAGAGTGAAACTTACGATTTTCGCTACCCCGCCTCCGGTTCCAGTGATCGTTACCAGAGAGGTTCCAGTTGTCGCCGTGGAGCTTGCGGTGAATGTGACAGTCGAAAAACAGTTAGGACTACAGCTCGCGGGAGAGAACGTGGCAGTGACGCCTGTAGGTAGAGTTGTTGGGTCAGCAGCAAATGTAACAGAAGTTGTAGACGAACTGTCCGAATTGGGCAGTGTCAGGGTCACTATCGTCTGAACACTACCCGCTTGCGCAACGGTAGCACTACTAGGCGCCGCCGAGATACCGAAGTCGAAGGCCGATACCGTAAGTGAGAATGAGGCTGACCCTCTATGACCCGCTCCATCGTCAGCGGCGATCCCAAAACTGGTCATTACAATTTGGGCGTTCGAAGTTGCGCTAAACGTCACGGTCGAAGAACAATTTGGATTGCAACTAGTAGGGGAAAACGTTGCGGTAATTCCTGAAGGAAGACCTCCATTAATACTGAAACTGACCGCAGTGGTGGAGGAAGTATCGGAAAAGGGCAAAGTCACAGAGACTACCGCTGAAACACTTGCAGTCTGAACAACCGTCGCACTACTAGGTGAAACTGAAATACTGAAACCGAATGGCGCCACAGTAAGTGAAAAGGGGGCCGATCTTCTTGCACCCGCTCCATTGTCGGCGACGATTCCAAAGCTGAACGTTCCAGTTGCCGCTGCCGAAGTTGCGCTTAGTGTCAGGGTTGAAGAACAATTTGGATTGCAACTAGTAGGGGAAAACGTTGCAGTGACACCTGGAGGAGGACCCCCACCACCAATACTGAAACTGACCGCAGTGGTGGAGGAAGTATCGGAAAAGGGCAAAGTCACAGAGACTACCGCTGAAACACTTGCAGTCTGAACGACAGTAGCACTACTGGGCGAGACTGAAACGCTGAAGTCGAACGGCGCCACAGTAAGAGTGAAACCTACTGTCTGAGTTAACCCAATGCTTGTGCTAGTTATCGTGAGTGGATAATTTCCATTTGCAGCCGATGAGCTTGCACTGAATGTAAGTGTTGAGGAACAAGTCAAATTGCAGTTGGGGGGAGTGAATGTAGCGGTGATGCCTGTTGGAAGGGGTGTGGAGAAACCAAAGCTTACAGAAGCACTCGTCCCTGAGACTAGGGTGGCGGTGACTAATGTTGAGACGCTGGCGGTCGGAACAACTGTGACGCTATTGGGAGAAATGGAAAGATTGAAGCTGAATGGGGCGACTGTAAGAGTGAAGGTTACTGTTTTCGTGAGCGCACCTTCTGTACTCGTTATTGTGATACTGTAAGTGCCTGGTGTTGCCGTTGAAGTTGCAGTGAATATAAGAGTCGAAGAGCAGTTCGGATTACAACTGGGCGCGGAAAATTGGGCAGAAACGCCGGATGGCAAATTTATAGGAGCATTGAAGCCAACTGTTGTTGTAGAAGAGAAATCTCCACCGGGTAGGACCGCAGCGACTACTGTTGAAATAGTGCCAGTCTGGGAGAGAGACCCGCTTCCTGGCGAGACGAAGATTCCGTAGTCGAATTGAACTACGCTAATCTGAAAATCTGCTGTTCTCGTTAACCCGCCTCCTGTTCCGATAATCATAACGGTAAAAGATCCCGTTGTCGCGGTAGAAAGTGCACTGAACGTAATGCTCGAAAAGCAGGTCACACTACAACTAGCGGGAGTAAATGTTGCAGTGACGCCCGAGGGAAGGTTCTGAGTACTAAAGGTGACGATAGTGCTAGCGCCCGATGTTAGAGTCGCAGAGACTATGGCTGAAACGCTAGCAGTCTGAACAAGAATTGCACTACCAGGTGATACTGAAATAGCGAAGTCAAATGAGGCGGCAACGGCAGACAATTTCGGAGATGGCAATAAACCCCGAGCAGGGTTTGACGCATCCAAAAAAACGCTCCTTAGCATGGATGAGACTATATTCCGCGGAAGGACTGACGGGTATCGAGCACCCCCCAACTCTAGAATAGGAGCAAGAGGCTGGGAGCTAATAACCACAACTAAAACTAGAACGAGAGCTTTCAATCGACCTGAACGATAAGACGGAGAAAACATTAGTCACTGCTCAACAATAATCTATTTATGATTATCTATTCAGAGTCAAGATCAAATTTGGTATTACCAGATACTTCTTTTTTTCATGCAATCTCGGTGGGGCCTACTCGTTCTTCCTGTTTCTGATCATGCTGTCTTTCGCTAAAAGATGCTCTGGCTTGTCGGTTGGACCTTCTCCGAGAAACAAGTGCTTGAAGTGGATTCCCTAAGAATGGACTTGCGGACGAATTCCCATTACAATAGTGAGGGCTCTGAGAGGTTGATCAGGGAGCAGCAAATTGCCCAGTAGAAGCGGGCCTGTAGGCTAGGCTTGCTCCTGGGAGTAGAGTAGACTGCGAGCTGGCTCCGATCGGGTCAACAGTACCGATAGGCAGATTAGCTTCTACGGCTATTATGTGTTATCCGTCCGTTGACTAAGCCTCGGAAGACCCGTCTCTGGCAGTTTGACTCTTCCCTATTCCAGCCGGGGCCAAAAGCCGGATTCCTCGAACGTCATGTTTTCGGCCCCACTAGGAGTCTAGCAAAATACGCTCTCTACGCTCTCGCCTTTACGTATCCAACTCTTCTCGTAATCTCCGGGATACTGTTCGGCGGACTCGTTTTCTGGACGAGCTTCGCCGCTTCCCTGGGGCTGATCTTTGTTATTATAAAGAAAGCAGGCTACTCCCAGAATTTTGCCAACTGGGATGTCAGCAACAAGAAATTTGCAGGGCTCTTCATCGCCTTCGGCCTAACCTTCGCATTCTACATGGGGCTCATCCACATCGGAATCTTGACTATAGTCATCTTCGGCCTACCCCTCGCGCTTGCCCTCGTCTTAGGCGTCCGGAAAACTTCGAACCGATAGACCCCCCGATCAAGATCACAGTGAAGGGAGTTGGGAGAACCAAATCTTATGCCGACTCGGACCTAGCTCATAAAAAGACTCTCCAAAAACGACAACCGGAAAGAAGGAGGTCGCTCAAACAGAAGTTTTCGAGAGCCGTTAGGTCTTTTTCACAACTATCGCGTGAGATAGCTAGGAATGGTTGTCGTCCATAGAAACGATTGCAAGGCTTAGAGAAGACGGAGAAAAAGAGGAAGAGAGGGATTGACGAAATCAGCGGGTCACGTTGACTGTTATCTGCACGGCGGCGACCTGAGTTCCAGATGTGCCTGTGACGGTGACGATGTAGGTTCCGATCGGAGTGGCCTTGGTACTGACTGTAAGAATCGAGCTCGCGGGATTGGAGGTTAGCGTGACGCTTGATGGGTTGAGTGTGGCTGTGGGACTGTGATGGACCGCGGGTGCGACGTTCGCTGACAGGTTCACTGTGCCCGTGAAGCCGCTGATACTTGAGACTGTAATGGTAGAGGTTGCAGATGATCCCTTGGGTATTGTTAGCGTGGTGGGGCTGGCGGAGAGGGTGAATTCTGACGAGGCGGTGAAAGTGGCTGTGTGCACGGTCTCGGGGACTGGAGGGACCCCTCCATTTGCTACTGTTACGCAGGTCGTTGTGCCTGAGACGCTTGAGGGGCTGCAGCCTGTCTGGAATCCGATCGGAGTGCTTGCGGTGGAGCCAACCACGTTATAGATCGCTGTGAATAGCAACCCGGTCGTCGGACTGCTCGTAAGACCGCAACCAACGCAGCTTTCGGCAAGGAGCTCTATCGTGTCTGCAGTGGCAGTGGATGGACAGCCACTACTAGAAACCCTTTGCACTCCACCGATGCATTCGGAGAGAATGTTGGGGGAGAGCAGGACTGTGCCGGTGAGGTCAACGCCGGACGGCTGGAGAATCGTGTGGTCAGCTAGGACCGTAATGTCGAAACGATTGAGAGGGGCGGAGTTCTGGATGAACACGGCCACTCGCAGTTGAGAGCCGACGCTTCCTGGAATGACCGGAGCACTTGAGGCGCAGGACGAAGCTGGTGGTTGCGCCAGGCAGACCACTCCAGGAGTCTGGGCGCGGACGCTTGGAGCGAAGATCGGAATCGACAACGCTAAGCTGGACAGAAACACAATGGCCAAGATCAGGGCCTTATCTTTGATCATGTCGCGCATGATATTTTCCACACGCGCGAATCAGTCTCGTCTATAAAACTGCTACTTGAGGTGGGTTGCCACTAGTTAGCTCGCGCAATCCCTAGTAGACGTTGGTCTGCCCTGGATTATCTTGGCTATTCGGCTGTTCGGCCATCGAGAACATCAGCAGAATTCTCCCCCTTGGAGAAGCAGATGCATGCGCAAGTATTCCGCAGGGTATCCTACTAGGTCACGGTTATCGTGACTGATAAGTTGGGCGAGTATGTGGTGTATCCTTTGGATATCGTCACCGTCCCCGTATAGCTTCCCTTACATAATGGAGCGGCGACTAGGCAGTGGGCTGTGACTGTGACGCTGTTGAATGATGGGCCGCAGGATGCGAATGTTGACGGGCTGGTTGTGAGGCTGATCTTTGTTGGATTACTGACGCTGGTCTTGAGTGTGATGGGGCCCGTGACACTTGGGGCGCACTTGAAAGAGTCTCCTGCGCTTCCCGAGCTGCTTGTGCCTCCGCTGCCGGAGAATGTTATGCTGAGAGGGTTTGTTGACCAGAGAGCCTTCGGCGTGGCGCTGGAGGCGAAGCCGACCGCGGCGTAGGCTCCGACCATTATGAGGCTTATCGAGAGGCCTACGAGCAAATGGGGTAGATATCGTCTGATAGGCAACTGCAATGGTAGGACGAGGCACGATTTCTAACGATTTAAGACTTGCGCGAAAAAAGAGCCAGATTCGACTATTACGGCTAGCCCCGGATATCCGAGTATCCCTTTCTAGCTATGGATGATTTGGTTGTCTATTCACGGACGCTATCAATGGCTCAGTCTATCGAAGCACGAAGTCAAGCACTCCGGTTCAGTCACTCTATCTGATTACGTCGCTCTTCCCTTTCCTGGATCTCCGCCAAGAGCGACTTGTGAAAACGTGTCAAGGGTCCGTTGAGGAACCTTTTCGCTTCCGTAAGTTCTGTTTTCGTCTTCACGACCACCGTGAACCAGGCTTCAAGCTGCTCGTCAGAGACTCTAGGCAGAGCCGCAATCAGCTCGTCAATGCGAGATGACATGGAAGATAGAATATTCATGGACTCTGTCTTGAACAAAATGTAACGAGAAGACCACCAGAATAGTTATGCCAAGTGATGTGGAACATCCATCGACCAGAACATTACTGGAAGCATAATAGGAGTATCACCAATCTACCAGAGGACTCGTCTGATGACGCAGCGCCCGGCCATTCTTACTAGCGTGATCATGATCGCGCTCTCCTTCCAAGTTCTGGTTCTGGTGATACTGGTTTTCTTTCCGTATCTTCCGGATCTCGGTCTCTCCAACATCAACAACGACACCTACTTCCTACTCTCACCACTCTCGACCATATTCCTGCTGGACCTCCTCTACGCCTGGCTACTGAGGATAGTGGCGAGAGAGGCAACTCGATACTCGTCCACTGCCAGATCCATCGCCCATTTTCTATCAGAACCCTTCGCCAAGATCATTTCATCTGTAAAGACCAGATCTCTGTCGGACTCTGCTCGGACATTCAAGATACTCTCCCAACCCAGATTGCTGCTTATCATCAGCCTAGCTGCCAGTGTCCTTCTCGCATTCGTTCCGTACCGACCTGACCTGAATCCTAACGGGATTCTTGTCGGAGTAGACAGCCCGACCTACGTCACATGGATCAGCCAGATGCTTGCGAGACCCGTTCCGCAGGCGCTACAGTATGCGTTTGTCGAGGGTCTCGACGGCTCCAGACCACTACTCCTAGTAGTCCTGTACATTGTCTCATCCCTAGGAGTCTCACCCTCACAAGTCATCGAGTATCTACCGATGATACTAGCACCACTCCTAGCACTGTCAACATACGCCTTCGTCCGGTTCGGCCAGGGAAGCGCGAGCTTCGCCGGACTGACCGCGCTCTTCACACCATTCACATTCTACATTCCAGTCGGACTCTGGGGAGGATACTACGCAAACATGCTCGCGCTAGTCTTCGCCTATCTCTTCCTGACCATCCTCCTACTATTCTCAAAGTCGCCCTCAGCAACAAAATACTCTGCGATGTTCGCTCTCTCAATAGCGCTCTTCCTAACACATCCCTGGACCTGGGTCCTCATAGCCACCGCGGGTCTAGTCTTCGCACTCTCGCTCTGGAGAGAGACACGTCTCACAATTCACCTAAAGTCAATAGCCGGAATCATCATCACAGGCGTAGCGCTGGACGTCCTAAAGAACACCATCTTCGCCACCCGCACCGTCGCCGCGGACCTAGCAACCAAACTACCTACCAGTGCAGACCCATCCACGTTCTGGGTGAACCTAGTGGACGGGTTGCTCTACACTCACAGTGGACTGTTTGCGAGCTGGATTATCCTAGGAGTCGCTCTGTTCGCCTGTTTCGCGCTCCGGTTCAGGGACTGGTTTGAACGACTGGTCTTCCTCTGGGTCGGAGTGGCCTCAATCCCGTTCCTATTGCTGGACAGCTATAACCAGACACGGATCGTCTACGATCTTCCCATCCCAGTTCTAATGGCTACTTCCTCGCTGTTCTTTCTCCCGTTAATCGGAAATAGGGGAGTTCGATGGCCTGGGTTAGTCGTCCTCCTCGTACTTGTTCTAGGCGCGAACTACGCCCTGCAAGGCATACTCCTCCTCTAAAGATCGTATATTGGTGTCTAAAGGAATCTACGGAATTCCGGAGAATTCCTCGGAGGGAGATAAGAATAAAGGCAGAGCTAGAAACCCCTAACACTCTCGCCCATGCGTATCGCTATACTCCAACAGTCCTACGGCAGGTTCGGAGGAGCAGAGCGGCTGGCCCTCAGCCACTACATCGAGATGAGAAGGATGGGAACGGATGTCACATTCTACTATACGGGGACGATGTCCCGCGGCTGGGAGGATAGACTGGAGGGGGAGCCTGTCAGGAGTATCCCTACAGCGATTCTCAATCGTCCCAACCGATTCCGACTAATGAGGAAGTTCTTGCAGGAGCTGAAGCAGTATGACAAGATCATCATCCACCACCATATTGAACCGGTTCTCGCCTTCTACCTCTCCAAGGTTCTCGGCCCGAGAATCGTCTGGTACTCGGGATCCATGTTCGAACTGGCATGGGAGGAGATAATCACCGGGGTTGACTATCGACGCATCAGCCCGACGGTGAGAAGGACCGGGGGCGAGTTCTACGGCGGCCTGTTGGCGAAGATGCTGCTCTCCGACCAACTCTATGGACTGACAGCTCGTGTTGCCAAAGCGGTGGATATTGCGACTGTACGAGGATACGGGAAAATCATAGCCAACAGTCTCTTCCTCTCCAAATTCTTGGAACGAGTCTACGGTCTCGGGGAGACGCCTAGTGTCGTCTATCCAGCGGCCGACCCACTGCTAGAACAACTCGCATCGAAGAACCACATGCAAGAAGAGGACTACATGCTGATAGTAGGATCACTTATCCCTCTCAAGAACGTGGAGAGCATGATCCGGGCGGCGGCCCACGTTCAGTCGTCGAAGGTCATGATAATCGGCGACGGCCAGGAGATGAGTAATCTGAAGGATCTAGGGTCCGAGCTGGACGTTCCGATAGAGTTCAGAGGAACGATGCACCGTGAAGAAGACCTAGCCCAAGCGTATGGAGGATGCAAGTTCCTCGTACACCTCTCACTCTACGAACCCTTCGGACTCACACCCGTAGAAGCGGGGCTGTTCTCGAAACCTTCGATCGTTACAAACCATGGTGGTCCGCCTGAGGTGGTGGTTGACGGAGTCACAGGATACATCGTGGACCCGCTAGACCATCAGTTCATTGGCTCCAAGATGAACACGCTACTAGACGATGACACGCTGAGGCATAACATGGGCAGGCGCGCCAGAGAAAACATGGTCCAGAAATTCACACTGGAAAGGTCAACTAGCAAACTGCTAGAAGAAATAGAACGCTGAGAAACGAACGGTTAGTCCGACCCCCGGGGGCTTGCTGGATAACTGGATCATCCACGCACTAGAATTAGTCAGAAGATTGCGTTAGTTGTCAAGTTTGCCAGGAAAAATTTCAACAAAATAGAAGCGATTGTCGTCGTCACCGCAATCGTGGGGGCGGCGATTACTTTGACCATTGGTGGGTCCGTGAGATCGGACACAATTCGAATAATTGATGTGTCCAATTCGACATCGCCACCATACGGAGAACTAAATTCCAGTGCAACTGTCGGTTATGATGATAACTACACCGGATGGAGGACCACCTCGAACGCGCAAGTCAACTCAACGCAGAGCTCTCTAGTTATAAGCGGGGTTTTCCAGAACGTATCAACAGCGACGGCGTTCGCTCTCTTCAAAAACGCGAATGTCAACATAACGTCCTACCCTCTTCTAAACGCGAACGTAAATGTCACAACCGGTATCTCTTATGGAATAAGGTTCTACGCACAATTCCCCAACGGAACAGAATACAACGTCTGGTGGGAAGAATCGCCTCTCGACCACCGACCGGGAATAGGAAATGAATCTCTAAGAATAAACATGCAAAGAGAGGCCTTTCTTGCAACTGGTCACGCCGTCGACATTATCAACAAATTGGAGTTGTACGTTGAAGATCGCCCATATTCTCCACAGAAATTCCAGTTCACCCTGTACAAGCTCTCCTTTGAAAACGCCAAGTTGGATCAGATTTCGAACAGCCAGTACCGAGCAATCTATTTTGATCTCAAGAACGCTCCTCAAGAGAATGCTTCTTGGTCTTTAAACAAGATAAACTCGGGTGTCACAGTTCATGCAAGTAAGGGGTCCATCTTCTCGATTTATTTTTTCGATGGACCCATTCTCTACACTTCCACAACAGCGTCAGGACTCGCCTATGATTCACTTACATCTTACACCCAGTACACATTCTATCCAGACACAAAACCGCAGATATTCCCAGAGGTTTTGCCCAAGTCTATCGAATCAATTGTCTTCGTTGTTGAATCAGGAACGTTGGAAAGCGTGACCATTAGCTTTGCGGACTTCGTGTTCCTGCCTACAACAACCTCCGAGAATTCGCAGCAGTCACCTGGGCTTTACTACGTCTACTTCATTTTCTTCCTTTTCCTGTTGCCTGTGGGTGTTGCTATCCTTGTGTTCAGAGAATTTCTTTCCCGGAAGCTAGTTCCTAAGGTCAGCATTTTCGTGGTCCTTGTTACAGGCGTGCTATGCAGAATTGCACTCGCTGCGACAACTGCGCACGTATTCGATATGAACGTCTACCTATCCTCCGACCGGGGTTGGTTCCAATTCAGAACTCCTATTGGAAGCTTGGGCCCAACCCTGCCTCTCACTTTCTTCCTTTACTGGATAGGCTATTCGCCCTACGCGCTCCTTCAACTCCTCGGATTCCGGGACGTATATTTCCTGGGACACGCTGCGGGGTTACTTGAGGCTGTTTTCGTCAAGCTATTTCCTATGCTTATGGATGCAGTAACGTTTTTGCTCCTCTTTCGATTCAGAACAACAGGAGCTGCATTCGTGTGGGCGACCTTCTACTTTCTTAACCCACTTACCATTTTCATCTCTTCAGTTTGGGGGCAGTATGTTGCAGCAACGATGGCTTTCATAGTGTTTGGCGTCTACTGTATGTCGCGACAAAGGAACGCAATTGCAGCGCTTGCCTTCATCGTGTCAGGCATGATTGAGTTGTTGGGATTTCTTCCTTACACGTTATTGCTACTGGGATTAGCACGAGCAAAACTCTACAAAACGTTGCTGTTAGCAGCTCTCGCCGCTCTGCTTACGATAGTCTATCCTCCAGAAACTACATTGATTCTCCGACTTTTCCTCGGCTTGGCAGGAGTGATCAAGGGTCAGTTTTTACAGCCCGGACGCTACACTCTTTTCGGAAACTTTCCTCAACTTTCGGTTATTGCCAAATTCAAACCGATATTACTGTCAGAGGCGGTAATACTTGCAGCCGCGGTGCTCGACACCTATCGGCATAAGATGGACGCAGAGAGATTGGTCTTCTACACTGCGCTATCATCCGTTTTCCTTCTTTTCTTCTCCAATCTTCTTGCGTCTTGGTTATGGTTGATTCCTATCTGCCTTCTCTATGCCATAATGAATGAAAAGAATGACCTCGGAGCTTTCATCTTGGTCTTCGGGACTAGCGTCGCTTTCTTGGAAGTAAGCAACACGACGGGTTCAGCTTACTGGATTTTTGGGACCCTTGGGCATACTATCCTACCTTCCATTGAAGCTACCAGGAATGGGCTTGAAATATTCAGCGTAATGATGACTGCTCTCGCAATAATACTCCTGTTCTATCTACGGTACGGTAGTGGTCAAGCCAAGGAGACAATGCTGAGAGCATCGGGAATAACTCTCTCTCTGTATTTGTTACTCTACTTCTGGTTCGGAGTCTACTAATGTTGAAGATTGCTCATGTTTGCAGGCCTTTGATCCAACCCGCCGGCACCGAGCGCTCCGTAGTCGAAATGGCCTCGGAAATGGCCAAACAGGGACTAGAGGTTCGAATCTATACTCCTAAACTTCGTGAAGATCTGTTCGGTGGTATGTCTAAAACAGTTGACGTAGAGGAAGTAGGCGTTCCGAGTTCGCCTCTATTCGACTTTTATTTTGATCTGATTCTTGCGAAGCGACTAGTTTCGGAAGCTTGCAAATGGGCCGACATTTTGATCCTCCATCATGGTCATCCTGTTGCGTCCCTCGCCATAACCCGTTTCTCAAAGACGTGCATTCCATTCTACCACATTGATAGGTGGGATCGGAATATGTGGGGAGGACTTCGACCTATCGAGCGAATCTATACCTTTCCACTGAACGCACTTGAACTGAAATCGTTGCGAGAGGTTCCACTCGTGTTCGCAAACTCTGAGTCCCTAGCGAACACGATTCGTAGCCAAGAACCCAGAGCGAAAGTAGTTCCTATCACGATAGGAGTGGATACTTCAAAATTCTCTCCAAAATGGGAGAAAGACGATGGGTTCATTATGATGGCGGGTCGATTTCATCCGATGAACAATTTTGACTTGGGAATCGCAGCAGTCTGCCGGACAGACTTTAAGCTGACCATATCGGGGATTGTTGAAAACAAAACCCTCTGGTACTATACGCACCTTAAGAGAATTCTTTCGCGCAACCCTGACCTTAGCGAAAGAGTTGTAATAGAAACAAACGGAGAAGATGGCCTGATAGATCGATTGCAGAGATGCTCTCTGTTCTTCTCGCCAAGAATCTATGATTACTTGGGACATGCGGCGCTAGAGCCTATGGCATGTGCGAAACCGGTCGTACAACTCATGACCCAACCCCGCTTTGAGGACGACCCGCCAATCATACTTTGTCGTAACGACCCAAACGAATGGAGGAATTCCGCAAGGGCCCTTTTAGACGACCCCAAGTCTAGAAAAGAGCTTGGGCGAAAGTCATACGAATTTGTTCAGGAAAAACACTCATTGAAGTTGACCGTCAGTCAGATATTGCATTTTGCCGTTAATCTGTTCCGCAATCAGGGGAAATAGACGGCTGGAGATTGGAAATCGAATTGAGTCAAGAGGCCGCTTGATAAGAAAGCGAAAGCTCACACAACAAACATCTTCGTTCAACCGTTTTGCCTGGGCGCTAGCAAGGTGTTTGAGAATACCCGGTATTTTCTGGGAAAAATGGATAGCGAAGCTTCTGTTTCCCAAAACACATTCTGTTCAACTTATGACGGACCGAGTCCTTCATCTAAACGAGGCCTTGGGCCTGATGATACCGTCTCTGACTCACGTTCTGTCGCGCAGAATGGAAGAGGGAAGTTGGTTTGCGTTTCGACCCTTTACTGATGATGCCGACAAGATATCACAGAGCTATGAGCAAGTAGTTCGAAGACTGCTCTCTCCATGCCCGTCAGAGATCATTGTCGACATTGGTGCGAACATTGGGTGGCATACAGTTTGGTTGTCGAAGAAAGTAGGACCTTCCGGAAAAATCTTGGCGGTGGAGCCTGAAGTCACAAACTTTGCTATTCTCGAATTGAACACTCGCATCAACAATCTTACAAATGTCATATCGATCAACTTGGCTCTAGGAGCCAATCAAGGGAGGGGGAGACTCTTCGTCCCAAGGCCTACGTTGATGGGGCAAGTCACAACTGAAGGATCGAACCACGGTTCACGACCCTCAGGGGCGAGCGTTAGTTTCGATACATTGGATAATTTAGTTAAATCACTTGGAATCGATCAGGTATCAGCAATTAAGGTCGATGTTGAGGGGGCCGAACTGGCTGTCATTCGAGGAGCCGAGAAAACAATTTCGAAGTTTGGACCGAGACTAGTAATTGAAGTCCATGGAAACGATAACCTAACATCTCTTAGACACGTTATGAAATCGATGAACATGAGAGTCGTATTTGAGGTCCCAGCGAGTCCAAGACGTGACGAGACCAGAGTTTTTGTTTTCGCGGTTCCGCTAGCCTCCCATCTAGCGTCTCAATAGCAAGGTTTTGGGTTTCATTTTATGGGTCCGGCCTCTCCGGGAATCAGAGCCCGAAAAGTTCTTGGCATCAATTTCAACGCTGCTCGATTGAGGATTACAGGACCCCATAGTGCGCATATCTTTGAGTGAAGGACTTGGAATAATCCTAACCGAGGTCGTGACTTGAACAGTTGAACTTCGGTTGGCTTCAAGATAAGCGGATACGGTTCGTTGCTCAGGCTCTACCTTCACTTCTCTCGCTCTTCGGCATCTTTCTGGGCATCATCAATCAGGTTGGTTTCGTGTATGCTATCCTAATCGCCGCCATCGGAGCTCTACTTCTGTGGATTGTTGCCAATCAAATTATCGAAAAGGCTTCGCCGCAACCGATTCGCACTCCACCTCCCAAAGCTGAGACGCCCAAGGAGCCGAAGCCAGTAACGCCGACTCTTCATCCAGTTTGCGAAGTGGGCCCTTACAAGGTTGAAGCTGGAGAGACCCTAAGCATCCTGTTGAATGCGAAGCAAGGACAGAAAGTCAAAGGTCATTTGAGAGAGTTAGACAGACAACTCTTTGATTGGCATCTAGCTGACGAGAAGAACATGATACTTCTTGAGAATGGAGACCGTTACAATTTCGGATCCATTGACGCAGGGATTGACCAAAATGCATACCGGGTGAATAGGAAGATTCCCTACCCAGCAAGGTGGTATCTAATCTTAGATATGTACGGAAAGAAGACATCCCGGAAAGTGCGCGTCGATTTCGAACCTATCCCTTAGTGCCAACCGATTTCGCTCTCACCTGTCCTCCTCCTTCTTCTTCTCATATCGTGAGGCTTGACTTGCACTTCCGAGCAAACGATAGGCTTCTTGGAAATACATGGGGCCCAATCCGTGGCGGAGGTCGACCGAGAATCGGTGACACCCGCTTTTCGTAGTTTCAACGTCAACTTCTGCGGAAAACTCTCTGCAGTTTCACTCTCGTGTCTGAGCAATAGCCGAATTGTAGGTCAACCCTACAGATGTCGAGTCAGCGGAGCAACTGGCGTGAACGACTTTTTGTGAATCCAAGCCGCATGGAACTCGAACTAGCGGCAAAGCTAGAATCCTCCGGAATACAGTACCAGACGCAAGTAGAAGTTCCTATTACGACAACCGATTTCTAGTTCGCCACGGAGCCACAACCACACTCGTTTTCGTCGATGGAAAACCTCATCTCAGAACTGCTCAGATGATTAAGGACGAGGAGTTGCGGTCTCTTCTCAGTAAGCGTGGATACAGAGTAGTCGAGCTCGCCTGCAATAACTACTCCGACAGGAAACGGGACGACCTCTACCAACAAACTTCTCAACAATCTAGGCAAGGAATAGATTAGGTGAGGCTTCGATGCGGTTAGAGGGATCCTATCAACATATTTACTCCGCTCGCGGCCATAGAAAGCACATTCCCAATAGATGCCGGCGCAAATAAGCAGACCTCTTGGGTCCGGCCAAAGTTGGAACGCGAGAGAGGACCGTTCGAGCCTTCTGCGGGATGATTCGGTAGCGTTGCTGGTGAGACGCAAACAGAGAGATTGATGAACCTCTGTGAGCTCAGCAAGCTATTGGCAAGGTCTAGTGCCCCGCGAGCGGTTATACTGTAGATGGTACCGGCATGACTTACTCGATTCGTCGCGACCAGAGTTCCAAGAGCTTTCCTCGCCCCGTTTCGCCACCCCGATTCGAGTCCTAGTCCTCTCATAATACCAGAATATGTTGTTGGCCCCCTAGTTGCTAGATGCCATCCTACCCGCTCCGGCCATTCTCCGCGGTCAGTTGTCATTGGGCCACTAATTGGGGCCTTCGGTTTAAGAAATCATGCATGCTCCATTGGTTCAGGCGTGATGTGAAAAAATGCCAAATCGCCGGACGCACGAACACGTTTCAGAGCTGTTCTTTGGCAAGAGATTCAGTGACGTTCACATAGCTCTGGACTCACCTAGTAGGAAGTTAGGCCCGAGTCATCGTCGAATGTTTCACTCCCACCGAGCCGCTGTCTTGGTCGCAAGGGCAGTATCAAATGACCCAGACGCGCCTCTTGCTGCCATTCTTCATGTTGATCTGGACCGCATATGCTCCGAGGATCCGTACTTTGAAAGCTTCATAGAACTCCGAGCGAAGCTGGCAAGACGCCGATCGAGGGATCGCCGCAGATTGTTGCGCTTGTTGAGGAATCGGTAGCTCTACGTTCCTTGACCTCGCGCACGATTCACCTCAAAAATGCGCCACGGTCGCGCAAGATCACAAAATTAGCCTCAGCGATTTGACAATGAGCTCAGCGACGCGTGTAATGCGAGAGAGGTTGCGCGCAAGTCGGCGCAGAACAACGCAAACTGAGAGCTAAGATAGTTGAGTTGACATATCAACTGAGAATGTTGTGCAAGATAATGCGCCGAGCCTCGGGGAATAGGGCATTGTCGCGCAAGACTCGGTGCAACTGTTTGTGAAGCGTGCGGTGGACCCGTTCCGGTGCAGGATTAGCGAGAAAATGTCCGTTCAAGCTATCTTTCAACGGAACGATTACGAGGAGGACACGGTGTGTCGGGACACGCAGCTCTGCTCAGACTAGCGCGAGAGAAGGACGCCCACTGCGCAAAAACATGGGCCAAAACAACTCGACAGCCCCCAGAAAGTTCGAACGGCCAATTGAGCACGAAAAACTGGTTGAATCCAGGGCCCAGGGATTCAGGTATGAATCGTGGCTCTCTGACGCGATGCCTAAGCTAAAGAAAGAGTATCTCGTGCCGGTCTTTGACCAGGAGACCTGGGATCACATGATGCAGGCTATCAAAGAAGCCCTCGAAATCTGGAAAGAGCAAGTCATTAAAAACGCTCTGGAGCCTGAACCGGGTCGAATGATCAGAAATTCTGAATGGGACCACGAAACGTCTGAGTTCTAGGGGAGAAGCGATTAGAAGGTCGCTTATCGTGCTGACTTGATGAGGCCCGTACAGCATTTGCAGGCTTTACTGAGACACTGGCCTTGTAGGCCTTACAGGTGGGTTCGAATGGCCGCTCGCGTCACAATGGACCTGGGTTTCACAAGACGGTTCGCGTTCGTTTCTTGACTGCACGTTCCAAGACTGGCCTTCAGCGATTACGACGCTTCATGATTTTGTGAAGGCCGGGAAAGCCGAGAGTCTAAGCGAAAGCCCGAATATTCTCTGGAGCTGTCCTGCTGGCTAAAAGTTTTGGACGCCTCCGTGCCAAACGGGATGAGAACCTATCTTAACTTCATCACGCTTGGTAATTCGAAAGGACGATTATTCCTGGATAAGCTTTTAACACGAATGGTCGAGACGTCCAGAAGAACTTTGAGAACATTCTCTTTCGTTAGGTTTCTTCTTGTGTTTGCTGTCGTCTTCTCTCTCACCAGCTTCTCGGGTGCTCTGTCTAGTAACTTCCAGCTTCCAACGGTCCATTTGGCCCGGGCTAATCATGCGCCTTGTTCATTTCCGGGGACTCCATGTTCCGAGGCCTGGGTCCCTGCTGGGCCTGCTATGGATACTTTTCTGGCAACGATTTTCACGGATGAGAGTGCAGAGTTTACCAACCTCCTGTCCGCTACGCCTAATATTGACTTGACTGACTCTCCTCTGACCCCTAATCTTGTCTCAACCTTGGTCCAGAGCCCTGACTTCTACGTCACATCGAGTATCTCTGAGCATGGCTATTTCGAGATCGAGTTTATGCTTGGAGCCACTGCCTTCTGGGGTTGCAACATGAGCTTTGGTAATTCTCAGTGTGGTATTGATATTCGCCAGGGAATTTCCCATCTTGTTGACAAGGCCAAGTTCACTACCAACGAGCCTAGTGAGGTGGGAATTTCATCGGCCATCGACAGTCCTCTTCCGACCAGTAATGCTGGTCTACCATCGCCCAATACATGTCTCTGGGACAATGGCGTCGTCCCAGCCGCCCTGGCGAACACTTTCTCGACGGCGCCAGTGCCAGGCACGATGCACGGAAATGCAAACTGCGTTGTTGGTGCTCCGGGAGGAGCAGCCTACCACCTGGCTTCGGCCAGTGGTGTCATCAGCCCCTGGCAGCCCAGTATCTCCGATCTCGACTTTTGCGCTGCAGCGGCCCACTTCATCGATGCTGGCCTCGCGACAGCTGTCGTCAGTGACACTGCCAGCCCTGCTACTCGTAACTGTCAGTTGACGGGTGTCTCACCGGCTGTCACAGCCAATCCTATCAGCTTCTACATCCGCAATGATAACATTCCAATGTTTGACCTTGGGAATAGTCTGGCTCAGACGATCTGCGCTCTCTTCACAGGCACCTATTCTACAGGCTGCGGTGTATCGCCTAGCACGACCAACATTCTCGGCGCAACTCATGGTCCTTCCACGGCTTTCTCGGGCTTCACTACTTCCACTGACCACGTAGACGTGAGCTGGAACATGTATACAGCCGCTTTCAATAACGTCTATCCCTTCAACAAGAGTCTCTACTTCACCTACAACAGCCTCTTCGTCTCTGGAATATCCTCCAGTCACGTCGCCAACGGTGGGACCTGCGACAACGGTTCAGTTCCAACCGATAGCGCAGGCGACTACATGTACGTCTGCAACGCCAATTATGACAATCTCTCCCACCAGATGGAGTTCGCCAACTGTCTGGCCGTACCAGGCGACCCGACTCCGGGTCAGACTACTCCCACTTTCGGCACGTGTAGCGCTGGCGGTCTATCGGCTATCGGTGCAGGCTACCAGGCCGAGGATGCTTTCGGCAAGAGCGCGTTTACATTACCGGTCTTCCAGCAGACTGACCGGTTTGGTTATCTGGCCTGTTCACCTGCTGCTAGGCCTTGTAATACCGCTGCTGGTATAGCTGCCCAATGGCACAGGGCTATCAACGACATCGGCGCCGGTTTACCCAACTTCTTCACTTGGCTGGATGCTTGGAACAGTAATCCTACACAGGCTGGCACGATAAGATTGGGCTTCAAACAGACTACTCGTACCTCTAGTCCGTATATTGCCAGTACTGTCTGGGATTCCTATATCGTACACAGCGTCTATGACAGTCTGCACATTGTGAATCCATTGAACAATAATCGGGAGGACGCAAGCTGGATGGACATCAGCGCATTGCCACAGATCTCGCTGACCTACACGCCGCCTTCGGGTACCGTCCTGACCTACAGGTTCAGCCTCTTTCCCAACTTACAGTGGCAGGACGGTAAACCGGTCACATCGTTCGATGTGGCTTTCAGCTATCTATCACTGCTCGCTAATGGTGCTTTCCAGAGTGGTGGAGCGTCATCGCTGTCAGGAGTGACCATTCTGAGTCCGACACAGTTCGACCTTAACGTAAAGTCGGTCGGGCCTTTCTCTACGCGCTTCCTAACGGGTCTCAGCATCCTCCCGGGACGCTACTGGACCTGTGGAACAGGCACACAGCCCTCTACGGGTACAGCTCCAAACATTGCGCCTGCAAGATGTCCCTCAACCGCTCCGTCTCAGTGGGATTCTGCCATAACAACCTGCACTAGCGTGGGCAACACCTGCTATCCAGTACAGTACACTCTCGGCACTCCCCCAGCCCAGTCTGCCTGCTATCCGATCGCTGCTGCACCATGTGCTCCACCTGCTGTCGCTGCTCTAGGCGGTGCTTCCAGCTTCGTGGCGAACCTGATGAATGCTGACGCTGTGAAGACGGGTGCTCTCTACGACCCAATCGCGAACCATATTTTCATAGGATCCGGCGCCTGGACTTGTGGTACTGGTACTGGGCTCGGCCAGGCTTGTACTTCTGGCATGGTTCAGAACCCAGGTGTGGGTCAGAGCTATACACTAAAACGCAACGGCTTGGGCATTACGCCTGGATTCCCGGGCGACTATGTCCGGAGCAGCGGCTTTCTAGCTACGTATCTCTGGTCTGGCGACATCAGTCCGGGTGTGAACAATTTCAGTGCTGCAATATATTGCTTCGGCCTCACTCCATTGGATCCACTCTCCGCCAGTCCCCCCGCAAGTCTTTGTGGTCGCTGGCAGCAGGGAATCGGCACTAACGGAGCAACAACGCCTGCAGGAATCGGTGGATGTCCGGCTGGTACCACACCGTGCGGTATACCAGTAGGCTCCAACCAGGTCAGCATTGTCAAGCTGTACACCAACATTAACTGGTTCTATCCTGACATTGCGATCGCGACAAACTGTTCTGGTCAGGTATGCCTGAGTTTTGATTCCAACATCAAGTTCATTGACGATCCAGCGGCCACCGTGACGAATGCCCCTGGTACCTGGACTATCGGCAAGACCGTGGTTTACGATAAAGACGGTAACGGCCTGTATGATGTGGGTGTAGACTCGGTGATTGCCGGACCGGGTGCTATTGGTGCAGCAAACTGTAGTGGTGGCACTCAGATATGCCTGAGTGTTGATCCCCACCTCAAGTTCATTGACAGTCCACCAGCCATCGTGCCGAATGTCGCTGGTACATGGGCGTTCGGGAAGACCGTGGTCTACAATTACAACGGTAACGGTCTGTATAACGCGGGAGATCTGGTGATTGCCGGAACCGGTCCTTCGCCACCCTTCGGGATCATTCCACTGGATCCAGTACTCTACGCAGGCAGTAGTGGAACTCTTAGCCCAGCAACAGGCACAGGCGGCGTAGGCTGCGCCAACCCTTACAACCCAACGTCAACAACATCCGGCGGATACGACTGCTGACAAAAGGCCAAGCTTCAAACAAGCCTTCTCCTACTCTTTTTTCATTTGACGGCTACCGACCGCTAGGAGCCTTCAAAGCGTTGTGCATTAGCTGTTCGCCGACGCAATTCTCATGATTCGGCTAGAATTCTTGAGAGCGAGGCCCGAGTATCACGTTCGGGTTTCCCTAGACTACTAGTGTCATGACCCACCTCTTGGAACGCGACAGGCTAAGAGACGAGGAAGTTTCGTACGAGATGAAACGGCGAGAATCATGACTCGGCCAACAAAAGCCTAGATCTACTTTCGTTGCTGAAGGAGGGCGCAGACCATTTCATCGGTTCGGATTCGCAAGTGAGAAAATGAAGAATCGACTTTCAGGTAACGAGTTCCGAGAAATTTATGCGGCCGACGCATTTCTCGAAAAAACTCGTTACTATGGATGTACCAAAAAGGGCAGGCAACGTTAATTCTATACATCCATCTGGCGAAGGTGTTGCATCTTGCGCTTCTGCGCAATCGTGATCCGCTGCAAACCCCTGCGCTCCTGGCCAGCAACCGGGCCGAAAACATTGTCCTGATCTAGCTCCGGATCTGGGCCAACAATGTCGACATCTAGGCCAGCCGGATCCACGCTCAGATCTGGGGAACTCGACATGTCGAGTTTTTTCGGGGCTGTCGAACTGTTTTTGCTAGGTTCTTTGTCAGGTTTGCTAGGTTCTTTGTCAGGTTTGCTAGGTTTCATACTCAGGGTTTACCGTGTAGCCGCTAGCTTCTAGGAGACATCTGAGAATTTCCTTGGCGGCAGCACCGATAATCAGGTGTTGACTGAACTCGCGCGTATGATGTCTGCGAAGCTGGACTTCCAAAGTGCAATTCAGTACTTTCATCCTAAGCTTAGAAATGGAAAGCCTTGCCATATTGGAGCCTATGGATAGGGATCAGCCCAGAAGGACCAGCGTAGCTGGTCGCAAACGTTCCAGGCTCTCAACAGAGAGACCGCTTTGGAAGGCTGTTTCGGACTAGAGCTTGTCGCAACTTCTTCTATTCTGCAATAGTGGCAGAGGCTAGCTAACTTCAAGATGGAAAAAGGCGCTAAGTAGCTTGTTCAGAATTTTTCCGGGTCATGGATATCAAAGATAAGGTGACTGTCTGGGCGGGGGTTCTCACCCTCGCTGTTTTGCAATTGGAAGAACGTGTTGATACTGAGCTGAATCTCTACTACTCAGACTGGGTAGGAGTAGCCGGAACAGTAGTTGGATATGCTGTTGGCTTTGTGATAGTGTATGCGGTCCTGAGATGGGTTCTTGAACGCTATTTCAAAGGAAAATCCCAGCCTCAGCCTAGTCCGCCACCACCCTTCGGACCTGCTCAAAAGTAGGATTTCCAGCCATTATGAGCATAGGTGCTAAAATAGCGTCACTCAGGTAAAATTGTGCCATAGGAGTAGATCTTTGAGGAGGACCATTCCAGTGCTACGCGCTGGTCGCAGTGTCTGCGCTGGTTGTGGCTGGTGCTTCTTACTATTACGTTTCTCATAATGGGCCTCCCTGACGGAGAATCATGGCACTACCGATACTATAGGAGGGCTTGACTGTTCGAACCAGTCCATGACAAGTGTCCTCCCAAGAAGTCGATAGAGGTCTAGCCTATTCCAGAATCCAGATTAAAATAGCAGAAGACGCAAAACTCTTCCGAAAAAAGGGTGGATGAGAATGAAGTGTCGAAATTGTGGCGAATGGATATTCGAGTCGACCACACCCCAAACTGGAAAGGCGGCTGTCACAGACCCTTTTCTCGTTGAGCGTGGGCTCGTTTCCCCGGAAAAGGTGGAGACGACGAAGACTATTCGCCACGAGGAGTACTTCGTGTGTCCCAAGTGCGGATGGAAGGAGAGGATCAATCAACGGGAAATAATCAGCGCAGAACCTTGGGCCGAATAAGCTAAACTCTCGTACTCCGCGCCATCGTCGGAGTCTGTGATTAGAGCAGGTCTTCCCGTGCTCTGCGCATTTCTCTTGGCATGTCAAGTCAAGTTGTACGGGTCTCCGCTATTGAAACGGGGGATAATGATTCTTCTGTCTAAAGAAAGATTCTGAGAGGTCGAGACTCTAGTTACCGTCCGCCATCGTCGCTAGGTTAGCCAAAATACTGATTCCCTTCCGCTTCGCGAGACGGCTGAGCGAATCTTGTGCGAAAATCCTCACTATTTTCCGCAACAAGAGTAGGCTATGGTTATTAGCCCTAATCCTAGAATAGAAGACAACCATGTCCAAGTTCATAATGTCACTGGGAGACGGCGCGTATGAGGTTCTTCAACTGGAGGCTACGCGAAGATGGATCTCAGTACAGGAACTGTTGAGAGCTGTAATTATTCCCGAATGGGTAGGACAATACTCGGATGCTCAGAAGGCACTAGTCCGACACATGGAACACCCGCTAATCCCGATCAAGATATGCCAGTCTTGCCACAAGTCGATACTCGATGGAGAAACATGGCGCCTCAGATATGACGACAGGGCGAGAAGGATGGAACCCCTCCACGAAAAGTGCTGGCATTCGCTCTCTTGAAGGTTAGAGGCAGCTTTTCCAGAAGCTCCTCGGAACTGTCGGCCCTGAAAGCCGCAAGTATGTCGAATGCTCCACCTTTCTCTGTTTGTGAATGCCTCGCGCTTCAAGCTTGAGAAAGCGATGGAACTGGCAAGACCACGGGCTAGTGGTCAGCGGGCTAAGGTTGAGCTGTGGGAACAGTTAAGAATGCTCTCCCATACCGGGATTGCCAGCGAATGATCTTGGATCAAGCAAAGGCTCAACACTACTTGAATTTCGCAGTGAAATTGAAGCAGGAACTGGAAGGGCCCAAGTTAGAGCAAGCCTCCCAGCGACTAGAGCCTGAGGACAGACAGCTACGAGAGGCATTGGAATGGTTCATCGACAACCGTGAGACCGAGAAGGCCCAGATGCTCGCATCGATCCTTTCGCGGTTTTGGATCGCCAAAGGACACGTAGCTGAGGGGCGGAAGCTGATGGTAAGAGTGCTCGCCTTACCACGCGCGAAATCTCCGTCAACCACACTCGGGGAATTGTTGTACGGTGCAGGCATGCTCGCCTTTCGGCAGGACGACAATAAGGAGGCGGAGAAATTATTCCGAGAATCACTGGCAATTTCACGAGAGAAGAATGAGGGGCCGTCGATCGTGAGGGCTCTGGGGGGACTAGCACGAATTGCTCTTCGTGATAACAACTACGCAGAGGTCAAGGCCAGGAGTGAAGAGGCTCGAAAAATCGCACGAGACATAGGCGATGAATATGCGGAGTCACGTCCTCTCCATATGCTGGCGGCTGCCACAAAAATGGAGGGTGACTTGAAGCATGCCCGAGAATTGTATGAAGAAAGCCTCGCACTTGCCCATAAACTTGGAGACGAAGGCCTTGAATCTACCGAGCTGGACAACCTGGGGTCCGTCGCTCTTCACATGGGCGACCTGCACACGGCGAAGGATCGGTATCGACAAGCCGGAGAACTCATGTACAAGATGAAAAGCATGTACATGCTGCCCTACCTGCCACTTCACTTCAGCATGGTTGCGTTGAAAGAGCGGCAATTTGAGAGAGCAGTCAGACTATTAGGAGCCTCGGAGGCTCTCTTTGAATCCTCCGGCATGACTCCAGACCCCGACGAGAGTGTCGAGCGGGACCGCACCGTCTCACAACTGCGCAAAACCGTTGATGAAGCCGAGTTCAACAGGCTCTGGGCCGAAGGGCGCAAGCTTTCCCTCGACCAAGCCGTTAAGTTCTCGTTCCAAGCCTGACTTGGCCGCGGCCAAAAGATAGAGAATTGCCAAAAGTTACCGACTTTGTCATCAATGGGACCACGTAGCTCAACACACGATTATTCCTCCTCGCGCTTTCAACATCGTTTAGAGCGTTGAGAATGGGGATTTCCTCTTAAGGCAGGCGATAAACCCAGACAAACATGGCGTTGACATGCCAGGAAAAAAGGGGGGTGGGGGGGGGTTTCCGGTTCGGTGAGCTACTAGCGACTCTCGCTTGTCGTAGGGTTCCAGGAGATCAGGGTCTCGTTGGCTGTTATTCCGTTGATGCTGCCGATCTTGTCGACGGAGGTTTCCAAGACTTCTTTGGGGTTATGGCCACGGAACGCTGCCACGATATCGAACTCTCCGGGGATGACGTTGGCCTCGAGAAAGTTCGGGAAGCTCTTCAGCTTGTGAAGAATCTCACTGATCGTTCCCTTCACCTTCATCAATGAGAAGGCGATGGGCTGTTCCCGTTCTCCCTCGTGAGGGCTCGACACGTGCTGGAGTGATAGCCCTGTCTGGGTAGCCGTTACATCGTCGATCTCTCTGATCTTCTCGACCGCGTTGAATGCTTTCTCTGGATCATTTGTTCTCAGCTTGACGACAGCGTCGAATCTGCCCGTTACGGGGGTGACGGATTCAACGTTGGTATTGTGCTTCAGCTGAGAAATGGCCTGGTGCATTCTGCTCTTGATGGTCACGAAGACCAAACTTGTCTGCTCAGACTTTGCGGACATTTTTCCACCGAGGGAATGGCGATAATAAAGTTCTATCTTTTGGAATCGTTACCGGAAAAATGGAGAAACAGTGACGCCAAGCATTACTCTGCGAAAAAGCAGCCATGTAAGTTTCGGCTAGCACGGGGGAATCGCAGCCGGTGGCTGCGTTTCGATACTCCGTTGGGGTCCAGTGCAGCACTTGCAGCCTTACTTAGACACTGACAATGACTTCTTCCATCTTGACCGTTGTTCCTCTTGTGAACCCAGAAAGGGCTCTACGCTGACAATTGACCTTTTCGGAGACAACCCTCAGCCAGCGTTTCCCCTGCAGATCATGCTTAACTGACTGTAGCTCGGTCTGTTAGGCATGTTAGAGTTTTTCCACCACAATATTAGCGCATTCCTTGCACATGAAGCATCTCCCGCCCCAGCGGAAGGTTATCTCGTGTGTTGTGACCTTTCCGCAAGTCCAGCACCATACTGATAGATAGCAGGCGAAGAAGTCGGGATTCCTCTCCAAGGAAGGCATGTCTGACAGCCAAAATCTTGCGATTCGCTTAACTGATAGAGTAGCGCGAAACTTCAGCGAATCTTCCGTGGTTCATGCTATTCTGAGATGTGTGCAAAGGCTAACGAGGTTGGGATTTTCTCTTGGACCGTTTAGCCGCATTGTCTGAAAGCGGGGTCGCAATACGTCATGTGGAGCCATACGGAAATCAATAGGACCAGCACCACAAGCCTCGGTCTTTCAGATAGTCCTTGTAGTAAAACGGGTAATCTCTGAACTTACCGGCTCTGTTGCAGACATAGACCTTGGTAAGAAATGTCCATGTGAAGTAGGGTGCCCGCATCTTCGCCGCTCGGAACCGCCATCATCCGCATAAAGCGGGAATCGCGAACCAAGTCAAAGCCTACAACGCGGGCAGAACGGATTTACTCTTTCAAACTATTAAGTTTAGCTCTGGGGATGTTCGTTATCTATTCTTTCTGGAAGGAATCGAGCTTTTCCACCACGATTTCCCCACAGTCTCGACACAAGTAGCATCTGCCACCGAACCGCCAAGTCACCTCATGAGTGGTAGCTTTTCCGCAGGTCCAGCACCGGATCTTCCTCTTGGCTTCCGAGCCTCGTGATTCGAACGTTTCTTCTCTCTCCTTCGCATTATGTGGTGAATCCTCAGAATCACAGAGGTACCCACGGATACCAGTGTGCATTTAAGACGATCTGACCATGAGCCGGCTCCAGCTTGCCGAGGCAATCTGTTGATACAATTTTTGACCCATGGGGGCTGGTCAGCTTAATGGAAGGTGATGCCCCGCAACCACGACCAGTGTGACGGCTGTACCGACCAGTTAAGGAACACTGACGCGATGCCCGCCCGTTCCATCCTCATACTGAACACCAATTGAAGGCAAGGTCAAGCTGTCGGAGAATCCTTGAGGTTATGTTTGGAAGACTGAGGTGAAAGTAGGAAGCGAAGACGACTCTGGGTAAAGTCCGATTCAGATTGGTCTGAGCAGAGAACACGTGACTGTGGCTGATCACTGTGAAATGGATCTGGTCGTTCCCCAGCTATCCGCGTATGTCCATGGTAATCGGCTTATTCCGTCGATGTTAAATCCGGAGCGCCTTCGAGTCCGGAAGTAGTGGAAACTGTGAAGAGGATCTCCCTATCGTTCGCATTCGTAATTGTGCTCTCGTCGCTTATTCTGTTAGCGCCCACCGTACATGCGGACCCGTCGCATCAGGTCGTGGCTAGAAGCACCCCGTCAAACAATTTCGCAACAATGGACCAAGGCTGCCTAGGCCCTCTGAGAAGCCAGATCGCCCAGGGTCAGTTCAACGGCGTGGGTCCGTTCGGAGAACACTTCAACGGAACAGTAGATCCGGGAGCCCACTATGGAACCGCTGGCGAGGCCAACTTCTTGGCTTCGATACTAGGCGTACAGGATCTAACCAGCTTCTGCGCGTCCTCAACTCAATAACAATCAAGAATCAAGTTCCAGACTTGCTGCGCTGGCAAGCAGCCGCGGGGGACTCTGCTAGAAGCTCCTTGGAGGGCGCGGACAAAGGCTTCCGTGACTCGCGCTTCAATAATCCCGGCACCATGATAAGTGGCTTGAAGAAAAAAGCCATGGGAATTATCTTGTAGTCAGATCGCTATCGCCGTTCGTTATGTGCTCGTCTAGGCTGGTTGGACCGGGTCCTAGGCTGGGATTGGTCCGACTCTGGCTTTCTCGCCCAGCTCCTTGAAGAGCAGATTGAAGTCTGCCTTGCTAGTCTCCACGAAGACTCCCCAGTTGCCCATTACCGCGACAGTCCAGTCGCCTCCAGTGTAGGCCCAGCCTTGCTGAGGGATCCATTTCATCTTGCTAAGCTGGGTGAAAGCGCCCGCGAGGGTGTTGAAGAGCATAGTTACGGTTGCGACGAACTGGGCGGTCATTGCTGCCATGTCGCGCGACATGTCCATGCTCGCCAGATAGTTGACGAGCTTCCCGTCTGGAGTAAATTCTCCAGCCGCAGCAACACCAGGTATCTTCAAAAGCTCATCTAGAGTTTTCGCCAAATTTCTTTTCTCATCTCCATTCTTGTTTGGGTACTATTCTCATCGCGCCCCTCCTCGGCGCTCTACCTGAAAGACGTTCGACGGGCCCATGAAAAAGGGCGAATGATTCGACCCCGAAGGCGATTCCAAGACTTTCGACGGTAAGAATTTAACACTTTAACAATTCCCACCACAAGCCAAATTCACCGGAGAAGAGTGGTCTTGAGAAAGCCTATCCCAGTGTTGGCGCTAGTCGCAGTATCCGTACTGGCTGTGGTCGGTGCCTCCTTCTACTACGTTTCTCGTAATGGACCTCCAGGTTCGGATCATTCTCAGTGCAGTGACCCGGACTTGGAAAGCGACGGGGAGAAGAGTAACTGCGAACCGGTCGAACGTCTGCGTACAAATATACTCGTAGCAAGCTTTGACTGTCGTCCTAGAGAACACTTCTTCCTCGCCCATTGGTGGGAGTCTTCCTTTTCATAGAATACTCGAAAAAAGGGGGTTTTCATGGTTGGCTGTCAGACTAGCGCCTGTTAGACTGTGAAGCTGCGGATGTCGCCGGAGTTGCCGGGACCCACGTTCGCGTTGGTCCACTCGTGCATGATGAGATCCTGATCTCCGGCAGCGTAGTGGAAGAAGAACGTGGTCACGGAGCACGCCGCTGGATAGCAAGGCACAGTGAAGTGACTATTGATGAAGCCTGTGGTTGTGCAGGCCATGTTTGTCCCGCCATTTGATCCCACCGCGTTGCAGTTAGGATTGGAACCGGACACAGGGCTCAATGTTTGACTTGGAGGCATCGGGATGGCGAAATAGCCACGCAGACTGCCTTGAACTCCCGCGATGACCATTCCACCAGGTGGATTGTTGGTCTGGCATGCACCAGGGCTGGGCTGTGTACCGGGTCCTGTAGTGAAGGTTCCATCCTTGAACTGTTCAACCACTAGGATCGAACCGTCAGCCTTGTTCTGGAACACTGTGAAGTGCCGGTCATACGTGTCTTCAGCCCAGTCGTTTCCGCATGTGCCTGAGTCTGGCGAGCCACTAGCGTATGGCCCGAAGTGCATTGTAGCCGTAGTAGACGGGTCAACAAGTGTCGTCAGATCAACAGTGGAGAACTGGTCGTAGCCGATGGTATTCGCTATGTTTAGCAGATTAGACAAGAGTGGTGTTAGCAGGGTCGTTCCGACCTGCGGTGTCTCAGGTGCTGCTCTAACAGATGTAACGCCGACCGCCATTGACAGCACGACAAGTGCAATTGCTGTGGATAGTATCTTGATACTCTGCATATATTTTCAGTCGTCTACTGCGCGCTGTCTGTGTATATATCGCGTGCGTACAGAATTGCAAGATAAGTGAAAACGCATCGTAATTCGAGAATATCAGATTTCGAGATATCGAATATCGATATTTTCAAGATCGATCTACAGATAACGGAAGCCGCCTTCAGACAGCCCAGGGCCGACCCGTGCCGTACAGCAGAGACACAGATTCAAGGTTAAGGGCGGTCGTGGCGTTCTGAATGTTTGGAGAGATTGAGACCCTCAGTTCGGATCCTCGTGACGGCTGATCGCCACTATGACGCCAAAGTTTTTCGACTAACTACTCTCCTAGCATAGGCTCGTGGGTAGAGTTCTTGAGGAAGACTGTCCCGGCGGTCATACTCGCCGTCGCGGTTGTGCTAGTCGCGGCTGGCGTAACTGCCTATTACGTTTCTCATAACTCTCAGTGCAGTGATCCGGACTCGATATCGAGCCACGTCTACCATCCCTATCGACTCAACACGATCAAATCGTGCATAACAGCCTCAGGAGTCGTAGACAATGTCCTACAAGAGGCTGATGGTGACTACCACGTTCGACTAATTCTCGATTCAGAATACAGTAATCTCACCAATGCAGCGAATGACCAGTACCAGTATGGCGATCTAGTCGTCGAGATAATCTGCGCACTACCCATAACCCAGTCCGACGCCGTATCAGCATGCCAGAACTACACGAACAACATCATAGTCCCTAGCATCAACGATCACATCACGGTCACCGGACCCTATGTCTTGGACACGGACCACTACAACTGGGCCGAGATCCACCCAGTCTACACACTCACAATATCCTAAACTTCTAGCTGCGTAACTCTGCGAACCGCTGGTTTGAGCACCATTAACTAGGAAGATAAGACGGTCCCTTCAACTCAACCCGTTTGTTCTAACTGAATGAGAAAGAGGGGGTTTCCGGCCGGGTTCCCGACCGGGGTTGTCCTTAGTGTAGCTGGTTGACCTGGATGTTGATCTTGTAGCCGGGGAATGGGCTGAACGAGTAGTGTCCGGCGACTGGTGGGATGCCTGTGTCTCCGCCTGGCGGGAGGCTACAGCCAGAGAAGGGCCCTGGAGGAAGGTTAGCTCCTG
>Ga0209267_1000331_pt1 | contig 34662 bp, 39 predicted proteins | sample GraSoiAngelo_137_FD_185894 | JGI IMG/M metagenome (GOLD analysis project Ga0209267, IMG submission 185894) | Grasslands soil microbial communities from the Angelo Coastal Reserve, California, USA - 14_0929_09_30cm (SPAdes) (version 2) | ecosystem: Environmental > Terrestrial > Soil > Grasslands ... | reverse complement strand
TGGGTCAGCCCCTTACCGCGCTCGCTCCAGTTCTTGTACACGATGAACGTCGTGGAGACGTTCGGGACGTTGGCGAAGTCGAGGACCGAGAACCCTCCGATGGTGACCCATCCCGCCAGCCCGTCGGTCTTCTCGAGGAGCGCGGAAATCTTCTCCGCGACCGCACGTGATCGGGGCTGCGAGGCGCCCTCGGGCAGGATAGAGACCAGCACCGCGTACCCCTGGTCCTCGGTGGGGAGGAACCCGGTGGGCTGGCGGACGAAGCCCCAGGCGGTCGCCCCGACGATGAGGGCGAAGAGCACGATCATGAGCACCGTGTGCTTCACCATCCGGCCGACGACGCCCACGTAGACCTTGGTCACGCCCTCGAACGCCCGGTTGAACCCGCGGTAGAACCAGTTCGGCCGCCTGTCGCCGCGGGGCCTCAGCCACGTTGCGCACTGGACCGGCTTCAAGGTGAGCGCGTTGAGCGCGCTGATGACCGCGGTGGCGGCGATGACGAGCGCGAACTGGCGGAAGATCTGCCCGGTGATGCCGGGTAGGAAGGCGGCGGGCAGGAAGACCGCGACCAGCGCCAGGGTGATGCCCATCACCGGGCCGGTGAGCTCTTCCATGGCCCGGATGGTCGCTTCCTTGGGCGGCATCCCCTGCTCGATGTAGAAGGAGCTGTTCTCCACGATGATGATGGCGTCGTCCACGACGATGCCGATGGCCAGGATCAGGGCGAACAGGGTCATTAAGTTCACGGTGAAGCCGAGCCCGGCCATGGCGATAAAGGCGCCGATGATGGTGACCGGCACGGTGGTGGCGGGAACCAGCATGCCGCGGAAGTTCTGCAGAAAAAGGAGGATGACCACGAGCACCAGCACGCCCGCGATGAACAGGGTGACGTAGACCGCGTGGATGGCTTCCCGGACGAAGAGCGTTGTGTCGTACCGGATCGCGTACTTCATGCCCTCGGGGAACTGCTGGCTCATCTCGACCATGGCCTTGTAGACGCGATCGGCGACCTGGATGGCGTTGGCGCCCGGCAGGGCGAACACCACGATCTGAGCCGCTTTGTGACCGGTGAATCGCGAGAAGTTGCTGAAGCTCTGCTGGCTCAATTCGACCCGGGCGACATCGCGGAGTCGCACGAGCTGGGGGGCGGTGCCGCTGGCCGACTTGATCGTGATCGCGTCGAACTCGCGGGCGTCGGAGAGTCGGCCGAGGGCGTTGATGGTGAACTGGAAAGGCTGGTTCTCCGGCACTGGCGGGCCGCCGATCTGCCCGGCGACCACCTCGATGTTCTGCCCCCGGATGGCGTTCAGCACGTCCTGGGTCGTGAGCCCAAAGGTCTGCAGGCGTTTCGGGTCCAGCCACACGCGCATGCTGTAGGGGCCGGCTCCGAATATCCGGACCTGGCCGACGCCCTGGATCCGGGCCAGGGGGTTCTGCACGTTGATGATCGCGTAGTTGGAGAAGAAGGTCTCGTCGTAGCGATCGTCCTCGGAATAGAGGCTCGCCACCAGCAGGATGTTGGGGGAGACCTTGAGGATCGTAGTGCCCTGGGCGGTGACGCCTCCCGGCAGCTGAGAGAGGGCGGTGTTGACGCGGTTCTGGACCAGCGCCAGCGAGGTGTCGAGGTCCGTTCCCACTTCGAAGGTGATGGTCAGGGTATACGAGCCGTCGCTGGCGCTCGTCGAGGACATGTAGATGGAATTCTCGACGCCGTTGACCGACTGCTCCAGCGGCACCCCGATCGTCGACGCCACGACCTCCGCGCTCGCTCCCGGATATCGCGTGCTCACCTGGATGGTCGGCGGCACGATCTCGGGATACTGAGCGACGGGCAACCCGTAGAGGAACACCCCCCCGACGATGACGGTGACGAGGGCGATGACGTTGGCGAAGATCGGGTGCTCGATGAAGAACTTGGAGATCACGGCGCCGCCTTCTTCGCAGGAAGCGAGGGACGGGCCTCCGGCCCGGGCGCGCCGTCTCGCTCAGGGGTGACCGGCCGGCCCGGCGCGGCCTTCAGCACGCCGTTGACGACGACCCACTCCCCGCCGGTGAGACCGGTGGCGATGACCCGCCGGCTCTCCACCGCGGCTCCGGTCGTGACCGGGCGGCGCTCCACGATGTTCTTGTCGTTCACCACCAGCAGATAGTCGCCCTGCTGGTCGTGCCCGACCGCGACCTCGGGAACCAGCAGGGCGCTGCGCTGCTCGAGCGGCACGCGCACCCGGGTGTAGAGGCCCGGCAAGATCTTGCCATCGGCGTTGGGCAGGACGCCCCGCATCAATAAGGTGCCGGTGGTGGTCGTCAGGTTGATGGCGGCGAAGTCGAGGTAGCCCCGGTGGGGATAGCCGTCCTCATTCGGCAGCCCGGCGTGGACCGGCCACTTCCGCCCGTCCGTGGGGCTGGGGATTCCGCGCGTGACCTTGAGCAACCGCGCCAGGTCGAGATCGCTGATGTTGAAGTAGACGTAGATCGGGTCGATCTGGTTGATCTGGGCCAGGACCGTGTTGTTGCCTCCCGAGCCGACGAGATTGCCGGCGTCCACCAGCCGTCGATCCATCCGGCCGTCGAACGGGGCGGTGACCAGGGTGTAGTCCAGGTTGAGCTTGGCCAGGTCTCGCTGGGCCTCGGCGGCGCGGAGGTTTGCCGCCGCGGTGTCCCGCTGGAAGCGCCAGTTTTCGACGTCGGACCTGGCGGCCGCGTTGTGCTGGATCAGGTTCGAGTAGCGGGTCAGCTGGGATTCGGTCCACTGGATCTGGGCGCGGTACTGCAGGACGGCGGCCTCGGCCTGCCGGAGGTTGTCCTCGTACGTGTTCTGCTGGATGACGAAGAGCGGCTGGCCCTTCGTGACCCGCTGCCCGTCCTGGAAGAGGACCTTCTCGAGATACCCCACCACCCGGGCGACCAGCTGGACGGTGTAGATGGCCTGGGTGTTCCCGGTGAGATCCAGACTGTCGGTCACCGCCTGCTGCACGGGCTGGGCAACCGTCACCTTCGGGGGCGGTGGCGGTTGTGGCTTCGGCTGCTCCTTGCAGCCCGCCTGCAGGGCGAGAAGCACGGACAGCACGAGCCGGGTGAGATGACGTTCCATTCGCACAGTCATCACCAATCGGGAAGCCGGGGCCGAGACTGTGGCTCACGGGAGGCCGGCAGGTTGTAGGTCGTGGGGGCCAGCAGGCTCCCCCAGTTCGTGCGCTGTTGCATCTCGGCCTTGATCTCCGGTGGCACGATGTCGTCGCCCTCCCGGATCTCCCAGCCGCCTCCCAGCGCCCGGTACACCCCGACGAGGCTCGTCGAGATGTTGCCCAGGGTGCTGGCCAGGTTGTCCTGCTGGCTCAAGAGTGTCTGCTGAGTGGTCAGCACGGTGGTGAAGTCGGTCACGCCTTCCCGGTACTGCAAGACGGCCAGGTCGACCGCCGCCCGGCTGGACGTGACGCTCTTGGCCAGGAGATCGGCCCGGTCCTGCGAGCGGAGGAAGGCGGCGAGGTTGTCCTCCACATCCTGCTGGGCCGAGAGGACCGATCGCTGATAGGCGAGCAGCAACTGCTGGAAGTTCGCGTCCTGCACGCGGACGTTGTTCGTGATCTGGCCGTAGTTGAGGATGTTCCACTGCACCGAGGGACCGATCTGGACCTGGCGGCTGCCCCAGCGGAACATGTCGCTGAGCCGGAACGTCCCCAGATCGGTCGAGAGCAGGACCAGGTTGCCGATCAGGGAGAAGGCGGGGAGTAGATCGGCCTTGGCCACTCCGATCTGGGCCGACTGCGCGACCGCCTGCAGCTCGGCGCTCCGGATGTCCGGCCGGCGGCGCAGCAGATCGGCCGGGATGCCTACGATGATCTGCGGCGGCGAGACCGGGATCGCGGACGGGCGGTCCAGCAGATCACCGAGGTCGTTCGGAGGCATGCCGAGCAGCACGCTGAGAGCATCCCGAGCCTGGCGTCGCTGCGTCTCGAGGGTCGGCAGCGTCGCTTGAGTGTTCAGGAGCACGGTCCGGGCCTGCTCCACGTCGAGCTGGGTCACGGTGCCGTACTTGAACCGGGCCTCGACGATCTGCAGGGTCTGCTGCTGGATATCGATGTTCTCCTGGGCGATGCGGATGCGCTCCTCGGCGGTCCGGAGCGCGATGTAGGTGTTGGCCACGTCCGCGGTCAGGGTGACGAGGGTGTTGTCGTAGTCCGCGAGGGTCGCGAGCAGGCTGGCGTCGGCCGATTGGATCCCGCGCCGGATCCGTCCCCAGAAGTCGAGCTCCCAGCTCGCCTGCCCCCCGATCGTCGACTGCCAGTACTCGATGCCGCCGCCGCCCTTAAAGAAAGCGGCGCTGGAGGCTCGGTCGCTCGTGCGGTTGTACTGGACGGACCCGACGGCCTGCTGGGACTGCGGGAAGATCTCGCCGACCGCGATGCCCAGCTGGGCGCGGGCTTGAAGGACTCGCACCCCGGCCTGCTGGAGGGTGAGGTTGTCACGGTAGGCCCGCGCGATGAGGCGGTCCAGGACCGGATCGTTGAAGGCCTTCCACCAATCCCGGTAGTTGGTCGATTCGGCGCTGAGACGCGGGTCCCCGGTCTCCCCGAAGCTCGGTGACACGGAGACCTTGGGCCGCTGGTAGTTCGGCCCGACCATGCATCCGGCGAAGGCCAGGAGCACGGGCACCAGGAGGATGAGCCCGGATCGGAACGAACTGCCTATTTCGTGGTCTGTCGAAGGGCAGCCCACCTCTGGAATGGTCATGTCGTGTCCGTGAGAACGCAGCATATGGGATCGATCGGAAGGTCGCAAGGCGACGCCCCATCTCGTGTGAAAACCTACTTTGGATCGCTCGGAGTCCCGAACACCTCGGTAGGGCAGGTGGTGAGACGGCCGCTTGGGACAACCTTGACCATTCGGGCCCCTACCGCTACTCTCGGCCCACCTTCCGACCTCCAAAAGCCCCACGACCGAGACAGGAGGTGCGTTATGGCCGTCGCGCGAGTCACGACGATCATCGGATCTTCTCCGAAAGGGTGGCAGGACGCCGTCGGCGAGGCATTGAAGCGGGCGAACAAGACACTGCGTAATCTGACCGGCATTCGGGTTCTCGATCAGACAGCCCACGTCGAAAAGGGCAAGGTCACGGAGTACCGATCGAAGATCGAGGTGACTTTCATCCTCGAGGACTGAGGAGAGAAGGCAGGTACGAGCCGGGAAAAGGCGCCGTCTCGTGCACCTGAATGGTCTGCCCCCCAGGTGATCCGTGATTCTGGAGGGCTCTGCCAAAGACAGAATCCGCTTCCGGACACTTCTTCCGCGTTAGGAAGCCGAGGCGCGCTACCTGGTGGAGCATGGCTGGCCGGGAAGTCTCGCAGACCCTCTTGGATTGCTGAGGTCCGCGTTCCCCGCGATCTCTTGCACGGCGACGCTCGTATAGATCGGCCGATGATTTAGAATCCCACGCAGCCGTAAAGCGGCTCCATACGCCCTTGGTTCTAGTGCGAGCAACAAGGCTCGATCGAGGAGAATCAACATGCGCAATCCGGAGCGACTCGGCCGCCGAGCATTCCTCAAAGTCGCGGGCGTAGGCGGCGCGGTCGCCCTCGTTGGCTCCGCGCTCCCAGGCCGGATTGCCTGGGCAGCCGCACTGACCAAGGCGCAGCGCGACAAGCTGACGCCGGACGAGATCATCCGGCTCATGGAGAAGGGCAATGAGCGCTTCCGAATGGGGCAGAAGACAACGCAAGACTACTTGGCTCAGCAGAAAGCGAGCGCGAAGGGACAGTATCCGGCCGCGGTGCTCCTGAGCTGCATCGACTCCCGCGCCCCCGCCGAGACGATCATGGACCTCGGCATCGGCGACGTGTTCAACACCCGCGTGGCCGGCAACGTCGCCAACGATGACATCCTCGGTAGCATGGAGTTCGCCTGCAAGATATCCGGCGCGAAGGTCGTGCTGGTCATGGGCCACACCGCATGCGGCGCGATCAAGGGTGCCATTGACCGGGTCCAGCTGGGCCACCTCTCTGGCGTGCTCGCCAAGATCCAGCCGGCGGTGGATGCCACCTCGTATCAGGGCGAGCGCTCCGCGAAGAACTACGGCTTCGTCGACGCGGTGGCGCGCAAGAATGTCGAGCTCACCGTGGCTGAGATCCGCAGCCGTAGTGCAGTCATCGCCGAGCTCGAGACCACGGGCGCCGTCAAGATCGCCGGGGCGATGTACAACCTGGAGACGGCGGTGGTCCATTTCCTGCCCTCGGCGCCCAGGCGATAGGCCCGCGATTCACGCGGCCGGGAACAGCCAGCAGCGTGGCCGCACCCGACTCGTCCTGACCAGCTTCCGCGCTACAGGCGTCGATGTACGCGAGATGGGCATGACGTACTGGCTGGAGCAGACGGACACCTCGCGGAGAAGATCCTCACCTCGAAGGCCGCACTTGAGGGTGAGCGCGAGCAGGTCACGGTCCTCTTCGCCGATCTGAAGGGCTCGATGGAGCTGCTCGCCGACGCGTGATTCGCTCGAGCGCATGGCGTCCTTGACCGTGACGAGGAGAGGGGCGATCATGGCTCGTGCTGCTCGCGCGTCACGTCCTCGCCTTGCTCATCGCGGCCTTGCTCATCGGGCTCCCGACGGTCGCATTCGGCGATCCCGCCGACCCTACTTGGATCGGCGGCTACTGGGATGATGACGATTTCGACGATGCCGTCATCGCCATCACTGGCGCGTCCGCTGTCGAGGCGCCGTCACCCGTCGATACCGAACTCCCGCTATGGGTGCCCATCGCGCTCGTCGAGATGCCGAGACACGATGCATACGGGGCGCCGCGGCGCCCCGCCTCCTCTCCTCGTGCTCCTCCCGTAGACTCTCCGACCTACCACTGATCCAACACTAGCGTCAGTCCGGCCGCTTCCGGCCGTCGCCAACATATGGTCGCGCCCGCCCGTCCGTCGCACACACATGTGCACGGGGAGGCACGAATGAGCCATGTGCAAAGGGTTCTTGTGCACGGAGCACCGCCCCTGTTCCGGGCGGCCGCCGTGTCAGTCTTGGCATCACGATCTTCACGGTTCGCGCTCGCGGCCGTCGTCGGTACTCTGGTGCTGAGCTTCAACTGGGGATCTCGCCTGCTTCTGACGAACGACGATTCGCGGTTCCCCGTCCTGGCCCGGGACATCCTCGTCAACGGGCACTGGCTACTCCCGGCTCTCCCGGACGGCACGTTTCATCTCGTCAAACCGCCACTGGTAGTCTGGCTCATTGCGCTCGCGTCCTGGCCCACCGGTTCGGTCAGCGTCCGAACAGCGGTATTGCCCTCCCTGCTGGCGGCGATCGGCGTGGTCCTCCTGACCTACTGGCTCGGTTGCCGGCTCTTCGGGCCGGAGGCGGGCATCGTCGGAGGCCTCACCGTAGCCACCACGGTCGGGGTCTACACGATGGCGCATTCGTCGATGCCGGACATGGTGCAGTTGCTGGCAGGTACCGGCGCGATCGCGGTGTACGTGGCCGCCGGCTTCGCCAACAAGCGGGGCTGGCTGGTGCTCTTCTACGGCGTCATCGGTCTCGGATCGCTCGCCAAAGGCGCCGCCGGCTTCGTTCCGCTGGCCATCGTGATCGGGGACACGATCATGGCCCATGGGGCAGCGGGACGGAGGCGGCTCGTGTCGATCCCGGGCTGGATCGTGCTCGCTTGTCTCGCCCTCCCCTGGTGGATCGTGGCCGCGGCCTCCGCGGGGCACAAGAAATTCGTCCACGGCTTCGTGCTCAACGATCAATTGCTCGCATACTTCGGACGCGACTATTGGGGCTGGCAGACCATCGCCGAACCGATCAGTTTCGCCGTCATCGTCATGCTGCCTTGGGGTGTGCTGTTGCCGTTCGCGATCCGGCGGGCGCTCCGCGAAGCCGACCCGGACACGGTCCGCCGGGTACGCCTGCTGCTCGTCTGGCTGGCCACGGTATTCGTCCTGATCGCCGTGTCGGGCAAACAACGGGAACGGTACTACCTTCCGCTCTGTCCGGCCGCGGCGCTCCTCATCGGGTGGTGGTACTCGACCTTGGCGTGGCGGGGACGCGCTCGAGCCTTCGCCGGTGCGTGGATCGCGGTCCTGGCGGCGGGCGTCGTCCTCGTCGAGCTCGACACACCGCACTTCAATGCAACGACCGATCTTCGCGCGCTGCGGACCGTGTTGTCACAGGCGCCGGCGCCCGTGTACTCGCTCGACCTGCAAGACCTCGCCCTGTCCTTCAACCTGGACCGCCCGGTCGTGAGCGCGAAGACTCTCAAGAGGTTCGAGACCAGCGTGCGGGAGGGGGAGATGGGCTACCTGATCGTCTCGGATCGGGCCCTCCGCGCACAGCCCGGCGACCCCTGCATGCGCCGCGCTGCCCGGGGGGTGGTAACACGGCAGCCGTTCACCGTGCTCGATCCGTCGGGATGCGTCCGGCCGGCGTTGTCGCCCGACCACCCGCGCGCTGGGTAAGGCGGCGCACATGGGCGCTGGCCAGCGGCGCGGGCGGTTTCTCGTGCTCGATCGGTACATCACGCGCGAGATGCTTTCGCCGTTCGCGTTCGGCTGCGCGCTCTTCACCTTCTTCCTGATCCTCGACCGGATCTACAGCCTGACAGATCTTGTCATCACGAAGGGCGTGCCCTTCTTGCTCGTCGTGCAGTTGCTCGTCTTCATGCTCCCGTCGTTCCTGGCCCACACGCTGCCGATGGCGCTGCTGGTCGCGGTGCTCCTCGCCGGCGGCCGCCTCGCGAGCGACCTCGAGGTGGTCGCCTTCAAGGCGGCGGGCGTCAGCGTCTTGCGCCTGTTCCGGCCGGTCTTCGTCGCTTCGCTCGTCGTCGCGCTCGCCACCGCCAGTCTCACCCTTGTCGTGAACCCGGCGGCCAACCACGCGTTCCAGAGCCAGCTCTTCCGGATCCTCCAGGCGCGGGCGGTCAGCGGGCTGCAAGAGCGCGTGTTCAACGGGGCGTTCGGCGACGTGATCATCTACGTCCAGGACGTGAGCGCCTCCCAGATCGCGTTGCGTGGCCTGCTCGTCTCCGACGAGCGCGATCCGATGCTCTCGCGGATCATCACGGCTCCGGAGGGCCGCCTGATCACCGACGAGGTGAGCCGCCGCATCACCCTTCGCCTGATGAACGGCGCCGTGAACGAGGCCGACGTCATGCCGGCCGACCCGCCGAAGGGCCTCACCACGAAGGACGTGTCGGTCGTTGGAGGCGCCGCGAGCCCGGCCCGCTATCGCTACACGCGCTTCGACATCTACGACATCAGCCTGTCGGTGGACTCGCCGCTGAAGAGCGCGCCGCGCGTCGAGAAGCCCGAGAAAGACCTCAGCCTGGGCCAGCTCGCGGAGAAGATCGCCGAGTTTCGGCACGACGCCTACAGCCGCGCGCCGTTCCAGATCGAGCGCCACAAGCGTTATGCGCTCCCGCTCGCCGCGCTCGTCTTTGGGCTCGTCGCGTTTCCGCTCGCGGTCCGCTCGCACCGCGGCGGCCGGAGCATCGCCCTCGTCGGCAGCCTGGCGATCCTGGTGATCTACTACCTGGTGATGACGTCGCTCGAGGGCGCGGCGCTCGGCACGCGAATTCCTCCAGCCCTCGCCATCTGGACGCCGAACGTCGTGTTCGCGGTCATCGGTCTCGGCCTCCTCATCGCCACGGCGCGCGAGTGGACGTGGCCCGCGATGCCGGTCGTCTGGCGGGCACTCGAAGCCCTCAGGCGCGCGATACCTCGTCGACGCCTCCGGCGCGTCCGCGGCCATGCGGCAAGTGCGGCCCATGACTCGACGCACATCATCGATCGCTACCTCGTCCATGAATACGTGGCGTTCATGGGGATCGGCCTCGCGGTGTCGGCGACCCTCTTCATCGTGATCGATCTCCTGCAGACCCTGGACCGATACCTTCGGCTGAAGCCGCCCATGGTGTACATCTTCGCGCACTTCCTCTACCGGCTGCCGGCGGCGCTGCTCGAGTTCCTGCCGGTCGTCATGCTCGTCGCGACGATCTTCCTCTTCTTGACCTTGAGCCGCTATCACGAGCTGACCGCGCTCAAGGCGGCGGGTGTCAGCCTCTATCGGGTGAGCGCGCCGATCCTGGGTCTCGGGCTCGCCGTGGCCATCGGCGCCGGGCTCTTCCAGGAGCTCGTGTTGCCCAGCCTCAACGAGCGCGGCGACGAAATGGACCGCGTCAAGATCCGCGGCCAGGCGCCTCGTCATCTCCAGTCGCGCCAGCGCCTCTGGGTGCGTAGCGCTGACTCGCGCTTCTACCGTGTCGAGCTGCTCAACCCGGGGACGAACGACCTGTACGGCGTCACCATCCTCGAGATCGACCACGAGTTCCGCCTCGTCGGTCGGCTGGACGCTCGGCGCGCGCACTGGACGGCGACGGGTTGGGAGCTGAACGACGGGGCGTATCGGGAGTTCGACGCCGACAGCAAGGTGCAGACAGTGCCCTTCGGCTTGACCGCGCTCGATCTGAAGGAGGAGATGGACGACTTCATCCGCATCCAGAAACCCGTCAACACGATGAGCTTCCTGGAGCTCAGGGACTACACCGCCCAGCTCGAGGCGGCGGGATTCGAGATCCGGAAGTATCTGGTGGAGCTGTACTCGAAGCTCTCCTTTCCGCTCGTCAATCTGGTCATGGTGCTCGTCGCCATCCCCTTCGCGCTCCAGGCTCCGCGGGGTGGCCGCCTGGTCGGGATCGGCCTCGCGATCGCAATCATGGCCGGCTACCTGGTCGTTCACTACGTCGCGCTCGCGTTCGCGCGCGCGGACCTTCTCCCCCCGTTGATCGCCGCCTGGACGGCGAACGTCATCTTCACGGGGCTCGGCGTCTCGCTCCTGCTCCGCGCCCGCACATGATGCGGCAAAGCCCGCTGACGTGAACCTTCTTCATACGAGGGAATGATGAGCAACGATCAACTGTGGCTGTCGGTCGGATTGGTAGGGCAGGCGTTCTTCTCCATGCGCTTCGTGGTCCAGTGGATCATCTCCGAGAAGAGGCAAGAGAGCGTCATCCCGCTATCGTTCTGGTTCTTCTCCATCGGCGGGGGACTGACGCTCTTCACCTATGCTCTCCACCGCCTCGATCCCGTCTTCATCCTCGGCGAGGGGGCGGGCATCTTCGTGTACTCGCGAAACCTCTATCTGATCTGGCGCAAGCAACGTCGTCTCATAGCGGCCTCACCTTGACCCGAACGCCATGGGTCGGACAGCGGCCTCTGCCGTCAGTCGGCCTCGGTGACCTGTCGCTGAGGCGCCCGAAGCCGGTCGGCGAGCTGCAGCGACGCGATCAAGACCGCGCTCGCTGCGGCGGAAGCTTCTCGGAGCGAGACGATGCTCGTAACCGTTGACGAACTACGTCGCGACACACGTAAAGACGAAGACCGACTAGGTCGAACCGCTCAGCTCATTCAGTCTGCTCTGCCTCCTCGACACCGTGGACCCACACGGGGTGAAGGGGAAGTAAAAACGATCAGCGGGAGCCAGCACCGAAGCGTAACGTGTACCGGGTGGTAGTCTTCAGGTCGTTGGCATGAAGAAGAAAGAGCGGCGACGGCTCAGGCGGGAGTCGCTCGCAGCAGCCCAACCTTCGCGCCCTTGGTGGCGCGTCATCCTGAGAGGATGGCGAGCCCTGGCGACGTTGAGGCTGAAAGGGAAGTGAACGCGACCTAATCCCAATACGCGGGCCAGACGAAGATCACCCACGCAGCCAGCAGCGCCATGACGACCACGATTCCGCCGACCCCGATCATTCGCTGTGATTCCGTCAGCCTCTTGGCTCGCAGAACCGCGACGACGCCCCAAACGGCGATTCCAGCGAACGCGCCGATGACCACAAGGGCGAGGATTACACGGAGCGGGAAATTCACGAGACGTTAGCCATGCGCTACTACCCCTGCGCCCGATGCTCGTACGCGAGGCAAGAGGGACTGGACGGTGGCCGCGTTCCTGCGGGCATCGCCCTCATGGCAGGAGAGGCCAGTGGCCTGCTTGATGCGTGGGCGTCCAGCCCCTGAGGATCTTACCCAACAGATTGACTTGAAGCGAGAGGGGACAACGAATTAGACGGAGTTCGTGATTCCGTGATGCATATGAGGAGCCGACTGACGTGAAGGGGGGCTGGACAACCACGGCTTCGGTGGACTGCGGCTCAGGACGACCCGCGAACGGGACGCCACGCGAAGCCCTACCGCAATGCGCGGCAACTGCTCCACCGAAGACGAGCCGGGGTACCGCCGGCTACTGCATGGCTCGTCCAGCCCGAGGAGAAGTCTACGCCTGTTTGCGAGTCGTCCGCCAGTGGGCTTCGGCAAGCAGGGACTGGACGGTGATCGCGCCTCCCGGACCGCCCCGCACGATGCCGAGGCCATCTGGAACAAGTAACCGATACCTACGGCGATCTCGACTTGATCCTGACCTAGTTTCCCTCGACACGGTCAGGTCGGTTCGGTATGCACAGTCGAGCCGGTGGTGGGGTCGGATGCCCCAAGTTCAGACTCGTTGTGCTTCGCCCACGCCACTTCCATCATCAGTCTCCGTAGAAGATGCGGGCTCGAAGCTCTCAGACGCGGCCGCGGACGTCCGAATCGCCAAGGAAACCTCACCCAACTTTGCAGATGACGCCGTCGGTCTGGTGGCGAGGACGGTGTTGTATGCGTTGCCAAAGACGAACGCCTTCGACGTCCGCCAAATGATCGATTCCAATTCGACGAATGTGCGCATCTTCAGCCGGTACCGCCACAACACCATGTGCTGAATGAAGTTCCAGGTGAGGCCCCAGGAACAAAATGGAAGCCGTCGATAACGGATCGGATCGAACCCGAGCTGGCGCAGCTTGTAGACGAGAAGATTGGCGCCGAGGAAATTGTAGCGCCAGTTGTCGAAGAAGACGCTGACGCTCCGGTAGTCCTCCTCTCGGCGACAATGGTCAAGCGACCCTGGCGAGCGGATCATCAGTCGTCCCCCCGGCTTGAGCATCCGCCAGCACCGCGACAGCCAAGCGTCCAAGTCCTTGGTATAACCTATTGATTCGAGCGCATAGATGGCGTCGAAACTCTCGCTCGGGAGGTCGAGACTGTCGAAGTCGCTGACGATCACACGCACACGCGTGCCAAACTTCGCACATTTCCGCCGGCAGATGTCGGCCTGAACAGCGGAATTGGTCACACACACGATTTCGATGTTACGCCGGCTGGCGAGATAGTAGGCCGCTGCCCCCGAGCCGCACCCGAGCTCTAGCAATCGCATTCCGTCCTTCGGCCTCAGAAGCACCAGCTCGGCTTCGTAAGGATTCGTAAAGACCGCCCGGGGAAAGACGCAGGTGCTGTAGTTGGCGTGCTCGTCGCGATACGCGCCGAACACGTCATCATACGTGCGATTTTCGTCGTCGTGCTTGAGACAGTCGTCCGCGCGCGGTGTCCATTCGGCTAGTTGGCGCTGCTCGAATTCATTCAACTGATGGCCGATCTTGCGTGCCTCTTTCGGATGCGTGACGAGGAGGAAAAGGATGTAGTGAAAGAGGTTGTATGCCACGAACAACCCGATGATGCCAACCGCCACCCCCAGAAGTATCGAAGCGGTATCCAAGACTGGCTCCCATGTACGCTGGACGCTGCGTCTATAGGCAAAAGTTAACGACCTCTGAGGCGAGCGTCAACCCGGTCGGCGACGCATGTCCGGTGCCGGCGCTACCTGGAAAGCGGGACGGCGCGCCATAGCTTGGTTGGGGCGCGCAGTCGCCACGCGATAAGGCGCGGTACCGGTGAGGTCGCGGCCGCGCAAGAGCCCGCGCGATGCGCCTTAGATTGGTCCCGGCACGCGCCCTGAGCCGCCGCAATAGGCGCAGCGAATGCGGCCGCTGCTGACGTAGGCAGGACAGGTGTGGAGTTGCGCGACACCGGTAGCGCCGGTGGGCGCGTCGTACCAGCTGCCGCGGCCGCTGCAGCTCGAGCACGTCATCGATCCGGAGCCCCCGCACGGCGAGCAGGGGACAGTATTGGTGGAGGAGGAGGCTGCCCCTTGCGGAAAGCCCTTGGTGGGCCCGGAAGGCGCAGCCTTGAAGAGGCGCAGGACAATCCACGCGACCGGATTCAGCCCGAAAGCATTTGCCAGTGTCAAGATCCAGCCAACGACGGTCCACCCCAGCAAAAGATTGAGTACGAATATCTGTCCGATGGAGCCAAAGACCGGTTTCCGGGGTCGATTTCGAAACCATGCGATCAGAGTCGGAGCGAAGTAGATCACCCAAAAGACGAATACATTTCCGACGCCCATCGAATTCTCCTGTTTTGGAGCTGTGCCAGCCGCCGGATTAAATCACAATGCACTCGGTCGCGCTGGCCGTTGCCTCAATACTCCCTCCGGCAGTCTTCTCCGTCGGCGTGGTCATCTGGAAGTACTCCCTACGCCGTGCATAAACACCCGGTTACCGGGGACGTGCTGGCGTACGAGCAAAACCGGGATGTCTATGGCGCGGCCGTGTCTGCGGCCTGCTGCAAGAACGAGATCGAGTCACGCGGTTACGTGCGCGTCGGCACCGAGCAGCGTGAGATCTCGGCCAAGACGGGCGTGGATTACACGACGCCCAGGCCGCTCCCGGCGAAATAGGATTGTATGCGCCGCTCCCACTCCGTGCCCGTCGCGCTCGTGCGCTTCTTCAGCGAGTCGGACACGCGTGCCGGCCGAAAACCATCAGGCTGGAGATGCCAGGGGCTTTCCCTTCTCCACAACATAAGTGATAGAACTCTGGTCTTGGCGCTGCCCGGCTTACCCCCCGCGTGTGGCGTCTCCGGGGGTATTTGGAAGGCATCGCCAGCTTTGATTGTGCGGGTCGGCTGACCTTGTATGGGAAGCTCGAAGCCGCCTTCCAAGACATAGGCGGATTCGATTCCGGGATGCGTGTGTCGCCCGACCGCCACTCCCGCCTCTATTGTGGCTTCCGCGAGTAGCGTCTCATAGCCAGGCGCCGGACCATCTGTCTGCGACAAAATCTTTCGCGTAACGCCGGCCGTCGCTGCGGGCGGTGCGGCTTGGGCCGCCGCTTCGGTGGCCATGAACTCCGAGGCCATTGCGCAGATCGCACATGAGACAACACCCGTGAATGCTCGTCGTGTGAGCATGACGCCCTCCGGTTTCTTGGTTTCGGCAGATGCGCATTCCTCGCCGCGCACGATCGGGTCATTCCTCACGACGTTTCGGGATTGTGAACCCGAACGTCGAGCCCGCGCCCACCTGGCTCTTGACCCAGATCCTCCCACCGTGCAGCTCGATGAATTTCCGGCACAAGGTGAGCCCCAGCCCGGTTCCTTCCGCTTTCTTCTCCGCCGTCCCCACCTGGCGGAACTCCTCGAATACTGCTTCCTGGTCCTCCGGCGCAATGCCAATCCCGGTATCGCTGACCGACACCTCGACAGATCCGTCACGCGGTACAGCCCCAACCTCGATGCGACCACCCTCTGGCGTGAACTTGATCGCATTCGAGAGCAGATTCAATACGACCTGTCGGATCTTTCGCTCGTCGGCCTGAATCTGCCCCAGCCGCTCATCGACGTTCGAATCCAGGGAGATTCCCCGTCGCGCAGCACGCTGGCGGACGAGGGTCAACGCGCTGTCGAGCGCGGCGGGGAGATCGAAGTCCATCAGCTCGAGCTCCATTCGCCCGGCCTCGATCTTCGACAGGTCAAGGATGTCGTTGATCAGAGAAAGCAGGTGCATGCCCGAGGCGTAGATGTCTTTGAGATACTCTTCCTGCTTCTCGTTCAGCTCACCGAACATCCGCTCGGACAACACCTCAGAGAAGCCGATGATCGCGTTGAGGGGCGTCCGCAACTCGTGCGACATGTTCGCCAGGAACTCGGACTTATGCTGGCTGGCGACTTCGAGCTCGCGGCTCTTCTGCTCGAGCGCCCGGAAGAGGCGCACATTCTCGATAGCAATGACGGCCTGGGCCGCGAACCCTTGGACCAGCGCGATTTGCTGATCGTCGAAGGCGTCGGGCTCCGCCCACCCGATGGTCATCGCTCCGATCGGCTCACCCGCCCGGAGCATCGGAATCGTGACCTGGCTCCGCGTCTCGAGCGCTTCGATCATCCGCCGGGACAGAGCGGGCACTCCCTCCTCGCGCTCAATATCCCGTATCAAGGCCGGCTGTCGGGTCAGGATGACGCGGCCCACGATCGTATCGGCGCTTGCTGGCCGAGGAAAGATGCGGTGGACCACGCCCAACCCCGCGGCGCCGAGCCCGTAGCCCGCGACCATATGGATCGTATCGCCGTCGTAGCGATACACACGCCCGAACCGGGCCCCGCAGAGCCGCACCGCCCGTTCCACGATGACATCGAAGACGGGCTGGACATCGGTCGGGGAACTGGAGATCACGCGCAGAATCTCGCCGGTCGCCGTCTGCTGCGCCAGGGCCTCTTTCGTCTCGTTGAATAGCCGTACATTTTCGATCGCGATGACCGCCTGATCGGCGAAGGTCTGAAGCAGTGCGACCTGTCGATCGGTGAAGAGCCTGACTTTGGTGTCGCGGAGCGAGATCGCACCGATCGTGACACCTTCTCGAATAAGGGGTATGCAGAGGATCGCCCGGAAGCCCAGGCGCCGTGCGCTCTCGCTGCCCTCCGGAAACTCGTCCGCCTCGGTCTGCGCGTCAGCGATGTGGACGATGCGCCCGTCCAGCACGGATCGGCCAGCGAAGCTCCCGCGAACCAGCGGGACGGTAAACTCGCCGATCACCCCGGCGGGAATCGAGCCGTGATGGGCGACGCGGCGCAGCCGATCGCCGTCCAAGCGGAAGATGGACGTGTCGGACGCCTGGCACAGGCGGGCCGCGCTCTCCGCCACGGTGTCGAATACCGGCTGGATATCGGTTGACGAGCTTCCGATGACCCGCAGAATCTCGCTCGTCGCTTTTTCCCGCTCCAGCGCCTCCGCCAGGTGTTTCTCAAGGTCGCGGACCGTGGAGCCCTTCCTCTCCCGCGGCTTGCGCGCAGCAGAGGGCCTGGCTTCGACCTTAGCCTTCGTGGGCTTTGCATCACGGCGCATCGGTATCTCCTTGCCTGTCACAGCCGCTACCAGGGCAGGGAATCGACGACAGGCTAGGCGAAGGTGTTCGGGTCGGCAAGTGGGAGGCCGATTTCTCGACTCGCGGCGTTCATCCTCTTGACGACGGCCGGGACGGCGCCTACCTTCGGCGCGTGCCGGGTACCTGCCGTCCTACACGCTGGAGGAGTAGCGCGGTCCTGGGAGCCGCCGCGGTGTTCGTGGGCGTGCTTCTCGTCGTTGCGGAGCCAGTCAGAGCTGATGACGAGCGTCAACGACAGACGCTTGCTGGCCTCAGGGGTATCTCCATTGTGGTCGAAGATGTGAACCCCGACGCGGAAAAGGACGGGCTCACGGCCGCAACGCTTCATGCGGACATGCAGCAGAAACTACGCCAGGCCGGCGTGCCTGTTCTCACCGAGGACCAGGCCGCCCGCGCTCCTGGGTCCCCGCATCTCTATCTCAAGCTGAGCGCCATGAAGCATGGGGGCGGATTCTATGCGTATCACATCCAGCTCGGCGTGCGGCAGAATGTCATCCTGCTCAGAGCCTCGCGCGGGATAGGTTTCGCCACGACCTGGTCAGCAACCGAAGTGCTCGGCACTGTCGCCTGGGCCAATCTGGGGTCTATTCGCGACGACGTGAAGGCCGAGGTCGACCAGTTCATCAAGGCCTACTTCGCCGTCAACCCAGCCCCGAGACCACGATGACGCCAGCAGGGCTGAAGGGCCCTGATCACTTGCGATGATGTAACCGCTGGCTCTGCGGGCCAGCGGGTGCAGGGCTTCCTCCGCGAGCTCGGCATCAACAAGTCCTACGTCATGGTCAACACGAACGCTCCTGGTGCGAGTGGACGAAATCATCCACTGAGGGACGGCGAGACATTGCCTTCTCCGCGTGAAACTGATCTCATGGTGGGCGGACTGGATACCGGCCTGGAGCCGACTATGTGGCTGTACGATCACGAGTTGCCCGCACGAAGGGGGAGAAACCTGATGGCTATCGTATTCAAGTTGGACAGCACGACTGGCGAAGGAACATTCATCCGGGTTCTCCGCGACGGGCGACCATTCGGGAAGATCCTCGACGCCATGGGGCTCTACCGGTTCTACGAAGGTGACCGCGAAAGGTTTGGCGATGCGGCACTTCAAGACGCCGATCTTGCTCGCCTCAAGGTGGCGATCCAATCGAGGTACGATGGCCGATGATCGCTCTCGCCGCTAGCCATCCTCACCGAGGTGCTTCCGCCCCGAGTCCGTAGATGGTAGGCTGCTGCTGACTCGGTAGTCGTCCGGCTCGCGAGTGGAGGGTAACCATGCGTCGAATCGTGACGGTTCTTCTTATCGCCGTCTTTCTCGTCGCTAGCACAGCGCCCGCAGCTCACGCCGGAGGTCATGGTCATGGGCCGGGCCGGGGAGTGATCAGCCTGGTCGCGTTCGCGATCTTCGCGCCGTTCATCATTGTGGGCGAAGTCCTGGCCCACACCGTTCCCAGAGTTGTTGTCGCGCCAGCCCCCGTTTACTACTCACCCGCACCTGTCTACCAGGCGGCTCCCGTCTACGACTCGGCCCCGCCTGTCTACTCGGCGCCGCCGGCCTATGCTCACCAGGCCTATGCCGCGCCGGCGTCGGCGCAGCCCAGGGTCATCCAGTATCCGCACGGGCGGTACGTGCTCCAAGGCGACGGCGTAGTGACGCCCTACAAATGGGTGTGGATTCCGAATCCGCCGATTCCCCCGCCGCCCGCCGGGCCTCCGCCCGCTCCGCCGGCCTAACGCTGACGACGAGACTGCTGTAAGGGGACGCGGATTCGTCCGCCGAGCTGGCGGCGAAACACCGGCTGCCAGCGATGGAACGAGCGAGCTCGTGGATCCCGGCGGTCTCATGGCTGACGATCCCCGCAAACGCTCTTGCTGCGCGCGGACCGCGTGATCGAGTGATCATGAGCGCGGCGCTCAGCCACGCAGCGATGAAAATGGGCCGCTATCGCGTTGCCGCCGGCCTTTTTGCAACACTCCTATTGCTCGATACGGCTGGAGGACGGGCTGGGGAGAAGATCCAGGTCAAACTTCATGAACGGATTCCCCGAGGAGAATGAGGTCGTCCAGCGCGATGGGTTCCTACCGGCCGAGATGTGGTGATTCAGCTAGATCCGCTAGCGTCTAACGGATCACGCGCACAACAGTCTCACCGATGTCCTTCGTGCATGACGTCGCGCCCGCGGTTTTCGCCGTGGTGGTCCGCCTCGGTGTGCGGGCGCTCCCACGGGCGCCCGCCGCCTCGGTGGTAGCCGATGCGCCCACCCCATTGACCGTACCAGCACCCGACGCAGTATGTGGGCGAGTAGTAGTACGGATCAGCCGGGTCGATTACGACGCCCGGGACCGGCCCCGGCACCGCAACGCAGGCCGTCAACAACAGCCCAACGATACCGATCATCGCCCATCGCGTCTGCATTGAGACCAAACGAAGAGTAGCACGCGGCGACATCCGCTGCGACTGCGCTAGACTCGTCGCGTGATTGTGGATGGCTAAGCCACCGCCTGTGTGCGGGTCCCAGCGAGTGGACGAGCCCGGCGTCACCGAGGTCAAGCTGCGGGGCTCCTACGAGAGGGTCAGTGTGAGGCGGGGGACCGAGCGATGACGCCACCACGGATGGCCACATTGCTGCTACTCGCGGTCCTCATGACCGGCTGCGCGACTACGGCACCCCAAGCCATCGCTCCTCAGTTGGAGGACCATCAACGGCTGGCCAATGCCCTCCATCGCCGGGTTCGTGTCCACGGAGGGTGGTCCCCAGAGGATTATCTCGGCGTTGTGCAAACCATGCCGGTCTGGAAGGGTGGCTTTGGCGGGCTCGACATCTGGCTGCGCGGAGACATCGTGGGCACTCAGTGCGGTCAGTACATGATCGCCAGCCTCTTGGCCCTACGGGAGCACCCCTTGGCGGACCGGCGCACGGTGAACGAGGAGGCCATCAAGAACCTCGTGTCGGTCGGGTGGACCGCGCAGGCCGCCGAGGCCGCGAGGGACTCTTGTCCAAAGGCTTCAAGGGCGCATCCGCCTCGAGGAGCCGCCGAATCTGTTAGGATCGCGCCGGGAGGGGTCCATGGCGAAGCTCAACATCAATGGCCGAGTCCGTGATGTGAAGGTGGAGGCGGACACGCCGCTGCTCTGGGTCATCCGTGAGCAGGTCGGCCTGACGGGCACCAAGTATGGTTGCGGCGTCGCGCAGTGTGGCGCCTGCTCGGTGCACATCAACGATGAGCTGGTGCGCTCCTGCGTCCTCCCCGTCGGCGGCGTCAAGGCCACGGACAGGATCGTCACCATCGAAGGCCTGTCGGCCACCAGCTCGCACCCCGTGCAGAAGGCCTGGGCGGCGGTCGACGTGCCACAGTGTGGCTACTGTCAGTCAGGGCAGATCATGGCGGCGGCGGCCCTCCTGAGGAAGAAGCCCAAACCGACCGACCAGGACATCGACGACGCCATGACCAACATCTGTCGGTGCGGCACCTATCAGCGCATCCGCGCGGCGGTACACATGGCGGCCGGCCGGAAGCAGGCGTGACATGAAAGACGGAAGAGCCAGCACCGACGCTCGAAACTTCTCGCGGCGCAGCTTTATCGTCGGCACGGCAGCCGCAGCCGGCGGCCTGGCTATCGGCGTTCGCCTGCCGTTCGGATCCGGATCGGCCGAGGCGCAGGGCGCGGTTGAGGCCGGCGCCGAGGTCCATGCTTGGGTCGTCGTCAAGCCGAACGACACCTGCGTGATTCGCATCGCGCGCTCGGAGATGGGGCAGGGAACGCGGACCGGCCTCGCCCAGCTCGTTGCCGAGGAGCTCGAGTGCGATTGGAAGAAAGTCACTACCGAGTCGATCACGCCGGGCCAGAACCTCGCTCGCCAGCGCGTCTGGGGCGAGATGTCGACGGGCGGCAGCCGGGGCATACGCACCTCGCACGACTACGTTCGTCGCGGCGGTGCGGCCGCGCGCATGATGCTTCTGCAGGCGGCGGCCGACGAGTGGAAGGTGCCGGTCGCCGAGGTTAGCGTGGCGAACGGTGTCATCACGCACGCGAGCTCCGGACGGAAAACGACCTATGGCAAGGTCGCCGCCGCTGCGGCAAAGCTGACGCCGCCGGACCCCAAGAGCATCGCGCTCAAGAATCCGAAGGACTGGAAGATCGCCGGCCGGCCGATGAAGCGGCTTGACACCGCCGACAAGCTCAACGGCACCCAGGTCTATGCGATCGACGTCAAGCTGCCGGGCATGCTGCACGCGGCGATCAAGGCGTGTCCCGTCTTCGGCGGCAAGCTCGCGAGCTACGACGAGGCCAAGATTTCCGGGCGACCCGGTGTCCGCGGCGTCGTCAAGGTCAACGATTCGACCGTCGCCGTCGTCGCCGACACCTGGTGGCGGGCCAAGTCCGCGCTCGAGGCGCTTCCGATCGTCTGGGACGAGGGACCCGACGCCTCCCAATCGAGCGCGAGGATCGCCACGCACCTCGAGGAGGGCCTGGCCGCGAAGGACGCCTACGCCTTCCGCAACGAAGGTGACGCCGTCACCGCGATCCAGGGCGCGGCGAAGCGGGTGGAAGCGGTGTACAGCACGCCGTTTCTCGCCCACGCGACGATGGAGCCGATGAACTGCACCGTGAAGATCTCGGCGGACCGGGCCGAGTGCTGGGTGCCCACCCAGAACTCGGAGGCGTCGCTGGCCGCGCTGTCCGAGCAGTCGGGAGTCCCGCTGACCAAGTGCGAGGTCTATAGGCACGACCTCGGCGGCGGCTTCGGCCGCCGAGGCGGCAACCAGGACTACGTTCGCCAGGCCGTCAACATCGCCAAGCAATTCCCCGGCGTCCCCGTCAAGATGATCTGGTCGCGCGAAGAGGACATGGCCCACGACTTCTACCGGCCGATCTCGCAGTGCAAGCTGGCCGCGGGGCTCGACGAGAAGGGCGCGCTGGTCGGACTACACCTGCGCATCTCCGGCCAGTCGATCAACGCGTTCGTGAACCCGGCGCTGGTTGCCAACGGCCAGGACGCGCGCCAGCTCCAGGGATACTCGGACAAGCCCGGGGACGCGGAGCTCGGCTACACCGTGCCGAATCTCTTGATCGAATACGCAATGCGCAACACGCACGTGCCGGTCGGCCCCTGGCGGGGGGTCAACACCAACCAGAACGCCGTCTACATGGAATGCTTCGTGGAAGAAGTGGCCCGGGCGGCCGGCGCCGACTCGCTCGAGTTCCGTCGTGCCCTGATGACCAAACATCCCAAGCATCTCGCCGTCCTCAACGCGGCGGCTGACAAAGGCGGCTGGGGCCGGCCCCTGCCCAGCGGCGTGCATCGCGGCATCGCGCAGTTCATGGGATACGGCAGTTATTCCGCCGCCGTCGCCGAGGTCTCGGTAAGCGGCGAGGGCAAGGTCAAGGTGCACCGGATGGTGCTTGCGCTCGATTGCGGCCACGCGGTCAATCCCGACCAGATCGTGGCCCAGGTCGAAGGTTCGGTGGCCTACGGCCTGAGCGCCGCGTTCTACGGCGATTGCACGGTGGCGAACGGGCGTATGACCGAGCTGAACTTCGACCGCTACCAGATTCTACGATTGGCCGAGATGCCGAAGGTCGAGACGGTGATCGTCCCGTCCCACGACTTCTGGGGCGGCGTCGGCGAGCCGACGATTTCCGTGGTGACGCCGGCGGTCCTAAACGCCGTGTTCGCCGCGACCGGTAAGCCGGTGCGCAGCCTGCCGTTGAAGAGCGTCCGGCTCGTCTAGCGGTCTCGTTCTTCCGCCTACGCAGCCGGAGAGCGCCGGCGATATCGGACGCGGCGGCGGGCCACCCTGCTCGTCGCGATTTCCCTGCTTAGCGTGGCGAGGAAGCGCCTACCGTGAGGTTCTGCGCTGCCCTGTGTACGACTAGGTCCGGCGACCGTTGGTGTGTTTCTCGGTGGCCCAAATCTGAAAGCAAGTGTCGTGGAGCCGAAGCGTTCGCCAATCATCGGCGCTCATGCGCACCGTCATCCTCTGGGTTCTCGCGATGATCGATCCGCAGGCATCGCAGGCTTGTCCGATACCTTGGCCATGCCCGAGCTCGATGAGGTGATTTCCTGGCAGTCGGCCGTCATGGATCCGTTGCCGAATTACTTCCTGAAGGAGGGTCGGTTCCATGCCCAAGAGCAGCATCACATAATCGGTTTCCCCGATGGAATAGAGTCTTTCCCGATAAGCGGCATCGGGTAATCACCTGACACCTTAGACCCGGGATCACAGACCTAGTAACGCGTACCCGAACTCTTTCCTGCAGGCACAACAGTTGTCGGTGTGCTTGTCCCCGGACTGGACTGTGTCTCGCTGCTGCGAGGCGGTGCCCGATCTTCCGATCGCTGCTCCATCGCCTGTTGGGCCTGCCGCACTTCGTTCCTCAGTTGGTCCAGGTTCACATTATGGTGGTGTGCGATGTCTGCCCACCCCTTGCCCCCCTTGAACTCGACAACGACTTGCTCGACGGTCAGCTTCGTCGCTTGGGACAGCAGGTTGGCGATCAGAAACTCGCCCCAACTGAGTCCGGTACGAGTGCGCTGCGCCCGTAATGCTTCGGCCGAGACTGCGAGCTTGCGTGAAATATGACCGACCACGACGCGTTCACCATCCGGCCCGGTTCGCGCTCTCTCAATGGCGGCTGCGAGTTCCTCAAGGGTGGGCGGGTCGTCTCCCCAGGTCAAACCGACCGCAAGCACCACTGCAAGTGCGATCAAGCTGGATGCCGTATATCGCATTGGTAGGCCATTCTAGCGCGCTTGCTCGGCGCTACGCTTCCTTCCCAGTGTGTGTGTGGTAGCCCCTGAAACAGAGTGCAACTCAATGATGAGCTCGGAGGTCCCTGGCCGGGGCAACGGTCCACCAACCATCCATTCGCGCACGGACACCGGCGCATGATGTCGCGTTCGATCGGCGACGATCCCGGATCGTCGCCGGTGGGCGTCTCAAACAGTGATCATGCGTTCACGAGCGCGAAGATGATGGCTCTGAGCAGGGGCGTGTTGCGGTGATGTTGCATCGCCTGCCGCGTTCTGCCACGATCTGCAACGACGTGAACCACGAGACCCTGACGGAAATGGAGGGCGGGCCTACGAATTCCTTACCTCCACCACATTTCTTCTCGCGGAGTTACTACGAGGTTTCTGAGAGTTGCCGCCCCCTGTCGCCTGAAGAGCCTCGAGCGCTTGGCCGCGCCCTCGGCGTGCCGGTGATGGAGTAGTTGGAATGACGGAGCCTGAGCCGAATTATCCGCCGCTCTCGACGAGAGAGATTCGAACCTTGCCCGAAGGCGCACGCGTCATCGTGACGTGGAGCGAAGGGAACGACGGTCCCCACGAGTACGGCGTGCACTGGCGCCGTGGCGAGCCGTACGCGCAGACCGATGCGGAGCGTCACGAGGGGCGCGTGGACCTTGAGAAATGGCTGACGTACTACGTCGGGTCGCGGCGCCCGTTCACGCGAGTCTGGGCGCTTCCCGCTCGGCGTGCCGAATGACCGCGGGATGAACAGCGCCCCGCTACGCGCTCGTGACGCGCCGGGGCAGGGTCCGCGGATCACTGATGAGACAGGAACAGGGGAAGTCATCGGACGACCGTGTATGTCACCGGGCGCCTCACCAGGGCCCAACCCGACGACTGGAGCTCCCTCGTGATGTCACGGTGGCGCCGGTCGATGTGGCGCCTTTCGATCGGCGGCGGCCTCAAGGTCCGGCGCCGGTCGACGGTGCGACGGTCGAGAACCACATCTCTGGTCTCGTCCGCGAATACGTGCTTGAGGTACAGATACTGTTTTGGCTCGGTGCGCGACACGATGAAGACCAAGTCTGCCACGATCGCCTCCGCTGGATTCCAGACGCTGACTTGCTTCAGGCCCGTGATTCACTCAAGGACAGACGCGCGACGCCGGGCGCCCGGCGCAGTGCAGTGGGAAGCTGAGTAGTCAGAAGACGCCGCGACCAGAGAGACGGAAGGCGGATTCGACGAACTCCAAGAGAGCTATGGGCGCACCGTAGCGCTGACGGATGCGCTCCTGGGTGACCTGATGGGAATCCATTCGTGACACCTTGATGCCTACCCATAGGCCAGAGGAGTGAACCCGACAATAAGGGAATTCCCCAGAATGCTCGACTGAAATTCACTGACTCTCGCAACTACATAACAAATAACAACCAACCATATACACGGACCTGGCGCGCGCGCGAAGATCAGCGTGAGGTGGGCGCCCGTTGGCTCAGGACGACGGGCAGGTGAGTTGCGATTGGGAGTTTGTGAAGTAGACTAAGCCGGGCTGGACGCCCACGCATCGAGCAGATCCATCACCGGCCTCTCCTGAAATCACGGCGATGCCCGCAGGAGCGAGGCCACCGTCCAGTCCCGCGATCTGTTCCTCCACAGGGCTCGCTAGCGCGTTGAAGGCGTAGAAATAGTGGGACGGGAGGAGGGTCATATGCGCCGCTTGCTGCTCAATGGATGCCTCTGTGCCGTGGCTGGCCTGTTCGCCACTGCATGCACGATCCCGCCTGCGCCGGGCTCGTCGGCTACGCTGCCAGCTCAGGTGCTACCCGCTGACGCGCGTGCGCTCGTCTACGGTCGGACGGTCAGCGAGGTGATCCAGAGTCAGGAGCTACGAGACAAGATCCCCGGTCTCTTCGGAGCGGACTGGATGCCGACTTCACAGGGGCGCGGGCAGGTCGCTTTGGGTGCGGCGGCGTTCTTCGAAAAGGGGGGACCGCTGCGGATGGTCAGTATCTCGGGGAAAGACTACGTCGCGGTCACGGGGTGCGTGGCAAATGCCTGCCCGACGCGCCGTGTGCTGATGCTGATCGGTGAAGGCGGGTCGCCGCTGCTCGCGCGCCTCGACGACGGCGCGATCCCCCACTATTACGCCTACAGCAGCGGAGGCGCGGCGCCGCCGACCAACACATCACCCATCGTGGACGCGGGGTTGCGCGCCCTACAGAGTGTTGGCGACGCGTACCCCTAGCGCCCGCTTCTGGTCTTCCGTCGCCCCCGGATTGAAAGCGCGGTCGGGGAGATCACCTTTACGATGGGCCCGCCCTGGCATCACGCGCAATTCTGTACCTCAGGGCATCTTGAGAGCGGAAGGCGTAGAAGGCACTCCAGCGGCTTGCGGATCCTCCCAGCACTTGAGGAACCTGACGGCCCGGATTGGATTGAGAATACCCGCCAGATCCGCCATGATGGCGTCCTTAGCGGAGCGGGTTCGAAAACCCTCGCCAGAGTCTTTGATTCTAGCGAGCGGTGCGGCCTTCCCATCTATGCCCGTGACTGCCCGAAGATAAGCGAAGTGTAGATGGGGCGGCAGGTTCTTCGTTTGTAGGCTCGCGGCGTTTCCGGAGTAGCCGATCGTGCCGATCATGTGGCCGGCGATGACGTTGTTGCTCACGTCAACCTCGACCGTGTGCAGGTGGCCGTAGATGGTATAGCCGCCGTCCAGGTGGTCGAGGACGACTGTTTTGCCGAGCTTTCCCCAATCGCTGCGCGCAGCCACCACCACCCTCCCATTCGCGACGGCGAAAACGGGTTCGCCCACCCAACCGTTCAGATCCACGGCTCCGTGAATGCCGTTCTTCCGCGCCGCATAGAATCCCCCGCCTTCACGCGCCTCAGAATCGCTGCCGCGCACCGTCGCCACTCGACCGAGCGGGCACACCGGGTCAGGCGTGAGATCCGCCGATGGAGACGACGGCTGGGCGTTCGCAATGACCGGCATCGCGACGCTGAGAATGACCGTCAAGGCAGCGAGGGCACTCTTCATGGCAGTTTCATTTCCGCAGATTCATCGTACCTCGGGCGCTGTTCGTCTCCAGAGGGGGAAAGTCCCGATCCAGCGTTACAGGAATGCCCCGCTGGATTCCCACGTCAGGCCGCGGCACTGATAAGTCACCAACTTAATCGCCGCAGACAGTCAGGGGGACTCATTGAAGAAGCTGTTTCTCGCAGGCCTGGTCGCAGTGCTTGGCTTCGCCCCGGCGTTCGCGCTGGCTCAGGCGCAAGCGGAAGAGAAGATGTTGGTTGGTCAGGTGCAGAGCGTTGACGAAACCGGAACCCAGATTACCCTCACGGACGGCACCAAGTTACTGACACCGCCAGGATCGACACTTCGGCCCGGGGTGCTCGAAGAGGGCATGGTCGTGGTCGCGGTGTACCGAGAGGAAAACGGCGACAAGATCTTGACGAAACTTTCCCTGAGGCAAGGCGAGCCGGCCCCTTCGACGCCCGGCGAATCGCCGAAGCGGTTCTGATCGACACGGCGAGCACGACCGAAGAGTGAGGGCATGGGACGCATCGTCGGTCGGACAATGCGTTCCGCGCCTCTAGAGGTGTTGAGAGCAGTCCACGCAAGGATCCTCAGGCGTCACCGTCAGAGTCGTCGTGCCTTTGTCTTCGGAAAGGCTCACCGTCCCCGTCGTCCGCGACGATCGATATCGCAGCTTTCCGTCCTGCAGGTAGAACTGGCCTTCGGACATCGAGCCCCGCGTGGTCGAAGCTTTGTAGCTTCCGTTCGCCTGGACGATCATATTTGCGCGCTCTTGTCCCAACTCTCCCGTGACCCAACCCCGCCAGCCACCATCGGCGCGGTGAAGGGCGCTCTAGCAGATGGTCGTGGCCAGGTGGCCATCCGGTTCGTGGCCATCTGGGCATTGCGCGGCTTCTCCATTGCCGCTATCAGGAGTGGACACGGATGCGTTCCGCCTTCCCGCGCGCGGCAGTGCTGCTCCTCGTCGCGAGCTCGCCGGTGGCCGCGCAGGCGCCGGCGACTCCTTCGGAGACACAGCAGACACCGCCACCGGAAGTCATTCAACTCCCGCCGGTCGAGGTCATTGGCACCACGCCGCTCCCGGCTCTGGGAGTCCCACTCGAGAAATATCCCGGCAATGCGCAACGGGTGACAGCCGAGGACATCAAGAAACAGAACCTCGTCAATCTCCCCGAGCAGCTCTTTCGCAATTTCGGCTCCGTCAACACGATCGGCGCCCAGGGCAACCCCTGGCAGAACGACCTCACCTATCGGGGTTTTCTGGGCGGACCGCTGACCGGCAGTCCCATCGGGTTGTCCGTGTATCTGGACGGCATGCGCTTCAACGATGGGTTTGGGGACACGATCAACTGGGACCTCGTCCCTCAGTTCGCCATTTCCGGGGTGGACGTCATTCCCGGCTCCAATCCGCTCTTCGGCTTGAATACGCTCGGCGGCGCGCTCTCCATGCGCACCAAGCGCGGCTTCGACTTTCCCGGGTTCGAGTTCGGGACCTCCGGGGGCTCCTGGGGACGTTGGACCGTCGAGAGTGCCTACGGAGGCTCCAAAGGCCCGTTCGACTGGTTCCTCGGGTTCAACGTTCTCAGCGAGAACGGCTGGCGCGACGAATCGCCCACCGATCTGCGCCAGCTGTTCTCCAAGGCGGGATACCGGACGTCCCAGTCCGACCTCGAGCTCAGTTACATCTTCGCCAGCAACAAGCTCACCGGTAATGGGCTGGTGCCCGAGAGCACGCTGGCCGTGGATCGAAGTGCCGTTCACACGTTCCCCGACCAGACCAGGAACGTCATGCATCTGGTCAATCTGCGGGGAAGTCAGTGGTTGTCGGACGCGGTGCTGCTGTCTGGAAACGTGTTCTACCGCAATTACACCCGCGAGACGCTGAACGGCGACGCCGAGGTCAACTGCGTCGACGACGTCGCCGATACCCAGGTGTTCACCGCGAACAGGCGCACTCTGCATCTGGGGCTCTGCCGAGGCTCTGCCGTCGGGTTCTTCGACGCCCAGGGTACCCCCCTCGCCGGGAACCTGGAGCTGGAAGCGGTGGGCCGGGACCGCATCACCAGGACACGCACCCAGGACTGGGGCGTGACGCTGCAGCTGCAGCACCAAGGCAAGATCTTCGAGCGCGACAACCGGTTCACCCTGGGCGTCGCCTACGATGGGCACGCCACGCGTTTCGCTCAGAGCGAAGCTCCGTCGGACTTCGTGCGCCAGGGACACAGCGTGGGTACCGTCCGGACCGGTGACTTCGAGCCCGACGTTGACGTCCGCACCGGGCAACAGAACCTCGGCGTGTACCTGGCCGACACGCTCGAGATCTTGCCGCGGCTGGGGCTCACGCTGGCAGGGCGATTTCAGCGCGTGGGCATCAGCCTCCGCGACCGCTCGGGCGGCAATCCGGATCTCGACGGGGACCACCACTTCGATCACTTCAGCCCGGCGGTGGGGTTCACCTACCAACCGATCACCAGTCTGACGACGTTCTTCTCCTACAGCGAGGGGTTCCGGGCTCCGACCCCAGCCGAGCTCACCTGCGCCACCCCCGACGCTCCCTGCCGGCTCCCCAACGCCTTCGTCGCGGATCCCCCACTCGACCCCGTCATTGCGCGCACCTACGAGCTCGGCCTGCGGGGGAAATTGCCGCTCGGGGATGCGTTGGCCTGGAGCCTCGCCTTCTTCCGCACCGATCTGAAAGACGACATCCTGTTCATCGTCGCCGAGACGGGAGGGGCTGGCTTTTTCCAGAACGTGGCCAAGACCCGTCGCCAGGGCGTCGAGGTCGGACTGCAGGGGAGGTGGAAGCGACTCGGCTACTTTCTGAGTTACGCCTTTGTCGATGCGACCTACCAGAGCAGCGAGACGCTGGCGAGTGTCACGGATCCCAGCGGCGTCCGAGTTCGCTCCGGTGACCACATCCCCGGCATCCCAGCACAGAACGTCAAGGTAGGGGCGGAGGTCGAGATCCTGAGAGACTTCTTCGCGGGCGCGAACGTCATCCACGCGTCCGGGAGCTATCTACGCGGCGACGACGGGAACAACCAGCCCAAGCTGGACGGCTACACGACGCTGAATCTGGCCATCCGATACGTTCCGATCAAGCACGTGGAGCTCTGGGGACGCGTCGACAACGTGACGAACGCTCACTACTCGACAGGGGGTGCCCTGAATTTGAACGCCTTCGCCGATCCTATCGCCGTCGAGAGGTTCGTCGCCCCGGGAGCTCCGATCTCCGGCTGGGGCGGCGTCAGGGTCCGCTTCTGACACTACCTGAGCGGCTTCGTCATGAAGATGCGGCTGGTGCCCGGCGGAAGGCATGGAACGCTGCCGAGGATTCGATAGCCGTGTCGCTCGTAAAAGCCCGGCGCCTGGAAATTGATCGTGTACAGAACGGCGTTGACGCAGCCACGCCGCCGAGCCTCGTCCTCCGCGAGTTGCAAGAGACGACCGCCGAGTCCGTCACGCCGCAGATCGGCTGGAATGAAGAAGAGGTCGATGAACAGTAGGCCGAGCGAGGTCCGGCCGGTGAAGGCCGCCGACTGGCTGGTTGGTCCGAGGATCGTGGACGACCACCGCCAACGGCCGACTGTCCCTGATCCCGCTCTGTTCTTCGTTGAATCGTGCCAGCCCGGAGCCGATCGCATGCTCCTCGTCCGGGGTAGGCGCGTCGGTGAGCTTGACGATGGGCTCGAGGCGGTCGGCACCGGGCGGGTCGCTCACGGGCGTTTCACGCGGAAGTGTACGCGCCGGTTCTTCGCCGCGCACGCGTCCGACCTGTCCTTGCACGCCGGGCGGTCTGAGCCAAAGCTGACGGTCAAGAGGCGCGATTCAGGGACGCCCATCGCCAGGAGGAACCTTGCGGCCGCCTTGGCCCGAAGCTCCGCGAGGGCCGCGTTGTCCTCGCGGGCCTCCTTGGCGTCCGTGTGGCCTTCGAGGAGCACGAAGTAGTCGCGATTGTCGACCAGCCAGCGGGCGACCAACCAGCGGGCGTTGCCCATCATGATGCTGGCCCCGTCGCGGACGATGTCCGCGCGATTGGGCTCGAAGAGCACGTCCTTGAGCGCCGGCTCGTCCGTGAACTCATCGAGGTTCTGCGGGGCCCCCGACGTCGCGGCTGAATCCGTTGGCGTCGTCGTCGGCGTCTGCTCCGGGACGGCTGGGGGTGTGGGCGGTCTAGTCGGCGACTCCGGCTGTGCCGTTGTGGACGACACTGACGTCTTCGCCTGCTGCGCGCACCCCGCCAGGACCACCAGCAGCGCAACATCAAGAGCCAGAGCGAGCCCGATCAGCCGCATGCCCACCTCGGTTGGGAAAGGCTCGCAGGAGTGTAGCAAGGCTCGGGCATCAGTGAACGGACTGTCGTCGAGTGTTTCCCCGCGCCGATTAGAGGCTTCACCCGTTGGCTGCTCGTGAGAGCGCCGACGGACAATGACTGCCTAGGCATGAACCGCGGACCGAATCGGGAAGGCGCCCCCGACGACGGATCGAAGCCGTGATGGCGCGGCGGGCAGAGACGTTCGAGCTCAGCCATGTGGCTTGGTCCGCGGGCGGCTACACCCTGAAGTTTCGGCTGAGCATCGTCGATATCGTCAGGACTACGGCCGACGAAGGGATGTTGATTCACCTTCGCACGCGCGCATAGCACCAGCAGTCGCCGGCTGCGCCATCGAGATTCGGAAAGACAACCCAGGCGCTGAGCCGTCCTTCGCGAACCATACCGGCCTTCTCCAGCACTCGCGCCGACGCTGCATTGTCGACATGACAATAGGCCCACACGCGGACGACTCCTGGATTGTCGAAAGCCCACTCGACGATCCGGGTAGCGGCTTCCGTCGCATACCCACGCCCCCAGTGGGGTTGTGCGATCACATAGCCCAGCTCGACGCGATGTCCTTGGAGTCTGACGCCCGCCGCGCCGACGAGGGTATCGTCGTCACGGCGCGCAAGCGCCCACTGCAACTCGCGTCCCGAGGCGACAGCCTGGGCGGCGTACTTCAGGAAGGCGGTCGCGTCGTCGAGCGAGCGATGCCGAGGCCAGCTCACGAAGCGCGCCACTGCCGCGTCGTGGGCGTATGCATAGATGGCTGGTGCGTCTTCTCCCCGTAACGCTCTGAGGCGCAGATGCGGCGTGTCCAGGACGGGCACCGTCTTCGTCGGCATGTGGCTACCGAGCGGGAAGTCTAGCACCGGCCGGTCCCGGGCCATCGATGGATACTGATTGGTATGATCCCTAAAGGTATTTACCTGATGGACAGCCGCCGCCTCGAGGACGACACTACACGTCGCGCATGGACCCGCTGATGCGAAGGCTCATCAAGCTTCGGTTGGAGGACGGCCGGCTCCCGCGCGGCCCGGTCGCGGAGGTCCTGGATGGTGCGGGCAACGGCCAGCCTTGCGACGCTTGCGGAGCCATCCTGGCGAAGGACCAGAAGGCGGTCTGCGGGATAGTCGTAGAGGATTGGAGAAGCCTTCGCCTGCACATCGACTGCTTCCAGGTCTGGGATCTGGAGCGGGTCGAACACTGCGAGTAGGCTCGTCAGCCGTTCCCTCACGCGGAACAGCGCCCCTAGAATCCCCGCAGTCGAGTAGAGCCTACACTTGCGCCATACCGCCATCGACGAACAATTCCGTTCCCGTGATGTAGCTGCTGTCGTCGGAAGCTAGGAACACGACGGCCTTCGCGATCTCGGTGGGGGCACCGAGCCGGCCGAGGGGAACGGTGCTGGAAAGCATCTTCAGGCGTTGTTCGCCCGCGCCTGTGGAACCCACCAAGTCGTGCAGGCCCGGCGTCAGGATCGGACCTGGGCTGACCGCGTTCACGCGGATGTGCCGGTCTTTCAAGTCGGTTGTCCATGTCCTCGCGAACGAACGCACGGAAGCCTTGGTGGCGCTGTAGACGCTATTCGCCGGCAGCCCCTTACTGGCGACGATCGATGCGTTCAGGATGATGGAGCCGCCATCCGGCATCAGCGGAAGCGCTTTCTGTACCGTGAAGAGGAGGCCCTTCACATTGACATCGAAGATGGAGTCATAGTGCTCCTCGGTGATTTTGCCGAGAGGGGCATACTGCGCGATCCCGGCATTCGCGAACACGACGTCGAGCCTGCCCTTCTCCCGCTCGACCTGCGCGAAGAGACGATCGAGATCGGCAAGGTTCGATGTGTCTCCCTGAACGCCGGTGACGTTTCTGTCGATCTCCTTCACCGCCGCTGACAGCTCCGGGGCGCGCCGCCCGGTTATGTAGACGTAGGCGCCCTCGCTCACGAACTGCTTCGCCGTCGCAAGGCCGATGCCGCTGGTGCCGCCCGTGATCAGTGCGATCTTTCCGTCGAGCTTCGCCATGATGCTCTCCACCTCCGGTTCCCGCTCGCGCGCTTCGCGCCTGTTCTGTCACGTAGGACGGCGGCCGGAGTCGCACAGATTCGAGGAGCGATTCGGGCGTAATGCCCGAGCTGCCCGTGGGACGCTTGCCCGAGATATGAGCACCATTATCACGAATCGTCCGTGAATCACCCGCTGAGCCCAACGGTACGGTTCTTGCCGTGTCCCCCCCCGGGTTGGGTTGACGTACACTCTTTACCTGCACAGGAGGTGCAAGAATGCCCAAGTACGTGATCGAACGAGAATTGCCTGGCGCGGGGAAGTTGTCACGGCAAGAGCTGCAAGCGATCTCGCAGAAGTCGTGCTCGGTCCTCGACGAGCTGGGGCCGCAGATCCAGTGGGTGCAGAGCTACGTGACAGACGACAAGATCTATTGTGTCTACATCGCCCCCGACGAAGCGATGGTTCGGGAGCATGCTCGGCAGGGCGGCTTTCCGGCCAACCGTGTCTCCGAGGTTCGAACGATGATCGACCCCACGACAGCGGAGCGCTGATCAGCCGCTTGGCGTCGTAGATCCCAGACCCATCAGGAGAGCTCGCGGCGGCCTCCCCTCAACGCGCCAGCGGCAAGAGCCTCACGAGCGCGAGGTGGGTGGGCCAGTAGACGAACACCGGGAACGCGACGATGATCATCGCCAGGTAGACCCTCGGCGAGAACCGGCGTTGGGGTTTGCTGCCGGGCCCGAAGACCCAGTTGATGTTCTCTCTCGGGTTCGTCAGCGTGTAGCAGACGAGGAACAAGACCGTTCCGAGGACGGTCTGGACCAGTAACGCCCTCGAGTCGTAGCCGATCTGCGTCAACGTCCCCACCAGCAAGACGGGCAATACCACGTGGAAGAGCGACAGTCCTCGCAAGTAGCGGGGCAGGCTCGCATCGAACATGTAGGTCGCCATCCCCAGCGGGGCTCGCCCGGTGAGCATGCGCGCAAAGAAGTCGAGATTCCAGAGCATCTCGGGTAGCGCGACCGCGACCGTCAGGGCGCTCACGATGAGCGGGCTCTCTGCCCACAATCCCGGCACCATGCCCAGAAGCGCCACGTCCGAGAACCAGAGGAAGTTCGCCGGGCCGTAGTGCTTGAGATAGATCGGCACCAGGACTGCGACGAACATCGTGTAGACGAGCTTGATCCAGAGCGCAAGCTGCGTCGCGTCGCTGGTCACCGACCAGGATTCTGCGCTATCGACGTCGACGGCCGCTAGTGTTTTGATCGGAGGCGATCCGATCGCGACACCTCAGGTGCGGTCGGCGTCTCGAGCCTCCTCGTCGGTCTGTTGCTCGGTTCGCCAGCGCCGGCGGTCTCTCGCGGTCAGAATCTCGTCGGACGTGATGACTTGAGCATTGGGAGGCCGCTCGACGCCCAGCGGGCGCGCCAGCTCGTCCACGATGTCCTGATCGGGCGTGGCGACGCTTCCCCCGACGGCCTCTTCTCCC
>Ga0209267_1000326_pt1 | contig 35047 bp, 25 predicted proteins | sample GraSoiAngelo_137_FD_185894 | JGI IMG/M metagenome (GOLD analysis project Ga0209267, IMG submission 185894) | Grasslands soil microbial communities from the Angelo Coastal Reserve, California, USA - 14_0929_09_30cm (SPAdes) (version 2) | ecosystem: Environmental > Terrestrial > Soil > Grasslands ... | reverse complement strand
GGAGAACATTTGATAAAACGGGGAAAGTGTGAATCGCCGCATGAATACCTAGATTTGATGGTGGGCCTGGGTGGACTTGAACCACCGACCGCGCCCTTATCAGGGCGGCGTGGCTAGGTTTTACAACTTACAAGACTGGGGGACTGCCAAACTTAGCGGAAGTCATATAAGACGGAGGCTCTTGTGGGCTGACTTGTGGGTTGGAAAAGTCTACAAACTCCGAAACAATCCCACACTCATTTCCCTGAACCTCTCGGCGAACGACCAGATAGTCGACCCGCGCTGAAGGGACTTCTTCCAGGGAAAAGAATAAAGTTGGGTTCTCCGTTTCTCGCGCATCACGCGTGAGAAAACATACGATTTCCAACAGACTGACAGTGTCCAAGGATTCGACAGAAAACTCTCGCCAGCAGTGGGTTAGGTTTCCTCGCTTAACTCTGTATCCTCCTTGCCGCCAATACCTTGCATGAACATTCGGCTCCCTTCGCGAACGGCACAACACGTGCTTTCGACCAATACGGAAGTTGAAATCGAGGTTGCAGTTCGGCATAAGGGCGATACGTATGAAACCAATCATGCAGGAAAACAGCAGGCTTGGATTTGTCGGGATCGGCTACATGGGCCGTCCGATTGCGCGGAGGTTGCTTGAATCTGGATTCAAGCTGACAGCGTACGACCGAAACCGTGCCAAGGCGGAGGAATTAATTCCGTACGGCGGCAACGTCGCACAGAGTATTGCGGAACTTTCCTCCAGTTGTGACGTTGTGTTGTCCTGCTTACCAAGCGATGAAGCTGTCTTGGATATTTATCGAGGACCTGACGGCGTTTTCGCGAATGCACATGGCGGTTCGCTAGTCATCGATTTGAGTACGGTGTATCCAGAGACTTCGCAGCAGCTCTCGAGACTTGGTTCAGCGAGGGGAGTTGCGGTTCTCGACGTGACTATATCGGGGAGTACTCCCGCCGCGGAAAATGGGTTACTGACCCTATTTGGAGGCGGAGACAAAGAACGCTTTGACGCTGCCGAGTCGATCTTTCGCGTAATCGCCAAAAAGCATTTTTATCTCGGGCCGAGCGGCTCCGGAGCGACGATGAAGCTTGTGGTGAACACCTTACTGGGAATCGGCATGCAGGCGATTGCCGAAGCTGTTGCACTCGGCGAGAAGGCTGGCCTAGATCGCATTCGCTTGCTAGGGGTATTGTCCCAGACTGCAGTGGTCGCGCCCGCGCACTTGGGCAAACTGGAAAGAGCGATGAAGAGCGACTACAGTCCGCAATTTCCGATTCGGCTAATGAACAAGGATTTCGGGTTGATTCTCGAACTCGCGAATACCGTTGGCGCGCGAATGCCCGCCGCGGGAGCTGCTTTTGAGATCAATGCCAGGCAATCGGACGAAGGAGCGGAACAAGATTTTTCGGCGGTCATTCTGCAAATGGAAAAACGTGCGCATCTGGGCTCCAACGGCAATGGGCGGACGCGATCCGGGGTCGATTTGGCTGGGTATTGAGGTAGTTGGCTGAAGTTTACTCCCTTTGCAGACGTTCGGGCGAGGGCACGAAAATGATTCAACTTAAGGTGAACGGTGTAGAGCAATCTTTCGGTGGTGAACCTGAAATGCCGTTGCTCTGGTATTTACGCGACGTTTTAGGGCTGACTGGGTCGAAATTTGGTTGCGGCGTTGGACTCTGCGGTGCCTGCACCGTGCACGTGAATGGTCAAGCGATGCGATCCTGCGTGACAGCCATGCGCGACGCGGCCGGAAAAGAAGTCACGACGATCGAAGGCCTCGATAAGAACGGATTGCATCCGGTTCAAAGGGCCTGGATGGAAATTAACGTTCCACAATGCGGCTACTGCCAGGTTGGACAAATCATGCAAGCAGCGGCGCTGTTGAACAGCAAAAAGAAACCTGCCGACCACGAGATCGATGAGGCCATGTCCGGGAATATCTGCCGATGCGGAACGTATCAGCGGATTCGCGCGGCTATTAAAGCAGCGGCGGGAGAAATGACATGAGCGAGATTGAGAATGTCAGCCGGCGCCGATTTCTGACAAGGGGCATCATCGCTGCAGGCGCGCTCGTGCTGGGTGTGCGTTATTACCACAAGCTGTCGTCGGGCGACAAACGTCCGCACGATACAAATGCGGACCATGCAACTTTACCTCCGAGCGTGTACCTCGGGATCGACGCGGACGGCACGGTGTGGATCGTTGCTCATCGCTCGGAGATGGGCACGACGAGCCGTACGACTCTCCCGCTCGTGGTCGCCGATGAGTTGGATGCGGACTGGAAGCGAGTGAAAATCGAACAGGCGATTGGTGACAGCCGATACGGTGACCAGAATACAGATGGATCGCACTCGGTACGCTCGTTCTACGACGCGATGCGAGAGGCCGGAGCAACGGCGCGATTCATGCTGATTCAAGCTGCGGCCCATCAGTGGAGCGTTCCGGCGCCGGAATGCGAAACTGACTTACACGTGGTTGTCCACCGCTCGACAAACCGTAGCGCGGGTTACGGTGAACTCGTGGCCGCCGCGGCGAGATTGCCAATCCCCAAAAAAGAGGAGCTGAAGCTCAAACCAAAGAGTGCCTGGCGATACGTAGGCAAAGGACAAGTGAGTTACGACCTCGAAGCACTTGTGACCGGGAAGGCCATTTACGGCATGGATGCTCACGTCGACGGGATGGCATACGCGTCAGTGGAGCATCCGCCCGTTCTCGGCGGCAAAGTGAAATCGTACGACGACAAGGAAGCCTTAAAGGTCGCAGGCGTGCGTCAGACAGTTTCGATCGACCCTTTCCAGCAGGCACCGGGGTTTCAGCCGCTCGGTGGCATTGCGGTGATTGCGGACAACACTTGGGCGGCGTTTCAAGGGCGCAAGAAGCTGAACACCTCGTGGGACAACGGAGCACACGAAACTTACAATTCGGACGCGTACAAGAACGAGTTGCGAGCGACTTCGCACAATCCTTGCAAAGTGGTGCGCAATATTGGCGATGCGGATACAGCGTTCGCCAAAGGCGGGAAGATCCATGATGCGGACTACTACGTTCCGCTTCTGGCCCACGCTTCGATGGAGCCGATGGTTGCGCTGGCGGAATTTAAGAACGGCAAAGCAACGCTTTGGGCACCCACGCAGAATCCTCAGGCCGTTCAAGACATCGTTGCGAAAGAGCTGGGGATCGCGAAAGAAGATGTAATTTGCCATGTAACCCTGCTCGGAGGAGGATTCGGGCGCAAGTCGAAGCCTGACTATGTGGCTGAGGCTGCAGTTTTGTCCAAAAAAGTGGGCCGGCCAGTGAAAGTGGCCTGGACTCGAGAGGACGATATCAAGTTTGACTATTACAACGCAGTCGCGTCTATGTATATGAAGGCGGCTTTGGGCGCCAACGGCAAACCAACCGCCTGGCTTCAACGGTCGGTCTTCCCTCCGATTCCATCTATCTTTGACGTGAATACCGTTTATGGGGATCCTGCCCATCTGCAGCAGGGCTGGACGGACATTCCCTACGATCTGCCAAATCTTCGCATCGAGAATGGCCCGGCGAAAGCTCATGTGCGCATCGGCTGGTTGCGGTCGGTAGCGAACATATATCACGCGTTTGCAATTCAATGCTTCACCGATGAACTGGCGCATGCGGCCGGACGCGATCCACTCGATTACTTGCTCGATTTGATCGGGGAACCACGCACGATCGATTTCAAGGGCGTGGCCTACCCGAATTACGGAGCTTCGATGGACGCTTATCCTTGGGAAACCGGGCGGCTGCGCCGAGTCACGGAGATGGTCGCCGAAAAGTCCGGATGGGGAAAGCGCAAGCACAGTAAGGGCACTGGTGTGGGGATTGCGGCGCACCGCAGTTTCTTAACGTACGTGGCAACGGTCGTTGAAGTCGAAGTCAATGATCAAGGTGAGGTAAGGATCCCTCGCGTGGACACGTTTCTGGATGCGGGCTTGGTAGTAAACCCACAAGCAACCCGCGCCCAGTTCGAGGGCGCCGCAGTGTTCGGCACAAGTATTGTGCGAAGCGGCGAGATCACGGCGACGAAGGGTGTCATCGACCAATCGAATTTCCAGGATTATCCGGTTGCTCGAATCGGAGAGGCGCCCTATCAGACGAATGTGTACATCGTCGATAGCGACGCTCCACCAGCCGGCGTTGGTGAGCCAGGCGTGCCGCCGTTTGTGGCGGCGTTCTGCAACGCGATTTTTGCCGCAACAGGCAAGCGAGTGAGAGACCTGCCGATTACAAAGCTCGGCTTGAGTTGACGGTCACTGCGCTTTTGGATGTGGAGTGTCTGGAGCTGGAAAGGAAACTTAGAAACAAAGGAAGAAATTATGAATCAAGACAAACCTCAGCACCATATGATCTTGGGCGCTTTCATTTTGTTTGTGCTTTTTGGTGGACTTACACTCTGTGTTGCCTCCATCGTGGAGGCAAGCCCAGCTCCAGACGGCGCGGCCGGCAGTGCGACGTTTCGTACGAAATGCGCGATGTGCCACGGTCCAGATGGAAGCGGTTCCGAGGTCGGAAAGAGCATGAACGTTCCGGACCTTCGCTCACCGGCAGTCCAAAAGCTCTCGGATGCCGAACTCACTCAGGTCATTTCCAATGGCAAAGGCGGAATGCCTTCCTTTAAGAGTTCACTTCGTGAGGATCAGATTCATTCGCTAGTGGCGGACATTCGCTCTCTGCATCAAAAGAAATAGCACGGAATCAGTACACCGCGGTTTCGCAGCCGCAAATGGATTCCGTTCCTTCAAGCGCTGGGCAAATGAAAAGGAGGCTCGTCGTGAACAACAAGAAAAATCAACCAAGCCATGAGGACGTACTCCGTCCATTTCTCGCGCCAGCTCCGAGAACGAACGACGCCGTGGGCGCCGGAATTTCGCGCCGAGAATTCCTGGGGTTTGCGACGGCGTCCATTCTCCTGGCGCACGCGAACCAGCAGTCTCCGCAGCCGGAATCCAGGAATGGGATTCCCTACCGAACGCTAGGCCGCACCAGAGAGAAAGTCTCACTCGTTGGGCTCGGTGGCTATCATCTTGGCAAACAGGCGGATCCCCAGGAGAGCATTCGCATCATTCGCACGGGCCTCGATGAGGGCGTCAATTTCCTCGACAATTGCTGGGACTACAACGGCGGCGAGAGTGAAATCCGCATGGGCAACGCGCTGCGCGACGGTTATCGGCAAAAAGCATTTCTGATGTCCAAGATTGACGGACGCACCAAAGCTGCGGCTGCGAGCCAAATCAACGAGTCTTTGCGTCGCCTTCAAACTGAGCGTATCGATCTGCTGCAATTTCACGAAGTCATCCGCGACACCGACCCGGATCGCATTTTTGCCGAGGGCGGAGGGATGGAGGCAGTCTTGGAGGCGAAAAAGGCGGGCAAAGTCCGCTTCATCGGCTTCACGGGCCACAAGAGCCCGGACATCCATTTGAAAATGCTGGCCACCGCCTCCAAACACGGATTCACGTTCGATGCTGTACAGATGCCCCTCAACGTCATGGACGCGCACTTTAATAGTTTCGAAAAGAAAGTGTTGCCGGTTTTGCTGAAGAGCGATATCGGGGTGCTCGGTATGAAGCCTATGGGCGACCACATTATTCTCGAGAGTAAAACGGCCACTCCGGTAGAGTGCCTTTACTACGCGATGAATCTTCCCACGAGCGTTGTTATCACGGGGTGCGATTCTCTACCGATTCTTCAGCAAGCTCTGCAAGCTGCTCGCAGTTTTCAACCGATGAATTCTTCCCAAGTCGCCGCGCTTCTCGCAAAAACTGCAAAGGCCGCGGAAGCAGGCCAGTTCGAGCTTTATAAAACGAGCCACCAGTTCGATGGCACCTACGCCAACCCGCAGTGGCTTGGCTAGAAACGCAACGATTGTAAGTGGACAAGAAGATATAGGCAGCCAGCGTGGGACAAAGTCAAGGTAAGAATTTTGGAGGACAATCATGGACAAGAAAGAACTTTCTGCAAAAGCGGCTGGAAATATTTCGCTAGGCGGGGAAATTTACGTGCATCGTCTCGGCTTCGGAGCGATGCGCCTTACCGGCGAAGGCATCTGGGGGCCCCCAAGAGATGGTAATGGAGCGTTGGCGGTGCTTCGCCGTGCCGTTGAGCTCGGTGTCGATTTCATCGATACCGCGGATTCCTATGGGCCATACGTAAGCGAGGAACTGATTGCCGAAGCGCTGTTCCCATACCCGGCTGGTCTCATAATCGCCACCAAGGGAGGTTGGAATCGTCCCGGCCCGAATCAGTGGACACACGATGCTACTCCAGCACACCTTCGCAAGGCCGTTGAGGGAAGTCTCAAAAGACTGCGCCTCGACCGCATCGATGTTTATCAGCTGCATATTCCCGACCCCGTTGTTTCGTTTGAAGCGTCGGTCGAAACGCTGGCGCAACTGCGAAGCGAAGGCAAGATTCGCCTGGTCGCCTTGTCCAACGTCACACAAGAGCATATCGAGCGAGCACGCAAGATCGTTCCGATTGTCTCCGTGCAGAACCGCTACAGCTTTGCTGACCGGGAATGGGACTACGTGGTCGATTATTGTGAGCGCAATAGAATTGCCTTTATTCCGTGGTTTCCTCTGGGAGCTGGCAGAGTTGCTGGAGAAGTGCTTAGCCGCGTCGCGCTAGCTCGGCGTGCGAGCCCGACGCAGGTAGCACTGGCCTGGCTCCTGCGGCGATCTCCCATCATGCTGCCCATCCCAGGGACTTCCTCGATCGAGCATCTTGGGGAGAATGTCGCGGCGGCTTCTGTGCGCTTAACTGACGAAGACTACCAAAAGCTTTCGAGAGTTCCTGCGCTGGCCGCATCGCGGTGAAAGAATTTACCTGCGGGAATCTACTTGTTTCTGGATAAAACGAGACTCTACGATGTCTCAAGCTGGTCACCAAGTGAGTGGGTGACGCATGTCAACAGTTCTGCGCCATCGAACGACCGGGTGTGCACAGTCCGCGCAGGGATTCAGGATTCAGGTTCCTTCGTAACTTCCGGCGTCCTTGGAAAACACGTGCCTTCACGGCTGTAATTGAGGTGCCGAGAATCTGAGCCGTTTCTTTGACGGATCGTTCTTCGATGTCACGAAGCCATATCGCCGTTCGAATTGTCGGACCCAGGCGATTGATCGCCTCAGTCAAGAGTTGCTTGCGCTCGCGTTGCGAACAGGACTCTTCGGGATTGGGGCTCTGGTCAACGAACGCCTCCGAACTGGGCTCCATGCCATCGTCAGGGTTCTCGGGCAAGACTTCGACCACTCCTCGCCTTTTACGGAGCAGCATGAACGCTTCGTTCATGGCGATGCGTGTTAGCCAAGTAGAGAACCGCGACTTTTCTTGAAAGGAGCCGAGGTGAAGGAAAGCTTTGTGAAAACTCTCCTGGGCCACATCTTCGGCATCCTCCCGGTTATTCGTTATCCGTTGCGCTACGGCAAGAACTCTTTGCTTGTGACGAAGAACCAACTCCTCGAAAGCCCGCGTATCTCCGCGCTTTGCGGCAGCGACCAGCGCGCCGTCCGAGTCTCTGTTCACACCGGTTCCACAAGACGTTTCCATAGAATCCGAACCTCCTCCGCCACTCCGTCAAACGTTAAGGGAAACTAATTACCGCACCAGCCAAAGCGCATATCGAATGGACTGGAAAATCGTCCACTGATGGTGCGCACGGAGAATGCGATACCAGTCGAGAATGGATAGAGGCTTCATCTTGCACTCCTGTCTGTGTGCCGTCTCCCGATCTGGCGGTGCCGTTATGCTGACGCCGGGTCGCTGCGAATCCCATTCACCGGGAAAACGTTAACCGCCCCTAAACAAAGCAATGTCTGTGCCAGAGAGAGTGTGTGACGAAAATATGTGGAAGCGGCTGGCTGTGAGGGAGATACGCCGATTCACGAGGGCCTGGGCGACGCCACAGACACGCCAAACTGTCAGAGTGTTGGCACTCTGTCTATGAGGCTGGATGGGTCAAGGACGCCAGGTCTCCTGGGGAAGCTTGATGTGCCCCGCATGACCGACCTGGCCGGTGCAGAACACTTTCTGATGTTAAGATTTTGCCGGGTAGTAGGAACACCCTGCTTCGCTGGAGCAGAGGCATGTCCAGGTCTAATCCTCTTCTGTGGCCTAAGCCGCCGGCAATTTGGGGCTATGGGATTGCTGTTCTTTGGGTTGGCGCGGCGCTGGTCATTTCACGGTTGCCGGCGATTCATTTGCAAGATGCCCCCGTGTCACTTTTTCTTTGCGCCGTCCTATTGAGTGCGTGGATCGGTGGAATCGGGCCGGGGTTCCTCGCGACGGCACTCTCGGCTCTCGCTTTCAATTATTATTTCCTGCCTCCGATCCATTCGTTGGGTCCGAAGCCCGACGAAATACCACGCCTTGTCATATTCACGGTGTCAGCCCTGTTTGTGGGGTCGCTGAGCGCTGCCGAAAGGAGCGCCATAGAATCGTTCAGACGCGCCCGCGATGACTTAAAAAAAACAGTTCAAGAGCTCCAGAACACCAACGAGGCCTTGCAAGCGGAAAGCGATGAGCGTCAGCGTGCGGAAGAGGCGTTGAGGCGGAGCGAGGGTTATCTGGCAGAAGCGCAGAGGCTAACGCATACGGGAAGTTGGGCCTGGAGGGTGGCGGGAAGAGACGCCTTACATCTCTCGGAGGAATGGTATCGCATATATGGCTTCGATCCAAAAGAGGGCTTGTCGGCTTGGGAAAAACGGCTGTCCCGCATTCATCCGGAGGATCGAGCCAAGTGGCAGGAGGCAACCGATCGAGCAATCGGTGAAAAATCGGATTACGAGGTGCAATTTCGAATCCTTCTTCGTGACGGCACGGTCAAACACATCCACACATTCGGCCATCCGGTTCTGGACGCGTCTGGGGATTTGGTGCAATTTGTGGGTAGCTCGATGGATATCAGTGCCGACAAACAGGCCGAGGAGGCGCTGCGCCAGGCGCAAGCGGATCTCGCACGTGTCAACCGCGTGACCACCATGGGAGAGCTGACGGCCTCCCTGGCGCACGAGGTGAATCAGCCCATCGCCGCTGCCGTCACCAACGCCAATACCTGCTTGCGCTGGCTTACTCGCGAGCGCCCCGATCTGGAAGAGGCGCGCGAGGCGGCATCAAGAATCGTTAAAGATGCAACCCGTGCGGCGAGTATCATCAGCCGGGTCCGCCTGCTCTTCAAGAAGGGCACTCCGCAGAGGGAGTTGCTGGACGTAAACGAAGCCATTCGAGAGATGATCGTCCTCTTGCGCAGCGAGGCGACACGATACAACATAACACTCCGAATGGAGCTAGCCGCAGATCTTCCCCGGATCATGGGAGATCGTGTGCAATTGCAACAGGTGCTGATGAACCTCATCGTGAACGGCATCGATGCGATGAAGGAAGTGGACGCGGCGCGCAGGTTGGCCGTCAAGTCGCATAGAACGGAAGAAGAGGAAGTTTTGGTTTCCGTCAGCGATACCGGCGTCGGACTCCCTCCGCAACAGGCGGACCAACTCTTCAACGCGTTTTTTACAACCAAGCCCAACGGCACAGGCATGGGACTCCGCATCAGCCGCTCCATCGTGGAATCGCATGGAGGGCGCCTGTGGGCGGAAGACAATTCTCCGCGCGGCGCAAGTTTTCATTTTGCTCTACCCATGAAAATCGAGGCAAAGGAATGAGCCCCCACGGTTAATTCTAAATTGAAGCGCGGCGCGACTGTTCCGCGTGGCAACCGGACGGATTCACATGTCTGCCGTGAACTTGATTGGCTCGTACAACTACGCACTTGTGGCGCTTTCGGTGTTGATCGCCATGTTTGCGTCGTACGCTGCCCTGGATCTTGCAGGTCGCGTAACTGCCGCGGCCGGTTGGACTCGCGCGGTTTGGCTGCTGGGCGGTGCCGGTGCGATGGGGACTGGCATTTGGTCCATGCACTACATTGGGATGCTCGCGTTCATCCTACCCATTCCCGTGGCCTACCATTGGCCGACTGTTCTGCTGTCGCTGTTTGCGGCTATTCTCGCTTCGCTCGTTGCTTTGGGCGTGGTGAGCCGGGAGAAAATGGGTTGGCCCCGAGCGCTCGCCGGAAGCGTCCTTATGGGCGCCGGTATTGCAGGCATGCATTACATCGGCATGGCTGCCATGCGTTTAGCTGCCATATGCCAGTTTAATTCCTTTCTCGTCGTCCTGTCCGTGGTGTTCGCGGTTCTGATTTCTCTCACCGCGCTTTGGATTACCTTTCATTTCCGAGATGAGAAAACTGGGATCGGCTGGGAAAAGTTGGCCGGAGCCGCCGTGATGGGTGCCGCAATCCCCGTCATGCACTATACAGGCATGGCCGCCGCCAGTTTCACGCCCTTCGACAAGCCTACGGACCTGTCCCATGCCATAAGCATCTCCACACTTGGGATTGCCGGAATTGTCGCCGTCACCTTTCTAGTCCTCGGGCTAGCTTTGCTGACGTCCGTAGTGGATAGGCGATTGGCTGCCCAGACCTTGGAGGTACAGGAAGAGAAGCTCCAGCAGAGCGAGGCGTATTTGGCGGAAGCGCAAAGGCTCAGTCATATCGGGAGCTTCGGTTGGAAGCCGTCCACCGGCGAGCTCGTCTGGTCCGAGGAAACTTTTCGAATCTTCCAATATGACCGATCGACGAAACCGACCGCGGAACTTGTTCTCCAGCGGGTTCATCCGGAAGACGCAGCCTTGGTCGAAGAGATCATTGAGCGTGCGTCGCGGGACGGGAAGGATTTTGATTTTGAGCATCGCTTGCTGATGCCGGATGGCGTGGTCAAACATGTCCACGTTGTGGCGCATGCTGAGAGAGATGAGTCGGGCGAACTCGAGTTTGTGGGAGCGGTAATGGACGTCACCGCAGCAACGCAGGCGGAGCAAACGCTTCGCGAGAGCGAGGCATACTTAGCAGAAGCGCAGAGGCTCACGCATACGGGGAGCGCCGCCTGGCGAGTACCAGGAGGAGATGCCTTGTATCTCTCCGAGGAATGGTATCGCATATACGGCTTTGATCCAAAACAGGGACTGTCGGCTTGGAGAGACCGGCTACCACGCATGCATCCGGAGGATCGAGCCCAAGTGGAAGAGACAAAAGATCGAGCAATCAGTGAAAAGTCGGATTACGAAGTGGAGCACCGAATCCTTCTTCCGGACGGCACTGTCAAATACACTCACACCGTCGGCCATCCTGTTTTGAACGCTTCCGGGGATGTGGAGCAGTTCGTGTGTACCATGATGGACATCACCGAGCGAAAGCGAGCCCAGCAGAAGTTCCGTGGGCTTCTGGAATCCGCTCCTGACGCCATGATCGTGATGAATCGGCCGGGCAAAATCGTGTTGGTCAACGCGCAGGTGGAGCGGTTATTCGGGTACCAGCGGGAAGAACTCTTGGGCCAGGAGATCGAGATTTTGGTGCCGGAACGGTTTCGGGGCCGGCACCCCGAACACCGCCTGGGCTTCTTCGCCCAGCCTCGCACGCGGTCGATGGGTGCGGGTCTGGAGCTGTACGGACGGAGGAAAGACGGCACGGAGTTTCCAGTGGAAATCAGCCTCAGTCCGCTGGAAGCGGAGGAGGGCACGCTCGTCTCCGGCGCCGTCCGTGACATCACCGAGCGCAAGCGCGCAGAGGAGGCACTGCGTAGGAGCGAAGGTTATCTGGCGGAAGCGCAGAGGCTCAGCCACACCGGCAGTTGGGCATGGAACGTGGCCTCTAGACACAGCGTCTATTGGTCACAGGAAAATTACCGCTTGTTTGGCTTCGATCCAGAAGAGGGTATACCGTCAGACGAAGTCTTTTACCAGCGCGTTCATCCAGAGGATCGAGATCGAGTGCGCAGAGAAGTTTTTCATGAAAGTCCGAACGAAGGTTCCCACTTTGACGTGGATTTCCGAATCGTTCTTCCAGGAGGAGCAATTAAGTACGTTCGCTCGACAGGCCATCCCGTTCGAAAGGTATCCGGCGATCTCGTTGAATACGTCGGTACGTCGATAGACGTGACCGAACGCAAGTGGGCGGAGGCGCTCCGTGATGGAGAGAGTCGTATCTTGGAGATGATAGCGCGGGATGCTCCACTGGAGGAAATACTGGAGAGCCTAGTGCGCGTTGTGGAAGCCCAATTTGCCGGTTTGCTTTGCTCTGTCCTGCTCCTTGACGAGGACGGGCAACACATGCGGCACGGCGCAGCGCCCAGCCTTCCCAAGCCCTACATCGAGGCCATCGACGGCCATTGCATCGGACCGAAGGCGGGATCATGCGGCACCGCCATGTACCGCAGAGAATCTGTTGTCGTCACCGATATTCTCCGGGATCCGCTCTGGGAGGCGTACCGAAGCGTGGCAGAGCCCTATGGGTTCCGTGCCTGCTGGTCCACTCCCATACTTGCGCATTCAGGCAAGGCATTGGGTTCGTTTGCCATGTATTACTGTGAACCCCGCAGTCCGAGCCCGGCTCAGACCCGTGCACTGGAAATGGCTACCCACCTCGCCGGCATCGCCATTGAACGGAAGCTGGCGCGTGAAGAGCGCGAACGATTGCGTCAGGCCCAGGCGGAGCTTGCGCACGTAAATAGGGTGACCATGATGGGTGAGCTGACCGCCTCCCTGGCGCACGAAGTGAATCAACCAATCGCCGCTGCCAGCACCAACGCTAATACCTGCTTGCGTTGGCTCGCGGGCGACACTCCTGACATCGAAGAGGCGCGCGCGGCTGCCATGAGAATCGTGAAAGACGGAAAGCGCGCGGCCGAAATCATCAGCCGGACCCGCCAGCTCTTCAAGAAGGATAGTTCGCAACGGGAGCTCGTGGATGTAAACGAGATTATTCTAGAGATGACTGTTCTTCTGCGCGGCGAGACCACGCGATTCAACATATTGGTCGCCACGGACCTTGCGGCAGATCTTCCCAAGGTCATGGCCGACCGCGTGCAATTGCAACAGGTCCTGATGAATCTCATCATGAACGGCGTCGATGCGATGAAGGCAGAGGATGGAGTTCGCGAGTTGGCCGTCAAGTCGCTGAGGACGGAAAAAGAGGAAGTTCTGGTGTCCGTCAGCGATACCGGCGTGGGACTTCCTCCGCAGCAGGCAGACCAGATCTTCAACGCGTTTTTTACAACCAAACCCCACGGGACCGGCATGGGACTTCGCATTAGCCGCTCCATCGTGGAATCGCATGGCGGCCGCTTGTGGGCTGAAAACAACTCACAGCGTGGCGCAAGCTTCTGTTTCAGTCTACCCACCAAGGCCGGGGCGCTTGAATGACGTCCACGAACGTTCCCACGGTGTTCGTCGTTGACGACGATGCTGGCGTGCGTGCGTCCATCCACGGATTGCTGAAATCGGCAAGGTTACGGTGCGTATCCTTTGGGACGGCAGAAGAATTCCTGCGCAGCAAGCCACTGGAGGGGCCAAGCTGTCTCGTCTTGGACGTGACCCTTCCTGGCGTCAACGGCCTCGCCTTGCAGCGTGAGTTGGCTGACGCGGGCGTTCGAATCCCCATCATCTTCATCACCGGGCACGGAGACATTCCTATGTCGGTGAAAGCCATGAAATCCGGTGCAGCGGAGTTTCTTACCAAGCCTTTTCAGGATCAAGACTTGCTGGATGCGATTCGCCAGGCTTTGGATCGCGACCGTGTAGCTCGCCAACAGCAAAGTAACCTCGTCGAGTTGCGAAAACGCTACGAGGCGCTGACAGCACGCGAACGTGAAGTCATGGCTCTGGTGGTCTCCGGCAAGCTCAATAAGCAAATAGCTTCTGATCTCGGGACCAGCGAAATCACTGTGAAGATCCATCGCGGTCACGCGATGCGGAAGATGCAGGCTGATTCGTTGGCAGAATTGGTTAGAATGGCGTCGAAACTGGAACTTCTACGCGGCCAAAAATATTAATGCCGAGGCGTCGCTGTTGCAGCAGTGCTGTTTGCCAGTCGCAATCCACGTGTTTTGATTGTGCCTTCTCAACTTCAACCTAGATTGTAGCTGACTATCAGATCGACGCTGCGTCCGGGCTCTCATACGAAAGTATAATTGCGCGCCTCTGGTGACACTGCTAGATTTCAGCCATGGATACTCAGGGAAAGACCAAACTAGTAGCGATTGTCGACGACGATGATTCGATGCGCAGCGCCCTGCAGGGCTTGCTGCAAAGTGCCGAATTTCCTGCACAATCGTTTGCCTCGGCGGAAGAATTCCTGAAGTCCGGCCAACAGCATCAGATTGCCTGTTTGATCGCAGACATCCGAATGCCGGGAATGTCCGGTCTTGAGCTACAGACCAAGCTGAACGCCGAACGTTGCAGGGTTCCGATTATATTCATCACCGCACACGGCGACGAAAAGATGCGGATGCAGGCCTTGCGGGCGGGTGCTGTGGAGTTCATGGCAAAACCGTTCGACGACGAAGCGCTGCTCGAAAGTGTTCGGGCCGCTCTGGAAAGCTAGGCCTGCTAATCGAAGCGTATCGTACCCAAGGAGGTCTTCGTGGGGGCTGTCGCAACATTAAGGTCGGTCGATCAGGACCGTGACCCGCGCAGATTCGAGCAGATCATAGGCAACAGTGCGGCTCTGGAATCCGTACTCGAGCAGGTCGAACGCGTTGCCCCTACGGATTCCACCGTTCTTATCCAGGGAGAGACCGGCACGGGCAAGGAGCTGATCGCACGCGCGATTCACAATCTTAGCTCGCGGTGCGGACGCCCGTTCATAAGGCTGAATTGCGCCGCCATTCCGTTCGATCTACTGGAAAGCGAGCTATTTGGCCACGAGAAAGGCGCCTTTACTGGCGCTATCGCGCAAAAAATCGGACGTTTCGAATTGGCTGACAAAGGGACGCTGTTCCTGGACGAGGTGGGAGACATCCCCTTGCCGCTGCAGCCAAAACTACTGCGTGTCCTGCAGGAGCAGGAATTCGAGCGCTTGGGCAGCGGCCGGACTCATCAAGTAGACGTTCGCCTCGTAGCTGCGACCCACCGAAATTTGGTTGAGATGGTGAAGCGAAACGAATTCCGCAGCGACCTCTACTATCGGCTGAATGTATTTCCAGTCCCTCTGCCACCTCTGCGTGAGCGTCGCGAAGACATTCCGGCTTTGGTGGAACACTTTGTGGAGATCTATGCCCGCCGGATGGGTAAGCAAATCGACCGCATTTCCCCCGAAACGATGTCTGAAATTGCCTCATACCCGTGGCCGGGCAACATTCGCGAGCTTCAGAATTTCATCGAACGGAGCGTCATCCTTACATCGGGCAACGTCCTGGAATCCCCGCTCGCAAGCTTGAGGAGTGCGACCGAAGTGGAATCCCTGGGACCAATTACCATGGAAGACGCGGAGCGAGACCACATTCGCAAGACTCTGGGGCAGACCCGGTGGGTTGTCTCCGGTCCCAACGGGGCAGCCGCACGCTTGGGAATCAAGAGGTCCACTCTCTACTTCCGGATGCAAAAGCTTGGCATCTCACGTACCAATAAGAATCCACTTTCCTAGCCGCAAATCGCCACCCAGTGGGGATTAAGCCTCCGCTTTAGCCGACCATAGACAACATTAGTCATCAGGTACACCAGCGATCACACTCGAGTCGACCTGAACTCAAAGCTATCTGACACACAATCAAGTGAATAACCACACTGGCCTGTCAGCATGCGGACCCCACGTCTAGCGGGCTGGCATGGCACACTGCGCCGTAGCCCACGTTGGCCTTTACTTTCAGTTAGTTACGAAATGGTCTTTTGGCAGCCGCTTTGCCTCTCTCAATGGTGTCGCTTGAAGCACTAGAACTTTTCGTGGTGACGGGAGCGATGAGAAATCGCGAAACTATCGGCTCGCTGGGATAGCCGCCGAATCGCGTGAGCGCCGTTCTATAGCGCAAGAGGTTTTGTCTCAAAGCCTCAAAAAAAGGAGGAAGTATGAAGTTTCTACCAAAGATCGCAGCATCAGTCGGACTGACGCTAGCCTTGGCGACGGTTTCGTTCGCTCAGCAAGTGAAGACCGACTACGACCACAACGCAAACTTCGGCCAATACAAGACCTACTCTTGGGAAAAGGTCCAGACGAAAGACCCACTAATGGTCGATCGGATCAAGAGTGCCGTGAATAGCGCTCTGACGGTGAAGGGCTGGACGGAAGTTCCCTCGGGTGGTGACGTCGAGGTCTTCGCCCTCGAGACCACTCAGAATCAGCAAACTCTGGACACCTTCTACAACGGCTTCGGAGGTGGTCGCCGCTGGGGATTCGGCGGATTTGGCGATGCCACCACAACCGTTGAGACCTACAAAGTCGGCACCTTAGTCGTCGATCTCTTCGACGCAAAGACGGAGAAGTTGATCTGGCGGAGTTCGTCGAGCGATACGCTCTCCGACAAAGCCGACAAGAACACGAAGAACCTCAACAAAGGCGTGAACAAAATGTTCCAGCATTTTCCTCCCGCTCCATCGACCAAACACTAAGGAGAGCGAGATGAATCGCTATTTGACCATTTCACTCTCTATCTCCGTGACGCTGGGTACCCTGGCAATTCCCCTGCGCGCGGCATACAAGCCGCGCGGAGGGGAGATGGAAAAGACTACTGCGGTATGGACGAACGAAGACCTGAACGGACTCAGAGCCCTGGGCATGATTTCCATCGTCGGTCAACCTGCCACGGTGGAGGAAGCGAGTCCTGCTGTAACGCCTCCACCTTACGTGGCGATACACGACTCTGAATGGTACGCCGAGGAAGCAGCAGCCCTGCGCGGCGAACTTGAACGCAGGCAGGCTCGTCTCGATGAATACCGTCAAGCGATCGAAGATGCAAGGAGCCTTAAGACGACGACGGGCGGCATAAATCTCGAGGAAGGCAACATTGGCATCACTCCCGAAGCCGGCGTTGAAATCCTGCAGCAGCGCGCAACGGCAGTGCAAGAGAAACTCAGCGACCTTGAAGACTTGGCCCGCCGTAATGACATTGAGCCGGGCACTCTGCGCGGCCAGTGAGGTTCCTCAGCGCGCTTGACCAAAGGCCCAAAATTTCGAACCTGGCGGCGAACGGCATGCTTTCAAGTTGTACTGGAGAATGAAAATGAATATGAACTTATCAAACCGGATTTTGGTTGTGCTAGCTTGCTGTTTGCTCGTGCAATTTACAGCGCAAGCCGAGGTTTTCGGTCCTACGGCCCAGTCCAGCGGGCAGCCACCCGCTCCGGCCCCGCAACAGTCCTCTCAAGAGCTGCAGCAACTTGTCGCGCCTATCGCCTTGTACCCTGACGCCCTCGTTGCGCAGATTCTCGCCGCTTCTACTTACCCTACTCAGATTGTCGAGGCAGAGCGCTGGATGCAGAGTCATTCCAATCTCAAGGGTGAAGAGCTGGCAAAAGAAGTCGATAAACAAAACTGGGATCCCAGCGTAAAAGCCATAACGCAATTTCCCTCGGTTCTCGAGAACATGGATAAGAACCTCTCTTGGACTTCATCTCTTGGCGAGGCCTATATCTCCCAACCCCAAGATGTGTCTGGGGGGGTCCAGACCTTGCGTCAGCAGGCTCGCAGTGCCGGCCATCTGAATACCACTGACCAGGAGAGGGTAACGACGCAAGGCAACACAATCATCATCGAACCCGCCAACCCTGAGGTCGTTTACGTCCCTGCCTACGACCCCTGGCTCGTCTACGGGGCGCCGATCATTGCCTACCCTGGTTGGTATCCTGAGCCTGGGATTTTCTGGGGCGGCCCCGGCCTTTCCTTTGGCATTGGATTTGGTATCGGCTTCTTCGGAGGATTTGGGTGGGGCTGGCATCACTGGGACTACGACTGGCATGGCCGTCGAGCATTCTTCGATCATCACGAATGGGTCTCCCACAGCCACGACTTCGGTCACGATGGGTTCCATCATGGTGACTTCAGCCATGGCCACGGTGACTTCGGCCATAGCGGCATCGATCACGGTAACGTCGGCCATGGCGGCTTCGACCACGGTGGCGGATTCCACGGGTCTTCGGCTCCTCACTTTCAGCCAGGAAGGCGCTCCGGAGCGTTCAGTGGCTTTGATCACGGTGGAAATGTCCGAGGCTTTTCCTCTCGCGGGCGGTCGAGCTTTGGAGGTGGTTTCCATGGAGGCGGTTTTCATGGCGGAGGCGGACGGCATTAGGTGATCAGATGTAGAGCACTGATATGAATCTAGGAATGGAGAAGAACATCATGCTGCACAGAATTTCAAATTTAGTTGAACTTAAACGAAAGACTCTTGTTCGCTTTGTAGTGTCCGTTCTGTTCGCACTTTCCTTGGGATGTTTGTCTGCCCCAATCTTCGCTCAGGAGACGAGGCAGCGTACCTTTGCTTCCGCTGCAGCTGCCAGTCGCGCGCTCTTTGACGCCATGCAGTCACAGGATGAACAAGTTTCCTTGAGCATCCTCGGACCGGCCGGAAAGGAAGTCCTTTCGTCCGGTGACCCAACAGAAGATTCGGATGCCCGCGCGGGATTCATCGTCAAATACCAGGAGATGCACCGGTTCGTGACCGAACCGGACGGAACCGTCACGCTGGTTGTCGGAGCTGAAAACTGGCCCTTTCCGATTCCCTTGGTGAACCACCACGGCTCGTGGTATTTCGACACGGGCGCCGGGAAAGACGAGATCATATTCCGTCGCATTGGCAAGAATGAACTCTCCGCTATAGATGCCCTTCGCGAGTTAGTCGCGGCGCAAAACCAATATTTTGCGCGCCCGCCGGCTAATCTTTCCAATCAATTCGCGCAGAAACTTGTGAGCGACGAGGGCGGACACAACGGCTTGTATTGGTTCGGCGCTAGCGATGAGTTCGATAGCCCGATCGACCCGCTCATCGCCTACGCGCGCCAGAATCTTCCAACCGACCAAGTTGGCGAGCATGTTCCGTTCAATGGATACATGTTTCGGATCCTCACTAGCCAAGGACCACATGCGCCGGGCGGAGCCAAGAACTATATTGTCGACGGGAAGATGACAGCGGGCTTCGCCTTCGTCGCCTACCCCGTGGAGTACCGTTCTTCAGGTGTGATGACTTTAATTGTCGACCAATGCGGAACCATTTACGAAAAGGACCTCGGTCCCGAAACAACAAAGTTGGCGCAAGCGATGACCGCCTATGACCCGGATTCCACCTGGCACAAGGCGGAATGACCCATGGCTTGGAAGTTGTCAACGCCTCGCTTTGCGTCCGTCCCCCGAATCGCCGCGGCTGCTATTGCCGCTGTGGCGGCCGCGGTTTTCTGTTCGCTTGAGCTCGTAGGGAAGCCGCCAGACCTGCTTTCGAATCCGCCGGAACTTCGCGCGAAACACCATACACTTTCCTTAACCTTGCACGCAGCCATCACAAGTGACGGAGGGAACTCCTTCTACTTCAATGGTGAGCCAAACGCTCCAATCCTGCGGCTATCGCCCGGAGACCAACTGAAGATCAACTACGTCAACGATCTCCCGGCCAAGGCGAAAGAGAGCTGCGCGATCACTCCGTGCATGGACATGACGAATCTCCATTTTCACGGCCTTACGGTTTCGCCTAACGCTCCGCAGGATGACGTCTTGAACATGATGGCCATGCCAGGTCAATCGCTCCGCTATACCGTGCAGATTCCGAAAGACCACCCGCCAGGCTTGTATTGGTACCACACGCACCCTCATGGAGAGAGCCACCGACAAGTTCGTGACGGCATGTCCGGAGCGATCGTGATCGAAGGAATGGAATCTTATTTTCCGCCTTTAACCGGCCTGCCGGAGCGCGTCCTGGTTGTGCGTGGCCGTTCCATCGGCAGCGAACCTGTGTCTGCCGATTTGAAGAATCGTGTTCACCTCAGTTCGAACGTTTGTGGTGCGGAGTCAGAGCCTCCAGAAGAGGTCTTCACATTGAACGGATCCGTGCGGCCTCAAATTGAAATCGCTCCTGGTGACCGCCAGTTTTGGCGTCTCGTGAATGCTTCCGCAGATCGCTATCTCGACCTTCAGCTTGAGGGTCAAACATTCGAAATGGTTGCCATGGACGGGATGCCCATCGCCTTGCACGATCCGAATCACCGAACGCGGAGCGCCGATCACGTCTTATTGCCACCGGCAGGCAGGCTGGAAGCCATTGTCACTGGTCCAGCGGCAGGCACGCCACGACGACTGATTTCGCGCTGCGTCGATACCGGGCCAGACGGCGATCCCAATCCAGCAGTGGTATTAGCCGACATCGTCCCGCGACCAGCAGCATCGTCCCCGCCAAAAGCACTGAGAAGCCAGGGCAATCCGGACATCAAGGCTTTGGACCTAGCTGCGGAAGAGAAGGCGCCTCCTCGGTTCATCGTGACGTTCACGGAAGACAAGAAGGGCTTCTACATTAACGGAGAAAAATTCACGCCAGATGCCGCTCCGATGGTGCGCGCCAAGGTAGGTTCCTATCAGCATTGGAAAATCGTCAATGCAACGGGAGAACTGCATCCTATGCACATCCATCAAGTCCATTTCCTGGCGTACGCCGAAAACGGCCGGCCAATTGCCGAACCAATGTGGCTGGACACTGTGAATGTTCCGTACGGCGGCTCTGTCGACGTCATTATGGACTTCACCGACCCCATAATCAGAGGCATGTCCGTTTTTCATTGCCATCTTCTCAATCACGAAGACAAAGGGATGATGGCAAAGATTCTCTTCGAATGAGTGACCTAGTACATCACGCCGTCGGAGAATCGCGGCCTGCGGTCTTTCGCGGTCTTCGCGAGAGTGTTCTTCGGCTGTCCCTTCTGCGCAAGGATTGGGCTGCCAATGGACCGCCGTGGCTTCCGCTCGTATTGGTCTTGGCGGCGATTGCCGGAGTCGCTTATGCAGACCATCTCGTTGTTTCGCTCTCGCTTGTTTACCTCTATACGCTGCCTCTTACCGTTGGCGCGGTTTTCTTACCCAAGGAAGTCAGCTACGGCCTTATCGTAGCCTGTATCGTATTTCACTATTTCTTCCACTATTTTGATTCCCCGCGGCACATCCACCTAGGACTCCGCATCTTCCACGATCTCTCGGCGTTGTTGTGTCTCACCTTCATTGTTTATGTGATCCAGCTTTATATCGAGCGGCAGGAATCGCTTGTCAAGACCGTTGAGCCGCAGCGTGATGACCTTCTCAGGGACGTGGAGCTGGCCGCGGAGGTTCAGCGTTTGTTTCTTCCGTTGGGCAAACTGGTCGTTTCCGGACTTGAAGTAGCAGGGATGATGCAGCCAGCCAGGGGCGTAAGCGGCGACTACTACGATTATTTCGCTATCAACGCGCACACGACTCAGATCATCATTGCCGACGTAGCCGGAAAGGGCGTTCCCGCCGCCCTCTTAATGTCCGCGACGGCGGCGGCCGTCCGGCTTGAGGCGAACCATGACCGAAACATGCTGGAGCAAGTGGAACGACTGAACACGGGAATCCACTCCGTGTCGGACTCTGACCGCTACTTGACCTTGCTTCTCGCTGAGATCGACGCCCAAAAACGGACGCTTCGCTATGTGAACTGTGGCCACAATCCCGGGCTTCTGTTTCGAGCAAGAACGAAAACGCTTACGCGCCTGGACTCGTCTTGTCCACCTATCGGATTAGCTCCAAAAGAGATTTGTGAACTAGCCTCGGAAACCCTTGTGGCTGGCGATGTGTTGGTTTTCTATACCGACGGAGTCACCGAAGCCGAGAACCAGCTTGGCGAGGAATTTGGTATAGAGCGCCTTTCCGCAACAGTGCGCGGTGGTTCCTCGCTATCCGCCGAGGACCTCATGAACAATATTTATAACGCTGCGGCAGATTTTTGCCGCGATGACTTCGACGATGATGTAACCATTCTTGTGGTTAAATGTAATTTCGACGGCTCGCCGACTGTGAGTTCGTAAAACATCCCACAATAGGTGTTCCGAACCCGCTGACCCCAGGCCGGGGTTGAGGCCTCTCACGCACCCTCGTTCCTCCTTTCGGAAGTCGATTTCCATACTGAAAGACACTTTGTCGGTGTGTTGACAATCATCCAATGCGCTGGACTCTTAGTTCTTCGGTCCCTGCGTCCAATTTCAGTCCGATCTTCCTAAGGATCTGTGTTTTCAACCACTTCAAGAAATTCTCGCCCACACTTCACAGTGGCATCCCAGCTGCATTGTCTAGTGTGCGGGGCAAGAAAAACTCCTGGAGGGAATCACATGCGAAAGTTTTTGACCTGTCTAAGCTGCATTCTATTTCTGGTTGCGCCACTCTTGAGTGAGGTGGCAAGCGCAGCTGACCAATCGAAGGATGAAGACCGGCTGAAAAACTGCGGGACGGTCCTGAAGGAGATTCTTGACGTTCCTGACAATATTCCGCAGGACTTACTCGACAAGACAGATTGCGTTGTTGTCTTTCCGTCCGTCGTGAAGGCCGCTTTCATCGTCGGCGCAAGCTACGGCCGGGGCGCTATGTCGTGCCGCAAGGGGGATGACTTCCGAGGCCCCTGGGGCGCTCCCACGATGATGGCCCTTGAGGGGGGCAGCTTCGGCTTTCAGATCGGCGGACAAGCTACCGATTTTGTTTTGCTTGTTATGAATGAAAGTGGCGCGAGGGGCATTCTTGCCAGCAAGGTCAAGCTGGGCGGCGACGCTTCCGTGGCCGCCGGCCCGGTTGGACGCGATTCTTCGGCCGAAACGGACGCGAGCATGCGATCCGAAATCTTGAGTTACTCGCGCGCGCGTGGCTTGTTTGCTGGAGTCTCCCTCGAAGGCTCCACAATCCGTCCGGACAATGGAGACAACCAACGCGTGTACGGCAAGAAGATTCCTGCGCGGGAGATTGTCCTCTCTGGAACAGTTCCTGTTCCCCCAGCGGCCCAGCAATTGGTATCGACGCTGGACGCCAAGACTCCGAAGCACAGGACATAAGGTCAATTTGATTATTGGAATCCGGCCAAACCGGAGGGGTGAATCATGTGGATTGTCAAACTAGCGTTGCGGCGGCCCTACACGTTCGTGGTGATGTCCATACTCATCGTGATTATGGGGACGCTTGCGATTTTTCGCACGCCAACGGATATTTTTCCGAACATCAACATTCCTGTGGTCAGCATCATCTGGAACTATAACGGCCTCGTGCCTGAGGACATGGCCGACCGCATCGTTAGTATTACAGAGCGAGCGCTTACTACCACTGTTGATAATATCGAGCACATCGAATCGCAATCGCTGTATGGCATTGCCGTTGTCAAAGTGTTTCTGCAGCCGACCGCGAACATTCAACAAGGCATTGCGCAAATTACCGCAGTTTCCCAGACGCAGCTTAGGCAGTTGCCTGCGGGAACGACGCCGCCTCTTATTCTTGCCTATAGCGCATCGAGTGTGCCGGTTCTTCAGTTAGCCCTATCAGGGCAAAACCTGTCGGAGCAACAACTCAATGACTATGGCCTAAATTTTATTCGGACGCAGCTCATCACCGTGCCTGGCGCATCCGTGCCCTATCCCTATGGCGGTAAACAACGCCAAGTGGAGGTGGATCTGAATACCACTGCGTTGCAATCGAAGGGATTATCCGCACTGGATGTAGTCAATGCGATCAGCGTTCAAAATCTAATCCTGCCCACAGGAACGTCCAAGATTGGGTCCAAGGAATATGATGTTTCCATTCTCAATGCCGCACCGCAGACCATTGCCGACCTGAACCGAATCCCGATCAAGACGATTGGCGGCACTACGATCTACATCAAAGATGTCGCCTGGGTGCGCGATGGCTTTCCGCCGCAGACGAATATCGTGCGCGTCAACGGACAGCGCTCCGTGTTGCTGACCATCCAAAAGGCAGGCAATGCGTCAACACTGAACGTGATCGATGGCATTAAGGGGCTTCTCCCTCAAATTAAGACCACGGTTCCACCCCAGCTCCAGATAGCGCCGCTGGCGGATCAGTCCATCTTTGTTCGTGGCGCGATCAGCGGTGTCGTCCGGGAAACGCTGATTGCCGCGTGCCTGACGGCTTTTATGATCCTTGTTTTTCTGGGCAGTTGGCGAAGCACGATTATTATTGCGACCTCTATCCCTCTGGCGATTCTGACCTCCATCATCGTGCTTAGCGCGATCGGAGAGACGATCAACATAATGACGCTCGGTGGACTTGCCCTCGCCGTCGGCATCCTCGTGGACGATGCGACCGTGGAAGTCGAGAACATCAATCGCAACCGCGAGGCGGAACCAGAGAAGGACATGGACGAAGTTGTGCTCGACAGCGCTTCGCAAATAGCGACGCCCGCCTTCGTGTCTACATTGTCGATCTGCATTGTGTTTGCTCCGATGTTCTTGCTGTCCGGCGTCGCGCGGTATCTCTTTGTGCCGCTCGCGGAAGCAGTGGTCTTCGCGATGTTGGCCTCTTATTTCCTTTCGCGGACGATCGTTCCAACCATGGCCAAGTACCTCTTGCGAGGAGATAAGCACGAAGCCGGTGCCCCAAGCCGCAATCCGCTGGTACGACTTCAGAAGCGTTTTGAAGAGGCTTTCGAGAGATTTCGTCACAGTTATCGCGGCTTACTGGAAACTTGTCTCCATCACCGGCGTGCCTTCCTGATTGCATTCTTCGCGAGCTGTCTTGGCTCTCTTGCCATTCTGATTCCTTGGTTAGGCCGGGATTTCTTTCCCAGCGTTGACAGCGGCTCTTTCAAACTTCATCTACGCGCACCCACCGGAATGCGCATCGAGGAAACCGCCAACCTTTGCGATCTGGTCGAGCGGTCGATTCGACAGCAGATTCCGCCAAGCGAGGTCCAGAACGTTATTGATAACATCGGCTTGCCCTTCAGCGGCATCAACCTCTCGTATAGCAACTCGGCTCCCGTCGGAACATCAGACGCCGACATCCTTGTGACTCTCTCTGCCAATCACAACCCCACGGATGACTACATTCACCAGCTTCGGCTTTCACTTCCAAAACAGTTTCCGGGTGTGACCTTCGCCTTCTTGCCTGCAGACATGACCAGCCAAATCCTTAATTTTGGCTTGCCTGCTCCCATCGACGTGCAGGTTGTGGGAAACGACTTGGAGGGAAACCAGCTCTACGCAGAAGCCCTCCTCAGCAAATTGAAATACGTCACAGGAACAGCAGATTTGCGGATCCAGCAGTCATTTGATGAGCCTTATCTCCGCATGAGGATTGAACGTACGAAAGCAGAAGAGCTTGGATTTTCGGCTCACGACATTGCGCAAAATCTTCTTGTTTCGCTGAGCGGCAGCTTCCAAACTTCACCAACATTCTGGGTTGACCCGAAGAATCGTGTTAGCTATCAAATCGCGACGCAGACGCCGCAATATCGCACCGCCACACTGCAGGACCTACAGAACATTCCGGTCACCGGAACGGCCCCCAACGCTCCCCCATCGCTCATGGCCAGCCTGGTATCAACGCAACGAGGCGTGGGAATGGCAGTGGTTTCTCACTATGACGTGGCGCCGGTGATTGACATCTTTGGCGCTGTCACCGGACGCGACCTTGGTGGTGTGGCCGGAGACATCAACAAAATCATTGACGCCACTCGCCAGCAATTGCCGCGCGGTTCTCGTGTCGTTGTCCGCGGACAGGTTCAGACGATGCAGGCATCCTACGTCGGTCTTCTGAGCGGACTAGCGTTCTCGATCGTGCTCGTATACCTGCTGATCGTGGTGAACTTTCAGTCCTGGCTGGATCCTTTCATCATGATTTCCGCGCTGCCCGCGGCACTCGCCGGCATTGCGTGGCTCTTGTTTATAACGCACACGACTCTCAGCGTACCCGCGCTCATGGGAGCCATCATGTGCATGGGCGTCGCAACGTCAAACAGCATCCTAGTAGTGAGCTTTGCCACCGAAAAAATGCAGGCGGGAAGTGATTCCCTTAGTGCCGCACTGGAGGCAGGCTTCACGCGATTTCGGCCCGTCCTGATGACTGCTCTGGCCATGATCATCGGCATGGTGCCAATGGCACTCGGACTAGGCGACGGAGGCGAACAAAATGCTCCTCTTGGCCGGGCGGTCATAGGTGGCTTGATTTTCGCTACGGTTTCGACGCTGTTCTTTGTTCCAGCATTTTTCAGCGTTCTGCAGGGTTCGCGGAAGCATGCAGCCCAAACGGGGTATCAACACTAAGCAAAAATGTGTGTGGAGTCACTATGTCGCAAGAAACTGAAGAGAACAAACAAATTGGCGAGCAAACGCCCCCACTGAACGATGCGGGAAGACCGCAGCGCCCGCCCAGACGATGGTTGGGTCTGGTGATTGCGTTGATCGTCGTCGCTGCCCTGTTGGTCTCTGGCATTGTGTCGCGTGTCAAAGCTCGCTCCACGCTGAAGGCGGAAACGGCCCAGGTTGCCCTCACCGCGGTATCGGTTGTTTCGCCAAAACCGGCTGCGCCCGCCCAGGAGATCATCCTTCCTGGAAATGTGCAACCATTCATCACCGCGCCCATTTATGCCCGCACTAACGGATATTTGAAAAAGTGGCACGTCGACATCGGAGGCCGCGTCAAGCAAGGCCAACTGCTTGCTGTCATCGAAACTCCGGAAGTCGACCAACAACTCGAGCAGGCCCGCAGCAACCTGGCAACGGCGAAGGCAAATCTCGAGCTAGCTACAGTCACTAAAAGCCGATATCTGGGGCTCTTGAAAAGCAACGCTGTATCCCAGCAGGACGTCGATAATGCCGTCGGTACCTACAATGCGAACAAAGCAATAGTCCAGGCAGACCAGGCAGCCGTGGATCAGTACACGGCACTAGTCTCCTTTGAAAAGGTTTACGCTCCGTTCGACGGCATCATCACCGCGCGAAATACGGATATCGGAGATCTGATTAATTCCGGCAGCGGGGGCGGAGTGAAAACCGATCTCTTTCACATCGCTCAACCTGGAAAGCTGCGTGTTTATGTAAACGTCCCGGAAGAATACTCGCGAGGGGTCAAAGCCGGTATGACCGCGGATCTTAGTCTGGCTGAATTTCCAGGCCGCACATTTCGCGGAACACTGGTCCGCAGTGCCGATGCTATCACGGTGACAACCCGCACGCTGCTGGTTGAAATCGATGTGGACAATCCTACAGGCACGCTGCTTACCGGTTCCTATGCTGAGGTCCACTTGGCTGTCCCGGCCCAGAGCTCCACCTTGCTGCTTCCCGTCAATACTCTGCTATTCCGCTCGGAGGGCTTACGCGTGGGAGTTGTGAAGGATGGAAAAGTTGCGCTGACGGCCGTGACTCCTGGACACGATTTCGGCAATCAGATCGAGATCGTCGCCGGCCTAAAGCCGGACGATCAGGTCGTTGTCAATCCGCCCGACTCCCTCATTACGGGACAGCAGGTCCAAATCGTTCAGGCAACACTGCCCGGGGATATCAAGTGAAACGCGCTCGAAAACTGCTCTGGTTCGCGCGCCGGCGTCGGACACCTTCTCTGATGGTTCTGCTCGCTATAGCCGAGTTCCAGTTGACCGGATGCACGGTGGGACCTAAATATCAGCGCCCGGCTGCAGGGGTTCCTCCAGTTTATAAAGAGGTGGGCGATTGGAAACCTGCCCATCCGAATGACCAGAATCTCGACGGCAAGTGGTGGGAAATTTTTCAGGATCCTCAACTCAATGCCCTGGAAGAGCAGGTGAATGTCTCCAACCAAAACTTGAAGGCTGCTGAAGCCCAATATACACAAGCCCGTGCAATTCTCCGTTATAACCGTGCCAACTACTTTCCAACTGTAACGACGGATCCCGTCGCAACCCGGACCAAAACGTCCGGCAACCGTCAGCCACACAGCGCAGCATTCAATGGCATTACCTATAACGATTTGCAAATTCCTTTCGAATTGTCTTATCAAATCGACGTTTGGGGACGCGTACGGCGCACTGTGGAATCGTATCGCGCACAGGCACAAGCCAGCGCAGCCGACCTGGCAGCAGTGAATCTATCGATGCATTCCCAGTTAGCTCTGTACTACTTCCAGGCCCGCCTCCTGGATGCTGAGGAGCAGCTTTTAAATTCCACCGTAACGCAGTACGAGCAAGCCTTGGCGTTAATCGAGAGCCGGTTTGCAGGAGGCATAGCTTCCGATGTGGAAGTACAGCAAGCCGAGACCCAGCTTGAGACAACTCGCGCGCAGGCGATCGATGTCGGAGTGGCCCGTGCGCAGTATGAGCACGCAGTAGCAGTTTTGATTGGCAAGCCTCCGGCCTCTTTCAGTCTCGCTCCTCTTCCTCTGACCATGCCTCCTCCACCGATCCCCGTGGGTCTGCCTTCAGAATTGCTCGAGCGGAGACCTGACATCGCAGCTGCCGAGCGCCTCATGGCCTCCGGCAACGCGCAGATCGGCGTCGCCAAATCCGCTTATTATCCGCTCGTCAATTTAGCGGCCATAGGTGGCTTTGAAAGTGGCTCCCCTACGACACTACTTTCCGGGCCCAGCATATTGTGGTCGGCCGGGCCATCTGCCCTTTTCACTTTCTTCGACGTAGGAAGGCGGCGGGCTGCCTCAGACCAGGCCATCGCTGCTTACGATCAAACCGTCGCCAATTATCGTCAAACCGTGCTGACGGGCTTCCAACAGGTCGAGGACAACGTAGCTGCATTGCGGATCCTCGAGCATGAAGCTCAGGTTCAGGACAAAGCCGTCGCGGCAGCTCAGAAATATCTGGAACTCGCGATCGTCCGCTATAAAGGCGGCGTGACGAGTTACCTCGAAGTGACTACGGCTCAGAGTGCGGCGCTCACTGATGAACTCACCGCTGTCAATATTCTCGGCCGCCGCATGGTGGACGCAGTGCTGCTTGTCCAGGCTTTGGGTGGCGGTTGGAATAGCTCCAGCCTTCCCCGACGCCCCGAATGTTGCGGCAAGCTGACCAGCACTTCAAGGTAACACTGCCGCACACTTGAGAGCGCCTTAGAGTCTATTTCTCGTTCCCCTTCGCTCCACGATTCTGACACCGCTTCCAAGATGCCGGACGCGCGGTGGCAAAGCTGCGGCTTGAAAAAGCTCCCAGCCGGACTAAGTGATTGAAAATGTTCCCCTTCCTGGCAATCGTCTCCCCATGCAGTTTGGTATGAAGAATGCCTTTCTATATCTCGAACTGAATTCCGCGACAACATGAATTTTAAAGCGCGGATCACTAAGAAAGGAGACTTAACTATGTACTGCAAAATGCTTACCGGCATGATCTGCATGGTTCTGTTAGGAGGGACGTTCTTTATCCCAAAGGTTCAGGCCGACGAATCAGATAAGAAAACGATTGTGACTATCAACGAACCCATTCAGGTTCCGGGGAAAGTGCTTCCCGCAGGCACCTACGTATTCAAACTACTGGATTCCAACGACCGCACTCTCGTTGCAATTTACAACGCTGACGAGATGCATTTGATTACCACGGTCCATGGAATTTCGGACTATCGGGACGAAACCCCGGACGAAACAATACTTCAGCTCGAAGAGCGGCCCTCCGGCCAACCAGAAGCCTTGAAAACGTGGTTCTACCCCGGTGATCACTTCGGCGTTGAGTTTGTTTATCCAACGCAGAAGTAATTACCAAGATCGAGCCCCTTGCACCTGGCGCTGGCAACGGCGCCAGGCGCTCCCCAAGCGGCCAGCGCGTGCTGAGGTTAAGTTGTCGGGCCGCCGATGCAGGTTATGGTAGGTCCTAGTAGGCCTGTGGGTTGAGATTTGTGGGACAACACCCGGTAACCTACTGAAACAAATGGTGGGCCTGGGTGGACTTGAACCACCGACCTCGCCCTTATCAGAGTAGCGTGGTGAGGTTTTACAACTGACAGGCTTCGTCGCGAAGAGGCGATGAAAACCGCTGGTAGTGAAAACCCAAACCGCGGGGGCACATTGTCCCGCAACCGAGCACATGGTGCGGTAGGTCAGAACAAATCGCGCTCGATCAAGTGGCCTGAGAAGCAAGAAAAATTCCAGCCGAGGGAGATGTGTTTTTTCTTGACTTCTCCCTTTATAGAACTTACAAGACCGCGGGGACTGCCAAAATACCTGCAAGTCGCACAAGACATCGCAAATTGTGGGTTGGATCGTGGGTTGGAAATCGACGGAAAGAACGGTGAACTTCGAACCGCTGCCTTTCGCCTGACGTTGCTCCGGATCGGCACCGACCAAGCCGATGATCGTCACTGAGTAGGTAAGACATGAATTTTTCTCCTTTTTCTTGCCCCATTTTCCTGGGGCACTCAAAAGCGAGAGGCTGCTGCTCCCAAGGCGAGCGGGTGCTTTATGGGAGGGACCTGTGCCGTTCTGTGACTTGAAGCATCGTTTGGCCGAAAGTGCAGATTCCCGAACTGTCCGGGGAATCAACCTTTTCCGCCGAATCTCACGGGCTGATGCCTCCCGACGGATGACCACGACATACGCCCTTTGGGGGCAGGGCTGCGGATGCGGAGCTGAGCAGGAGGCGTGGAATGAGCAGCCGGAAGGGTGAGACCGAGAAGGCGCTCTACTGGCAGAGGACTATTCGGGAGGCAGTGGGAGCCGGACGCCGTCTTTAGAGCAACTCGGCTACAGTTACCGTGAGTGAACCCTTCGCCGTTAGGCGGGACTAGTCCTCACTGAGATTGCAACCCGGTGCCAACTTCCGGATTGCCGTCACCCAACCAGAAGTCGGCGGCTAGTCTCCGATAAAGCCTCCAACTTCGCGCAATTGAGATTCTGGGCTTCACTTCTCCGAGTAGATGACCTTCGCGCCTCGGATGGTGTAGCGTACATTGGAGAATGCTGTGACATCCTGGGCAGGATCCGCTTGTAGAACAACAAGGTCGCCATCCATCCCTTTCGCGATCTGCCCACTGTGGGTTGAGTAGCCGAAGCGCCGTGCAGGAGTGGTAGTAAGCGAAGCAAGGATTTGCTGGAAACTCATGCCAGCCCGGGACATCCAGGCGAATTCTTCTGAAGTGTCAAATTGTTCGATGTAGCCCACATCGGTGCCGAACAGGATTTGTCCGCCCGCTTCGGAATAGGCCCTTAATTCGGGCAGCACGACCATGTTCATTCCTTTTTCGAACTCTTCGGGTGACTCGCCTTTGAATTCGACGTGCCAGAGAGTAAGCGTGGGGATGAGAGCCATGTGTGCCGCCTTGATGCTTTCGACGAGTGACGAGCTCCACGGGCCACCGCTAGGTGTCGTGTGGACTAGAATGTCAACTCCGCTCTGAAGGGCGACTTCGATTCCCTCCTGATTGGAAGGATGGGCAAAAACAGGTTTCCCCGCGAGGTGGGCTTCCGCGACGATAGCTTTAGCCAAATCCAAGGGCATTATCAAGATGCTGTCCCGTTCGACGGAACCCGTAAAAATCTTGATGCCGTCTGCGCCGTCGTGGATCTGCTGGTGCACTCGCTCCACGGCCTGCGCGCTGGATTCGACTTCGGGCATGCTGATGTGGTTGGCCTCAAGAAATCCCCTTACGTAAATGGGCGTTCCGCCTTTCGCCCAAAACGGCTCGCCAACGGTTAGGATCCTTGGTCCTTTCACCTCGCCGCTTTCTATGCGACGGCGGATGAGAGTCGTGTTCTTTAGCACAGACGCGAGGTCCAAGACCGTAGTAAAGCCCCAGCGCGCGAGCATCTCTTGGAGTTGTGAAGTTAGCTGCTCAGATGAGAGTTTCTCTGCATGGAGCAGGTTCGGAGTAAAAATATGTACATGGCTGTTCCAGAAACCGGCAGTCACAACCAAGCCTTTGCAGTCAATGACTTCGGTATTGCGCGGGATTTTGATGGTGGCGCTGGGCCCAACGGCAAGAATGCGGCCGTCGTGAATAAGGATCGAGCCATTTTCGATTGGCCGTTCAGTCGGCGAGGGATAAATCTTTGCGTCAACCAATGCCAGGTCCGAGGCGCGGCTGAAGTCACACGCAAGAAGTACCCACAGAAACAGAAGGAAAATGCGAAGAAGAAAAAGGGAGGCTGATTCAATTCAACTGAGCGAAAATTCGGCGCGAGAACCAGAGCTGTAGAGCCAAACCGCTATACTGCATAAAGCGACGGAACTTATTCGGTTCGCAGGGCCCGCGCTGGCGAGATAGAGCTCGCCCGCAAAGCGGGAACCAGAGTGGCGACCAACCCGAAGACTGCAAGTACGATCACCGCTAGTAAGAGAATCACGGGGTTGTACGGGTTGAGTCCGTAAAGCTGGCTGCTCAAGGCTCGGCTTGTAGCAAGAGACAGCGGAATGCCCAAAGTCAGCCCAATCGCTATGAGGAGGAATGCGCCGCGTAGCACAAGCCGAACAACCTGGCCCCGACTAGCGCCCAGCGCCATGCGCACGCCAATCTCGCCCGCACGGCGTCCGACATTGTATGCAGTAATTCCATAGAGCCCAATCGAGGCTAAAACCAATGAAAGAACGCCGAACAACGAGGTGAGACGTGCGATGAGTTGTTGCTGCGTGAGCTGCGTGGCGACCTTATCTTTTAGAGTGCGAATCGAAATGATCGGCAGACTGGGGTCAACCGAAGCCATGGCTTGGCGCACCTGCGCATCAGATAGGCTAGCTCCCGGCCGTGTCCGTATGACAATGTCGTGCAGGAAAAGTGAACCAAGATTGGTTTGCGAATAGTCGGCTTGTGCTTCCGCCAAAAAGAAGAACGCGCCATCCGGCTTATCGACGATGAGGTAGCGGGCATCTTTAGCTATACCCACCACTTCGTATTTGCGGCTGTTATCCGCCTCCGTGCCGAAGTGCTTTCCAATCGGATCTTCGTTCTGGAAGAACTCTCGCGCAAACGCTTCATTGATGACTGCTACTTTTCGCGAACTCGGCGCGTCCTCTTCGGTGATGCCGCGCCCTCTAACGACGGGAGTCCCGATGACATCAAGGTATCCCGCCGAAACTCGATCCCACGCGGCGGAGTTGTCATCTGTCGGCCCAGGAGCAGGATGTCCGTCCACCCAAACGCCAGCACCCCAACCGTAACCCACAGGCGAGTATTGACAGAGAGCGACGGAAGATACGCCCGGGATGCTTGCTATCGAATCGTGGATGCGCCGATAAAGTGTGGGGAGTTGGTCCGACCGGTAGCCTGCCAACCGTGGGTCCATGCTGGCAACGATGCGGCGGTCCTGAGCGAATCCTAAATCGTTATTCTCCAACCTCTGCAAAGCGGCCGTGAGCAGCGCTGCCGCCGACAGCAAAACAAGCGAGAGAGCCGCCTGAACCACGACGAGAGTTTTCCTTGGGAGCGAGCCTTCGCGAGCAGTCGAGCGGCTGCTCCCGTGAAGCGCTTCGATTGGGTCTACTCGGGTAGCCATCCACGCGGGGCCGACGCCGAACGCAACTCCCGTCAATAGCGAGACAACGAGTGCGAACAGCATAACAGGCATGGAAGGCGACGCGCTGATCGGCACGCTCGCGAACCCAGCAAAAGTTGGAAATGCGAAACGGAGAATCAGGCGCGTACACGCGAATGCGATCGCTACGCCGGCCGCTCCGCCAAACAGCGAGAGTAAGATACTTTCGGTAAGAGGCTGTCTCAGAATTCGTGAAGTCTGGGCGCCCAGGGCGATGCTCAAGGACGTCTGTCTGCGCCGCTCCATCCCCCGAACAAGCATAAGGTTGGCCACGTTGGCGCAGACGATGAGCAACACAAAACCTGAAACCATCATAAGGATCAGAAGCCAGTGCTCGTATTGTTCGCGCATGGTCGTGATGCCCGCGCCCCCAGGAGTCAGGTACAGGGTCTGTTCGGGAAATCGTGCGCGATCGTTCGCGCTCATGTCACTCCAGTGCGAACGCAGCCACTGCTTGAGCTCGACCCGCATTTCGGCCTCTATGGATGCGGGGTTCGCGCCTGGCTGGATGCGGCCAATCAACTCTAACCAATGCGTGTCGACCTTGTTCAAATCGGCATCGCTCTCGACATACGGTTCGGTATTCAGAGACAGAAACAAGTCGGGCGGACTACTGCGCAGGCTGTCACCAAAGAAGCCGGGAGGAGTGATTCCCACGACGGTAAATGGCTTTCCGTCGATATCGAAAACGCTCCCGATGACTGACGGGTCCGATCCATATTTCTGCTGCCAGAGGCGATAGCTCATCACGACGACTGGCGGAGCGTTGGAATGATCATCCGCATCGGTTAGCGCGCGCCCTGCATACGTTCTTATGCCAAACATGGAGAAATAATTGCCAGAGACGAACTCGCCTGGATAGCCTTGCGCAGCTTCTGACGTGCCAGCGCGTCGGAGACCAAAGACCATTTCCAATGACGGGAACGCCGCCAGTTCCGAAAAACCTTTGGTAGTGTCTCGAAGGTATTTGTACAGGTCGTAGGAAACCAGGGAGAACTCTTTTTCTTGACTGTACCCACCCTGGTAGCAACAACGAGACTCTTTGCCCAGACGGTACAGTTCACCGGGGTTGGCCACCGGCAGCGACTTTAGCAAAACAGCGTGAACCAATGTGAAAATCGAAGTAGTAGCGCCGATGCCAAGCCCCAACGTCAGAACTGTCGCGATGGTGAATGTCGGGGCCATTCGCAACCGCCGTTGCGCGTAGCGCAAATCCTGCCAGCACGTCTCCACAAAGGATTCCCAGCCGCCAGAACGCACGACTTCCTTCGTAATTTCGAGACTGCCTCGCTCCAAGCGCACCGCGCGAAGGGCATCCTTTGGGCTCATCCCCTGCTTCATCTTTTCTTCGGCAGCCATCTCCTGGTAGGCGCGAAGCTCCTCATCCAACTCCCGGTCCACCTGTTCCTTTCGGAACAATGACCGGAGGCCGCTTGTAATGTTCCGTAAGAAGGGCATACCTAGCCTCCTACTGAGAGCCATGATTTACTCGTAGCGCAAGGCAACTATTGGATCGACACGCATCGCACGGCGCGCGGGGATGATTGAAGCCGTGAGCGCAACAAGAATTACGCCGAACAAAGCGAGCAGAAACGAGATCATATCGCCGGGCTGGACGCCAAAGAGCATGGAGCGCATGAGGCGTGCGCCAGCAATAGCAACAGGAACGCCAGCGAGAATGGCGGCCCCGCTGACCAGCAGACTTTCACGCAAAATCAACCACAGCACTTGCCCGTGCTGTGCGCCGAGCGCCATGCGGACGCCGATTTCCGAAGTGCGGCGGT
>Ga0209267_1000325_pt1 | contig 35196 bp, 29 predicted proteins | sample GraSoiAngelo_137_FD_185894 | JGI IMG/M metagenome (GOLD analysis project Ga0209267, IMG submission 185894) | Grasslands soil microbial communities from the Angelo Coastal Reserve, California, USA - 14_0929_09_30cm (SPAdes) (version 2) | ecosystem: Environmental > Terrestrial > Soil > Grasslands ... | reverse complement strand
GCGGATTGAAGGCGGGTTAAGGGCAAATCCGCAATCCGAAATCCGCAATCTGCAATTTTCTGGTGCTGGAGATCTCCCGTCGGCACCTACGTTTCCTCCCATGCCGCTGCGCCTCGCCGAACACCCCGAACATGACCGCCCCCGCGAGCGGCTCTGGGCGGTGGGCCCCGCCGCGCTGACCGGGCACGAGCTCTTGGCGATTCTCCTCGGCACGGGCTGCGCCGGCCGGGATGCGCTGGTCGTAGCGGGCGAGCTGCTCGCCGTGGTGGAGGGCTCGCTCCGCCGGCTCGGTAGCCGGCCGCTCGCCGAGTTAGCGCGTATCCCCGGGGTGGGCCGGAGCAAGGCCGCGCGGCTGGCGGCAGCGTTGGAGCTCGGGCGGCGCGTCGGCGTGGAGGCGGAGCCTCCGCCTGAGCGGATCCGCGGACCCACGGATGTGCAACGCGTGTACGCCGCGCGGCTGCGCGATCTCACGGTCGAGGAGTTCCACGTCCTGGCGTTGGGAAGTCAGAGCCAGATCCTGGGCGACCGGCTGATCACGCGGGGAATCCTCAACAGCTCGCTGGTCCATCCGCGTGAGGTGTTCCGGGCGGCCATCGCGGAAGCCGCGGCCGGCATCATCGTCGTCCATAACCATCCCAGCGGCGACCCGACACCCTCGGCGGACGACCGAGCGGTCACGCGGCAGCTGGTCGATGCCGGGCGGCTGCTCGACCTGCCGGTGTACGACCATGTGATCGTCGGAGGCGATCGCTATGTGAGCTTCGCAGAGGCGGGACTGCTGTAGGAGCGCAGCGAGCTGAGCCCCTGTAGGGGCGTGCCGCTGGGTGACCAGAAAATGACTGGCAGTTGACCTCTCGCACCGACCTTAGCTCTTGACGGGACCGGGCCGATGGTCCAAGTTGAAACTCACGCCATTCTTGAAGTGGCGGCTCAGCCTCTGTGTCTCCGCCGTGCGGCGCGCAGAATCGAGGAGGCGCAGGACATGGTATTGGCCTCGTGGCTCATCCCGACCAGCTTGGCGGTGCTCGGCATCGCCGGCGCGCCGCTCTCCGCTCAGACTCCCGTAGAAGTCCACCGGACCGCACAGCCGTCGCTCGAGGTCGGCAACCGCCCCGGACTCGGGGCTCCCCAATTCACATTGAAGACGCTCGCCGGTTCCGAGGCGAGCTTGTCAGACTACGCGGGCCGCCCGGTGCTCATCAACTTCTGGGCGTCCTGGTGCAAACCGTGCCGCGGCGAGATGCTGGACATCGTCGCTGCGTACCAGGCACACAAGGGAGCGGGGCTCGAGGTGCTGGCGATCAATTTGACGGATCAGGAGGGGATGAAAGACATCCGCAAGTTCGTCGCCGAGTTCCAGATGCCGTTTCCGGTGCTGCTCGACGAAAAGGGCCGGGTGCGCAGGCTGTACGCCTTGATCGGTGTCCCGACGTCGGTGTTTATCGGGTCCGATGGCGTCGTCCGCGTGGTCAACCCCGGCCCCATAACCAAAGAGACACTCGAGCGGGGTCTCGCCGAGATCCTGCCGGCGCGATAAGGCGCCACCGCTGCAAACCATAGGGAGGCTCCAAGATGCGATTCTCATCAGTGGTGCGGATGCAGGGGGTGGCGGCTGGGCTGGCGATCGCGGCCGGTCTCCTTGCCCTTCCGAGACAGTCGTTCGCGCAAGGCTGAGAGCCGATACGATTCTCAACGCCCAGTTTGGGCGGACAAGGTGAGTCGTTCCAGTACCTGAAGCGCCACGCATGGCAGTTGAGCGTCGGATACCGTCGCCTGACGGCCGACCAGTGGTTCGTGGGTGCCCAGATCAGTCCCCCCCCGGGCGGCGAGCCGTTGAATTTCGAGATCCACACGGTGGATCTCAATGCTACGGTCGCCGTGACCGAGCGACTCAACCTAACTCTGACCGTCCCCTTCATCAGCGGTCGATTCTCGGCGAAGGTGTGGCCCGATGGGATTCGGCACACGCAATCATCATCCGGCTTGGGTGACGTGAGCCTGGTCGGCAGTGTGTGGCTCCAGAACCCTGCAACGCACTCCCAGGGAAACGTTGCGCTCGGGGTCGGTGTCAAGACGGCCACCGGGAGCAATACGGTGAGCAGTCCTTACTATACGGCCACCGGTCCGGTGCCATTCACGGCTCTCCAGGGCATCGAGCCCGGGGATGGGGGCTGGGGGATCATCTTGCAGGCGCAGGCCTATCGGAAAGTGTTCCCCAGGGCTTTTGCATACGTCGCGGGCTCTTACCTGATCAGCCCGCGGGCGCTGAGCGGCGTAGCAGCGAGATCCCCGGGTGACTCGTCCTGGTCGGTGCCCGATGTCTATTCGGGACGGCTCGGCCTCGCGTATGCGCTGTGGCCCGATGAGGGCATTTCGGTGAGCCTCGGAGGTCGGATCGACGGGCTGCCGGTCCACGATCTTGTGGGCGGCGGAGACAACGGCTTCCGGCAGCCGGGCTACGTCATCTTCGTCGATCCGGGGGTGGCCGTCGCGCGGGGCCGAGAAGCGTTCACGCTGAGCGTACCCGTCAGAGTGCACGCCAACCGCCTACGGAACACGCTCGAGTGGCAGAGCGGCAAGCCGGGCGGTGGGGGGGATTTCGCGAAGGCGCTGGTCTTCTTGGGGTATTCGCACCGGTTCTAGTTCGAAGCCCCCGCCCTCAGGAGACCAAGCCCACCTTCTTCAGGAGTCGCGCGAAGCGTGGATCCGCGCGCAGCGCGTCGAACGCCGGCTCCACCCTGAGGGTAAACATGGCCCATGTGCCCTCGGCGTAGGCGCTGTCAAGTTGGGCGAATGCCTGCTCCGAGTCGCCTAACGCAGCGTGGATAATCGCCAGTGAGTAGTGCGACACGTACCGACCCTCTCGCGCCTCTGCCCGGAAACGATTCAACTCGGCCAACGCCTGGGCTGGGTGCCCGCACCGTGCGTTGATCCATCCCCATACTCCGCCGAAATACGCCGCGCCCGAGGCCTGTTCGGGCGCGTGCTTCATCGCGGCCAGCGCCTCGTCGCACTGACCGAGTTGCAGATACGCCCGCGCCAGCTCCACGCGCACTTGAAAGAACATCGAGTCCATTTCGAGGAGCCGACGCGACTGGGCGAGCGCCTCATTGTAACGGCGCGCATAGTACAACATGCTCGCCAAGCGCGCGTTGTTGACCAGCGAGAATGGGTCCAGCCTGACGGCGGTCTGGACTTCACCGACCGCATCGGTCATCCTGTCGGTCGCCAGGAAATACCACGCCCGGAACAGATGCGCCGGCGGATAGCGGGCATCGAGGGCCAGCGCCCGATCGAATTCGCGCCCCGCCGCAGCCCAATCCCACTCGAGAAACAGCTCGATGAATCCGAGGGAGGTGTGGGCCTCCACGAGCGTGCTGTCCAGCGCGAGCGCACGCAGCACCGCTTGCTTGGCCTTGGCGTGGATGTCATGTGGGGGAACGTAGCCGAACACAGCCCGGTGGCTGTAGGCGTCACTCAGCCCCGCGTAGGCAAGCGCGTACGACGGATCGTCCGCAATCGCCCGCTCAAAGTAGTCCTGGGCCTTTCTGAGGCTGGTCGAGTCGCGCTTAGCAAAGAAGTACCGACCCTGGAGGTACAGGTCGTGGGCCTCAGCGTTCCCCGTGGCGGGCTTCACCAGGGCGGCATTGGCTGCTCCTGAGAGCTTGAGGCGCAGCGCTCCTACGATGGCCCGGGTGATTTCGTCCTGGACGGCGAACACGTCTCCCGCATCGCGGTCGTATTCGTCCGACCAGAGATGGTAGCCGGTCGTTGCGTTGATGAGCTGAGCGCTGACGCGCAGTCGCGGTCCCGCCCGGCGGACGCTTCCCTCCAGCACGTAGCCGACGTTGAGCTTGTTCCCGATCTCCCGGACGTCGACCTCCTTTCCCTTGAAGCTGAAGGCCGACGTGCGAGCGGTCACCCGTAGCCCTTCGACCTTGGCAAGGGCGGTGATGAGCTCCTCGGACATCCCGTCGCTGAATGGCTCGTTGTTCGGGTCTGCGCCGATGTTGACAAATGGCAGCACCGCGATGGAACGGGCCGGATCGCCGGACGAGCCGGGCCGGCGCGTAAGAAGGACATATCCGGCCACGAGCGCGGCGACACCGGCCGCGACGAACACGGCCGGACGAGCGGCCTGCCTCGTCAATGACGGTGGAGCGCCGGTTTGCGTCAGCGCCTCGCTGAAGGCCGCCGCGCTGGGAAACCGGTCCGCCGGGGACTTCGCCAGCGCCTTGAACACGGCATGCTCCACGGCCGGGGGCACCGCGCGGCGGATCGTGCGCAGCGGCGGCACCGGATCGAGCGTGTGTCGGGCAAGTACTTCCTGGGCCGTCGTGCCCAGAAACGGCGGATGCCCCGCCAGCATCTCGTACAGCACACAGCCCAGGGCGTAGGTATCCGCCCGCCCGTCGATGTGCGCTTCGGCCGTCGCCTGCTCCGGGCTCATATAGCCGGGCGTGCCCACGGCGAGTCCGGTGTCCGTCAGCTTCTCCGTGCCTGCCGCCACGATCGCGCGCGCAATGCCGAAATCCGCGACGACCGCCTCCCCGCCGGAGAGCAGGATGTTCTCTGGCTTGATGTCCCGGTGCACCACATCGTGGCTGTGGGCGTAGCTCAAGGCGCTCGCCACCTCCCGGGCAATCCGCACGGCTTCCTCGACGGGCAACTGCGGTTCGCGGTTCAGCCGGTCCCGCAGCGATTCCCCCTCCAGGTAGGGCATCACATAGTAGAGAAACCCGTTGGCCTCGCCGGAGTCGTGCAGGGGGAGGATATGGGGATGGGTGAGGCGGGCCGCGATCTCGATCTCACGGAGGAAGCGCTCGGCCCCGAGAGCGGCCGCCAGCTCGGGCCGGAGCACCTTGATGGCCACGGGGCGGCCGTGTTTCAGGTCCTGAGCCAGGTACACCGTTGCCATGCCGCCGTGGCCGAGCTCCCGGTCGAGCGCGTAGCGAGCGACAAGGGCGGCTTGCAAACGTGCCGGAGTCTCGGCCATGCGGCCCCTCGAAGGCGGACGAAGGTCCATCATACGGACCGGGCCGGCATGCAGCCAGTGGCGCAGGGGCGGGGTGCGTTGACGCGGCGGCCGCGCTTCGCCATCCTCCAGTTGTGACCAGCACCGCCCCCATCCTCGCGCCCGAGCTCGCCCGGGCCGTGGCGGCCCAGCGCGACCGGCTCGACCTGGACCTCGTCTCGCGTGCGTATCGCGTGAGTGCCCAGGCCCACCGCGGCCAGAAGCGCGAGTCAGGGGACGACTACGTCTCCCACAGCGTCGCCGTGGCCACGATTCTCGCCGAGCAGTTGATGGACTCCACGACCATCGCCGCCGCGCTGCTGCACGACGTGGTGGAGGACTCCGACACCTCGCTCGAGGACATCCGCCGCGACTTCGGGGCGGAAGTGGCCGAGCTCGTCGACGGCCTCACGAAGCTGTCGACGCTGACGTTCCGCTCGACGGCCGAGGAGCAGGCGGAGAACTACCGCAAGCTGCTCCTGTCGGTCGCGAAGGACGCCCGGGTCATCATCATCAAGCTGGCCGATCGGCTGCACAACATGCGGACGCTCGAGCACCTGGACGTGGAGAAGCAGCGCCGCATCGCCCTCGAGACGCGCGAGATCTACGCGCCGCTCGCCCACCGGTTCGGGATGGCCGGGGTGAAGGCGGAGCTCGAGGACCTCGCCTTCAAGTTCCTCGAGACGGACGACTACCGCGAGCTGGCCCGCAAGGTCCGGGCGAAGAAGGCGGAGCGCGAGCGCACCATCGAGCGGCTCCGCGACCCGCTCGCCGCGGAGCTCACCGGCGCGGGGCTGGTCGGGTTCGAGATCACGGGGCGGCCGAAGAACCTGTGGTCCATCTACAAGAAGATGAGGAAGCGCGACAAGCCGTTCGAGGAGATCTACGACCTCCTCGCGGTCCGCGTGCTGGTGAACACCATCCCTGAGTGCTACCACGTGCTCGGTATCATCCACCACGAGTGGACGCCGCTGCAGGAGCGCATCAAGGATTACATCGCCAGCCCCAAGTCCAACGGGTATCAGTCGCTCCATACCACCGTCTTCGGGCCGGGCGGCCAGCTGTACGAGATTCAGATCCGCACGCGCGAGATGCATCACACCGCCGAATACGGCATCGCGGCGCATTGGCTCTTCAAGGAAGGGAAGAGCCCGGACGAGCTCGACCGCCACCTGGCGTGGTTCCGCCAGCTGCTCGAGCTGCAGCAGGACGCGCACACGCCCGAGGAGTTCCTCGAGTTCCTCAAGGTCGACCTCTACCAGGACGAGATCTTCGTCTTCACGCCGCGCGGCGACGTCAAGCGACTGCCGAAAGGGGCCACGCCGATCGACTTTGCGTTCGCGGTGCACACCGAGGTCGGTCAGCACTGCCAGGGAGCCCGCATCAACGGACGCATCGCGCCGCTGCACCGCCCGCTCAAGAACGGTGACACGGTCGAGGTGATCACCAGCTTGCAGGCGAAACCGTCCCGCGACTGGCTCGCGCACGTTCAAACGGCCCGCGCCCGCCACAAGATCCGGCAGTGGATCCGCCAGGAAGAGCACGAGCGGAGCCTCGAGCTGGGGCGCGACATTCTGGCGCGCGAGGTGCGGCGCCGCCGGTTGGAGCCGCCCGACGCGGCCCGCCTCGAGCGGGCCGCCGCCGCGCTGTCGGTGGGCACGCCCGAGCAGTTGCAGGCCGCGCTCGGTACCGGCGATATCGCGCTCGGGACGATCATGCGGGCGCTGTACCCGGATCTCCCCGTGGACGAGCTGCAACCGCCCAAGCCCACGGCCTTCGGCCGGGTCATCGAGCGGCTGCGGCTCGGCCGGGGCATCAAGATCCAGGGCGTGGACGGCCTGATGGTCCGCTACGCCCAATGCTGCCAGCCGGTGCCGGGCGATCCCGTCGTCGGCTACGTCACGCAGGGGCGCGGCATCTCGATCCACCGCAGCGACTGTCCCAACCTGCTCGTCCTGTCGGCCGAAGCCGAGCGCCGCGTGGAGATCGACTGGCAGGAATCCGAAGGCGAGACGTTCGTCGTGCGGCTCGCGGTGGGTGGCGAGGACCGGCGCGGCCTGTACGCCGACATCTGCACCGCCATCAACGAATCCGGCACCAACATCAAGAGCGCCGAGCTCTCGACCAAGGACGGGGCGGTCTTCGGGACCGTGCTCGTTGAAGTCGAGAACCAGACCCACCTCAACAAGGTGATCCGGGCGATCCGGCGATTGAAGGGCGTGACCGAGGTGGCGCGACGCGAGTCGGGTCCCCAAGGGCCGCCGCCGGTCGGTTAACTTTCCCGCGATGCCTTTCGACCTCGTTTCCCCCTACCCACCGGCGGGGGATCAGCCGCGCGCCATCCGCGAGCTATCCCAGGGCCTCGCGCGGGGAGACCGCTATCAGACGCTGCTGGGCGTCACCGGCTCGGGCAAGACGTTCACCATGGCGCACGTGCTCGCCGGCTTCAATCGTCCGACCCTGGTGCTGTCGCACAACAAGACGCTCGCCGCCCAGCTGTACGGGGAGCTCAAGGGATTCTTCCCGAAGAACGCGGTCGAATTCTTCATCTCCTATTACGACTATTACCAGCCCGAGGCGTACGTTCCCCAGACGGACACCTACATCGCGAAGGACTCCTCGATCAACGACGACATCGACCGCCTGCGGCTGCGGGCGACGTCGAGCCTGATGGAGCGCGACGATGTGATCATCGTGGCGAGCGTGTCCGCGATCTACGGCCTGGGCGATCCCGAAGTGTACCGCCGGCGCCTCGTGACGGCGGCGGTCGGGGAGGAGCGCGGCCGCGACGAGCTGCTCGAGGCGCTCGTGGCCGTGCAGTACCAGCGCAACGACGTGGCCTTCGAGCGCGGCACGTTCCGCGTGCGGGGCGACACGGTCGAGATCTTCCCGGCCTACGACGAGCAGGCGGTCCGCATCGAATTCTGGGGCGACGCAGTGGAGCGCATCGCGAAGATCGACCCGACGACCGGGAACACGATCGCCGAGCTGCCTCGGGCCGCCGTGTATCCGGCGACGCACTTCGTCACCGAGCGACCCACGATCGAGCGCGCCGTCGCCGCGATCCGCCAGGAGCTGCGCGAGCGACTGGCGGAGCTGCGGGCGCAGAACAAGCTCCTCGAGGCTCAGCGGCTCGAGTCGCGCACCAACTTCGACATCGATATGCTGCTCGAGGTGGGGCGGTGCACCGGGATCGAGAACTATTCCCGCCACCTCACCGGGCGCCAGGCGGGAGAGCGTCCCGCGTGCCTGCTCGACTACTTCCCCGACGACTACCTCTGCATCATCGACGAGTCGCACCAAACGATGCCGCAGCTCGGCGGGATGTACGAGGGGGACCGCTCCCGCAAGCAAACCCTCGTGGACTACGGGTTCCGGCTGCCCTCGGCGCTCGACAACCGGCCGCTCCAGATCGCCGAATTCATGGCCCTGGTGCCGCGCATGGTGTTCGTCTCGGCCACGCCGGGGGACCAGGAGCTCAAGCTCTCGGGGGGCGTCGTGGTGGAGCAGATCATCCGTCCGACCGGGCTCGTGGACCCCGCGGTCGACGTGCGTCCCGTGAAGGGGCAGGTGGACGACCTGTTGCACGAGATCCGCCTGCGGGAGAAGCGCAACGAGCGCGTCCTCGTCACCACGCTCACCAAACGCATGGCCGAGGACCTCACCGACTACCTGCAGCAGCACGGGGTCCGCGTGCGCTACCTGCACTCCGAAATCGACGCGATCGAGCGCGTCGAGATCATTCGGGGCCTGCGGCTCGGCGAGTTCGACGTGCTGGTGGGGATCAACCTGCTGCGCGAAGGGCTCGACCTGCCCGAGGTATCGCTCGTCGCGATCCTCGATGCCGATCAGGAGGGGTTTCTGCGCTCCGATCGCTCCCTTATCCAAACCGTGGGACGCGCCGCGCGCAACCTGGGCGGGACCGCGATCCTGTACGCCGACCGCGTCACCGGCTCGATGCAGCGGGCGCTCGACGAGATGGAGCGCCGGCGCGGGCGGCAGCAGGCGTACAACGCCGAACACGAGATCACGCCCCGCTCGATCGTCAAGTCGGTGGACCAGGTGCGCTTTGCCACGCGGGTTGCGGACGCGAAGACCGCCAAGCCGACGGGTCCGGCGCTCCGGCGCCCCGCGGACGCGCGGGAACGAGAAGCGCTGATCCGGCTGCTCGAGCAGCAGATGCAGGCCGCCGCCGAAGAGCTGGACTTCGAGCTCGCGGCGGTGCTGCGGGACCAGCTCCTCGAGCTCAAGGCTCAGGGAGATGCGGTGCAGCATGCGCCTCCGCGCGGACGAGCTCAACCGGTTCGGTGAGGAGCTGGGCCGCAGCCTGTCGCCCCCGGCCGTCATCGGGCTCTCGGGCGAGCTGGGGTCGGGCAAGACGACCCTGGTGCAGGCGATTTGCCGCGGCTTGGGGGCGCGGGCCCTTGCGACCAGCCCCAGCTACGCGCTGGTGCATCACTACGAAGCTCGGGCCGCCCCCATCTACCACGTCGACTGTTATCGCCTCAAGTCGCCTGACGAGGCCCGGGACATCGGATTCGAGGACATGACGCGCGAGCGTGCCACCGTGCTCATCGAATGGCCGGAGCGGGCGGGCCCCTGGGCACCGGCGCTCGATCGCCATTTCCGGCTCTCCCACGGTGGCGGCGCGGACGTCCGGGAGCTCGAGGAGATCCGCTGATGGGTACGCGCTGGCTGGCGATCGACACGGCGACGGATATCGCGAGCGTCGCCGTGGGAGAGCCTCCAGGCACCGACGCGGGGGTGTTCGTTCAGGGCCCGCGCCGCCACGCGGCCGAAATCATCGTGCTGATCGATCACGCCCTCGAGCAGGCTGGCGTGCGGCTGACCGATCTCGAGGGCATCGTGGTCGGGGACGGACCCGGGAGCTTCACCGGACTGCGGATCGGGTGGGCTGCGGCGAAGGGACTGGCGCAACAAGCGGGATTGTCACTCGCGGCGGTGCCTTCGCTCATGGCCGCAGCGGCAACGGTGGCCCGGCAGCTCGGCCCGGTGCCCGTGGCCGCCTGCTATGACGCGCTGCGCGGTCAGGTCTACGGGGCGGTCTACGTGTTCCGCCCCGACGCAGTGGAGACGCGCGTAGCGCCGACCGTCACGACCGTGCCGGAGCTGGCTTGCCTCACCCCTCCCTCGGCTCGCCCCCGTGTCGTGGTAGGCGACGGGGCGATGCGCTACCGGGACGACGTCCTCGAGTGGAGCGGAGCCGAGCCGATTCCGTTGGAGAGTCTCACGCCGAACGCCACCACGCTGTTGTCGCTCGTCGCTCGCGCTGGGGCGACGCGCCAACTCGACGACCCGCTCGGGGCCGAGCCGATCTATGGTCGGCCGGCCGAAGCCCAGGCGAAATGGGAGGCCCGCCATGGCCGCCCCCTACCGGATCCGTCCCGCCCAGCCGGCTGACGTGGCGGCCGTCGCGGCGATCGAGCGCGCGGTCTTCTCGGACCCCTGGTCGGCCAACGATTTCAGCGAGTGCCTCGCCGCCGAGACACCGTTCCTCGTCGCCGTCCGCGGGCCGACCGTCGCGGGCTACGCGGTCGCGCACTTCGCGGCGGACGAAGGGGAGATCCTGAACTTGGGCGTCGCCGCGGCGCACCGGCGCAGCGGCATCGGACGAGCCCTCGCGGAGCGGCTGCTCGAGGACCTACACGACCGGGGGGTGCGCGTCGTCTATCTCGAAGTGCGCGAATCGAACGCGGCGGCACGCCGCCTCTATGAGCGCCTGGGGTTTGCGGCCGTGGGCCGCCGGGCGCGCTACTACCGCCGGCCAGTCGAAGACGCGGTGATTCTCCGGGCTGCCATCCCGGCCGCGGGGGTATCCGCAAAACTTTAGCCCAAGTGGCGTATCTTTGATTGACAGAATAACTTGCGATTCATATACTGTTGACGCCCTTGGTCCCCGCCCGCCCATCGTTTGGAGGCCTGTTGTGAGCCGGAGCCTGAATAAAGTCATGCTAATCGGGAACTTAGGGGCCGATCCCGAGGTGCGGAGCACCACCAACGGCTCCCGCGTGGCGAACCTCTCGCTGGCGACCAGCCGGCAGTGGACGGGGCAGGGTGGGGAGAAGCAGGAGAAGACCGAATGGCATCGCGTCATCTGCTGGAACAACAAGGGCGCTCAGCTGGCCGACCTTGCCGAGAAGTACATGAAAAAGGGCGACCGCATCTACGTCGAGGGGCGGATTGAGTACCGCACGTGGGAAGATCGCGAGAAGCAGACGCGCTACGTCACCGAGATCATTGCGCGGGAAGTGATTCTGCTGTCGTCCCGCGGCGGCGGAGGTGGCGGCGAAGGCGCTGGCGACTTCGCTCGCTCCAAGGCCGCGGCGAAGGTGGCCCCGGACGGGGGAGCCGTGGCTGAGGGCAAGGCGGAATCGCTCGAAGCGTTCCCGGAGGCGCTGGATGAGGAGGACGACGATCTGCCGTTCTGACCGAGCAGCCCTGCTCGCCCTTGTGGCAGGGCTGCTCGCGGGGGTGGTGGCGCCGTCGCTCGCGGCTCAGGATACGACACAGGCACGAGCCGACAGCGCACGAGCGGCGCGGGACACGTCGCAGGCGCCGCCGCCCCCCGCCGTCCCCGAAGGGCAGCTTCCCGCCACCCACACCGTCGTCGCGGGCGAGACGCTCTGGTCCATCGGCCAGCTGTACTTCAACGATCCCCTGCTGTGGCCCGAAGTCTACCGGTTGAATACGTCCGTGATCGAAGATCCGCACTGGATCTATCCCGGCGAGGTGCTGAACATCGGGTCCGTGGTGGCCGTGGCGCAGGCCCCGGTCGACACCACGGCGGTCGTCCCCCAGCCGGCGGGCGCCGATACGGTTCGGGCCCAGGCTCCGGCGGACACGGTGACGGCCGTCGCGCCCGACACGTCGATGGTGCCGGATACGACGCAGGCCGTAGTGGAAGCACCGCCGCCGGCGCCCACGGAAACCTATCAGACGATTTTCGAGCGGCGCCGCACGCCGGGGGAAGCCGTGAAGGACGTGCTCCGTGCGTACGCCAACCCGTTGTACCGTCCGTTGCGGCGCGGCGAGTTTTACGCGGCGGGCTTCCTGACCGAAAACGAGAGGCTGCCGTGGGGTCGCGTGTTGGGTAACACGTCGCCCCCCGCGATTCCGCGCCTCACCGAGCGATCGACCGCTTCGCAGTTCGATCAGATTGCCATCCAGCCGCCGCGCAACGCCTCCTATCACGTCGGCGACTCGCTCCTGATCGCGCGCGTCGATCGGGACATCGAGGGCTGGGGCGGCGTCGTGGTGCCGCTGGGCGTGGCCCGCGTCACGGAGCTGCAGCGCAGGCAGGTGCTGGCGGACGTGATCATGCAGTTCGGCCGGATTCACGACGGGCACCTTGCGATGCCGCTCGAGCCGTTCAAGGATCCGGGGCTGACCCGCCCCACGCCGGTCGAGCAGGGTCTTGAGGGTCACGTCGTGGCCGCGCGTGACCTGCACGACCTGGCCGACCTCCAGCAGATCCTCTTCATCAATCGCGGTCGTGCCGAAGGGGTCACGCCGGGCGATGTGTTCGAGGTCTTCCGGCCGGCCTCGGGTGTTCCAGGCACGTCGTCCGAAGAGGTGCGTATGGTGCTCGAGATCGTGCACACCCGGGAGCATTCGGCCTCCGGACTGGTGCTCACGATCAACCATCCCGACGTCCGCCCCGGAATGCCGGTCCGTCTCGTCCGGAAGATGCCTTCCTGACCTGCGGCCGGCCCCGTTCGGGACCGGCGTCTCGCGCCCCGTGGTCCTGGTCTCTCATCTCCTGGCGCTGGGGCTGTACGGCGTGGCCACAGCGCTCGCGCTCGCGCCGTTCGCGGGCCTGCGGCCCGCGCCGCGCGCCCTGACGCTCGGCGCGCCTCTGGCGGGCGCGGCTGTGCACGTGGTCGGAGTGGCGCAGCTGACGCCGGTGGGCGTCGCGCCCGCGCTCTCGATCCTCGCGCTCTTTCTGGTGCTGCTTCAAGTGGTGAGCGAGCGCGTGTTCCGTGCTTCGGCAGTGGCGCTGTTCACCGGGCCCCTGGCCACCGGCCTCGTCTCGCTCGCTCTGCTGATCGGGCTCGGGCCCGATGCGCGGCCCGTCGTGGGTGGAGGCCGGTGGTCCCTCCTGCACATCACCGTTAGCATTCTGGGGCTCGCGCTGCTCGCGCTGGCGTTCATCGCGGCGGCCCTGTACCTGCTCCAATTCCGCGAGCTCAAATCCAAGCGGTTCGGACAGGTCTTCCGGCTGTTCCCGCCGCTTGAGCGGCTGGACCGGCTCAATCACCTTTCGCTGGTGATGGGGTTTCCGACCGTGACCCTGGGCGTGCTCCTGGGATTCGGGCTGCGCTACGCTGGCGGCGTCCCGGTCGACGCCGCACAGATCGTGTGGGGGATGCTCACGTGGTTGGTACTCGGCTGGGCGGTGGGCGTGCGGGTGGTGCGGCATTGGGCGGGCCGTCGGGCGGCGTTCGCGAGCATCGCGGGCTTCGTGGCGGTGGTCCTCGTGTACCTCGCCCTCAAGCTCGCCGCGCCGGGGACCGAACGGTTTCTCTAGAAGCGGGCCTGAAACGATGAGCATTGCGGTCGTGGGTGTGAATCACCGCACGGCGCCGTTGGAGGTGCGTGAGCGGTTCGCGCACGCTCCACGAGAGGTGCCGGCCGCCCTCGAGCGGGTGCTCTCGGCGGGCGCGGGCGGGGGGGTGCTGCTGTCCACCTGCAACCGTACCGAGTTCTACCTGGCCGAGCCGGGCGACGCGACGCCGGCGACCGTGTGGGCCATCCTCACCGAGCGTCTCGGCGAGGGTCGCAGCGCCAGCGAGTACGGCTATCTCGTGCGGGACCGCGATGCCGTGCGCCACTTGTACCGGGTGTCGGCGGGCCTCGACTCGATGATCTTGGGCGAGTCACAGATCCAGGGCCAGGTGCGGGAAGCGTGGGAGACATCCCGGTCCCTGGCCGGTCCCGTGCTGCATCGCCTGTTCCAGTCGGCCCTGCTCGTCGGCGCCCGTGTGCGCAGTGAAACGGCGCTCGCTGCGGGGGCGGCCTCGGCGCCCTCCGCGGCGGTAGCGCTCGCCGGGAAAATCTTCGGCCGACTCGCGGGCCGTGTGGCGCTGGTCCTCGGCGCTGGTGACATGGCCGAGCTCGCCGCGAGTTGCCTCGTGTCCGAGGGCGTGCGCGTCACGCTCGTCGCGAATCGCACCTATGAGCGCGCTCAGGCGGTCGCCGAGGAGCTGGGCGCCCGCGCGCTCACGTTGGATGAGGCGTGGGAGCACTTCGCCAGCGCCGACATCGTCCTTACTTCCACGGCGGCGCCGCACGCCGTCGTGACGTGGGAGCGCGTCGCCCCCGCCATCGCTCGGCGGGGGGGGCGGCCGCTGTGCGTCCTCGACCTGGCCGTGCCGCGCGATGTGGAGCCCGCGGTCGGCCAGCTCGAGAACGTGTTTCTGTACGATATCGACGACCTGCAGGCCGTGGCCGCGCACGCCACTGCGGACCGCCATCATGAGGTGCCCGCAGCCGAGCGCATAGTGAGCGACGAAGTGGACCGCTTCTGGGCCTGGTACGCCGGGCTCGCCGCCGTGCCCGTGCTCAAAGAGTTTCGGGGGCGGCTCGACGACATGCGTGCCGCTGAGTTGGACCGAGCGCTCAAACGTCTCGCGCATCTGTCTCCCGAGGATCGGGCCCAGGTGGAGCAGTTCAGTCACGCGCTGCTCAGCAAGTTCCTGCACCATCCCACGATCGCACTCAAGCAGGCCGCGCAAGCCGGCCGAGGGTACGGTCTCCTCGAATCGCTGAAGAAACTGTTCGGTCTCGAGCGGCACGATGGCCCGTAGCATCCTCGTGACCGGTGGGGCCGGGTACATCGGCAGCGTGGTCGTCGAGCAGCTGCTCGCGCTGGGCCACTCGGTCGTCGTGCTGGACGACTTGAGCCGGGGTCACCGCGCGGCCGTGGATTCCCGGGCGGAGTTCGTGCAGGGTGGCATCGCCGATCGCGGCCTCCTGGATGACCTGCTCGCGCGCCGGCCATGCGAGGCACTGGTGCACCTCGCCGCCTACGCCCTGGTGGCGGAATCGGTCGCGCATCCCCAGATGTACTTCACGAACAACGTGACGGGGGGTCAGGTACTGCTCGATGCGGCCGTCGGGGCAGGCGTGCGCCGGGTGATCTTCTCCTCCTCGTGCGCGGTGTACGGCCACCCGCCCGTCATCCCCATTCCGGAAGATGCGCCCCGTGCACCCGTCAACCCCTACGGCGAGACGAAGCTCGCCTTCGAGCGGTTGCTGGCGGACTACGCGACGCGGCACGGAGTGGGCTCCATCAGTCTCCGCTACTTCAACGCGGCGGGGGCGACGGCGCGGCACGGCGAGGACCACGATCCCGAGACGCATCTGATCCCGAACGTGCTGCAGGTGGCGCTCGGCCGACGTCCGGCCGTGGAGGTGTACGGCACCGACTACCCGACCGCGGACGGCACCGCCGTACGCGACTACGTGCATATCGCGGACATCGCGGACGCGCACGTCCGGGCGCTGGAAGCAGATCTCGAGGGCGCCGAGGCGGTCAATCTCGGGACGGGAGCCGGTCATTCCGTGCTGGCGGTGACCGAGGCAGCCCGGCGCATTACCGGCCGGTCGATCCCCACGGTGCCGTGCCCGCGGCGCTCCGGTGACCCGCCCACGCTCGTGGCTGCTCCGGGCCGCGCCGAGCAGCTGCTGGCGTGGCGCCCGCGCCGCTCGCAGCTCGACGCGATCCTCGCCGGCGCCTGGGAGTGGCACCGGACGCACCCGTCCGGGTATCCGAACTGACTTGTTCGCCTGCTTCTCTGGGGGAGGGCTGAACCCGTGCTGCTGCTACAGGTGGGTCGGGCGGTGCCGACGACGCCCTGGGAGCTGGTGCTCACCTCGAGCCGCGAGACGAAGTTCGTGCTCGCGATCCTGGTCGTCTTCTCCGTCGTCTCCTGGTACCTCATTTTTCTGAAGTGGTGGCAGTTCCGGAAGATGCGCCGGCAGGCGGACCGCTTCATGGGGGAGATCGAGCGCGCGGCGCGGCTCGAGGACGCCTACCATGCCGCGATGCGCCTGCCGTCCTCACCGTACAACCGGCTGCTGCGTGAGGGCATGCAGTTCTTCTCCGAGCTCAAGCCGGGCAGCATGAAGGGCGGCGGCAAGAGCGACGGGCCCGTCGTGGCCACACCGGCCACCACGCTGACGACGACCCAGCTCGAAGCGCTCCGGATGGTGCTTGCCAAGGAGGTCGCGGCGGAGCGGGATTCCGCCGCACGGTTCATCCCGTGGCTCGCCACCTTCGGGTCTGTGAGTCCGCTGCTCGGCCTGCTCGGCACGGTGCTCGGGGTGATGGATGCGTTCATCGGGATTGCGGTGGGTGGATCCGGCAACATCGGCGCCGTGGCCCCCGGGGTTGCGGAGGCGCTGGTCACCACCGTCGCGGGACTCGCCGTCGCCGTGCCGTCGGTGATGGCCTACAACCTGTTCGTGAATCGCCTCGGCCTGTTCGCCGGGGAGCTGGAAGGCTTTGCCCAGGAAATCATCGGGACCATGGCGCGCGAAGGGAGGCTGTGATGGCTGGCCTGTTGGGGGGCGGCGGCGGGCTGCGTGGGCACGGCGAGCTGCCCCTGAATGCCGACATCAACGTGACGTCGCTGGTCGACGTGGCCTTCGTGCTGCTCATCATCTTCATGATCACCGCGCCCATCATGCAAGGCGGTGTCGACGTCCGGTTGCCCCGCGCCGAAGCGCGGCCGCTCGAGCCGAAGTCGGGCCTGGTGGTGACCCTCGACCGCGAGGGGCGCATCTATATGGATCAGGCGCCCCTGTCCTACGAAGACTTCCGGGCCACCTTTCCCGCGTTCGTGCGAACCAAACGACCCACGGGGGTGTACCTCCGGGCCGATGGACGGGTGCCGTACGCCGACGTGGTACAGGTGTTGGCCGTGATCCGCGCGTCGGGCGTGAACGACGTGGGCCTCGTGGCCGAGCCGGAGACGCTGACTCGATGAGACGCCGGCCCCGCGCACCGGCGAATGTCGGCGTCGGCCTCACGGGCACGGTCCTGGTGCACGCGCTGGCCGGGATGGTTCTCGTGGTGGGCGCCGCCAACGCCCGCAAGCCGGCGCCGCCCTCGTACCGGGTGCACCTCGTCGCGGCTCCCGCGCCGACCGAAGACACCCGCAAGGCGCCCGAGGCAGTGGAGCGGCCGGCCGAGCCAAAGCCTGCTCCGGCACCAAAGGCGAAGTCGCCGAAGAGCACCGTTGCCCCGGCCCAGCCGCCGCCCGTGGCGGACAACACCAAGCGGGAGGCTGCTCCACGCACCACGCCCAAGACGCAGCCGCTCCCCGGCGAGCGGCCCTCCACGGGAAGCGATCCTCTGACCGTGTCGACCGAGGGGATCGAGTTTCCGTTCCCCGAGTACACGAACAACATCATTACCCAGATCGCGATGCGGTGGCAGCGACCGTTGCAGGCCACGCCACTCGAAGCCGAAATCGGGTTCCTGATTCATCGCGATGGGTCGGTCAGCGACATGCAGTTCATCAAGCGCTCGGGGAACTTCGGGTTCGATCTCGAAGCCCAGGGGGCGGTCGAGAACGCCGGGCGCCGCCGGGCGTTCGGGCCCCTCCCCGACGGGTGGGGGTCGGAGGTGCTGTTCGTGCGATTCTATTTCTCGGGGACGCGACAGTGAAAGGTTCGCACGTTGGAAGGTTGGAACGTGAGCGAATGGCGCTCGCCCTGGCCGGTGTGACCCTGCTTTCCGTCTTTCCAACTGTCCAACGTTCCGCTGCCCAGGATAGCTCCGCCGTCGACCGCGGGGTCCGCATCGGGATCATCTACCGGCCGGGCGTCCGTCCCGGTCTCGTCGTGCTGCCGGGGGCGGCGGCGCCTGACTCGGTGCGGGCCATCATCGCCCGGGACCTGGACCTGAGCGACCGGTTCGAGTTGATCACCCTTCCGGCCGGGGACTCGATCCGTGTGAGCGCAGCACCCCAGGCTGGTGCGGGTCGCCCTCCGGCGGGCGGCAGGGGCGGCGCCGCCGCCGGGCTGAATTATCAACTCTACCAGGCCCTGGGGGCTGACTTTGCCGTCGGGCTCGCGCTGGTGGGAGACACCACCGTGCTGACGGTGCACGATGTCGCCGCGGGCGGCGTGCGACGCGAGTTTCGCAGCAGGCTGCCGCCGCTCAAGGATCCGGAATTCCGGATCGCCGTGCATCGCCTCGCCGATCACATCCTGGAGGCCACCTTGGGCGTGGGCGGGATCGCGGCCACGCGCATCCTGTTCGTCATGGACGGCAAGGTGTATGCGATCGACCAGGACGGCGCCGACAAGCGGCTCGTCTCCTCGAGCGATCATCAGGCGATGTCCCCCGCCTGGGCACCGGACGGCCGGCGCTTCTCCTACATGGAGTTCTGGTCCGGACACGGGCAGCTGTTCGTGCAGCTGGTCGGGCCCGGCAAACGGCAGCCGGTGGCCACGACGGGCCAGGCCCTCGACTTCACGCCGGCGTTCTCGCCCGACGGCAAGACGCTCGCGTTCAGCCGCGCGACCGAGGAAGGGACCGACATCTACACGGTTAACATCAAGGACAACTGCTGCTTACAGCGCTTGACCGTGGGGCGTTTTTCAGACAACTTGTCACCGACCTACAGTCCCGACGGCCAGCGGATCGCGTTTGTCTCGACGCGACCGGGGTTGCCACAGGTCTACGTGATGGCGGCGGACGGGACGGACCAACAGCTCTTTGCGCCGTTCGATTACGGCGTCACCGGTTCGTCCAACGCACCGGACTGGTCACCCGACGGCCAATCCGTCGCCTTCCACCGCGACGTGGGGGGCACGCTGCAAGTCTTCGTCCTCGACGCACGGACGCGCGCGGTGCGGCAACTCACTTCTTTAGGGCGGAACGAAGATCCAACCTGGGCGCCCGACAGCCGCCATGTGGCGTTCGTGTCGGACCGTTCAGGGTACCGGCAGCTCTGGATCATCGATTTAGAAACCGGCCGCATCCGCCCGCTGCTCCAGCAGAGCGGCGCGCGCCTGCCGGCCTGGTCTCCACGGATACCGGAGACCGCCTCGTCCACCCCTTGAATTCGGAGAGGGCGCCCACGATGAAACGCCTATCCCTGATCGTGCTCAGCGGCATCGCTGCGGTCGCGTTGGCCGCGTGCAGCCACAATCCGCCCCCGGTGACGACCCCGCAGCAGCCGAACGCGGACTCCGTCGCGGCGGCCGAGCGGGCGCGGCAGGATTCGATCGACCGGGCGGCGGCCGAGGCCCGGGCGCGCGAGGAGACTGAGCGGCAACGCCAGCAGCGGATCGCCGACTCGCTCGCGGCGCTGGGGCACACCACCGAAGCCGTGCGCACCATGCTGGCGACGCTGATTCACTTCGATTACGACAAGTCGAACATCCGGCCCGAGGACGCCAGTATACTCGATCAGAAGGTGGCGATCCTGCAGGCGAATCCCAATCTGCGGATCCGCGTCAGCGGGCATTGCGACGAGCGCGGGTCGGACGAGTACAACCTGGCGCTCGGGAATCGGCGGGCGACGGCGACGAAGCAGTACCTGGTGAGCCACGGCATTGAGGCGGCGCGCATCGAGACCGTGTCTTATGGGGAAGAGCGCCCGCTCGCGCAGGGACACGACGAGGCAGCGTGGGCGCAGAATCGCCGAGACGAGTTCGAGATCGTCGCGGGCGGCGACGCCTTGCGGCAGCCGTGAGAACGCGTAGATGCGTTTGAGACCGACGCTGCTGCTCGCCCTGGGGCTCGCCGCCGGATGCGCCCTGAAAGGGGACGTCCGGAAGGTCGAGCTCCAGGTCGAAGCGCTGCGCGCCGAGCGGGCGCGCGCCGAGGCCGAGCGCGCGGCTCAAGTCGACTCCTTGCGAGCGCTCCTCGTCGCGGTGCAGCAGGCGCTCGCGGCGCAGCAGGCGTATCTGGTACAAATGCGCGGGGACGTGCGCACCGACCTCGTCGCGGTGCAGCAGCAGCTCGTCCAGGTGCAAGAGCTGACCGGGCAGAGCCAGCAGCGTCTGAGCGAGCTGCGGGCGCGCATCGAGGAGCGCGCCCAGCAGCCGGTCCCGCCAGTGGACACGACGGGCCGGCCGGCGGGCGGCGGTCCGCCCGGGGGGCCGTCGGGCAACCCGGGGGGCCCCGGGCCGGACCAGCTGTATGACCTGTCGCTGCAGCAATTCCGCCGCGGCAGCCTCGGCACGGCCCGGCTCGGTTTTCGCGAGTTTCTGCGGCTCTATCCCACGCACGAGCGCGCACCGGACGCCCTGTTCTACCTCGGGGAGACGTGGGGGGGCGAGAGCGCCGACTCGGCGGCTGCCGTGTATCAACAGGTGGTGAAGACCTACCCCAATTCGTCGCGCGCGCCTGCGGCCCTCTATAAGCTGGGCCTCCTCGCCGAGCAGCGCTCCGATAAGGCGGCGGCCCGCACGTATTACGCCCGGGTGATCGCCGGCTACCCCCGCTCCGACGAAGCGAACCTCGCGCGCGACAAGCTGCAACGCCTCGGGCGCTAGGCCGCGCCGGGCCCGGCGTGCCTGAGTCCCCAGACAACCGCGCCGAGATGCCGTTCCTCGATCACCTCGAGGAGTTGCGCTGGCGCATCCTCTGGAGCCTCCTCGCCATCGTGCTCGCCACCGTGGCGGGCTGGTTCCTGGTCGAGCGCGCGGATATCATCGGGCTGCTGATTCGGCCCATCAAGCCGCTGCTTCCCGACGGCAAGTTGAAGTTCACGCACCCCACCGAGCCGTTTTTCATCACCCTCAAGTTCGCGTTCGTCTTGGGGCTCGTGCTGTCGTCGCCGGTGGTGATCTACCAGGCGTGGGCATTTCTGGCGCCCGCCCTGTACCCGCGCGAGAAGCGCCTGATCGTCCCGGCCCTGTCGGCGGGGGTGGTGCTGTTCCTCGGCGGGGCGACGATCGCCTATCTGTGGGTGCTGCCGCGCGCTCTGCGCGTGCTGTTCGCGTTCCAGCAGAACGTCTTCGATCCGATCATCACCGCGGAAGGCTACTTCGGATTCGCCGCCCAGATCATGATCGGGTTCGGTGTGGTGACCGAGCTGCCGCTGGTCGTCGTCATCCTCGCCGCCCTCGGGCTCGTCACCCCGCAGCTCCTGGCAAGGAACCGCCGCTACGCGATCGCGTTGTCGGCCGTGGCCGCGGCGCTGCTCACGCCCCCCGATGCGGTGTCGATGCTGATCATGATGGTGCCGCTACTGCTGCTGTACGAGGTGAGCATCGTCTGCGCCTGGATCGTCACCAAGCGGCGGGCGCGGCGCGAGCAGGCCGCGAGCGCCGCGGGCCTCGCCCTGCTGCTGCTCGCTGCGCCGACGGTACGGGTGGAAGCCCAGGGCGTGCCGCCACGACCCGACACCGCGCGTGTCCGCGCCGACTCGGGTGTGCAGGGGCGCTCGCTCGACACCGCCACCGCGCGTCGGCTCGGGCTGCCGACCGGACCCACGCGCAGCTTTCCGCCGTCAGACGCGGTGATCGATTCGCTGCTCAAGCTCAAGGGATTTCGGGTCACCCGGTACGTGGCCGATACCGTGCTGGTGGAGGGCGACAGCGCGATTTCACTGTGGGGCCAGGCGTTCGTCGATCGCGACGGCACGAAGCTCGAATCGGACTCGATCCGCTATAAGCAGGCGAGCTGCCGGCTCGACGCCACCGGCGGGCCGCACCTGTTCGACCAGAGCACGGTGCTCGTCGGCGAGGTGATGCGCTACGACACCTGCATTCGGCGCGGTACGGTGAGCCAGGCCCTGACGCGCAACGCGCCGTGGTACATCCGCGGCGACCTCGCCGTGGACTCGGGCTCCACACGCCTGTACGGTGCCCGCAGCGAGATCACGTCCGACGACAACCCCGTGCCCGACTACCACTTCGGCACGCATCAGGTGAAGTGGTTGAGCAAGAGCGTGATGGTGGGTCGGCCCGCGGTGCTCTACATACGGGACGTTCCGATCATGTGGCTCCCCTTCATCTTTCAGGACATCCGCCCGGGGCGACGCAGCGGCATCCTCGTCCCCCGCTTCGGCTTGAACGACCTGGTGCGCCCGACGCGCAACTACCAGCGCCACATGTCCGGTCTCGGCTACTACTTCGTCGTCAACGACTACGTCGATCTTCTCGTGTCGGGCGACTGGTACGCGGGACGATACATGTCGCTCCGCACCCAGACACGCTACCGCTGGCTCGACCGCTTCGTGACGGGCGGCCTGTCGTTCAGCTGGGACAACCAGCTCGACGTGCCGGCCCACTCGATTCACATCGGCTGGCAGCACCAACAGAGCTTCTCGTCGCGCACCAACTTCTCGGCCAGCGTCAATTACTCGACCAATCCGAGCGTGATTCAGAACAACACGGTGAACCCGTTTGTGGCCACGGCGAGCCTCGTGTCGCAGCTGAACTTCAGCAAGCAATTCAATTGGGGAACGCTCAACGTCGGAGGCAGCCGGTCGCAGGACATCGGAAACGGCCTCGTGTCGCAGTCCTTCCCCACCATCGGCCTCACCCCCTCACCGGTGAACATCACACCATCGATCACCTGGTCGCCGGGCTTCTCCTTCAGCAACCAGCAGACGTTTCACCAGGCCGACACGCGCCTGCTCGTCCCGGGCGACTCCGGGGTGCCGGACACGCTGGCCGTGTTCGCCGACAGTCGGGTGACGCACCTCGGCTTTCAGACGCCCTTGCGGATCGGGCCGTGGAACTGGTCGAACAGCTTCGACGTCAACGACCAGATCAGCAGCGCGCGAAAAGAGTTTGTGTACGACTCCACGTCGCCCGGCGGAGCGCGGCGCGTGCTGTACGGCCAGACGTTCGAAACCCGGGTCGAATGGCAGACCGGGATCAACCTGCCGTCGTTTTTCACGGGGACCTGGAAGCTCCAGCCGGGGCTGGCGATCGTGAATACGACCACTGCAGGACCGTTCGCGATCCGCAACCAGTTCACGGGCGGCCAGTGGCTGCACCAGGGGAAGCGGCTCGCCTTCACGGCGGGCGTGTCGCCCACGTTTTTCGGCTTCTTCCCCGGAGTAGGGCCGCTGCAGCGTATCCGGCACTCGATTTCGCCGATCGTCAGCTACTTCTTCGCGCCGGGCGCCACGGTTGGAGCGGCGTTCGCGCACGCCGTCGATCCGACCGGCACGAACCCGAGCGTGCGCAGCGACCCGCAGCAGACGATCAGCCTCGGGCTCTCCCAGAACTTCGAGGCCAAGCTCAAGCCGCCGCCCGGCGACACCACGGGGCGCGAGCCCCGAAAAATCAGGTTGCTGAGCATCAACACCACGTCGATCGGCTACAACTTCGAGCAGGCCAAGCAGCTCCACCGCACCGGCTGGACCACGCAAACCCTGGGTAACACCTTCGTCTCCGACCTGCTCCCGGGCTTCAACCTCGCGCTGACGCACGACCTCTGGCGGGGCGCCGTGGGCAGTGATACCGCGAAGTTCTCGCCCTTCCTCACCAGCATCACCGCGTCGTTCTCGGTCACACCCGCGACGATCCGGGGCATCGCCGGTCTGCTCGGCCTGGGCCGCCGTGGCGCGGCGCCGCCCGCCGCTCCGACGCCGGGCGCCCAGCCGCCGGCGGGTCAGATGCCGCGTGGTCCGCTGGGGTTCCCCATCACGCCGCCCGTCGGGGCCGGGACGACTGGCCAAGGTTTCTCGCTGTCGGTGCAGTACTCGGGTACCCGCATCCGCCCCCAGGCCGACACGCTCGGCAACCTGATCCCGAGCCAGGGAGGCCGCCAGCAGCTCACGCTCGGCCTGGGATTCAGCCCCACACAACACTGGTCGGCTAACTGGCAATCGACCTACGACGTCGACACCAAACAGTTCGGCGCACACTCGATTCAACTGCAGCGCGACCTGCACCGCTGGCACGCGAGCTTCTCGTTTCAGAAAAGCCCAAACGGCAACTTCGGGTTCACCTTTTTTGTCAGCCTGATGGACGAGCCGGACATCAAGTTCGACTACAGCCAGTCGACGTTCGCGCGCTAGCCGGTTGCGGCGCCACTGTCCTCTGGGGGTGACACGGGTCGTTGCCGTGTCCCACTCTAACGGGCTTCGGAATGCTCACTTACCCGCGGGCACAACCCGTGCCCACACCCCTGCCGAACGCTTCCTGAGGATCTCCATGCGTCTCTGGTTACGATTCCCGTTGCTGGCTGGCGGCCTGCTGGGCTGGGGCTGCCGGTCGGATACGACCAGCCTGGTTTCCACGCTTCCTCCACCGCAAAGACTCGCCTACCAGCTCGACCCGAGCGGCACCCCGGGCCAGCCGGCCGGCATCCTGCTCGTGTGGGACGACGTCCAAAGCACGAGCCTCGGGGGCTACCGCATCTATTCGCGCGGCAGCACGACGGGCGCGTACGGGCTGCGGGGTGAGACGAGCTCCAACACGTTCCACGACAACGGTGTGCCGCATCTGCAGTACTACGTGACCGCCGTGGACGTGACTGGCGGGGAGAGCGACGCCAGCAACGTCATCACCGTGGACGAGCGCCGGCAGCTGCCGCAGCCCGCGAGCTTGAGCTCGATCTCGCTGAACCAGGCCATTCATCTCCAATGGGCCGACAACGCGGCCCTGTCCGACACGGCACGCTTCAACTGGTACCGCGTGTACAGCATGCCGTACGATCTCGATCACGGCGTCTGCGTTACTCGACCGGACTCGATTCTCCTGGAGGGCACGACCGTGTCGGACGAGTTCCTGGCGACCCTACTCGCGAACGGCGTCCCGCGCTGCTTCGGCGTGTCGGCGATCAGCGTCGAGGGTTACGAGAGCCTGTGGTCGCCGCTCAAGCACGACACACCGCGCCCCGACGCGCGCAACGTGCTGGTCTCGGCATTCGAGGTGAACGCGGCGCAGTCCGGCTTCCGGTTCTGGAGCGATGCGAATGGCAACGGTCGAGGTGATCCAGGCGAGCTGGGGCTGGTGCAGGACGGCAACCGCACGGACATCGATTTTTGGGTGCACCTGCAGGCCAGCGATTCGACCCTGTGGATCGTGCCCGAATTCGCAGGGGACAGCATCCGGCTGTATGACAATACCCAGGCCGTGCCGGACCTCACGTCGATAGACTCTGCGGCCGCGTCGGGGTACACGCGGAACATGATCCAGGCCGTTCCCGGCTTCGGCTACGTGTTCCAGCGCAACGAGAACAACCAGTACCACTACGCGGCACTCCGGGTCACGGCCGTGGGCCGGCGGTATGTCATTTTCGACTGGAGCGCGCAGACGGATCCGGGGAATCCGGAATTGGTAGTGGTGAAGAACGGGCTCTAGACGCACGACCTCCCTGACTTGGCGTCTGGTCCCTCCAGGGCATAGCTTCCTCTTGGATGCCAGCCCCCGTCACCCTGGACGGTCGATCGCTCTCGATCCAGGACGTCGTAGCGGTCGCCCGGCACGGCGCCTCCGTGAGCATCGCCCCGCGCGCACTCGACGGCGTCCGGGCGTCGCGCCGCACCGTCGAGGCGGCGATCGCGGGCGGCGCCACGATATACGGGGTGACCACCGGCTTCGGGAAGCTCGCGCACGTGCGGATCCCTCCCGAGCGTGCCCGCCAGTTGCAGCTCAACCTTATCCGCAGCCATGCGTCCGGGGTGGGCGATCCTCTGTCCGAGGAGGCCGTGCGAGCGATGATGCTGTTGCGCGCCAATGTGCTGGTGCGCGGTACCAGCGGCGTGCGGCCCGCCCTTCCGGAGCTCATCGTGGCGATGCTGAACAAGCGCGTCCACCCGCGCGTGCCCTCGCAGGGGAGCGTCGGTGCGTCGGGCGATCTGGCCCCGCTCGCCCACTTGGCGCTCGCGATGATCGGCGAAGGGGAAGACGGCGGCGCCGTGCAGGCGCGCGGCCTGCAGCCGATCGCGCTCGAGGCGAAGGAAGGGCTTGCCTTTGTGAACGGAACGCAGGCGCAGACCGGCGTCGCGGCGCTCGTCATCCACGACGCCTGGGTGTTGTGGCGTACCGCCCACGCGGCTGCGGCGATGAGCCTCGAGGCGACGCGCGGGACGCCCGAGCCATTCGACCCGCGCATCCACGAGGCCCGGCCGCACCGGTTCCAGCAGCGCTCCGCGGCCCTGCTGCGTGAGCTCCTCGCGGACTCGCAGATCCGCGAGTCGCACCGCGACAACGACCCCCGCGTGCAGGACGCGTATTCGCTGCGGTGCTCCCCCCAGGTACTGGGCGCGGTGGGGGAGGGCATGGCGTTCGCGGAGCAGCTGGTCGCCGTGGAGCTGAATGCGGCCACCGACAACCCGCTCGTGTTCGACGGCGCGGTGCTCTCGGGCGGCAACTTCCACGGCCAGCCCGTGGCCCTCGCCCTCGACGTGCTGGGGATCGCCCTGGCGACGCTCGCCGGGCTCGCCGAACGGCGGATCGAGCGCATCGTGAACCCCGACCTGTCCTCCGGGCTGCCGGCCTTCCTGGCGGGCGATCCGGGGATGGAGTCGGGGTTCATGACGCCCCAGATCGCGGCCGCGGCGCTCGTGGCCGACTGTCGGATCCTGGCGACGCCCGCGAGCGTGCAGTCGGTACCGACGGAAGGGAACCAGGAGGACGTCGTGCCCATGGGAATGAGCGCGGCGTGGAAGGCCGAGCGGATTCTCGCGAACGCGACCCGCATCGTCGCGATCGAGCTGTTGGCCGCGGCGCAGGGGCTCGAGTACCTGAAGCCGCTCCGGCCGGGGCGCGGCGTGGCGGAGAGCTACGCGGCGGTTCGGGGCGCGGCCCCGCCCCTGCACGGCGACCGCCCGCTCACGGCGGATATCGAACGAGTGGCGGCGGGGATTCGCGCGGGAAAGTTCGATCCGGAGGCGACATGAGTGCCCCCAGAGTCGTCCGCGCGCCGCGGGGACCGCAGCGCTCCTGCAAGGGTTGGATTCAGGAGGCCGCCCTGCGGATGCTCATGAACAACCTGGACCCGGAGGTGGCCGAGCGGCCGGACGAGCTCATCGTGTACGGCGGCACCGGCAAGGCGGTGCGCGACTGGGCGTCGTTCGACGCCGTATGTCGGACGCTGTCGGCGCTCGAGGACGACGAGACGCTGTTGGTGCAGTCGGGAAAGCCGGTGGGTGTGTTCACGACGCATCCCGAAGCGCCCCGCGTCCTGATCGCCAACGCGAACCTGGTCGGTCGCTGGGCGACATGGGAGGTGTTCCGCGAGCTCGAGCGAAAGGGCCTCATCATGTACGGCCAGATGACCGCGGGCTCGTGGATTTACATCGGGACGCAGGGAATTCTGCAGGGCACGTACGAGACGTTCGGCGCCGTGGCGCAGCGCCATTTCGGGGGATCGCTCAAGGGGCGCATCGTGCTGAGCGGCGGGCTCGGCGGAATGGGCGGCGCCCAGCCGCTCGCCGCCACGATGCACGACGCCATCTGCCTGGTGGTCGAAGTGGATGCGACGCGCGTCCAACGCCGCCTCGACACGCGCTACCTCGACCGCTCGACGGCGTCGCTGGACGAAGCGCTGGGCTGGTGCGACGAGGCGCAGCGGGCGGGCCGGGCGCTGTCGATCGGCCTGGTCGGCAATTGCGCCGAGGTGCTGCCGCAGCTGGTCCGCCGCGGCTTCGTCCCCGATGTGTTGACCGATCAGACGTCGGCGCACGACCCCTTGAACGGATACATCCCGGCGGGATTGTCGGTGGGGCAGGCCGCCGAGCTGCGTCGCCGGGATCCGGAGGAGTACCTGCGCCGCGCGCTCGCCGGAATGGCGGCGCACGTGCGCGCGATGCTCGACCTGAAGCGGCGGGGCGCCGTGACATTCGATTACGGCAACAACCTCCGCACGCAGGCGCAGGACGCCGGCGTCGCCGACGCATTCGAGATCCCGGGCTTCGTGCCGGAGTACATCCGGCCGCTGTTCTGCGAGGGAAGGGGGCCGTTCCGGTGGGTGGCGTTGTCGGGAGACCTGAAGGACCTGCACCGCACCGATCGCCTCGTGCTCGAGCTGTTTCCCGAGAGCGAGCACCTGCGGCGCTGGATCACGCTGGCCCAACAGCGCGTGGCGCTCCAGGGCCTGCCCGCCCGTATCTGCTGGCTGGGGCAGGGGGAGCGCGCCCGGTTCGGCTGCGCCTTGAACGACCTCGTGAAGCGCGGTGAGATCGGCGCGCCGGTGGTCATCGGGCGCGATCATCTCGACACGGGCTCGGTGGCTTCGCCGTTCCGCGAAACCGAAGCGATGCGCGACGGCTCGGACGCGGTCGCCGACTGGCCGATCTTGAACGCCCTGTTGAACACCGCCTCGGGCGCTGCCTGGGTGTCGTTTCATCACGGGGGCGGCGTCGGCATCGGGAATTCGCTGCACGCGGGCCAGGTGTGCGTCGCCGATGGCACCGCGTCCGCCGGCCGGCGGCTCGAGCGCGTGCTCACGAATGATCCGGGAATCGGGATCGCACGGCACGCCGACGCCGGCTATCAGGCCGCCATCGAGGCCGCCCGGCGGCATGCCATTCATCTGCCGATGCGCGAGGCGGGCGACTGAGGACGCTGCTGGTCGGCGCACGTCAGGTCGTCACCTGTCGCGGCCCGGCCCGGGCGCGCCGCGGCCGCGAGATGGCGGAGCTCGAAGTCCTCACGGATGCCGCGGTCCTGATCGACGGCGAGCGTATTGCCGCCGTGGGCCGGTATACCGACTTGCAACCGGGAACGGGCAACGTGGAACGGGGGGTGGAGGTCGTGGAGGTCGCCGGGGTGGTGTACCCCGGGTTTATCGACTGCCACACGCACGCCGTATTCGGCGCGCCGCGCCTCGACGATCACGAACGTCGTGCGCTGGGGATGGACTACAAGACGATCGCCGCGGCGGGTGGCGGGATCCTGGAGTCGGTGCGGGACGTCCGCGCCCGCTCCGACGCGGAGCTGGCAGCGCTCACACGCGCCCGACTGGCCGTGCTGCTGGCCCACGGCGCCACGACGATCGAGGTGAAATCGGGCTACGGGCTCGACTGCGAGACCGAGCTGAGGCAGTTGCGAGTCATCGCGCGGCTCGCGGGCGCCCAGCCCGCCTCGCTCGTTCCCACCTTCCTCGGCGCGCACGAGGTGCCCCCCGAATTCCGCGATCGGCGGGCCGACTACGTTCGCCTGGTTTGTGAGGAGATGATCCCGGCGGTCGCCCGCGAGCGGCTCGCCGTCGCCTGCGACGTGTTTTGCGAGCCGGGCGTGTTCAGCGTCGCGGAGGCGCGCACGGTGCTCGCCGCGGCCCGCCGCCACGGTCTGGCCCTCAAGCTGCACGCCGACGAGCTCGACGGTTCGGGCGGCGCGGAGCTCGCCGTGGAAGTCGGCGCGCTGAGCGCGGATCATCTTGCGGGCGTCTCCCCAGCCGGGATCCGCGCGCTCGCCGCGAGTGAGACCGTGGCCGTGCTGCTTCCGGCTACGCTGGTGTTTCTGGGAGGGCGCAGCCAGGCACCGGCACGGGGGCTGCTCGACGCCGGTGCGGCGCTGGCGCTCGCCACGGATTTGAATCCCGGCTCGTCGCCGACCCTGAGCCTGCCGCTGGTCATGGCGCTCGCCGTATCGCAGCTCGGGCTGCGTCACGCGGAGGCCGTGAACGCGGTCACAGTGAACGCCGCCGCCGCGTTGGGCATAGCCGCGGATCGGGGGCAGCTGGCGCCCGGGTTCCGGGCCGACCTCGTGGTGTGTGACGTGGCAGACTGGCGCGAGGTGGCATACTGGATGGGCGGGAATGCCGTAACCGCCGTGTGGACAGGAGGTTCCGCTTGTCCGCTCCCGATCGGGTCCGTATCTTTAGGGCCACATGTCCAGGCTTGAGAAGCTCAAAGACAAGGCGAAGGGTCTGGAAGCCAAAGACCCCAGGGGTGCCATTGAGGCCTGGCTGGGCGTGCTGCAGGCGCAGGAGCAAGAGGGGGAGCCCAACCCCGACCTGTCCGTCTTCAATCGCGTGGGGGATCTCTATCTCAAAGTGAAGGATCCCGCCCAAGCGGCGGACTATTACGACCGGGCCGTCGACAAGTACGCCGAGCTTGGATTTCATAACAACGCGATTGCGATGTGTAACAAAGTGCTTCGCAACGCGCCCGCCCGGCCGACCACCTACCTGAAGCTCGCCAAGCTGTACGCGGCGAAGGGATTCGTAGCCGAAGCGAAGCAGAACTTCGTCGAATACGCGGAGCGCATGCAGAAGATCGGAAAGATCCAGCAGGCGTTCGCCGCGCTTAAGGAGTTCACCGACATCTCCCCGGAGAACACCCAGCTCCGGGAGATGCTGGAGGAGCATCTCAAGATGTATGGCGATGCCGAGCGGCGCCCGTCCAGCCGGGGGACGGCGCCCGCGGCGCCGCCCCAGCCGCCGGACGAGGACCTCTCGAAGTCCGGGAAGCGGAAGAGCTCGAGCCTCATATTCCTCGACGTAGATGCCCCTCCCGGCGCGAGGGGGAGGCCCGTCGCGCCGCCGCCCCACGCGCCCCGGGCCCCGCCCCCGGCCCCTGCTCCCTTGCCCGAGCCCGAGCCTGAGGTCGAGACGCTTGCGCAAAGCCTCGTAGAGTCGGTCACGCCCGAGCCGGATACCTCGCTCGAGATCGAATCCACGAACCTGGCCGACGAAGTGGCGATGCCGGGGGGAGAGGGGAACGGGGGTGGTGCGCTGCTCGAGGGGTTCGAGACCACGAGCGCCGAGTTCGGAGAGGTGGAGCTGGACGGCGGCGGCGAGGTGCCCTCACTGCGCGACGAGGTGACCCCCGAACCCGTGCCGCCGATAGCCGAGCTCGAGCCGACGGTGCCGGCCGACGCGGACGAGACCGGGCTCGATGTCGAGCTCGAGCCGATGCTGGAGCATGAAATCGAGATCGAGCAGACGCTCCCCCCGCCGCCCAAGGCGGCACCGCCCAGGGTCGCGCCGGTGGTGCCCAAGCGCGGGGGGACGCCCGCGGTGCCCAGCACACCAGCGGGACGCCCGGGCGTCGGGTCTCCGCCCCGGTTCCCGAGCCCCAAGGCGCCCGCCCCGACGCTGCACCCGCCGGCCCCTGAGCCGCCCAAGGTCAAGCCGGTCGTGCCGAAGCGCCCGCCGGCGCCTCGGCCGCCTGCCGCGCCGGAGCGCCCCAAGCGGAAGGCCGTGGTGGAGGTGCCGCCGCTCGAGCTCGAGCCCGACTTCGATACGGCCAGTACGCAGGCCGGCCACGAGGTGGACGATCAGCCCCTCGCCGTGGAAGACATCCCGCCGACGGGGGGATTCTTCCAGACCGAGGAGGACACGTCCGTCTCGGAGACGCGGCGTTCGGCCTTCATCGATCTGGGACTGGAAGGCGTGGTCAGCTCGGCAGATGCGCCACCCTCCCTGGTGTTCACGAACATCGAGGCCACGCCGGCGCCACCCACGATCGAGGAGCTCGAGTCCGGGGTCGCCGACAATCCGGACGATCCGGAGGCGCATCGCGCGCTTGGCGAAGCCCTGATCGAGGCAGGCGAGCGGGACCGCGGGATCGAGGAGCTGGACCATGCCACCGCGGGCTTCGAGAATCTGGGTAACTTGCCGCAGGCGCAGCACCTCGGGGAAGAGATTCTCCGGCTCGATCCGAACAGCGTACGGCACCGGCAGAAACAGGTCGAATACGCGTTCAAATCAGGCGACAAGGCGAAGCTGGTCGATGCCTACTTAGAGCTGGCGGACACTCTGCTGCGGGGGGACCTGCCGGACAAGGCGCGGGCCGTGTATCAGCGTGTGGCCGAGCACGATGCCAGGAACGAGCGGGCGAAGGCGGCGCTCGCGATGCTCGCGCCGGCCGCGGCGCCGCCGCCCGCGCCGCCGCCCGCCGCGCGCGAGAAGCGGACGGCGCCCAAAGATGCGAAGATGAAGGTTCGCGACGAAGCGGCGGCAGCGGGCGATTTCGTCGACCTGAGCGCCATGATTCTCGAGGAAGAGCCGCCGGCCCGCGACACCCGCATGAAGATCGCGGACGAGGAGCCGACCGGAGACGAGGAGAAGGACTTCCAGGAGATGCTCACGCGGTTCAAGCAGGGCATCGACGAGAACATCGACGAGGCGGACTTCCAGTCGCATTACGATCTGGGCGTCGCGTTCAAGGAAATGGGGTTGCTGGACGAGGCGATCGCCGAGCTGCAGAAGGCGCTGCGGGCGCCCGAGGGGAAGCTTCGGACGTCGGAAGCCCTGGGCGTGTGCTTCCTCGAGAAGGGGGCCTACGTGGTCGCGGAGTCGATCTTGCGCCGCGGTCTCGAGCTCCCGGCGTCGGGCGATCAGGAGCGGCTCGGTGTGCTGTACTGGCTGGGCCGGGCCCTCGAAGAGCAGGGGAAAAAGGTGGAGGCGCGGGAGCTGTACGGCCGCGTCTTCGCCGTGGACATCCGGTTCAAAGACGTCGGCGAGCGGTCCCGGGCGCTCGCCAAGGCGAAATGACGTGAGCCAGCAGCTCGCCCCTGTTTCGCTGGGGGACATCCAGCGGCCCGTGGCGGGCGAGCTGGAGCTCGTGGCCGAGGAGCTCCGCCGCATCATCACCGCGGACTTCCCCATTATCGCCGAAGTCAACGAACATCTGCTGCGCATGAAGGGCAAGCTGTTCCGCCCGACCCTGCTGCTCCTCAGCCAGCGGGCGTCTGGGGCGGAGGACGCGCGGACGGTCACGCTCGCCGCCGTCGTGGAGCTGATCCATCTCGCCACCCTGGTACACGACGACTCGGTGGACCATTCGGTGCTGCGGCGGGGGATGCCCACGATCAATGCCCTGTTCTCGCACCAGGTGGCCGTGATCATGGGCGATTACCTCTACTCCCGGGCCATCATCGAGCTCGTTGGACTGGACGACCTGGTGCCCTTGCGCGTGTTTGCCCGGGTCACGAACGAGATGACGATCGGCGAGATGCGGCAGCTCGAGGCGCACGATAAGCTCGCCTACGATGAGGCGCAGTACGACGAGCTGATCCGCTCCAAGACCGCGTCACTCCTGGCGGGTGCGTGCGAGGTGGGTGCGCTCCGGGCCCCGGCGCCGTATCGCGAGGCCCTGGGGCGCTTCGGCCTGCGGCTCGGGATGGCGTTCCAGATCACCGACGATCTGCTCGATTACACCGAGCGCGAAGCGGTGACCGGCAAGCCGTCCGGCCTCGATTTGAAGGAGCACAAAGTGACCCTGCCGCTCATCGCAGCGCTGGCCGCGATGGGGCCGGGGCAGCGGCGCCTGGTGGCCGAGTTGATGGCGACGCCCGATCCGGGGGATCAGCTGGTCGCGGCGGTCATGCAGCTGGTGGAGACCGCCGGCGGGCTCGACTACGCCCGGCGCCGCGCGCTCGAGCAGGCGCAGCGCGCCGAGGCGGAGCTCGAGATCCTGCCGCCGTCGGCGGCGCGCGACGCCCTACGAGACAGCATTGCGTATGCAGTGGAGCGGCGCAGCTAGGCCCGTGGCGCGCGGGCACCGCGGCGCGCTATTTTACGTGGGGTTCCTCGCCGGCGGGTTCGTGCTCGGCGGGTTGCTCCACGCGCTGCTGCGACGTTTCTTGCCGCAGGGCGCGGCGAAGGAGTTCTTTACCACGGCCGTGACGCCGACTTTCGGGCCCGTGCATCTCGACCTGCTCGTCGTATCGATCACGCTCGGCCCGATCGGGTTCGACGTGTCGTTGCTGGCCGTCGTGGGTGTGGCGATCGCCTACTTCGTCGCCCGATCGATATTCTGAAACGAGGCGCGCATGTTCGGAGACCTGTCGTTCAGCCACATCCTGATCCTGCTGCTGGTGCTGGTGCTGGTGTTTGGCGCCAAGCGGATTCCCGAGATCGGAAAATCCATCGGCCAAGGGATCAAGGAGTTCAACCGCAGCCTGAAGGACGCCACCAGCGACCAGCCGCCCGCCCCGCCGCGCAACCTCCAGCCCCCGGGGACGTCCTCCTCCGTTCCGACCGGCGGCGATCCCAAGCGGCTGAGCGACTAAGCGCCGCCTTCGGACGCCGTCGGCCGAAAGACTTCCTTCCGACGGTCCAGGATCTGGGCCTGCGCCCGGAGGGCGGAGAGGTACTGCTGCACCCGGGCCTGTTGTGCTGACCGCAGTATCTGTTCCCGCTGCTGGTCCCGCTGTTTGAGCCATGCGGCGGAGTCCGCGGCCTGATGGGCGATCCCCTGCAGAATGAAGCAGCCCGTCGTCCCGACGAGCACGCCGGTGCGCTGGCCCGGCCGGAGTCCGAACGCCGCGCCCTCCACCACGAGATCACGCGCGATCGCCGACGGAGGGTTGAGGCGCGTGAAGGGTCCGAGCTTCTCCAGCGGCAGGCCGCGCGCCCTTCCGGCCTGGAGCAGGTCCGGTGCGGAGGCGAGGGCGACGAGGGCCTCCGCGGCGCGCTGCCGCGCGATCACCTTCTTCTTCTCGACACGGGCCGCCGCGAGCACGCGGTCGCGGATCTGCGCCAGCGGCGGCGTTCCCGCGGCGTAGAGCGAATCCAGCCGGAACACGTAGTTGCCCCGCTCTCCCTCGATCAGCGGACTCGTTTCGCCCGGCCGCGCCTCGAACGCCCACACGCTCACGTCGGGAATCACGTACCGACCCAGCGTCAGCCGGTCGCCCTGGATCAGCTTCGGGGCCGCTGCCACGGGGAGGTGAAGGCGCTGCGCCGCGCTATCCAGTCGGCTGCCGTCCGTCTGCTCGGCGGCGAGGTGGTCCAGTGAGTCGGTCCGCGCGTCGATCTGGTCGAGGTGCTGGCCCTGCGGCACGATCGGGATCAGGATGTGACGCACGTGCAGGGAGTCGCCCTTCGCCGCGTCGACCCGGATCAGATGATAGCCGAAGCTCGACAGCGCCGGCTGGCCGAGCTCCCCCGGTGTGAGTCGCCGCAGTGCGGCGAGGAATTGCGGATCGAAGCCGCCTTCGTTGCGCTTCACCCAGCCGAGATCACCGCCACGCGCACCGGAGACCGAGTCGACCGACTCCTTCTTAGCGACGTCCTCGAACTTCGTCGCGCCGCGCGCGATCTCCGCCCGCAGTCGCCGCGCTCTGGCGAGCGCCGCGGCTGTGTCGGCGGCATCTGGCACTTTCGGCTGCGCGACGAAACTGAGCCAGGCCGTCGCCGGACGCTTGAACTTGTCCTTGTGGGCCGCGTAGTAGCGCTCGAGCTCGGCGTCCGACACGGGGGCCAGCGAGTCGGGGATCAGCTCGGGGCGAATGGCGAGTAGGGCGACGGTCACCGACTCGTGCTGATCGCGCCAGAT
>Ga0209267_1000323_pt1 | contig 35274 bp, 30 predicted proteins | sample GraSoiAngelo_137_FD_185894 | JGI IMG/M metagenome (GOLD analysis project Ga0209267, IMG submission 185894) | Grasslands soil microbial communities from the Angelo Coastal Reserve, California, USA - 14_0929_09_30cm (SPAdes) (version 2) | ecosystem: Environmental > Terrestrial > Soil > Grasslands ... | reverse complement strand
GCGCTCGAGGGCTTCACGCACCTGATCCCGTTTGCCGCCGGCCACGAGATCATCCGCCAGCGGCGGCGCGGCCTGCACCTCATCCGCATGACGCCCGATCTGATCCACGATCAGATGATCGGCATGGGATGTGCCGAGCGGCTGACCTTCTCGTGGGGAGGCAACCCCGGGGTGGGGTCGCTCCACCGCCTGCGCGATGCGATCGAGCGCCAGTGGCCGCAGCCTCTCGCGATCACCGAGCATACTCACGCCGAGATCGGCGCGGCGTACCAGGCCGGCGCGAGCGGTCTGCCCTGCGCGCTCATGCACCACTACGCCGACACCGATCTCGATCGGGCCCGCGGCGCGCAGATGCGGACCGTCACCTGCCCTTTCAGCGGCGAGCGGCTCCTCGCGGTCCCTGCCATCACGCCCGACGTCACGATCCTGCACGCGCAGCAGGTGGACCGCAACGGCAACGTTCTGATCCGCGGCATCATCGGCGCGGCGCGCGAGGCGGCGCTGGCCGCGCGGCGCCTCGTGGTGACGGTCGAACAGGAGGTCGAGCACTTCGACGCGCCGCTGAATGCGATCGTGCTGCCCCACTGGCTCGTCACCGCGGTGAGCGTCGTGCCGGGCGGAGCTCACCCCTCGTACGCCGCCGGCTTCTACGAGCGCGACAATCGTTTCTACCTCGAGTGGGACCAGATCGCCCGGGACCGCGGGCGCTTCCAGCAATGGATGCAGGAGCACGTGCTCTCGAGCCGCGATCATGCCGAGCTGCTCGCGCGGCTGCGAGTCGCCGCATGAGCGGCGGCGTGCGGGCCTCCGGCGCCTACAGCGCCGACGAGATGATGACCGTGACCGCCGCCCGGCAGCTCACGAACGGCGCCGTGTGCTTCGTGGGCATCGGACTGCCGAGTGCCGCCTGCAATCTGGCGCGCCGCACCCACGCTCCCGAGCTGGTGCTGATCTACGAATCCGGCACGGTGGGCGCGCGCCCGGAAGTTTTACCGCTCTCGATCGGGGACGGGGAGCTCGCCGATACCGCCGACTGCGTCGTATCTCTTCCGGAGGTGTTCACGCACTATCTGCAGCGCGGCCGGGTGGATGTCGGGTTCCTCGGTGCCGCGCAGATCGACCGCTACGGAAACCTCAACACGACCGTGATCGGCAGCTACTCGCATCCGACGGTGCGCCTTCCCGGCTCGGGAGGCGCTCCCGAGATCGCCGCCCACGCCCGCGAGGTGCTCGTGATCATGAAGCAGTCCCCGCGCAGCTTCGTTCCGCGTCTCGATTTCCTGACGAGCTGCGGATTCCTCGGCGGCTCGGGCGAGCGCGATCGGGCAGGCTTTCCGGGGCGCGGCCCGCAGGCGGTGATCACCGACTTAGGTGTCCTGCGCCCCGATGCCCGTAGCGGAGAGCTCAAGCTCACCGCCCTCTACCCCGGCATGTCGGTGGAGGATGCGCGCGTCGCGACTGGCTGGCCCCTCGCGGTGGCCGACGATCTCGAAACCCTGCCGCCGCCCGAGGCCGGGGACCTGCGCGTGCTGCGCGAGTTGCATGCTCGCACCGAGGCGGCCCATGCGACTCCCGTGCGGATCAGACTGCCCGCTCCCGAACGACACTGAGGATTTCTCCATGCGTCCGCCCCACATCCGCACCGAGCTCCCGGGACCCAACGCCCGCGCCCTGTTGGCGCGCGATCGCGTCGTGAGCTCGCCCTCCTATCCGCGCGACTACCCCTTCGTGATGGCGCGCGGGCGCGGCGTCGAGGTCTGGGACGTCGATGGCAATCGCTTCCTGGACTTCGCCGCCGGCATTGCCGTGTGCAGCACCGGGCATGCGCACCCGGCGGTCGCCCAGGCGATCAAGAGCGCCGCCGACGACTTTCTGCACATCTCGAGCGACTACTGGCACGAGCGCATGACGCGTCTCGCCGAGCGCATCAACGAGCTCGACCCGATGCGCGAGCCGGTGCAGGTATTCATGTGCCAGAGCGGCACCGAATCGGTCGAGGGAGCGCTCAAGCTCGCGCGCTACGTGACCGGCCGACCGCGCTTCATCGCATTCCTCGGGGGCTTTCACGGCCGCTCGATGGGATCGCTGGCTTTCACCGCGAGCAAGTACACGCAGCAGGCCGGGTTCTTTCCCGCGATGCCGGGCGTGACGCACGTGCCCTACCCGAACGCGTATCGGCCGCTGTTTGCCGGCCCCGATCAGGGGCGCGCGACGCTCGACTATATCGAGAACGTCCTGTTCCAGAGCAACGTGCCCGCGACCGAAGTGGCCGCGATCGTGGTCGAGCCGATCCAGGGCGAGGGTGGGTACCTCGTGCCCCCCGACGGTTTCCTTCAGGGCCTGCGCGCGCTCTGCGATCGCTACGGGATCCTGCTGGTGTTCGATGAGGTGCAGAGCGGCGTCGGACGCACCGGCAGGATGTTCGCCTGCGAGCATTGGGGCGTATCACCCGACATCATGACGCTCGCCAAGGGCCTTGGCTCGGGGCTGCCCATCGGACTCGTGATCGCGCGCAAGGGCCACATGGAGAAATGGCGTCGCGGCGCCCACGGCAACACCTTCGGCGGCAACCCGATCTGCTGCGCGGCGGCGCTCGCCACGCTCGATCTGGTTCAGAAAGAGTATGCCGCCAATGCCGCCGAGGTCGGCAACTACTGCATCGGCCGCCTGCGTGCGCTGCAGTCGCAGTTCGAGTGCATCGGAGAGGTGCGCGGCAAGGGCCTCATGATCGGCGTGGAGCTGATCGCCGACCGCGCGAGCCGCAAGCCCGCCACCGCGCTTTGTCAGAGGCTCCTGACGCGCGCCTTCCACAACGGCCTGCTACTGCTGTCGTGCGGGGTGAGCACGCTGCGCATCATTCCGCCCCTCATGGTGAGTCGCGCCAACATCGATGAGGCGCTCGGCCTGCTGCAGGTGGCGCTGCAGGAGGCGCTGGCGGAGCCGTCCTGACACTTAGCGCTGCTGGTAGCGCGTCGGGTCCGGCAGCCCCGCTGCCGCAAAACCCATCCGCCGCAGCCGGCAGGCGTCGCACCGGCCGCAGGCGCGTCCCTCCCCGTCCGCCTGATAGCACGACACGGTCTGCCCGTAGTCGACGCCGAGACGCATCCCCTCGCGGATGATCTCGGCCTTGGTGAGGCTGATCAGCGGCGCGTGCACGCGGCAGGGGCTTCCCTCGACGCCCGCTTTCGTGGCGAGCGCCGCCAGCGCCCCGAATGCCTGGAGAAACTCCGGTCGGCAGTCCGGATAGCCGCTCGAGTCCAGCACGTTGACGCCGATGAACACATCGCGCGAGCGCAGGACCTCGGCCCAGGCGAGCGCCAGTGACAGCATCACGGTGTTGCGCGCCGGCACGTAGGTGATCGGTATGCCGGTGGTGGGCGCTTCGGGAACCGCGAGGCCTGGCTCCGTGAGCGCCGAGCCGCCGATGCCCGCGAAATCGACGCGCATGACGCGATGCTCGTGCGCGCCGCCGGCGTGCGCCACGCGCCGCGCCGCATCGAGCTCCGCGGCATGGCGCTGGGCGTAGTCGACCGACAGCGCGTAACAGGTGAATCCTTCCTCGCGGGCGATCGCCAGCACCGTGGCCGAGTCGAGCCCCCCGGACAGCAGCACCACCGCGGCGGGTCCGTCCACGCTACTTCCCGGGCACGTCGCCCCAGAGATACTTATGAAGCTGGATCTGCATCCGCACCGGCAGCCGGTCCTCCAGGATCCAGTCGGCGAGCTCGCGCGCTGCGAGCTGCTCGTGACTCGGCGAGAAGAGGACGGTGCAGCCGGCCGGCACGGCGAGCTCCCCGAGCTTCGCGCGGCTCCATTCGTAGTCGGTGCGGCTGCAGATCACGAACTTCACCAGGTCGTGCGGCGTGAGCCGCGGCAGCTCCTCGTAGCGGTTGCGGCGCTCCTCTCCGGAGCCCGGAGTCTTGACGTCCACGACCTTGGATACCCGCGCATCGACCTCTCCGAGCGGCATCGCGCCGCTGGTTTCCAGCGACACCCGCAAGCCCGCGTCGCAGAGCCTCGTCAGGAGCTCCGCGCAGCCCTTCTGCGCGAGAGGCTCGCCCCCGGTCACGCACACGAACGGCGTGCCGAACCCGCGCACGCGCGAGAGGATCGCCTCGAGCTCCCACCACTCTCCGCCGTGGAACGCGTACGTGGTGTCGCAGTACTGGCAGCGCAGCGGGCAACCGGTGAGCCGCACGAACACCGTGGGCCACCCCACGGTGTCCGCTTCGCCCTGCAGGGAGTGGAAGATCTCGCTGACCTTGAGGCGCGTCACGCGCTCCGCCGCCACGATGCCCTTACTGCGAGCCTGCCGCGGAAAACCGGCGCAGGCGCTCCGCGGCGTGCTTCGCGGAGTCGCTCCCCGGGTACTTGCGCAACACCTCGGTCAGCGTGGCGCGCGCCGCGGGATATTGCTTCTGCGCGTATTGCGTGTAGCCGAGCTTGAGCAACGCATCGGGAGCCTTGCGCGAGTCGGGCCACTTCTTCAGCACCGCGCGAAACGCGCCGGCTGCCGACTCGTAATCATGATTCACGTAATAGGCTTCTCCCAGCCAGTACTGCGCGTTCTCGGCGAGCGGGCTCGAGGGATAGCTGGCGAGGAAGTCCTTGAACCCCGTGATCGCGACCGAGTAGCTGCCGGCCTTCAGGGCATCGAACGCCTGGGCGTACACCGCCTGCTCGGTGGAGGACGCGGCGCCCGGGGCCGCCGCGCCCGCTCCTCCCGCGCCCGTGGCCGGCGCCGTGCCGCCACCTTCCGGCGCCGCGCCCGCGCCGCTGCCGGCCGTCGCCCCGCCCGCCGTCGCGCCGGCTGTGGCCGCTCCGTCCCCGGCCGCCCCAGGGGCCGCCGAGCGCGCGGCACTCGCCGCCGCGAGACGCTTCTCGAGATCCGCGTAGAGGTCCCGCTGCTGCTTCGCCAGGGCCTCGTTGTTGTGCTCGAGCTCCTCGATGCGCCCGCGTAGCTCCCGCATCCGCGCCTGCACCTCATCCATGCGTTGCGCGGCCTCGACCTGATTCGCCTCGACACGGGCGATGCGCGCATCGAGATCGTTCAGTTTCAGCTGCACCGGGTCCGGCTCCGGTGGAGTGCTCGCGCACCCCGCTGCGAGCAGCGCGAGCGGCACGGCGAGCACGGCGAGCACGATCAGGCGCATGGACGGTCCTCTCGCACTCACGGGTCGGGCACTCACGGCTTCGCCGGCAGCGGCTGTGTCAGGTACACGATCTCGACCCGTCTGTTCTTCGCCCAGGCCGCCTCGTCGTGCCCCGGCGCTGCCGGGCGCTCCTCGCCGTAGCTCACGGTGGAAATCTGTGTGTCCGTGGCGCCCTGCAGGAGCAGCGCGCGGCGCACCGACTGGGCGCGCCGCTCGCCGAGGCCGATGTTGTATTCGCGCGAGCCGCGCTCGTCGGTGTGTCCCTCGAGACGCACGCGGGTCGCCGGGTGCGCGCCCAGGTATTTCGCGTGCGCGGCCACGACGTCCGTGCCCGCGCCCTTGATCTCGGCGCTGTCGAAGTCGAAATACACCAGACGCGTCGCGAGCAGCCCGGCCTGCGGACCCATCCCTTCATCGTCCGGATTGGCCGCGGCGGCGCTGGCCGTGCCGGCACCGGCTCCCTGTGCGGGCTCGCTCGTCTCGCCGGGTGCGGACGGCGCCGGCTTGGGCTGCTTTGCGGCGCAGCCGCCGAGCGTGAGCGCTGCGGCAGCCACCAGCACGATGATCACTCGTCGCATCGAGGCATTCTCCGCCATTCCAACCTCCCTAAACTTCGAGCCGGCCGCTCAGGGACTGAACGGCCCCCACGCGGGCTCACGGACCTCGCCCTGCGGGGCCTTGAGGCGCAGCCCCGTGAGGCCGTCGATCGACACCGTCGCCAGCACCCCTCGCTCGCCGTCGCGCTCCGAATAGATAAGTGTAGCCCCATTGGGCGCGAAACTCGGCGATTCGTCGAGTCGCCCGTGGGACAGCACCCGCACGGCTCCACTCGAGAGATCCTGCACCGCGATCCGGTAGGCGGCGTTGTCGAGCGTCACCATCGCCAGCTGCGTGCCATCGGGCGACACCCGCGGCCGCGCGTTGTAGGTGCCGCCGAAAGTGATGCGCTTCGGGTGCGCGCCGGGCTGCGCGTTGATCTGGTAGACCTGCGGCGAGCCGGCGCGGTCGGAGGTGAAGTAGAGCGAGCGTCCGTCCGGCGCCCACACCGGCTCGGTGTCGATCGCCGGGTCGTCGGTGAGGCGCGTCAGGTCCTGCGTGGTGAGATCGAGGATGTAGATGTCGGGATTGCCGCCCCCGCCGCCGAGTGTCAGCGCGAGCTTGCGCCCATCGGGGGACCACTCGGGGGCGCCGTTGACGCCGGCGCGCGCCGACACCTGCCGCCGCTCCCCGCTCTTCACCCGCTGCACGTACACCCCCGAGTGCTTGGTCTCGAAGGAGACATAGGCAAGATACTGTCCGTCCGGCGACCACGCGGGCGACATGAGCGGGAAGCGCGACTCGAGCACCAGGTGCTGGTTCGCCCCGTCGGCATCCGCAACGATCAGCTGGAAGTGCTGCTCGGGCGCGGCGCCCTCGACCGCAACGTACGCGATGCGGGTCGCGAATGCCCCACGGACCCCGAGGATCTTCTGATAAACGACGTCGCTCACCCGGTGCGCCGCGTTGCGCAGCGCGCTCGGCGCTCCGACGAAACGCTGCGTGGCGAGCCGCGCACCGGTGAGCGCGTTCACCAGGTCGAAGTCGACCGCAAGCTCGCCGCTCCCGAGCGCGCTCACGCGCCCGACCACCACGTAATCGCTCCCCGCGCCCTTCCAGCTCCCCGCCGCGATCTCATCCGCGCGCGTCGGCTTGGCCGGCATCCGCGCGCGCGCCAGCGCGCGAAAGCGTCCGCTGCCTTCGAGATCGTGCTGCACCACGGCGGCGACGTCCAGGCCGCCGTCGGCCGGTGCGGAGGGCGCGAAGGGCACGATCGCGATCGGTACCGGATCGCGCACCCCGGAGGTGACCTCGATCTCGAGCGCGGCGCTCGCGGGGCGCGGCGCCCCGGGCGCCAGCGCGAGCAGCGCGAGCAGCGCGACAGCGCGGGCAGTGCCGCGCGGCAGCCGCCATGGAACCGAGTCAGGGACGGGCCGCACGCTCATCAGTCCGGCCTGAAGTTGATGCGCAGGTTGCGATCGAAGAGCGCCGGGTCGGGCGGCGGCGGCAGCGGGGAAGCGCGGTACACCGCGGCCTCGATCGATTCGCGCACCGCCTGATCTCCGTTGCATTCGCCGATGCTGACCTGGGTCACTTCTCCTCCCGGCACCTGGGTCACATTCAACACACATGATATCCCGGCTCGCGCCGTGGGCGGGCGCAGCCACGCACGGTTGATCCTGGCGGCGATCTGTGCCTCCCAGCTCGCCAGTGCCGCGCTCGAGCGCTCGACGCTGGCTTTCTCCTCCGTGGCGAGACTGCGCTTCAAGTCGGCCTCGCGCTCGCTGGTGTCCTGTGCCTCCGCGAGGCGCTGGCGCTCCTCGGCGGCGCGCTTGCGAGCCTCGGCGGCCTCGCGCACCTTCTTCTCCGCCGCGGCGCGCTGCTCCTCGCGGCGCTTCTCTTCCGCGGCTCTCTCCTGCGCGACACGACGCTCTTCGGCCACGGCGGCTTCGGCCTGCTGGCGCTGCTCCTCGCGACGCGCCAGCTCCTCGGGCGTCGGCGGCGGCGGACCGAGCGGCTCCTGCGGCGGCGGCGGCGTTGGTGGCGGCGGCGGGGACGGTTCCGGGGCTGCGGGGGGCCGAGGCTCCGGCGGCGGGCGCACCGCGCCTCGCAGCGCGCGCGCATCCACCACCGTCGCCTCGATCGCCAGTGTCGGTTTCGGCGGTGGCCGCCGGAACATCATCCATCCGTACACCAACGCGGCCAGCAGCGCTCCGTGCAACAGCACCGACAGCGCAATCGATACCCAGCGGTCACTCGCTCGCTGCATCGCTCGCGTGCATCAGCTCCCGCGGCGCGCCCGCTCGGGCAGCGCATCGGTGATGAAACCGACCTTGCGCGCGCCGGCGCGCTGCAGGATGACCATGGCCTGCACGACGCGGCCGTAGGCCACAGCGGTGTCCGCCTTCACCAGCACCTGAATCTCCGGATCGCGCTGCAGCGCCGCGGTCGCCCGCGCCGCCACCGTGTCGTCATCCAGCGGCGCCTGCGGATTGGCGCCCAGGTTGAGATACAGGCGTCCCTGCCGATCGACCGACAGCACCAGGGGTTGGAGCCGTTGCGCCTCGAGAGGTTCCGCGCCCGCCTTGGGCAGATCCACCTTCACACCTTGTGTCAGAAGCGGCGCGGTGATCATGAAGATGATGAGCAGCACCAACATCACGTCGATGTAGGGCACGACGTTGATCTCGCCCATCAGCCGCCGCCCGCGGGAAGTCTGTGCCATGGCCTTCAGCGCTCCGGATTGGGCGGCGCGCCGGCGCCGCGCGCCGCGTGCCGCTGCAGGATGGTGGAGAACTCTTCGATGAAGGCGTCGAAGCGCACCTCGAGCCGGTTCACCTGGTCGGCGAAGCGGTTGTAGGCCACGACCGCGGGAATCGCCGCGAACAGCCCGATGGCGGTCGCCACCAGCGCTTCCGATATTCCCGGCGCGACCATCGCAAGCGTCGCCTGTTGCACGTTACCGAGCGAGGAGAAGGCGCTCATGATTCCCCACACCGTGCCGAAGAGCCCCACGTAGGGGCTCGTGCTGCCGACGCTGGCAAGCGTCGCGAGACTGTGCTCGAGGCGGTCGATCTCCTTCAGCTGCGCGACGCGCATCGCGCGCCGCGAGCCTTCCAGCAGCTGGTCGGCGGCCGCGGCACTTTGTCTCAGGCGCGCAAACTCGCGGAACCCGAACTCGAAGATGCCGGCCAACCCGGTTGCGCCGCCGCGTGACTCGATCGCCCGATACAGCTGCGCCAGGTCGTCGCCCGACCAGAAGCGGCTCTCGAAGCGGTCGGCGTCGCGCCGCGCCCGCCCGATCACGCGGCGCTTGCGGAAGATGATCGCCCAGGAGCTCAAGGAGGCCAGCAGCAACAGTCCGATGACGATCTGCACCGGCACGCTCGCCTGGACGATGAGCCGGAGGATGGAAAGCTGGTCACCCACCGGCGGCGGTCTCCCGGGCGATGACCTCGGTGAGGAACGACGGCAGGCGCTGCGGCCGCAGCGTACGCGCGTCCACGCAGGCCACGCGCACGTTCGCTTCGAGGAGCGGCGCGGCCTTCCCGCCGCCCGGGGTCCCGCCGCCGGGGCCGCTGCGGTAGATGCGCTGCGCGAAGCCGATCGACGCCGCCCCGAGGGGCTCCGGCTCGCAGGTGACCTCGAGCTCGTCATCGAGGCGCGCGGGCGAGCGGTACTCGACCGTGAGGCTCGCCACCGCGAACACAATGCCGCGCTCGCGCGAGAGCTCCTGCTGCGAGTGTCCGCGCGAGCGCAGCCACTCGGTGCGGGCGCGCTCGAGGAAGCGCAGGTAGCTCGCGTAGTAGACGATGCCGGCGCCGTCGGTGTCCTCCCAGTAGACGCGCACCGGCCAGCGGAAGGCGCTCACCGCGGGTCCTCGAACAGCTGCAGCGTGGCGGCGGCGCGCTCCGGGGGCTTGAGCCCGAGGTGCAGGTACGAGGCGCGCGTCACCATGCGTCCGCGCGCAGTGCGCACCAGAAAGCCCTGCTGGATCAGGAACGGCTCGGTGACGTCCTCGAGCGTGCCGCGCTCCTCGCCGAGCGTCGCGGCTAGACTATCGATGCCGACCGGTCCGCCGTCGAAGCGCTCGATGATCGCGGTGAGGAGTTTGCGGTCGAGCGTGTCGAATCCCTGGCGGTCCACCTCGAGCAGGTCGAGCGCCGCGTCGGCGACGCCCTCGTCGATGCGGCCGTCGCCGCGCATCTGGGCGTAGTCGCGCACGCGCCGGAGCAGCCGGTTGGCGATGCGCGGAGTGCCGCGCGAGCGCTGCGCGATGCGCGCCGCGCCCCCCTCGTCGATGCTGACACCGAGGATCGCCGCCGAGCGCCCGACGATGCGCTCGAGATCGGAGACCGTGTAGAAATCCAGCCGCTGCACGATGCCGAACCGATCGCGGAGCGGCGACGTGAGGAGTCCCGCGCGCGTGGTCGCCCCCACCAGGGTGAAGGGCGGGAGGCTCAGCTTGATCGAGCGCGCCGCCGGTCCCTCGCCGATCATGAGGTCGAGCTGATAGTCCTCCATCGCCGGGTACAGCACTTCCTCGACCACCGGCGCGAGGCGGTGAATCTCGTCGACGAACAGCACGTCACGGGCCTGGAGGTTGGTGAGCAGCGCCGCGAGATCTCCGGGGCGCTCGAGCACCGGGCCCGAGGTCTGGCGCAGGTTGACGCCGAGCTCGGCCGCCACGATGTGCGCCAGCGTGGTCTTGCCGAGTCCCGGCGGGCCGAAGATCAGCACGTGGTCGAGCGCCTCGCCGCGTTGCCGCGCGGCGCCGATGAAGATCTCGAGTTGCATTTTGACCCGCGCCTGGCCGACATACTCCTCGAGTCGCCGCGGGCGGATGGCCCGCTCGACCGCCTCCTCCTCGGCGCCGGCTGTTCCACTGATGATGCGCTCTGCCGTCATGGCTTCCGAGACCTACTCCCGCGCCGCGCCCTGGAGCGCGCGGCGGATCAGCTCTTCGGTCGAATGTGTACCGGGACCGGCCGCTTTGAGCAAGCGCGTGGCCTCCGCCGGGCGGTAGCCGAGGGCGACCAGGGCGCCATAGGCCTCGTCCTCGGGACTGGCGGCGCCCGCCGCGGCCGGCGTTTCGTGAGTGGGGTGCGGGGCGGCGAGCCGATCGCGCATCTCGACGATCAGCCGCTCGGCGGTCTTGCGGCCCACACCCGGCACGCGGGTCAGTGCGGCGATATCTTCGTTCCGGACGCACTGGATGAAGGCGCTCACGCTGATGCCCGAGAGCAGCGCGAGCGCGATCCTGGGTCCCACGCCCGAGACCCTGATGAGGCTGCGGAACAGCCGCCGCTCCTCCTCGGTGGCAAAGGCGTACAGCACGTGCGCATCCTCGCGCACCACCAGGTGCGTGAGGAGCCGCACCTCCTCGCCCACCGCCGGCAGATGGAAGAACGTCGACATCGGAGCCTCGAGCTCGTAGCCGAGTCCGCCGACTTCGACCGTCAGTTGCGGGGGCGTCTTGGAAGCGATCCTGCCGCGTAGCGAGCCGATCATCGCGCGAAGTGCCCCAGGCGTGCGCCGAGGAGCTGCGCGGGCACGCCGTTGAGGCGCGAGTGGGCGTGGCATACGGCGACCGCGAGCGCATCCGCGGCGTCCGCGCCGGGACGCTCGGCGAGCGAGAGCAGCTCGCGGATCATGTGCGCCACCTGGAACTTCTCCGCGCCACCGGATCCGACGACCGCGAGCTTCACGGCGCGCGGGGCGTACTCGAACACCGGCACGGCCGCGGGAACCGCGCACAGCGCGGCGCCGCGCGCCTGCCCGAGCTTGAGCGCACTGTCGGCGTTGCGGCTGACGAACACCCGCTCCACCGCCACCTCCGTCGGATGGTGCTCCGAGACGAGCGCCTGCAGGCCCTCGAAGAGGATCCGCAGCCGCGCCGTCGGGGCCGCGGCGGCAACGTTCAGGCAGCCGTGCGCCACGACGGTGAGTTTGCCGCGGCAGCAGTCGATCACTCCGAAGCCGGTGCGGCGCGAGCCGGGATCGAGCCCCAGCACGCGCACGCTGAGCTCCGCCGCGATCCGCGCGGCGGTCGGCTCAAACGCGCGCCAGGACCTCGTCCGATATCTCGACATTCGAATAAACGTCCCGTACCTCGTCCAGCCCCTCGAGCGCATCCAACAGCTGCACCATCGACACGGCCTCCTCGCCCGACAACACGACCGTCGTCGCGGCGCGCTGCGTGACCTCGGCGGTCGCGGGCTCGAAGCCGCGGTCCGTGAGGACCGCCCGCACGGCGTCGAACTCGAGAGGATCCGCCAGTACTTCCACCGAGCCGTCGCCGTTCGGCACGACGTCCTCGGCGCCGGCCTCGAGCGCCGCCTTCATGAGCCGCTCCTCGTCCGTGCCGGGCGGGTAGGTCATCAGGCCCACGGTATTGAACAGATAGCTCACCGAGCCGTCGGCTCCGAGCCGCCCCCCGTGCTGCAGGAACGCGCGGCGCACCGTTGCACCCATACCGCCGCGATCTTCCGTCACGCACTCGACCATCACCGCGGCGCCGCCGGGGCCGTACCCCTCGTAGCGCACGCTCTGCGACCCCGCCCGCGCCTCCGCCACCGCCCCCCGGTCGCGCCGCCGCGCCTGGGCCGCGTGACGGCGCCGGATATTCGCCCACTTGCTGTGTCCTGCCATGCGTGAGGAGACCCGTGGTGCGTTGGCCAAGCTCGCGCGCCGCCTGGAAAAACAAACCGGGTATGATAACGGTAAACCTGCGCCGACGACACGCTGACCGCTTCCGGCGCGGTCGCCTCGCTCGAGAGCCCGTATCCGTGGAGACGAGCCAAATCTGCCCGCCCAGGGTTCGCGACGCCATCATAGGCGCGCGCGCGGCGTTCGAGCGCGCCGATGCGCGCGCCCCGGCCGACCTCGCATTCGCCACAGAGGCCGCCGAGGTGATGGGCAGCCTCACCGAGAGCACCGAGCTCGCGCAGGCGCTGCTCGCACGACCGGTGCTGGCGCGCGCGGCGCTCACCCCCGAGCAGACCGCCGGCATCGTCGGCCAGGGTGCTACCGAGATTGCCGGGGCATTGCTGCGACTCGGGACGCTCGGGCTGCCGCGCGGCTGGTCCCCGGCGCAGGGACTCGACCCGCGTCAGGCCGAGACGCTGCGCAAGATGCTGCTCGCGGTCGTGAGCGACCCGCGACTGGTGCTGGCGCGGCTCGCCGAGGAGCTGGTCGTGCTGCGCCACGCGCGGGAGCTCCCGCCTGCGGAGCGCGAGCGGCGCGCGCTCGAAGCGCGCGCCATCTACGCGCCCCTCGCCAATCGCCTCGGCGTGTGGCAGCTGAAATGGGAGCTCGAGGATCTCGCCTTCCGCTATCTCGAGCCCGAGGAATACAAGAGGGTCGCGGCCGCGCTCAACGAGCGCCGCGCCGACCGCGAGCGTTATATCGAGACGCTCTGCGCCGAGCTGCGCGCGGGGCTCGCGGCCGCGGGCATCGCCGCCGAGGTCTACGGACGCCCGAAACACATCTACAGCATCTACCGCAAGATGCAGCGCAAGCAGCTCGCCTTCGAGCAGCTGTTCGACGTACGCGCCGTGCGGCTGGTGGTCGCGTCGATCCCCGAGTGCTACGCCGCGCTCGGCATCGTGCATGGCCTCTGGCCGTACATCCCGGGCGAGTTCGACGACTACGTCGCCACCCCCAAGGGCAACGGCTATCGCTCCATCCACACGGCCGTGATCGGGCCGCACGGGCGCAGCGTCGAGGTGCAGATCCGCACCGCCGAGATGCACGAGCACGCCGAGCTCGGCGTCGCGGCGCACTGGACCTACAAGGAAGGCGGGCTCCGCGATGCGCAATACCAACGCAAGATCGAATGGGTGCGCCGGCTCCTCGCGCCGCACGACGGTCTTGATGCCGGCGCGAGCGCCGATGGCGACCTGATCGAGGGCATGCGCACCGAGCTGTTCGCCGATCGTGTCTACGTGCTCACCCCGAAGGGCGAGGTGATCGACGTGCCGCGCGGCGCGACGCCGCTCGACTTCGCCTACAGCGTGCACACCTCGCTCGGCCACCGCTGCCGCGGCGCCAAGGCGAACGGCCGCATCGTGCCGCTCACGCACACGCTCGCCAACGGCGAGGTCGTCGAGATCATCACCGGCAAGCACGACGCTCCGAGCCGCGACTGGCTCGCGCCCGAGCACGGCTACCTGGTCTCGGCGCGCAATCGCAGCAAGGTGCGCGCCTGGTTCCGCAAGCAGGACGTCGGCGGCAATCGCAGCGCCGGGCGCGCCATCGCCGAGCGCGAGCTCTCGCGCATCGGCGTGCGCCCCGAGCAGCTCGGCGCGCTCACCGCGGAGCTCAAGGCGCCCGACACCGATCATCTGTACCAGCTGCTCGGCGAGGGCGAGATCACGGTGACGCAGCTGGTGCAAGCGGCGATGCGGCTCACGGAGCCGCCCCGCCCCCCGCTGCGCCCCGCGCGCCCAGCGGCGACGCGCCGCCGCGCTTCGCCGGTCGAGATCGAGGGGGTGGGCGATCTGCCGACCACCCTCGCCCGATGCTGCGCGCCGCTGCGCCCGCAGCCCATCAACGGCTACGTCACCCTCGGCCGCGGCGTGACCGTGCATCGCAGCGACTGCGCGGGCTTCCAGCGCATGAGCGCGCTCAAGCCCGATCGCGTGCTGCAGGTCGAATGGTCGAGCGCCGAGAGCGGCGCGCTCGCCGTCGAGCTCGCGGTCAGCGCCTATGACCGCCGGGGACTGCTGCGCGACCTCACCGACGTGCTGGCCGTCGAGCGCCTCAGCATCGATGCGGCGAGCTCGCGGACGGACCACGACGCCGGCATTGCCTATTTCGATCTCAGCGTCGCGGTCGACGACCTCGAGCAGCTGGCGCGGGTGCTGCGCCGGCTCGCGGGCGTACCGAACGTGATCGAGGCGCGGCGCCGGCGCTGAGCGGCATCCCGCGCGAGGTGCGCGGCTGCGCCTTCAGCGATTGATCGCGTCGATCGAGCGCTTGTCGGTGGCGAGTGCCGCCTCGTGCACCGCCTCCGCGAGCGTCGGATGCGCGTGGATGGTGCGCTGCAGATCCTCGCTGCTCGCGGCGTATTCCATGGCGAGCACCGCCTCCGCGATCAGCTCCCCCGCCATGGGACCCACGATGTGCACACCGAGGATCTCGTCGTCATCGCGCGCCGCCACGATCTTCGCGAAGCCCGCGGGCTGCTCCAGGGCGCGCGCGCGGCCGCTCGCGAGGAACGGAAACACGCCGCTCTTGTACTCCCGGCCGCTCGCCTTGACCTGCTCCTCGGTGAGTCCCACCCAGGCGATCTCCGGCGCCGTGTAGATGACCGACGGGATCACGTTGTAGTTCATCTCGCCGAAGCGCCCGGCGATGAGGTCGGCGACCATCACGCCCTCCTCCTTGCCCTTGTGGGCCAGCATCGGGCCGCGCACGCAGTCCCCGATCGCCCACACACCCTCGACACCGGTGCGGCAGGTCTCATCGACCGTGATGAGGCCGCGCTCATCGAGTTGCACACCGGTCTCCGGGCCCAGGAGGTCCTTGGTGTAGGGACGGCGGCCGATGGCCACCACCAGTCGATCGACGGCCAGGCGCTGAGCGCCCTTGCCGTCCTCGTAGGTGACCTCGACCGCACCCCCCGAGACCGCAGCGCCCGTGACCTTGGCGGCGAGGCGGATATCGAGGCCGAGCTTCTTGAAGTGCCGCAGCGCCTCGCGGGCGAGCTGCTGGTCGGCGAACGGCAGGAAGTCCGGCAGCGCTTCCAGCACCACGACCTGCGCTCCGAGCCGGCGCCACACGCTCCCGAGCTCGAGTCCGATCACGCCCGCGCCGATGACGCCGAGCCGCTTCGGTACCGCCTCGAATTCGAGCGCACCCCAGGAGTCGACGATGTGCGGCGGCCTGAAGGCAGCCGAGCGCAGCTCGATCGGAGCGGAGCCGGAGGCGAGCACCACGTGGCGGGCGGTGAGCCCGCGGCGCTCGCCCTCGTGGGGGGTGAATTCGATCCTGCGGCCGGGCAGCAACTTCCCGTGTCCCTGGAGCGGGGTGACGCCGGCCGCCTTGAACAGGGCGAGAATCCCCTGCGTCATGGCGCGCACGATGCCGCTCTTGCGCTTCTGCATCTGCGCGAGGTCGAGCGTCACGCCCGACACCTTGATGCCGTGCGCCGCGAACTCCTCCTGCGTCCGGTGGTACAGCTCGGTCGACTCCAGCAATGCCTTGGAAGGAATGCAGCCGGCGTTGAGGCACGTGCCGCCGAAAGCGGCGATGCCGTCGTGGTTTTTCCATTCATCGATGCAGGCGACGCGCAGCTTGTTCTGCGCTGCACGGATCGCCGCCGGGTAACCCGCGGGTCCGCCGCCGATGACGACGACGTCGAAGGAATCAGGTCCTGAGGCCTGCTTGTCCTGGTCTGGCATGTGAACTCACACCTTGTCGTTTGGATTATTCGCCCTTGAACCCCGGCAGGCTCTTCGCCCGATGGGACTTCGCGAGAGGCAGCGCCGCCCGCACCGCAGCCCCGAAGTCGCCGGTCACGATCTCGACCGCGACGTTGCGGCGGAAGAAATCCGCCCAGACGAATTCCGCGTAGGCCTTGCCGGTCTTGTCGTAGCCGCCGGCGTTGCGAACGTAGGCGGCGAGCGAGCGGTAGACATCGTCGACCATCTGCGCAAGGCGCGCGGGAAGCCTGGAATAGATGTGCCGCACGCCGTTCTCGTCGAGCGGGTGCACCCAGGAGCTCTCCTCCATCTCCTTCCAGAAGCCCGGGGGATCGTGCGCGGAGAAGTCGACCTCGATCTCGCAGAATACCCTGCCGACGCCGGCCTCGACCGCCGCCCGCCCCAGGTGATGATGATCCGTGATGTAGAGCTTGCCGCGCGGTCCCAGCACGGCAGGCATCGGATGTGCTCGCAGCAACTCCTCCTGCTCGGCCGACTTGAGCGCCGCGAGCTGCTGCTGCTTGTCCCGGACCTCGATCATGCCGACCGTGATCTGCGTGGGGCAGAGGGACTCGGGCGGGGTCGTCGTGATCTTCGCCATGCTCGTCTGCGGCTGCGCCTGAAAGAATCAGATGCCGAGGAGCATCCGTCCCGGGTCTTCGAGCGCTTCCTTGATGCCCACCAGGAACTGCACCGCCTCGCGCCCGTCGATGATGCGATGATCGTAGGTCACCGCGAGATACATCATCGGCCGGACCGCGATCGCGCCGCCGACCACCATCGGCCGCTCCTGGATCTTGTGCATGCCGAGGATGGCGCTCTGCGGCGCGTTCACGATCGGCGTCGACATCAGCGAGCCGAACACCCCGCCGTTGGTGATGGTGAAGGTTCCGCCGGTCAGGTCCTCGATGGCCAGCGACCCTTCCCGCGCCTTGCGCGCGTAGTCGGCCACCTCCTTCTCGAGAACCGCGAAGCTCTTGGTGTCGGCGTCGCGCACGACCGGCACGACCAGGCCGCGGTCCGTGGATACCGCGACGCCAATGTCGTAGTACTCGTGATAGACGATGTCGTTGCCGTCGACCGAGGCGTTCACCACCGGGAACTTCTTCAGCGCCTCGATCGAGGCCTTCACGAAGAACGACATGAAGCCGAGCTTCACGCCGTGGTCCTTCTCGAAGCGCTCCTTGTAGCGCGCGCGCAGCTCGCTCACCGCGGTGAGGTCGACCTCGTTGAACGTCGTGAGCAGCGCCTGGGTCGATTGCGCGTCGAGGAGACGCTGCGCAATGCGGGCCCGAAGGCGCGTCATGGGCACGCGCTGCTCGGCACGAGCGCCGGCCGGCGCGGCGGGTCGCGGCGCGGGCGCGCGAACGCTCGCCGGCGGGCGCTTGCCGAGAAAGTCCACCACGTCGGACTTGGTGAGCCTCCCGTCGCGTCCCGAGGCGGGGATCGCGGCGGGGTCGAGGTGATTCTCCTCGATCAGCCGTCGGACCGACGGGCTCAGCTTGCCGGAATCCCGGCCGCCGTCGGCTTCGGCCGCGGCGGCCCCGGGCTTCGCGCCGGATGCCGCCGCAGCAGCGGTCGCTTTCGGCGCCGCCACGCCACCCTCCTCGATGAGGGCGAGAACCTGGCCGCTCGTCACCACGGCGCCGCTTGGCACGCGGATCTCGCGCACCACGCCGTTGGCGGGCGCCGGGACCTCGAGCACCACCTTGTCGGTCTCGAGATCCGCCAGATTCTCGTCGCGGCGGATGGGATCGCCGGGTTGCTTGTGCCACGCCACGAGCGTGGCGTCGGCGACGGACTCGGGCAGCTGGGGAACCCGGATCTCGGTGGTCATGAGCGCCTTCTCATCGGCGCAGCGGGCGCTCCGGCCGCGGGGCTCGCCGCGGGGGCCGCCATCGCGGCAGGCGCGGTCAGTCGCGTCGTTTCGCGCCCGGATTCCTCGGTCGTGGTGGACTCGAGGGCCGCGGCCACGAGCCTCCGCTGCTCGATCTCGTGAATCTTGGGCATCCCGGTCGCCGGCGCCGCCGCCGGCGCACGGCCGGCGTACAGCACCGGGCGGCGCCCCATCGCGAGCTCCTGCAGGCGATGGCGGATCTGGTACCAGGCGCCCTGATTCTGGGGCTCCTCCTGGCACCACACGACCTCGCGCGCGTTGGCGTAACGGCCGAGCACCGCCTGATACTCCTCGCTCGGGAAGGGATAGAGCTGCTCGATGCGCACCAGGGCCACTTCACGCAGCGCCTGATTTCGCCGCGCCTTCAGCAGATCGAAATAGACCTTGCCGCTGCAGAACACCACCCGCTGCACCTGCGGCGCTGGGATGTCGTCGATCTCGCCGATCACGCGCGCGAAGCCCCCGCGGGCGAGATCCTCGAGCGAGGATACCGACAGCTCGTGACGCAAGAGACTCTTCGGCGTCATGACGATCAGCGGCTTGCGGAAGGGCTGGCGCATCTGCCGCCGCAGCATGTGGAACATCTGCGCCGGCGTCGACGGCACGCACACCTGCATGTTGTTCTCCGCGCACAGCTGCAGGAAGCGCTCGAGGCGCGCCGAGGAATGCTCGGGCCCGGCCCCCTCGTAGCCGTGCGGCAGCAGCAGCGTGAGGCCGCAGAAACGCTCCCACTTGGCCTCGCCCGAGCTGATGAACTGGTCGATGACGACCTGGGCGCCGTTGGCGAAGTCGCCGTACTGCGCCTCCCAGATCACGAGCGACTTCGGATCGGTGGTCGCGTAGCCGTACTCGAATCCCATCACCGCCTCTTCGGACAGCACGGAATCGATCACCTGCACGCGCGGCTGCCGCTCGGCGATGTGCTGCAGCGGGATCCAGGTGGCATCGGTGTTCTGATCGTGCAGCACCGCGTGCCGATGGAAGAAGGTTCCGCGCGCGCTGTCCTGGCCCGTCAGGCGCACGCCGCAGCCCTCCTCCACCAGCGCCGCGTACGCGAGCGTCTCGGCGCACCCCCAGTCGAGGGGTTGCTCGCCCTGGAGCATCCTGCGGCGATTGGCGATGAGCTGCGCCACGCGCGGGTGCAGGCTGAACTCTTTCGGATAGCTCGTGATGCGCTCGCCGAGCGAGCGCAGCCGCGGCAGCTCCACCGCGGTCGACACCGGCTCGGTGCAGTCCACCTGCGCGTAGGCGCTCCAGTCGACGGTGTACTTGTTGCCGATCAGGCCGAGCGCGGCGCGGGCCTGCGGGCGGCCTGCGTCGAGGCCGCTGCGGTACTGCTCGAGCATCGCCTCCACATCGGCTTCGGCGAGCGCTCCGGCCGCGATCAAGCGGTCGGCGTACAGGCGGCGCGCCGTCGGGTGCTGACGAATGATGCGATACATCCGCGGCTGCGTGGCCGCCGGCTCGTCGGCTTCGTTGTGGCCGTGCCGCCGGTAGCAGACCAGATCGATCACGACGTCCTTGCGGAAGCGCATCCGGTACTTCAGCGCCAGGCGCGTCACGAACACCACCGCTTCCGGATCGTCGGTGTTGACGTGGAAGATGGGCACTTCCAGCATCTTGGCAACGTCGCTGCAGTACATCGTGGAGCGCAGGTCGGCAGGCTCGGAGGTCGTGAAGCCCACTTGGTTATTGATGATGACGTGCACCGTGCCGCCGGTGAAAAAGCCGCGCGCTCCACTCAGCTGCAGCGTCTCCATCACGACACCCTGGCCGGCGAATGCGGCATCCCCATGCACCAGCAGCGGCAGCACGCGCGCGCCGCGCTCATCGCCGCAGCGCTCCTGGCGCGCGCGCACCGAGCCCTCGACCACCGGATCCACGACCTCGAGATGCGAGGGGTTGAAGGCGAGCACGGTGTGCACGTTGCCGCTCGCCGTGCGCAGGTCCGCGGAGAAGCCCTTGTGGTACTTCACGTCCCCGGAGCCCTTGAGCCGGCCCGGCTCGTAGGCGCCTTCGAATTCCGAGAAGAGCTCCGCCGGGGACTTGCCGAGGAGGTTCACCAGCACGTTCAGCCGGCCGCGGTGCGCCATGCCGATGACCACTTCCTCGACGCCGGCGGCACCGCAGCTCTGAATCAGGTCATCGAGCAGCGGGATGAAGGCATCGCCGCCCTCGAGCGAGAAGCGCTTCTGGCCGACGTACTTGGTGTGCAGGTAGCGCTCGAGACCCTCCGCGGCGGTGAGCTGCCGGAGGATGTTGCGCTGCTCGTCGGCGCTGAAACGATGTCTGAGCCGCCCCTCCTGGAACTCGTCCTGAAGCCACAGCCGTTCCTCGGAGTCGGAGATGTGCGCGAACTCCGCGCCGACGTTGCCCCCATAGATGTACTCGAGCTGCGCGAGGATGTCGCGGAGCTTCAGCCGCTTCGGCACCGCCTCGATGCGGCTGCCGGTGTAGAACTCGGTGTCGAGATCCGCGGGCGTGAGGTGGTAGTACTCCAGCTCGAGGACCCGAGGCTTCGGCCGCGGCATGAGACTCAGGGGGTCGATGCTCGCCACGAGATGCCCGCGGTTGATCCAGACCTGGATGAGCCGCGACACTTTCGCCTGATTCGCGTTCGCCGCGCCGTCGAGAGACACCGCGTAGGGCGTGCCCGCCGTGCGTGCAGCGCGCTGCGCGATCTCGGCGCGGATCGGCGAGTGCGCGCGCTCGGCGCCCGCCGCTTCCGCGGGCGCGAGCTGCGTAAAATAAGTGCGCCAGCGCTCCTCTACGCTCGCGGGATCCCGAAGATATTGCTCGTAGAGGGCGTCGAGAAACTCGGCGTTACCGCCGTACAGGGGCGTTGGCTCAAGCATGCGGGGGGAAAAGCGCCGGCAGGCCAGTAGTTTAGCTCAAAAGGAAGCCGGCGAGGGAAACGGTGCACCGCGGCGTCGGTGCGGCGAGCTAAAGGGCGCGCAGCAGCCCGAATTCGTAGGCGATCAGCACTCCGTATACCGCCAACACCATGTACAGCAGCACCCCCACCGGGATATTGCCAAAGGCGCGCAGCCGTGCCAGCTGCGTGAGCGCGACCACCCCGGCCGCGGTCAGACCGATCTTCACCCCTGCGAAGGCGAGTCCCGAGCCCAGGACCAGCGGGGCCATCAGCGGGTTGGCCTCATAGGCGCCCGCCTCGACCAGCATCAGCGTCAGCAACGCATCGGCGCTGGAGAGCACCACGATGAGGATCGCGATCGCGAGCCATTGCGGATGATGCCAGTCGACACCGATCAGCGTGCTCTCATCGACCCGACGCGGCGTGCGCCGCCGCGGATTGAAGCTGCCGTACACGAGCGCGCGCAGCAGGCGCGTGCGGCGCTCGCCGGCGCGGCGCTCCGGTGGAGCCGGCGCGGCGGCCGGCGGCTCACGGTCTGGCAATCCCCTGGACACGGTTGTCGTTGTTCTTGCGCGCGTGTTGTTGGGTCGTGGTCGCGCTCGCTTCAGCGCCATTGTAGCGAGCCGATGCGGGCGCCGGGCTCCCCGCGAGCGTGACGCCGCTCACATCGTGCAGCTTATCGCGGCGCCCACCGCGGTCACCTCAGGGGGCGCCGGGGCGACGCCTCCCCAAGGGGCGCCACGTTATGACACCTCGCCGCGACACCTCTATATGATCGCGAGGATGTCCGCTGCGAGCCCCTTCCTCGAGCCCGCCGTTCCGAGCGACGGCTTGCCGGTCCCGCGCCGCTACTGGGCGATCGCCGCGATCGTGCTCGCGATCGCCATGTCCGTGCTCGACAGCACCATCGTCAACGTCGCGCTGCCCTCGATCGCACGCAGCCTCGGCGCCACTGCCGCCGCATCGATCTGGGTCATCAATGCGTATCAGCTGGCGATCCTGGTGATGCTGTTGCCGCTCGCCTCGCTCGGAGAAGTGGTCGGCTACCGGCGGGTCTCGCTGACCGGCCTGGCGCTGTTCACGCTCGCCTCGCTCGGCTGCGCCCGGGCGCCGGACCTCTTGACCTTGAGCGTCGCACGCGTCATCCAGGGCCTTGGGGCCGCGGGCGTCATGAGCGTCGCACCCGCGCTGGTGCGATTCACTTACCCGCAACGCGACCTCGGGCGCGCCGTCGGCATCAACGCCTTCGTGGTCGCGACCTCCGCCGCCCTCGGCCCGACCCTCGCCTCCGCGGTGCTGGCCGTGACCGGGTGGCGCTGGCTCTTCGGTATCAACGTTCCCCTCGGCGTGATCACGCTCCTGATCGCCGTCCGCGCGCTGCCGGAGAGCGATCGCAGCCGCCGGCCGGTCGATTACACCGGCACGGCGCTCTATGCCGGCGCCTTCGGTCTGGCCCTGAGCGGACTGCAGTCGCTGGCGCACGACGCCGCAACGCCGCTCGCCCTCCTCGAGATCGGTTGCGGCTGCGCCCTGGGGTGGCTGCTCGTGCGGCACCAGTTGCCGCGCGCAGCACCACTTCTTCCCTTCGATCTCCTGCGCAACCGCGTGTTTTCCCTTTCCATTGCGACCTCGGTGTGCTCGTTTGTGGCACAGATGAGCGCGCTGGTCGCCCTGCCGTTCGAGATTCAGCGCCTCGGTCACAGTGCAGTCGAGACCGGTCTCTATATGACGCCCTGGCCGCTCGCGCTCGCGGTCGCGGCCCCGATCGCCGGCAGACTCGCCGACCGCCAGGCGGCGGGAATGCTCGGGGGACTGGGGCTCCTCACCCTGGCGGTGGGCCTCGTGCTGCTCGCCTTCCTGCCCCCGGGCGCGAGCTCCGGCGGATTCGTGTGGCGCATGGCGCTGTGCGGTCTCGGCTTCGGATTCTTCCAGGCACCCAACAATCGCGCGATCATGGCGTCCGCTCCGCGCCAGCGCAGCGGAGCGGCCGGCGGGATGCTGGGCGCCGCGCGGCTCCTCGGTCAGAGCCTGGGCGCCGCGTTCGTCGCCATCCTGTTTCGCGTCTGGGGCGCCGCTGGCTCAAACTTCGCGCTCGACCTGGCGGCGCTGCTCGCGCTCGCCGGGGCGCTGGTCAGCCTCGTGCGGCTGACCGCACAAACCAGGGAGAGCACCGCATGAGCCAAGGCACACCCGCTATCCCGACCGCTCCCGCAGTCAAGCCGCCATTCACCTGGGAGAGCGCAGTCGCCAAGGTGAGGATGGCCGAGGACGCCTGGAACACCCGCGACCCGCAGCGGGTCTCGCTCGCCTACACCGAGGACTCGGTATGGCGAAACCGGGCCGAGTTTCTGCACGGACGCGCCGAGGTCCAGGCGTTCCTGCGCCGCAAGTGGAGTCGCGAGCTCGACTACCGGCTCATCAAGGAGATCTGGGCCTTCGGCGAGAATCGGATCGCGGTGCGCTTCGCCTACGAGTGGCACGACGATTCGGGTCACTGGTTCCGCTCCTACGGCAACGAGAACTGGGAGTTCGACGAGCGCGGTCTGATGCGCCGGCGCATCGCCTCGATCAACGACCTGCCGATCCTCGAGACCGAGCGCAAGTACCGGTGGAGCGCCCCCGGCCCGAGGCCCAAGGATCATCCCGGGTTGAGCGACCTCGGCCTGTAACGCGCCTTTGCCCGGACCGGCCCAACCTCAGCAAGCCGGTGAGGCTCCGAGAGCTGCGCGAGGCGTTCGCCGAGGTGACGGGCGGCCGGGGGCCGCAGCGGCGGTGACCGAGCCTCGGTGAGGCTCCCGGTCAGCTCTCCGCGCGACTGAGCTGGCGCAGGCGCTGCGTCGGGCTGCCCTCGAACTTCTCGCGCGCGCGCTCGAGCAAGAGCCGCGCCTCGCCGGCCGGCAGGGCGCGGCTCAGCAGGAACCCCTGGCAGTGCGCGCACTGGTGCTCCTGCAGGAAGCGGAACTGCGCAAAGGTCTCCACGCCTTCTGCGACCACTTCCACCTTGAGCACCCGCGCCATCGACAGGATGGCCGCCGCGATCGCGCGATCGCCGCTGTCGTTTCCCAGATCCCGAATGAAGGAGCGATCAATCTTGAGCCGATCGATCGCCATGCGGTGCAAGCGCTGAAAATTGGAGTAGCCGGTGCCGAAGTCGTCGATCGCGATGGATACGCCGATCGCGTGCAGCTGATCCATCAGTCGCGCCGCCCTGGCCTCTTCCAGCATGATCATCGATTCGGTGATCTCGAGCTCGAGCAGCGTGGAGGTGAGCCCGACCTCGGCGAGGATCGCCGCGACCTGGGCGGCGAAGTTGTGCATGGCGAACTGCCGAGCGGCGACATTGACCGAGATGCGCGGAACCGCGAGGCCCTCTTCATGCCACTTCCTCGCCTGCTGGCAGGCGGTCCGCAGCACCCACTCCCCGATCGGAACGATCAGCCCGGATGCCTCGGCGATCGGAATGAACTCGGAGGGCGGTACGACCCCGAGCTCGGGATGGGTCCAGCGCAGCAGGGCTTCCATCCCGGTCACCTCGCTCGTGGACAGGCTGATCTGAGGCTGATAGTGCAGCGACAGCTCGCCGCGCTCCAGCGCACCGCGCAGTTTGCTCTCGATCGTGTAGCGCTGCAGCACGCCTTCGTTCATCGAGACATCGAAAAAGGCATAGGTGCCCGGCGCGCGGCGCTTGCAGAAGTACATCGCGAGATCGGCGTGACGCAGCAACGAGCCGGCATCCGTGCCGTCGGTTGGCGCAATCGCGATGCCGATGCTCGGCGTGACCACGACGGTGTGCTTGGAGAGCAGCATCGGCTCCTGCAGTGCGGCGATCAGCCGCTCGGCCACCCGCGCCGCATCCTCGCTGCTGCCGATCTCGGGCAGCACCACCATGAATTCGTCGCCGCCCAGGCGGGCGAGATCCCCGGCGCGGTTGATTGAGAGCTGATCCGGCTCGCGGCTCTCTGCACCGCTGCGCAGCGCGCTGCACAGCCGCTCGGCCGCGGTAACCAGAACTTCATCGCCGATGCCGTGCCCGAGGGTGTCGTTGATGCGCTTGAAGTTGTCGAGATCCACGTACATCAGAGCGAGCGGCCGCCCCTGCCGGTGCGCGGCGGCGAGCGCCGAATCCAGCCGCAGGTGCGCCTGCTCGCGATTCGCCAGCCCGGTCAGCGAATCGCAATAGCCCAGCCGGACGACGTGCTCCACCATGCGGTCGAACTCGCGCGCCAGGACGGCAATTTCGTCTTTGCCTTCGAAGTCGAGCCGGACGGTGGGATCGGCGCCTCCGCCGATTGCGACCGCGTGGCGGGTGACCCGGGCCAGTCGATTCACGACGGCGCGGTTCAGGAGGACGACCAGCAGGGCGACGATCATTACCGCGGCGAGCATGAAGTAGCCGAACGCGTAGTACACCGCCGCGTATCCCCGCCGAGTGATCTCGCGCGGCATGTCGACGCGCAGCGTCAGGATGGGCCGGCCGTAAACGTCCTCGAAGGAGCGAAAGACCTGTATGGCACTGCCGGTCTCGACCAGCCGGTTCTCACGCCCCGGATTCAAAGCCGCGACCGTCGAGAGGGCTGCCTGCGCCTGAGCGCCGATCTCTTCGACCTCGCGAGGCGTCAGCAGCCTGCCGATGATCACCATGCCTCGCGCCGGCCCGTGCCCGAAGCCATCCAGCACCGGCGCGGCCGCGGCCATCAGGATCCCCCGGTTGGTCTGCACAAAGCCCTGAACCCGCCGCCCCTCCCGGAAATTCGCACGCCAGGGAAAGTCGGGCGTCAGCGCCCGGCGCGCGGTGAAGTCCAAATCGAGCGGCTGGTCGGTCTGCAAGTCGAGCGTCGCGGAGGCGATAAAGCGCCCGCTCGGATCGCTGAATATCAGCGTGCTGACGTTCAGGTTCCTGAGGCCGGCAGCGGTCACCTGCTCGGCGGCGAACGTCTGGTTGTGGTCCTCGGCGAAGCGCCAGGCGTCGGTCCAGTTTCCCCAGCTGGCCACGGACAGCGCGAGTTGCGCAAAGGTCCTGTCCAGCGCGAACTGAATGCGCCGCATCGCCACTTCGGCCTCGCTATGCTCGAGCGCCGCGAAGCTCGGCATCAACACGTACCGCGCGACGAGGAACGCCGTCACCCCCAGGGCCACGAACAACGTGGCGACGAGCGTCGTGACCTTCGAACGGATGTTCACGGTCCACGGTTCTTAACAGAAGACCCCCCGCGGTTCAGTAGCGGCACGTCTCGGATCGGATTTCCCCGCATAGGGCTATTCAACGGAACTGTGACTGCTCTCACAGTCGACCTGCGCCCTAGTCGCCCCCCGTGCCTGCGGACCTTAGCTTCCCCAGCGCCACTCGCGAATTTCCTCAAGGTCCTCGCCGTGGCGGACGATGTATTCGCGATGCTCGATCAGCTTGTCGCGTAGGGCCTGCTTGACGTAGGCAGCCCGCGACTCGAGCTGCGGCAACCTGTCGATGGCATCGGCGACCAGGTGAAAGCGATCGAGGTCGTTCAGGACCGTCATGTCGAAGGGCGTGGTGATCGTGCCTTCCTCCTTGTAGCCCCGGACGTGCAGGTTGCCGTGATTAGTGCGCCGGTAGGTCAGGCGATGGATGAGCCACGGATATCCGTGGAAGGCGAAGATGATCGGACGGTCGCGCGTGAACAGGGCGTCGAAATCCGCGTCCGGCAGGCCGTGGGGATGCTCGCTCGGCGGCTGCAGCTTCATCAGGTCGATCACGTTGACGAGCCGCACCTTGAGCTCGGGGAAATAGCCACGCATCAGCTTGACCGCGGCGAGCGTCTCGAGCGTGGGCACGTCCCCGGCGCAGGCCATGACCACGTCGGGCTCCCGCCCGCGGTCGCTGCTCGCCCATTCCCAGATGCCGATGCCGCCGCTGCAGTGCTTGATGGCGGCGTCCATGCTCAACCACTGCGGAGCCGGGTGCTTGCCCGCTACGACGACATTCACGTAGTGCCGGCTGCGCAGGCAGTGATCGACCACCGACAGCAGACAATTGGCGTCCGGCGGCAGATAAACGCGGATCACGTCGGCTTTCTTGTTGACGACGAGATCGATGAAACCCGGGTCCTGGTGCGTGAAGCCGTTGTGGTCCTGTCTCCAGACGTGTGAGCTCAACAGATAGTTCAGCGACGCGAGCGGGCGCCGCCACGGGATCCGCCGCGTCACCTTCAGCCACTTTGCGTGCTGATTGAACATCGAATCCACGATGTGGATGAAGGCCTCGTAGGAGTTGAACACCCCGTGGCGACCGGTGAGGAGGTAGCCCTCGAGCCACCCCTGGCAGAGGTGCTCGCTCAGTACCTCCATCACGCTGCCCTCGGCGGCGAGGTGGTCATCCCCCGCCACCGTCTGCGCAACCCACTGCCGGTCGGTTACCTCGAACACCGCATTGAGGCGGTTCGAGTTGGTCTCGTCCGGTCCGAAGAGGCGGAAATTGCGCGGCCGCCGATTGAGCCCGATGACATCGCGCAGGAAATTCCCTAGAACGCGCGTGTCCTCGGCATCGATCGCGCCCGGCGCGCCGACCGGGACGGCGTACCGGCGAAAGTCCGGCATGTGCAGGTCGCGGAGCCTCAGTCCGCCGTTGGCTTGCGGGTTGGCCCCCATCCGCCGCTCGCCCGCAGGCGCGAGCCCGGCCAGCTCCGGACGCAGCTTCCCGCCGGCATCGAAGAGCTCATCGGGGCGGTAGCTCCGCAGCCATCCTTCGAGCAGCTCCAGATGCACCGGGTTGGTGCGCACCTCGGTGAGCGGCACCTGGTGCGCGCGAAAGGTCCCTTCGACAGGCTGTCCATCGACCTTCTTCGGGCCGGTCCAGCCCTTCGGCGTGCGCAACACCACCATCGGCCAGCGCGGGCGCTCCTTGAAGCCCTCCGAGCGCGCCTGGCGCTGAATGCCCTGGATCTGCGCGACGACGCGGTCCAGAGTGCCGGCCATCAACTGATGCATCGCGGCCGGCTCCTCGCCTTCGACCATATACGGGGTGTAGCCGTAACCGCGCAGCAGCTCCTCGAGCTCCGCGCCCGGGATCCGCGCCAGCAGAGTCGGGTTGGCGATCTTGTACCCGTTCAGGTGCAGGATGGGCAGCACGGCGCCGTCGGTGGCGGGATTGAGAAACTTATTGCCCTGCCAGCCCGCGGCGAGCGGCCCGGTCTCTGCCTCACCATCGCCGACGACGCACGCGGCAATGAGGCCGGGATTGTCGAACACCGCGCCATACGCATGACTCAGGGAGTAGCCGAGCTCACCTCCTTCGTGAATCGACCCCGGAGTCTCCGGCGCCACGTGACTCGGAATTCCGCCGGGGAAGGAGAACTGCCTGAACAGGCGCTCGAGGCCCTCGGCGTCCTGGGTGATGTCTGGGTAGAACTCGCTGTAGGTCCCCTCGAGATAGGTGTTGCCCACGATCGCCGGCCCGCCGTGTCCGGGTCCGGAAAGGTAGATCATGTCGAGATCGAACTGCCGGATGATCCGGTTCAGGTGCACATAGATGAAATTCTGTCCAGGCGTAGTGCCCCAGTGGCCGAGCAGCCGGGGCTTGATGTGCTCAGGTTGCAGCGGCTCGCGCAGGAGCGGGTTGGCATACAGGTAAATCTGCCCGACCGAGACGTAGTTCGCCGCCCGCCAGTAGGCATCAATTCGGCGCAGCAGCTCGGGAGCCAGCGGAGCGTCCATCAGTGTCCTCCTATGAGCCGGAGCGGGCAGGAGCGCGCGAGGATACGATAGCCTCGTGACACTCCTGACCGTAAACAGCGGCAGTACTTCCGTCAAACTCGGGCTCTACGAGCCGGGCCCCGCGGGGACGCCGCTGCGGCTCGGCGGCGAGCAGCACACGGGCCACGACCTCGATCCGTCCGCCGTGCTGCGGGCGCTCGCCGAGAGACTCCGGCCGGCTCCGGAGGCCGTCGCACACCGCATCGTCCACGGCGGCACGCGGTTCGTCCGCCCGACGCGAATCGACGCCGAGGTCATCACCGCCATCGGTGAGCTCTCGCCGCTCGCTCCGCTGCACAACCCGCAGGCGCTGCGGTGGGTGGCGGCAGCAGGGGAGCTGTGGGGCATCGGGACTCCCCAGGTCGCGGTTTTCGATACCGCATTCTTCGCCCACCTGCCGCGGGTCGCATCCGAGTACGCGCTGCCCGCGCGCATCGGCGTCGAGCGCGGTGTCAGGCGCTACGGGTTCCATGGGCTGGCGCATGAGTCCATGTGGCGCAAATGGTGCGCGCTCTATCCGGAGCTGCCGCAAGGCGGCCGGTTGATCACGCTGCAGCTCGGGGGCGGCTGCTCGATCGCCGCGATCGATCGGGGCCGGCCGCTCGATACCTCGATGGGCTTCTCGCCGCTCGAAGGCTTGGTCATGGCGACCCGGACGGGGGACCTCGATGCCGCGATTGTTCCATACCTCGAGCGAGAGCTGGCGCTGACGGGCGATCAGGTGATCGAGTTGCTGAATAACACTTCCGGGCTCGCCGGCGTGTCGGGAACGCAAGCCAGTCCCGCCGCCTTGCTGTCCGACCCGTCGCCCGCATCCCGGTTCGCAGTCGAGCTCTACTGCTATCGCATCCGCAAGTACCTCGGCGCCTACATGGCCGTGCTGGGGGGTTGCGACGGCATCGTCTTCGGCGGGGGTGTCGGTGAGCATGTGCCGGGGGTCCGGGCAGGGGCACTGGCCGGGCTCGCCTGGGCCGGAGTCGCCCTCGATCCGGTGCTCAACGCGGCGGCACGTGGCGCCGACTCACGCATTGGAGCCGCCCACGCTACCGTCCGCGTTCACGTGATCGGGTCCGACGAAGAGTCGGTGCTCGTGCGCGCGGCGGCCGAGACGAGGGAGGCGGCCAGGACCGCTATGGGGTGAAACACGGAGGTGCGGTCCCCGGCGGAACCTGTCCCGAGCGGCCGGGTTGGGGCAAACCCTGCATTGACCCGCTCCGACCAGGCGGGCGTAATCAGCACTCAATAACGAACAGCGCCCCCCGTTCCTCGCAGCGCAGGTCCTTTCCCAATGGGCTCGAGACGGCTGTTACCGGCGGCGGGTGGAGAGCGTTCGACAGAAGTTCCACCAAGGAGCAAGAAAATGCGGAAGCTCATGTCGCTCAGCCTTTTTGTTTTGTTGCTGGTTCTGGGAGTCCCAAACCCGGCGCTGGCTGCAGGAGGGACAACTCATTTCAAGGCACTCGGGCCGGACAAGAGCCAGGCCTCGCAGGATTCTCTCTTCTATCCCAACGACTTCGAAGCGGCGGTGGCTGGTCACCCCGATCCGAACGGTCTCGTCTTCTTTTCACTCTGCCGGCGCGCGCCGTTCACCTCGGTCACGTTGTACTCGCCCCTATCCGCCGGCAATGCCGACGCCGTAGTGGGGGATACGACTTTCACGCTCGTGGATGGGACTCATTGTTATGAGCCGCAGAACGAGCAGAACATCGTCATCAGCCCGACGAACCACCAGAACATCGTCACCTCGGCCAACGACTATCGCTATGGGTTCCAGGCCCTCATCTACTACAGCACCGATGGCGGCAAGACCTTCTCAGATGTCCTGCTTCCGGGCTGGGATCCCGCGACGGGCGCTACCGGGCTATTCAAGCATGTGCAGGCCGGGGGCGATCCGGTCCTGGCTTTTGCTCCGGACGGCACACTCTACTATTCCGCGCTCGTGTACGACTTCAGCTACCCGAATCGCACCCCGAGCGGGGTCGCGGTCGCGGCTTCCCACGACGGCGGCGCCACCTGGGGCGCCCCGGTTATGGTCCACTACGAAGCCGCCAACAACTTCTTCAACGACAAGGAGTGGATCGCCGCCGGCGCGGGGGGCAACGTTTACGTTACCTGGACCCTCTTCAATCAGGGCCCGCACGGTACCGGCTACATCTCTTCGAACATCGTGGAGGCCGTGTCCCACGACTACGGTCGGACCTGGTCGAGCCCGATCGCGGTGAGCGACGGGGTCCATTTCAGCGACCAGGGCTCGTCCCCGGCAGTCGCCCCCGACGGGACCCTGTACGTAGCCTACGAGGGTAACCAGGCGGGCGACGTCACCAGGGATCAGATCGTGCTGGCGCGCTCGACCGACGGGGGACACACCTTCACCAACGTCGAGCTCGGGCGGGTATACGACGATGTCGGCTGCTATCCGCTGAATGTGGCCCAGGGTCGCCAGCGGCTGAGCTTCGAGCAGTTCCGTATCAACGGCTTTCCCTCACTTGCCATCGATCCGACGACAGGCGGACTGGCCATCGCCTGGGCCGACGATCAGAACAACGCGGGCTGCGCGAATGGCGCGACTAAGTTCTCAGGAGTGACGAGCAACCAGGTCAAGCTCATCACCTCCGGCGACGGTACGACGTGGACGGCCCCGAGACAGATCACCTCGGGCGCCAACGACAAGGTCTACCCGGCAGTCGGAGCCAATGACGGCCGGGTGGCGGTCGGCTATTACACCCGCGATTACTCGCCGGTACCCACTGCAAGCGACCATGCCTGCGGACGCGGCTTCCTGGACACCGCAGATCCGGGTTACCCCGCCTCTACGACGGTGCACTATACGGACCTGAACCCGGTGTGCCTCGATTACGCATTCAGCAGCTCGACGGACGGCTATGCCAGCGAGACTCGCGTCTCGACGCAGTCCTCCAATCCGTACATCCAGTTCTCCGGCAGCTTCATCGGCGATTACACCGGCGTTGCCGTCGATTCGGCGGGAGGGGTACACGCTGCGTGGACCGACTTCCGAGGCCTGCCCGGAGCGACCACGCCGAATCAGGACACGGTCGTCGGGAACGCGCACTGAGCCGGAGCAAGTCCGATCGGTTCCGGCCGGGGTGCACTCCCGGCCGGAGGGGCACGGATGCGTCCAAGCCACGGCCGTCGGGGCTGCTGCGGTAGCGAGCGGCGTCGGCGAGCGCTTCGGGAGGCTCTGCGGTATCGAAGTGTGACGTACGTAGTACGTACTCTCCGCATACCACTTCGGATCTGCGGGGCAGGTCCATTCACTCGTGTCTTCCTGTCATAGCCTGCTCCCAGGCCGGATCCGCATCTCGACTGGATCGAGTGCAGATCGAGTCCAGGAGATCCATCGATGCGCGGCGTTACACAGTCGCTTGCTCGCGGTGCCGATAGCGCGCCTGCGGAGACCCCGAGCCCCCTGTGCAGCGTTCCGGAAGTGTGAGGCGCATTGTTCCCGGGATGCATGTGCGAATCATCGTGCCGTGGGTTCACTTGTTGTTCTCAGCTCCGAGCGTTCGCAATGCAAGAGTCCGCCCGGATGCAGCTCAGTCCGGCGAATAGAAGCTGGTCAATATCGCCGTCACGCTCAGCGCTCCGGCGATCAGGATGTATTCGCTCTTCAAGGAGCGGCGGAACGCCGCTGTCGCCCGCGGATCTCCCCGGCTGACCGCAGGCCCTAACCGCCATTTGTTCAGTGCTCCGAGGCCCATGAGCGCCGCAAAAGCAGCCAGTTTCACGAGCAGGAGGTGCCCATAGGTTGTTCGCAGACCCGCGAAGCCTTTCACGAGCAGAACGCTCAGCATGAGCCCGGAGACCAAGAGCACCGGCACGACCCAAATCGCAATCACAGAGAACGCTTCGGTCACCTCGCCTGCGATCGCCGCAGATTCGCGCGAGCTCGCTACGTGAAGGGGCACGAGTGCCCCGAACCAGAACATCACGACTAACAGATGCGCAATGAGCACCAGGCTCAACAGCCAGCGCTCAGGATGCGTCGCAGTATGACCCGTTAGCGCGAAAGCGCTGGTGAGCAACAGTATGCCGGCCACGCTGAGGGGGACGACGGAGATACCCCTTAAACGCAGGGCCAGGATAATGAGCACGAGACCGAGGAGTCGCCCGGCGAGCGCCGCAGCGGTCGAGGAATGCATGACCTGTGACTGCAAAGTCAGATCCATCAGCCCCGAGAAATCGCCGCTCATCCGGGCCGCCTCCAGGACGTACTCAGCGACCAGCACGCCCATCGCGACCAGCGCTGACAAAGTGGCAGCGCGTCGCAAAGTGGGGTCCGATGCGACCACGAGACGGCCAAAAAGCACTAGAAATAGAGAAATTCCCGCCGCCTGAAACAGGGCGACGAAACTGAGCGCACGAAGCGCGACCGACAGCGCATCAACCATCATGCTGGCGACTGCCGTCAGGGCGTTTGATCCTGCGACGCCTTGGGGGCGGTCGGTCTCGCACTCGGATCGATCGTAAAATGCAACTCTCCGGACATGATGTGGCCGTCACCGCTGACAACGCGGTAGGTCACGACGTATTTGCCGGGCCCAAGTTTGGACAAGGGCAGCGTTACTTGCTGCGCCGGGGCGGTCGGCAGCGGCACGAGCTTGCGTTCGGCCTCTCCCACTCTGTGCAGTGCGAGGGCGGTGACGCGTGCGGCTTCGGAGAACCTCAGGACGAGGTTGTCGGGGGCGATGGTCACCACGCTCCCGTCGGCCGGTTGTGAGTCTTTCAGGTGCGCGTGGGCGTCACAGAGTGTGGCAAACCCGAGGCCGGTAATCAGCAGCGCAAAGGACATGTTCATGAAGAGCTCCGTTGGGATTCCTAAGAAGCGTCCCTTTTAGAACCATGCACGCACGCCGGCAAACGAACTGCAGGTCGTCGGAATTTTCGCCTGCTGCCCGCGCCAGAGTTGCGCTCGTGCCGAATGATAGTGCCGTCCGGGTAACGTTACCCATTTGCACGGATTCCCCAATCAGGCGCGCTGGCCATACTGTGGATCGGGCAACCCTTCACGACAACTGCAGCAGGCGGGGGTATCGCCGAGATCGTCCGGTCAATTCGCTGGCCGGACAGTTCGGCCAGACCAACTACGCCGCCGCCAAGGCCGGCATGATCGGCTTCACCAAGGCGCTGGCGCTCGAGAGCGCAGCCCGCGGCATCACCGTCAACGTTATCGCGGCCGGGTACACCGATACCGCGATGGTCGCGGCGGTGCCCCCGGAAATCCTCGAGAAGATCGTGGCCAGGATCCCCGTTGGGCGACTCGCGAGGCCTGCTGAGATCGCGAGCGCCGTTATGTTCCTCGTCAGCGATGGCGCGGCGTTCATCACGGGCGAGACGCTCTGCGTCAACGGCGGCCAGTGCCTGTAATAGTGCAGTTCCTCACGCCAACGCCCGGATTCGCCCAGAGTCTGCTCGCGGCGGCGATTGACCGCGCGGCGCGGCACCCGACGTAATGCAGTGGGTATCCGCGCTGAAGAATCGGCGGCCCGACGTCACCAACACCGCCGATCACCAAAGCAGCAGGATCGTTGGACGGTATTTCGATACGCGCCACGGTGATCGACCACTGCCCCCTCATTCCCGATCGCCCCTGCGATGGCACGCGAGAGCTCGACCGGCGATGCGATGCTTCTCGCTCGCAACGTTGGCGACTCGGAGCGTTGGCGAATGGCGACACGAAGTCTGTGATGGACGACAGGTTGTCGGGAATGCCTACGCATAGTTAACTCTACCCCCGTGGGGGCTGCAGCCGGTCTTGCTGCAGACAATATGACTCATTGATCCGATGGGGGAAGCCAGCGCACCCTGACGTGCTGCGGGCGCCTCGCTTTTTTTCGCTTTATTTTTCCCAGGGGGGAATAGTGCCGTGAAACCGCTGAACGCATCGATAACATCTGGCCACGCCGGAACGCCCGGTACGTTTCTGACATTGCTGTTGCTCGGATTGACGCTCAGCGGCTGCGGAAGCGACAGCTCACCATCCGCGCAATCCCCGGTCACTCCGGTCGCGCCCGCAATCACCACCCAGCCGGCGAGTCAGATGGTGGTCGCCGGTCAGACGGCGACCTTCACGGTCACCGCCACGGGCACGGCACCCGTGAGCTACCAGTGGCAGAGTAACGGCACGGCGATCGGCGCAGCCACCGCCGCCAGCTACACCACACCCGCCACCACCGCTTCCGACAGCGGCGCCCAGTTCACCGTCGTCGTCAGCAACGCCGCGGGCAGCGTGACCAGCAACGCCGCCGCTCTCACGGTGAATGCCGCGCCGGTCGCTCCCACGATCACGACACAACCGGCGAGTCAGATGGTGAGCGCCGGTCAGACGGCGACCTTCACGGTCACCGCCACGGGCACGGCACCCCTGGGCTATCAGTGGCAGAAGAACGGCACGGCGATCGGCGCAGCCACCACCGCCAGCTACACCACATCCGCCACCACCGCTTCCGACAACGGCGACCAGTTCACGGTCGTCGTCAGCAACGCCGTGGGCAGCGTGACCAGCAACGCCGCCGCTCTCACGGTCAATGCCGCGCTGGTCGCTCCCACGATCACGACACAACCGGCGAGTCAGACGGTGAGCACCGGTCAGAGGGCGACCTTCACGGTCACCGCCACGGGCACGGCACCCCTGAGCTATCA
>Ga0209267_1000321_pt1 | contig 35331 bp, 34 predicted proteins | sample GraSoiAngelo_137_FD_185894 | JGI IMG/M metagenome (GOLD analysis project Ga0209267, IMG submission 185894) | Grasslands soil microbial communities from the Angelo Coastal Reserve, California, USA - 14_0929_09_30cm (SPAdes) (version 2) | ecosystem: Environmental > Terrestrial > Soil > Grasslands ... | reverse complement strand
CCCCAGCCTTCGCGGCCGCGGTGATCAGAGCCTCGTGCTCCCGCTCGACCGCGGAGTAGGGGATCTGAAACACGTCGAACACGCCCATCGCGATCTGGTCGGGGAGGTTGGGCAAGGTGCCGGACATCCCGATGAAGCGAACGGTGCCCGCTCGTTTCAGCTCCAGCACGGTCTCCAGCGCGCCATGCTCCTCCAGGGTTTTCCTCGACGGTGAGATGTGGAACTGGAGCACGTCGAGATAGTCGGTCTTCATACGCGCGAGGCTCTGCTCGACGCCGGCCAGGATGTTGTCGCGCGTGAAGACATGCGGGCTCGTCTGCCCGCGCGGGGCGGGTGGAGCGCCCACCAGACAGCCGCACTTGCTCGCGAGATAGTACTCGGAGCGCCGGTCGCCGATGTAACGGCCGATACGCTCTTCGCTCACCCCGTAGTCGATCGACGTGTCGAGGTAGTTGATGCCGGCATCCAGCACGGCGTGGAGAATGGTCTCGGCCTGCTTGTCGGTCACGTCGCGGCCGCGCGGCGCTCCACGCAGCTCCATCGCGCCGTAGCCCAGCATGGTGACCTGGAGTCCAGTGCGTCCGAGTGCCCGCTTGGGTAGCTCAGCCATCTCGTTCCTCTCCGGCAGGTGCCTCCGTCAACGGTCCCAGCGGCCATGATAGTCGAAGTCGGACCGCTGAGGCGGCGCCGCGCCCGCCCATAGGGACCGCGAACAATTTATGATAGGGGTCCGGTTGGAGCGAATCGATCGATCGGCTCGGAGTGTCCGAGACAGCGAGATCTGTCGCAGGAGCACGGGGGACAGTCATGCCGGATCTGGTGGTGACCGTGACGCGCGTCCAGCAGACGTCGACGTCGGAAGGCGCGATCCGCGAGCACAAGGTTTTGGTGGACCGGCCCCGCGACAAGGGCGGTCAGGATCGGGGGCCGATGGGGGGCGAGCTGCTGCTCGCCGCGCTCGGTGGGTGCTTCATGAGTAATCTCATCGCGGCCGCCGGAGCGCGCGCCGTGACGGTCGACGGCCTGGCCGTCGTCGTGAGAGGCTCGCTCGCCGCGACGTCACCTCGCTTCGCCTCGATCGAGATGGAGGTCCAGGGGCGAGCCAGCGATCCCGAGGCGCTCGACAAGCTCGTGACCATCGCCGAGCGCGCCTGCATCGTCCACAACACGCTGTCGCCGGCCGTTCCAATCAAGATTCACCGCACCTGATCACTCGGGCAGCTCGGAGCCGTCGTGCCCTGAGCGAGGCTACGGGCGCCGGCCGAGCGGCACGCGCTCGATCTTGAAGCCGCGCTCGGCCAGGAGCTTCTGCAGCGCGCCGTCGCCCACCATGTGAAGGATCCCGGCCGCCGCGAAGACGCGCTGGCCGCCGCGGTGAAGCTCGTCGATGCGCGACGCGATGGCGGGATTGCGCGCGCCCGCCATCCGGTCGAGCGTGCCCCGCGCCTCCGGAGGAGCGAAGAGGCGCCGGAGCGTGTCCAGGTCGCCCTGGGCCCACGCATTCGCGATGGCGGCCATCGCCTGTCGCGCCGATCCGTTCTCCAGGGCCACGAGCCGCCGATCGATCTCCAGCATTTGTTCAGCCGGCGATCCGGCGATGATCGCCGCGCGCTGGATCGCGACCGTCTCGAGGAGCGCGAGGTTCTTGCTGGTCCTCCTGGCGAAGGCGGCCAGCACCGCCTCGATCGAATAGTTCGTGTGCAGCCCGTCCCAGCGGGCGTCGAGCAAGGTCAGCCTCGTGACGATCATCAAGGGCGGCATGCTCTCAAGGGTGTCCCATGGCTCGCAAGCACGCGCGGCTTGACCGCGCAGGCGATCGAGCAGTGCCGCGGGGAGGGACGGGGCCTCGTGAGGCTTCTGCGGCGCCGCTATGCCGGCGCCGGTCGCCGGATCGCCGGGATCCGCCTCGATCGCGACCGTTTCGGCCTCGCGAAGCGCGCGGCCCACCGTCGGGCCCGGCATCGCCCAGTCGAGGTTGGCGATGTGAATCGTGCCGTAGAGGTAACCGTGGCGGCTGTCTCTCTCGAAGCGCCAGAGCGCACCGCGGTCCCGCGCGTTTCTGGCCGCTTCCTGGAGCTGCTCCGGCGTCGGCATCACCGCGGAGGGCGGGCACGTGGGCTCGGCGGTCAGTCCGGGCGCGCAGAGTGCCAGCGGAAGGCACAACGCGGTCAGGACGCTGAGACGGGCCGGTCGGAGCAAGGGCGCACCCTCCGAAGAGAGGAGGATACGCCGTCACCGCAACGCAGTCCTCCAAAATAGCCAGGCGAGGATGGCCGCCCAGGGCAACAGGAGGGTGACCACGAGCGCGGCTTCCAGGGCGATCCGCGCGAATCGCTTTCGCATGTGCGCGCTGTGAATCCTGCGCGTGCCCATCTCCGGAATCTTCCTGACCCATCAAGGAGCATGCGGTGTGCCAGGGCCTCGAGGAGGCCGATGATCGGCACTTACGCAGATTTCCGGTCGATTTCCGTCACGGGTCGCGCCGGTTCTTGCCAGCCCGCTGACCCAAATCGGCCGCGAAATCTGTGTCGGTCCGACGATCGGGCTGCCGTATCGTAAAGAGTGAATGGGTGCGGATCTCCTCATCACGATCGCCCACATCCTGACGACCGAGGCCGACCTCACCGAAGCGCTGCGCCTCGTCGTCCGCGAAGTCGTGCGGTTCGTCGGGGCCGAGACCGGCGCGGCCTACCGGGTCGATCGAGTGCGGCGCGTCCTCGTCCCGGTCGCCGCCTATCGGGTGCCCAAGCACGCGCTCGAGATCCTGATGGCTGCGGTCGTGCCGATCGACGAGCAAGGCTTCCGCGAGAGCGTGTTCGCCGGGGCCAGCGTCACGTCGAGCGACGACGTCCAGAACGACCCACGGTTCACCTTCGAGCTGTTCCACCGATTTCCCCATCGCTCGGCGGTGATCGTGCCGTTCCATGTCGACGCCGAGGTGGCCGGCGCGCTCTACCTCGTGTGGTGGGAGCGAGCGGAGCGCGTCGATCTGGCCAGGGTGTCGATGCTGGAAGCGGTGGGGCAGCAGCTGGCCCTGCTGCTCCGCGCGGCCTGGCTCCGCGCCGAGACCGAGCGCCAGCGCGCCGAGGCGGTCATCGCCGAGGAGCGCTATCACAGCCTGGTCGAGCACATTCCAGTCGGCATCTTCCGGGCCACGCCGAGCGGCCAGATCCTCGACGCCAACCCCGCGATGGTCGAGATGCTGAGGTTCCAGAGCCGCGAAGCCTTGCTCGGCGTCAACGCCGCATTGCTGTACGTCAACCCCGAAGACCGCGAACGTGCCCATCGCGCGCGGGACGCTGCCGGAGTCACCCGCGATTTTCACGTGGAGCTCCGGACGAACGACGGCGGCACCGTCTGGGCCAGGATGAATGCTCGCGCGCTGCGCGACGGCGAGCACGAGTACTGGGAAGGCACGATCGAGGACATCACCAACCACCGCCGCGCCGAAGAAGCCGAGCGCCGCGCCGAGACCTTGCGCGCGGTCGCTCAGCTCGCCAACGCGGCCGCGCACGAGATCAACAATCCGCTGTCCGTCATCGTCGGCCGGCTCGAGCTCTTGCGCCGGGATCTCACGCCGGAGCAGCAGGGGCGGCTCGCCCAGGTCGTGGACGCGTCCAGGCAGATCGCCAAGATCATCGCTCACATGGGGCGGCTCACGCGGCTCGAGACGCTCGACGACCTCCCGGCATCACCGATGCTCGATCTCCGTCGGTCCTCTCCTTCTTCGAGTGAGTAAGCGCGCGCGTCTTGACAAACAGCGGGTCCGGGAGCGACGATCCCGCGTCGTCGATCACCGCGAGCGGTTCGACGAGGGAGGTGAAAGCTTCCCACACACAGAGGAGGAGACGAGGATGACGAACGCGCGACTCGGATGGTGGGCAGTATCGGCGGTGAGTGTGATGACCCTGATCGGCGCAGGGACCATTCTGGCGCAGCAACCGAAGCCAACGAAAGAAGCGAAGCCTGCGGTGGAAGACAAGGCGACGTCCGGATCCCTCGCCGCCGAGGTCGGCAAGCCGGCTGCCAAGAATCCAACGACCGCGCCGGTGGCGACTCGTCAGGGTCGGAACTCCTGCGACATTCATATCGACAACCGCACGCAGTTCGTCGTGCACCGCGTGTTCATCGACGGCGACTACTGGGGGTCGATCGGGCGCTACGGCGACGCGATCGCGCGCGATGTGTCGACCGGCCGAACGAAGATCTACGCCGAGGCCGATTTCACTGACGGCACCACGCGCTACTGGGGCCCGCGGTGGTTTGCCTGCGACTCCTACAGCACGTATACCTGGGTCATCCAATAGCGACAGGCGTGTGCGCACGGCGGCGCGGGCGCGCTTCCGCCATCCGGTCGGGGCACCGCTCGCCGTCGCCAGACCACCGAGCCGCGATCTCGGCGTGCGCATCGCCGCGCGCTGCGTGCGGACTCACATGCCACGCATAGGGACGGCCGCGTGCTGCGGCTAGGCCGAGTGACGCTCGTGCTCGGCATGCTCGCCATCAGCGTCGCTCGCGCCGGCGCCGAGGGCGACAGTGAGACGCCAACGGCTCGCGCGGCTCAACTTCGCCGCGAGGCGGCGGCGCTTCGGAGTCAGGGACGCGCGGCCGAGGCAATTCCCCGAGCGCGCGAAGCCCTGAGGCTTGGCGAATCGACTGGAGGCCCGACCCATCCGGACGTGGCGGAAAGCCTCCATCTGCTGGGTTTGATTCTGCGGACGACTGGCGACTATGCGGGCGCGCGCCAGTGTTACGAGCGCGCGTTGGCCATCCGCGAGCAGGTGTTGGAGCCGACGCATCCTGATGTGGCCGAGAGCCTCAGCGGCCTGGGCAAACTCCTGTTCGAGATCGGTGATTACGCGGGAGCACGCGGCATGTACGAGAGGGCCCTGACCCTGCGTGAGGAGGAACTAGGGCCCGCGAACCCTCGCGTGGCGTCGAGCCTCGACGATCTCGGGACCGTGCTGAAACAGACCGGAGACTACGCGAGCGCGCGGTGGCTGTACGAGCGGGCGCTGACCCTCCGCGAGCGCGAGCTGGGGCCGAACTCCCTCGGGGCCGCCAACAGCTTGAACGATTTGGCGGGGCTTTTTCAGACGATGGGCGACTATACGGCGGCGCGCCCCCTCTACGAGCGGGCGTTGAAGATCCGCGAGAAAGAATTGGGCCCCACTCACCCCGTCGTGGCGCAGACCTTGAACGATCTCGCAGGGCTGCTGAGGGTGATCGGGGACTATGGCGGCGCGCGATCGTTGTACGGACGCGCCCTGAGCATCAGAGAACACTCCGAGGGATCCACGGCGCCAATCAAGACGGCCGAGACGTTGAACGATCTGGGTAATCTGTTTCGCACGAGCGGCGACAATGCCGCGGCGCGTCCGATGTACGAGCGGGCTCTCGCGATTCGCGAACAACACTTGGATCCGATGCACCCGGATATCGCGGATAGCCTCAACAGCCTGGCCGGGCTCCTGCGTGCCGCGGGAGACTTCGCGGCGGCGCGGCATCTGTACGAGCGCGCCCTGGCCATGCGAGAGCGGAAGTTTGGCGCGATGCATCCCGCCGTGGCCGAGAGTCTCAACAGCCTGGCCGGGCTCTTGCGCGCGCAGAAGGACGATGCGGCCGGTCGACCGCTGTACGAGCGCGCGCTGGCAATTCGTGAGCAGAGCCTCGGGCCGAAGCACCCCCGTGTCGCATCGAGTCTCGTCAACCTCGCGGGCGTGCTGGAGGCGACGGGCGACGATCAGGGCGCTCGGCCGTTGTACGCGCGGGCGCTGGCCATCGCGCGAGAGACTCGCGCGCTCGCGGCGAACTGGAGGGCCGCGCTCGGGCTCGGACGCCTCGAGGAGAAGGCGGGACGCCTGGACGCGGCGCTGCCACTTTACCGCGAGGCCGTGCAGATCATCTCTCAGCTCTCGGCGCAGTTCGGAGACGAGGCCCGCTCCAGGTTTCTGGAGGCCGGCAACAAGCTCGAAGCCTACGATGCGCTGGCGAGCGCGCTCTTGCGTGCCCACGGCCAGCAGCCGGGCATGGGGTACGATCGCGAGGCCTGGGCGGTCCTGGAAACCAAGCGTGGCTGGGTCGCGGCCGACGCTTTGACAGGCATTGATCGGCAAGCGCCCGACAGGGATGCGCGCGAGAAGGCCGAGCCGATGCTGGCCAAGCAGGACCAGGTGGCGGCGCTGGAGTCGCAGATCGAGACCGAGCAATCCGAGCGGCCCGCCGAGCAAACCGGCGAGAAGATCCAGAACCTCACGCGGCTGCTGGCGCGGACCAAAGCCGATTTCAATGACGAATCGGAGCGGTTTCTCGCTCGCTACCCGGAGTACACCGCTCTGGTGGCGAAGCAGCGGGCCGTGTTCCCCGAAGATCTGGCGAAGTACGCAAACCGGCTCCCGGCCGGGACTCTCGCCGTGCAGTACTACTCCGCGGCGAAGGCTCTCTATACGTTCGTGGTCGATCCGGGCGGCCTCTATGAGGTGAAGGAGCAGACGATCACCCAGGCGGAGCTCTACGAGCTGATCCGGATCTACCGTCGTCACATGGAAACAGCGGCGAGCGAACCGCTACCCTGGGAAGACGACGGGAGCGAAGTGTATCGGCGAGAGGTCGCGCCCTTCAAGGCGGTGGCGGTTCGGCTGGGGCAGGTGCTGCTGGACCCCCTGCGAGTCGAGCTGGAGAAGCACACCGACGTCGTGCTGTTCCCCAACGATCTTCTGATGTATCTGCCTATTCACGCGTTGCCCTGGCGGCGTTCGGGCGAGCAGCCGCGGTTCCTCGCCGAGACACACCGGGTGAGGTACGCAACCCAGCACGAGTTGCCGGACGTCGTGATGGGAGGCGGATCACCGAACGCCCATGTCGTTCTCGTGGCGGTCGGGAACCCGGATGGGAGCCTCCCGGCTTCGAGCGGCGAGGTGCGGGCCCTCGGGCGGCTGCGCGCCGGAGCCGTGGTGCTGGAGGGTGCCGGGGCGACGAAGGACCGGCTCATCGGCGAGCTGAAAAATCAGACCAGCGAGTTCGAGCTTCATCTCGCCACGCACGGTGTGCTCGACGGGAATGCGCCGGCTCTGTCGTACCTGGTGTTGGCGGGAAGCGACGACGCCAGCCGGCGGCTGACCCTCAAGGAAGTCATGGGGCTGACGCTGCCAATACGCCTGGCGGTGCTGTCAGCGTGCGAGACGGCGATACCAGGGGAGGTCGCACCCGGGGTGGCCCTGATCACGCTCGCGAAGGCTTTCAGCACGGCGGGCGCCCAGGCGATCGTGGCCGCCCTCTGGCGGGTCGAGGAGGAAGCGACACGTGATTGGATGGTGGCGCTACATCGAAGTCTCGCGGCGGGCGAGTCGCGAGCGTCGGCGGTCCAGGCAGCGCAGACCGCGGTGCGCAGCCGCGTGCGGACGGCGCACCCCTACTACTGGGCCGCGTTCATTCTCATCGGGGCCCGTTAGCTCGACTTCGGCGCTTCGGCCGGTCGTTCGGCTCACAGCGCTCGTCGTCGCTATGCTCGTCAGCGCGGCTCCAGCGCTGGCGCAGACGGTGATCGATCCCGACGCGGTCGGGTACCGTGCGCTCCTTCTGGGGGCCGGGCGATCGCGCGCGGCGGCGGTCGCCGAGGCGACCGCCTTCACCCTGTTCGAGCGCGGCGACCTCGACGCGGCGCTTCAAAAGACGCGCGCGCTGATCGAGCAGTTCCGTCAGGCCGGCGACGTCGAGCGCCAGGCCGTGGCCCTCGATTTCGAGGGACTGGTTCTCCAGCGGCACGGCAAGCTGGATCAGGCACTCGTCAGCCACGCGACCGCCGTGCAGATACTGGAGCGTGGGAGCAGCCCGTCGCGTTCGCTCGCACGCATCAATGCCACCATCAACCTCGGCACGGCGCACTACTTCGTCGCCAGCTACGAGGAGGCCGAGCGGTATCTCACCGAGGCCTCGAGCCTGGCCGAGCAGTCTCCGCCCTCTGCGCTGACTCGGCTGGCGAGAGGCCGCGCGCTGAATAACCTCGGCCTGGTCTACTACGAGATGGATCGCGTCAACGACGCGCGGGCGAGCTTCGACGAGGCCGCCGGCGTGACAGAGTCCTCGCGAGCCACCGACGACGACCGTCAGCTGCGCGCCCAGGCCCTGAACAATCGCGGTCGACTGCTAGGCGCCGAGGGGAACGTCACGGAGGCGCGCGCTCGGCTCACCGAGGCTCAGGCACTCGCCGAGTCACTTCGCGATCCGATCCTCCAGACCGCGATCCTAGATTCGCTCGCCGATGTTCTGCTGGGCGCGGCGGCCGAAGGGGCCGAGCGCCGAGCCTTCCTCACGGCGGCGCTCACCTACCTCGACAAGGCCCGCGACCTCGAGAAGACGGAGCCGAACGCATTCGCACGCGCGGCCATCCTCGTCAACCGGGGGCGCGCCCTCTCCGCGCTCGGACGACGCCCGGAGGCGCTGAGCGCCCTCGACGACGCCGTGAGCCTGGCCGAGAACATCAACGCGCCCAACGCCGCGCGCATGGCGTACGCCGCTCGCGGCGAGGCCCTGGTCGGCGGCGGAAGCGACGCCGAGCGTGATCGGGGCCTCGCGGATCTCAACGAGGCTGTTCGCATCCTCGAGCGCTATCAGGGCCGTGACGCACGGGGCGCGGAACGCGAGTTCGCTCGCGCGACGAGCCGTCTCTACGCGACGCTCATCGACGCGCTCCTTCGCAAGGGCGACGTGTCCACGGCGCTCGGCTACGTCGAGCGGAGCAAATCGGCGGCGCTGCGGCGCGAGCTGCTCAAGCGCAGCGCCCAACTGCGCGAGGCCGATGCCGAGAGCGCGCTCCAGGGCGCGCAAGGACTCCTGCGTCAGGAGGAGGCGCTGGCCGAGGAGATCGCGGCGCTCCAGCGGGCCGGCAAAGACGATGCGGCGAACCGGCTTCAGGTAGAGCTCGTCGGCGTGCGCCAGCAGGCGCAGGTCGCCGTGGCCGAGATCCATCAGCGATACGGCGACCGGTTCAGTCAGTACGTGAGTGTGAGTCCCGAGACCATGGAGGGGCTCGGGCCCCAGCTCGAGCCCGGCCAGCTTCTCGTGACGTACTTCGCCGCCGACGACGCGCTCTGGCTCTTTCTCGTGTCGAATCCCGGCGGAATGTCATGGCGACGGGTGCCGGCCGTCGGACGTCGCGAGCTCGAGACACGTATCCGCCGGTATCGCGAGCTGGCGGCTCAGGTGCGCGGCGACCGTGACCAGTGGCGGATCGATTCATGGGCGGCGCCGGAATGGAAGGAGCTTCGCGAGATCACCGACTGGCTCTATCGCGCGCTCCTGGGGCCGATCGAGACCGAGTGGAAGGCCGTGCGCCACCTGCTGATCGCGCCGACCGGACTGCTCTTTTATCTGCCCTTCCACGGGCTCGGCCCCTACGAGCCCAAGACCGGAACGATTCGCTTCATCGTCGAGGACGTCGCCGTGAGCTACGTCACGAACGCGAGTCTCATGCGGATCGCATTCGGGCAGCGTCGGGCGCGCGGGCGAACCGTGCTGGCGCTGGGCAATCCGACCTATCGGCACGAGCGTCCCGCGCTGCGTCAACTCGACTATGCCGAGAAGGAGATCGGCACGATCAAGGTTCTGTTCGGGTCCCGAGCGGTGGCGCTGAGCGGTGATCAGGCGACCCTGGCGAGCCTGCAGACCCACCTCGCCTCAGGCGTCCAAAGCGGATCGTCGCCGGCTGCGCCCGGAGGCCCGGCGCCGAGGGCGGAGGGGTTCGGCATCCTGCACCTGGCCACCCATGGAATCGTCGATCCTGTGTCGCCCGCCGATTCCTGGCTCGCGTTCGAGGGCCGGAATCGGTTGCGGGCCCGCGACATTCCCCGGCTCAGCCTGAGCGCGACTCACCTGGTGACGCTCAGTGCCTGCGAGACCGGCCTGGCCGAGGATCGACCCGGCACCGAGCTGATGAGCCTGGGCCGGTTCTTCAGCTCCGCGGGTGTGTCGTCGGTCGTCGTGAGCCTATGGTCGATCGACGATATCGCGACCCAGCAGCTGATGCTGACGTTCTATCGAGGGCTCGATGTAGAACCGGGCGCGCTCGACAAGGCCCAGGCGCTGCGTGATGCCCAGCGGGCGTTGCTGGCAAATCCCGCGACGCGCCACCCCTTCTATTGGGCTGGGCTCGTCCTGATCGGCGACTGGCGCTGAGACGGGCTACGGGACCCGCGCCTCGTCAGGGCGCCGGGGCTTCCGACGGATCCTTGAAGAAGCTCCCGGTGAAGACGACCGAGTTGGGGAAGACGACGACTCGCCCCGTGGGTTTGAGCGGCTCGCCGGCCAGCTCGCGAAGCTTGATACGCACGAAGCCGATCTCGGCGACCTCGCCGTGCACGTACCCGAAAGGCCCTTGGAGGCTCACCCGGTCGCCGACGCGGATCCCGTTCGGCGCGACCATCGTGAAGTAACCGGCGACCGCGAGGATCACGTTCTGGAGCGCGAAGGCGATGCCGGCCGCGGCGAACCCGAGCGCGGTCACGAGGGCCGCCATCTCGCTGGTGAAGTGGAAGATCAGCACGAGCGCGACGGCCAGGGTCACGACCACGCTCCGGGTGGTCAAGAGCAAGCGCCGGCGCGCGCCGTCGCTCACGTATCGGATCGTCGCCACCCGCCACAGCACGCCGCCGATGAGGATCACGGCGAGCGCCACGATGACCCCGAGAAGATCGAGGGCCAACCCCTGCAGGGCTTGCCACGACTCGCGATCGATGACCTCGTTCCAGCCCTTGAGATCGCTCGCATACCGCCGGGCAAGCGCGGCTTCTTCACGCAGCGGCAGCACAACCGCCACGAGAAGCTTCCGTCGCTCGAGCAGGTTGCGAAATTCGCGCTGACTCTCCGTCAGCGACTTCCCCGAATCGGTGGGATCCTTCGCCAGCGCTTCCAGCCGGGTGAGGATCGGCCGGAGACCGGCCCGGGCCCCCTTGACCTCTTCATCCAGGCGACGCACGAGCTCGTTGGTCGCCGTCTCGAGGTCTTCGAGACGGCTCCGGCTTCGCTGCAACGCGAGCAGGCGCTGGATCATCGCCCAGGTGCCGGACGTCGGGCCCGTCGGCGCCGCCGCCACGGACTGCGCCGCGTTCGATGAGCGGAGCTCGGGCACCGCTTCCCGGAGCGCGTCGATCTGATGGTCGAGATCGTCGTCGGGGTCCGAGCGGGACGAGGCGAGCTCGCGGACCTGGGCGAAGAACTCGAGGCGGGCTCGCTCGAGATCGAGCCGGTTCTGCGCGGCCGCAAGTTGCCGTTGCAGGGTCGATTGCCTCTCGGGCTCGTCGCGAAGGCGCGCTCGCAGGCGCTCGACGTCCCGCTCGTCCTGGCGAACGGCCGCCTCGATCTTCTTTTGCTCCTCGGCTCGACGGCCGCCGGCGCCGGACGCGGTGGCGTTGTCGCGGCCGAGCAGCGCGGCCTCGGCGTGGGCCACGTCGAAGGCTCTCCCGAGCAGACGGAGCGCGGTCTGCTCGTCGGCGCGACCGAACACGCCGCTGCCCTCGACGGAGCGCATCACGATTCGTGCCTGCCGATACCAGGTCATCGCCCGATTCAGGGACGCCATGACCTGATCGGGAGAACGCGCCGGGGCCGCGCTTGCCGCGCTCGCGTTCGACTCCGCCGGGGACTTCGGCGCCGGCTGAGCCTCCTGGGCGACCGAGCGCCGCGGAGCGATCGCCCCGATGATCACGCCGAGTACGAGCAGCGCGACAACCAGACGACAGGGCCGGATTCGTATCGACACCATGATGTGCAGCTTACGACCTCGGTCCGGTCCCGCGCCAGCGAACGCGGCCGCGCGCTGGGCCGGTCCGGGATCGCGGCTCAGCCAGGCGTGGATCGAGGGCATCGCGCAACCCGTCGCCAAGCAAGTTGAAGCCGAGCACCGAGAGCATGATCGCGGCACCGGGAAAGCAGAAGACCCACCAGGCGCCGCTGGTGAAGTACTTGTACGAGTCGGCGAGCATCGCGCCCCACTCGGGCGTCGGGGGCTGGGCGCCCAGCCCGAGGAACCCGAGCGCGGCGGCCTCCAGGATGGCGAAGGCGATCGAGGGCGTCGTCTGCACGATCAGCGGCGGTAGGCTGTTGGGCACGATGTGGCTCCCGAGCACGCGCCACCCGCTGCAGCCGAGCCCTTGCGCGGCCATCACGAACTCCTGCTCGCGCAGCGCCAGCACCGAGCTGCGGCTCAAGCGCGCGTACGCGGGAATGGAGACCAGGCTGATGGCGAAGAGCGAGTTGCGGAGGCCCGGGCCGATCATGGCGACGATGGCGATGGCCAGCAAGGTCGCCGGGAACGCCAGCACGATGTCCATGCAGAACATCACGACGAGGTCGACGCGCCCTCGAAGGTAGCCGCCCAGGAACCCGAGCGCCGAGCCGATCAACGTGGCCAGCGCGACCGCGCTCATCGCCAGCCCCAGCGACACGCGCGTCGCGTGCAGGACGCGGACCAGGATATCGCGGCCGAGACTGTCGGTCCCGAATGGGTGCGCGGCCGTCGGAGGCTTGAGTCGCACGGTGAGGTTGGCGTCGGTCCTGGCGTCGTAGACGTGCACGACCGGCGTGAGGAGTGCGACGAGCACGAAAGCGACGACCATCACCAGCCCGACTCGGGCGGCCGGGCTCGCGACGAGGCGGCGCCACGCCGCCGCGGCCGGGCTTCGCCCGTGACTCGCGACCGCCACCACCCCGCGATCCACCGCCACCTCGAACGTCGCCATCACTCGTACTTGATCCGTGGGTCGACCGCGGCGTACAGGAGGTCGGTGAGCAGGTTGACTCCCACCACGATGACGGCGATGAAGAGGCTGACGCCCTGGACGATCGCGTAGTCGCGCGATTCGATCGACTCGTAGACCCAGAGGCCGATACCCGGCCAGGAGAAGATCGTCTCGGTGAGGATCGCGCCGGCCAGCAGGCGGCCGACCTGGAGCCCGACGACCGTCAGCACGGGGAGCAGCGCGTTGCGGAGCGCGTGTCTCAGGATCACCACGCGGCGCGATAGCCCCTTCGCCTCGGCGGTGCGGATGTACTCGCGCGACAGCACTTCCAGCATGGAGGCACGCGTCATCCTCGCGATGACGGCGAGGGGAATGGTCGCGAGCGCGAGCGCCGGGAGGATCAGGTGGCGGACCGCGTCGGCGAGGGCCGGCCCGTCGCCCTGCAGAAGCGCATCCAGGATGACGAAGTTCGTCCACGGGACGAAGGCGGTTCCGCTCGAGAGGCGAAAGCCGGTGGGCAGGATGCGGAGCTGCACGCCGAAGAACCACGCGAGCACGAGGCCGAGCCAGAAGATCGGCATCGAGACGCCCGTGAGCGCGCCCAGGCGCGCGAGACTGTCGAGCAGCGAGTTGCGCCAGACGGCCGAGGCGACCCCGATGGGGATGCCGAGCGCGATGGCCACGACGATCGCCGCCGTCGCCAGCTCGACCGTTGCCGGAAAGCGCCGCAGCAGATCGCTCGCGACCGGATCGCCCCGGATGATCGAGACCCCGAGATCCCCCCGCAGCGCCTTGCCGATATAGAGGACGTATTGCTGCCAGATCGGGCGATCGAGCCCGAGCCGGGCGCGGACCTCGGCGACCTTCTCCGGCGTCGCGCGCTCGCCCAGCATGGTCAGCGCCGGATCGCCCGGAATGAGATGGATGAAGCTGAAGACGAGCAGGGAGACGCCGAGCAGCACGGGGACGATGGTGAGGCCTCGCCGGATGGCGTAGCGCCTCACCGCTCAGTCCTCCTTCTTGATGAACGCGCCTCCGCGCTACGGCAGCTCGACGGTGTTGAAGTACTCCGACCCCGTCGGGTGCGGCAGGTAGCCCTTCACACGCTTCGCGAACGCGAGGGGCGGCTGGTTGTTCGCGATGAAGAGCCGTCCCACGTCGTCGCGCAACAGCTGCTCGGACTGCCGGTAGAGCTTCGCGCGCTCCGACTGCTGCGTGAGCTTCTGGGCGCGCAGGAGCACGTCGGCCAGCGGCTTGTTGGCGTAGAAGCCCTCGCGCGCGGCGCCCGGCTGGCAGAAGAAATAGCAGAGGAAGTTATCGGGATCGCCGTTGTCTCCGGTCCAGCCGAGCATGTAGAGCGGCATCTGTCCGTTCTTGCGTTTGTCCAGATACACCGCCCACTCGGTCGTCTGCAGCTGCGTCTTGATGCCGACCTTGGCGAGATCGGCCGCCATCGCCTCGGCGATCTCCTTCGGGTTCGGGAAGTACGGGCGCGAGCGCGACATGTACCAGAAGACCAGCGGCTCCTTCTTGCCGTCCTCCCACGTGATGTCCGACAGCCCCGGCACCTGCCCGGCCTCGCGCAGCAGCGCCTGTGCCCGGCTCGGGCTGTACTCGTAATCCTTCAGCTCACGGTTGTAGCCCCAGAGTGCCGGCGGCTGGAACTGCGTGGCCACGAGCCCGGTGCCCCCGTAGAGCGCGTCGACGATGCCGCGCTTGTTGATCGCGTGGGCGAATGCCTGGCGCACGCGCTTGTCCTGGAACTCTTTCACCTTGTAGTTGAAGGCGATGTAGCCCGTCGTGTTCGTCGGGCGCAGGAGCAGCTGGAGGCCCGCGTCAGCCTTGACCACGCCGACGTCGTCGGGATTGAGTCCCTCCATCCCGTGGATCTCGCCGGCCTTGAGCGCGCCCAGTCGTTGCGAGTTGTCCTTGATGTTGCGCACGACGACGCGCTTGATCTTGGGCTTCTGGCCCCAGAAATCAGGATTGGCCTCGAGCACGGCCTCCTGGTTCGGCTTCCACTCCACGAACTTGTAGGCTCCGGTGCCGACCGGGTGCTTGCCGAACTCGGTGCCCCAGCGCTCGACGGCCCTGGGGCTCGCGATGTCGAAGACGAACATCGCCAGATTCGCCAGGAAGGGCGCCTGCGGCTCCTTGAGGGTGATGCGTACGGTGTGCGTGCCGACCGCCTCCACCGCGCTGACGATCGACTTGTCGTCGAAGCCGGCGAACTGCGCCTCCCAGTACTCGAAGGTCTGGCCGGCCTTCACCTGGTTGTCGTGCTGGGGATGAGCGGCCTTCCACCAGCGCTCGAAGTTCCAGACGACCGCGGCGGCGTCGAGCGGCGTGCCGTCGTGGAACGTCACCGAACGCCGCAGCTGGAACGTCCACACCTTGCCGTTGCGCGAGACCTCCCACTTCTCCGCGAGCGCCGGCTCGACCTCGGTGGTGGCGCCGCGATACTTCACGAGGCCGTCGAAGATCTGTCTGGTGAGACGCGAGGAGATGCCGTCGGTGATGACCGCCGGGTCGAGCTGGACGGGCTCGCCCTGAGCCCCGAAGACGAACGTTTGAGCCGACGCCGGCACCGCGATGCCCAGGAGGGCCGCGGTGATCAGGGACGTAAGTGTCAGACGCCGCATAGGACGACCTCCTTCGTTTACCGGCGCGTCTCGGCCGGCGGGGAAGCCGCGACGGCCTGCCGTGCGCACCACCACGCGAGGGAACGGCGCTCGAGCGCCGTTCAGGCCGGCCCATTATCGCATCGGGCGCGCGAAAAGCGTTGTATGGTCGGTCGAGTATGAGCAAGCGTTCCGACGCTCGGCGCTATCTCGAGAACTGGCGGGACGAGGTCGACAGCGCGTCGGAGTATCGCGCGATGGCGGCCAGCGAGCCCGATCGGCGGCTGGCGAAGGTCTACGCCAATCTGGCGGCGATGGAGGAAGGCCACATCGCGTTCTGGGAGGATCGCCTGAGGAGCGCGGGGGTGAGGGTGCCGCGCCGGCGGGCCTCCTGGCGCAGCCGCGTGCTCGGGGCCATCGCGCGGCGACTTGGACCCGACCTCGTGCTCGCCACTATCGCCGCGAAGGAGGCCGTCGACCAGCACGCGTACCTCAAGCAGCCCGAGACCGCCGGCACCCGGATGCCGGCCCACGAGCGGTGGCACGCGAAGGTCTTGGAGCAGCTCGTGGCGACGCAGCCGCGCGGCCTGCAGGGAAGCTTCCTCGGCCGTCTCGAGGGCCGGCATCGATCGGTCGGCGGTAACGCGCTGCGCGCGGCGGTGCTCGGCGCCAACGATGGTCTCTGCTCCAATCTCGCCCTGGTCATGGGCGTGGCCGGCGCCTCGATCGATAACCACGGAATCCTCGTCACCGGTCTGGCCGGTCTCCTGGCGGGCGCCGCCTCGATGGCGCTCGGCGAGTGGGTGTCGGTCACGAGCTCGCGTGAGCTCGCCGAGCGAGAGATCCGGATCGAAGCGAGCGAGCTGCACGAAGATCCCGAAGGCGAAGGCGAGGAGCTGAAGCTGATCTACGAGGCCAAGGGGCTGAGCCCGAACGAGGCCGAGACGATGGCCCGCCGCCTCTTGTCCGATCGAACGACCGCGATCGACGCGCTCGCCCGCGAGGAGCTCGGCATCGATCCCAAGGAGCTCGGGGGCTCGGCGTGGGAAGCGGCGGTGTCCTCGTTCGTGCTGTTCGCGCTCGGCGCCGTCGTGCCGATCCTGCCGTTCCTGGTCCTGCGCGGGACACAAGCCGTCGTGTGGAGCGCCGTCCTGAGCGCGCTGGGGCTCTGGACGGTGGGCGCCGCGATCACCATCTTCACCGGGGCGCCCGTGTGGCGATCGGGCGGCCGTCAGCTCTTGCTGGGCCTCGCCGCCGCAGGGCTGACGTTCGGCATCGGCAAGCTGATCGGAATTGCGGTCGCCGGCTGACGAGCGGACAGTCCATTGAGTGGGTTCAAGGCCGTGATCTTCGATGCCTACGGCACACTGCTCCGGAACGACGACCTGGTCCTGGTGCCGCGACAGATCGTGGCCGACCACGGGTTGTCCGCGCGCCTGGACGAAGTCTGGCGCGCGTGGTCGGATCTCTACTTCGAGGCGACGCAGCTGGCACCGTTCCGGACGCTCCGGGAGATCGAGGAGCTGATCTTGCCGCGCGTGCTTCGACAGTTCGATGTCGCCGCCGACGCGGCCCCGTACGTCGAGCTCTTCTTTCGGGTGACGACGAGGATCGAGCTCTACCCCGAGACGCTCGACGTGCTCAACGCGCTCGGACACGTGCGCACGGCCATCCTGTCCAACGCCGACCACGAGCACCTGGCGGCGTGGAACGTCACGCTGCCGGTCGAGTTCATCTTGATCTCCGAGACCGTGCGCGCCTACAAGCCGCACCGACTCGTCTTCCAGCGCGCTCTCGAGCAGCTGGGGCTCGAGCCGCACGAGGTCCTGCACGTGGGCGACAGCGACGTGGACGACGTCAAGGGCGCGAAGGAAGCGGGCCTGCGCGTCGCGTGGGTGAACCGTGATAGGCGGGCGCGCCGTCCGGACGTGCCGGCGCCGGACTTCGAGATCCGCGATCTCAGTCAGGTGCCGCGGCTCCTTCGCCTGGAGTAGTCTCGCGTCGGCTGGCGGCGCGCACCTGCCCGTCGGTTGACAAGCGGAAAACGGCCACCCACACTGGCGGCGAACCCGAGAACGCGCGGAGCGATCAGCGACCCTGCGGGCCACTCGAGACGACCCTCGGCGTTCAGGAGGCCGGCATGCCCGTCACATTCGAGCGGCGCGACGCGATCGGCATCGTCACCCTGAGTCGTCCCGAGGCTCGCAACGCGTGGGGCGCCGATTTCAACGAGGGCATCGCGCGGTACTTCGCGGCGATGGAGGACGACGACGCGATCCGCTGCGCCGTCCTGACGGGAGACGACGCGGGCGGGGCGTTCTCGGCCGGCGCGAATCTCAAGGATCCCAGGACGCACACGATGGAGTCGGCCGCGGACTTCATCAAGAGCATCGCCAAGCGTCGCGGCCGCGCCTTCGAGGTCCTCGGCAGCTTTCCCAAGCCGATCGTCGGCGCCGTCAACGGATACGCCGTGGGTATCGGCTGCATCGTGACCTTCTGTTGCGACCTGCTGGTCGCCTCCGAGCGGGCCGAGTGGCGGCTGCCCCAGGTGACGCTCGGCATTCTTCCCGCGTACGGCGGCAGCACGCGGCTCGCGCGCTGGGTCGGCCGAGGCAACGCGATGCGACTGGCCATGGGGTTCCCGCTGACGGCGCAGGAGGCTCACCGCATCGGGCTCGCGCAGTGGCTGGTGCCGCACGGCAAGGTCATGGATCAGGCCCTCGAGGTGGCAGGCCACATCGCGTCCCTGCCGCCGCTCGCCGCGCGCCTCACGAAGGAATCCCTGCTGACAGGTCTCGATATCCCCAATCTGTCCGATGCCTCACTCGTCGATCTGTATCGCTTTGCGACTCTCGAGCTCACCGAGGACAAGGCCGAAGGCCACAAGGCCTGGCGCGAGAAGCGTAAGCCCGCGTTCCGCGGCCGTTAGAAGGAGCGCCACTATGAGCACGGGCGCACCCACGACGTTACGCGAGCGGATCGGCGTGGATCTGGGAGGGCGGCGGCGCCTCGAGGACGGTCTCGCGTGGGCGGCGGCCCATGGCGTGCACTACGTCGATACGTGCCTCGAAGGCGCGCCGGACCACCCCAACGCGCCCGCCGCGTGGACGGCCGAGCGCGTCGCGGCCATCCGTACCACCTGCGAGCGGCACCGCATCCATCTCGGTCTGCACTCGGCGTCCGCCGTCAACGTCGCCGAGACGTCCCCGCTCCTGGCCGATGCCGCGGATCAGTATCTTCGGACCTACATCGAGCTCGCCGGCCGGCTCGGCGCGGGCTGGATCGTCGTCCACGGGGGCTATCACTTCACCGGCGATTACGCCGCGCGCCGTGCGGCGAGTCTCGAGCGTCTTCAGCGCGCCGCCGCGCTCGCCGAGCGCGCTGGGGCCCGGCTACTCCTGGAGAACCTCAATCGGGAGCCCGAGCATGCCGAGGTCCGATACCTCGCGCACAATCTCGAGGAGTGCCGCGAGTACTTCGGACGCATCCAGTCACCGAACCTCGGCTGGGCGTTCACGGTCAATCACGCGCATCTCGTCCCGGAAGGCATCGACGGCTTCCTCGACGCCATGGATCTCGGGCGCTGCGGCGAGGTGCGCCTGGCCGATAGCCACGGACGATACGAGGAGCATCTGCGGCCCGGCGAGGGCTCGATCGACTTCACGCGAATGTTCTCGCGCATCGAGGGCGGCGGTTACCGCGGCCACTACATGATGGCCTTCGGCGCCCTCGACGACATGCTCAAAGGCCGCGAAGCCCTCGTCCGCTGCGCCGCGGTCTGATCCCGGGCGCCGATGAGAGCGCTCGTCGGGCTCGCGGCCATCGTGGTTCTGTTGGGATCTGACTGGTCGTCCGCGGCGGACTTCGGCCTCAAGCTGCCGAACGGCCTGCAAGAGGACGCGGCGCAAATCCCGGACGACAACCCGATCACGCCTGAGAAAGTCGCGCTCGGTAAGAAATTCTTCTGGGATACACGCTGGTCGGCGTCGGGTAAGGTGGCGTGCGTCAGTTGCCATCGGCCCGACCACGGCTGGAGCGACCCACGCCGATTCTCGACGGATTTCGCCGGCAAGCCGACACCGCGGCATGCGCCCACGATCGTCAACCGACTCTTCAGCGACCAGCAGCACTGGTCCGGTCTACGAGTCTCCCTGGAAGAGCAGGCCGGGAAGGACGTGAACAAGACTGACCGAAAGGTGATGGAGCAGCTGGGCACGGTCCCGGATTATCGACGGGAATTCCGCGCGGTATTCGGCCGCGACTTCGATCCGGACGGGGTCGCCCAGGCGCTCGCCACCTACGTGCGTACGATTCTGTCGGGCGATTCGCCCTACGACCGCTTCCAGGCCGGCGACCGCGGCGCCATGTCGGAGTCGGCCCAAAACGGGCTGCGCCTCTTCGAGGGCAAGGCGATGTGCTCGCGCTGTCATGCCGGCTTCAACTTCACCGGCGAAGGCTATCGCAACATCGGCGTGGGGATGGCCGGGCCGAATCCCGACCTCGGTCGTTACTCGGTGACTGGGGACGATTCGGACCGGGGCGCATTCAAAACCCCGACCCTCAGGGACGTCGCCAAGCGAGGACCATACATGCACGACGGCGGCGCCACGACGCTGGCCGAGGTCGTCGAATACTACGATCGGGGCGGCGTGAAGAACCCGTGGCTCTCGTCTGATATGACGCCGTTGGGACTCACGGCGCAGGAACGGGCGGACCTCGTTGAATTCATGAAGGCGCTGACGGGCCGGATCGACCCCGAGGTGAGCCGCCCTCCCGATCTTCCCCAATAGGCTAGATGGCGCTCGCGGCGATGTTGACGGTGAGGGCCAGCAGCGCGGCGTTGAACAGGAAGGACACGATGCCGTGGACGGTCGCGGTGCGGCGGATCACCTTGCTGGTGATCGCCACGTCGGATACCTGCGACGTCATGCCGATGACGAACGAGAAATAGACGAAGTCCCAGTAGTCCGGGTTCGGGTCACCGCCCGGAAAGCTCATACCCCGGCCCGCGGTCTCGTCGTAGAACTCGTGAGCGTAGTGCAGCGCGAAGATCGTGTGGATGAACGCCCAGGACAGAAGGATGGTCAACGTGGCCAGGAGCACGTGGCTGCGGGGCCGCGATGCTGCGGCCGCGGACATGCCGAGCTCGGCGAAGATGGCGGCGAGGCTCGCCAGCGCCGCCGCCACCGTGCACGTCAGGATCGCGAGCTGCCCCTCGTCCTGCATCGCGGCATGACGGCGGATGTGGTGAAAGTCGGAGCGCGCCATCAGATGGAACGCGAGCACCAGGTAGAGCGCGACCGCGAGATCCCATCCGGTGAGCAGGCGCGTCGCGACCCTCCAATCGGTCACGACCGCCGCCGCGAGGGTCCCGACCAGACCGACGCCGACCGAGATGAACAGCCTGGGCCGAGCCCTGACGATCCGGATCAGCAGAGGCGGGCGACGCGGCCGAGGACTCACGCCGCGAACATATATCATCTTCGGCGACGGCGAAACGCGCGATGCTGGCCTACTCCCTGAAGGTCTGGTAGGGTCCGGATCGTGGAACGGAGACCCGAGCCGCGGTTCGATTGGTTCATCCCGATCGACGGCGACGGCGCGCACATCGGCACGTGGCGTGCGGAGCGACCGCCGACCTTCGACTATCTGCGCCGGGTGGTCGAGACGGCGGAGGCCGAAGGATATTACTCGCTCCTGATCCCCACGCGGTTTGCCAACGGGCTCTTCGGGGAGACGGCGCCGCTCGCGGAAACGTGGACGACGGTCACGGCGCTGGCCGCGGTGACCCAGCGTATTCGATTCCTGGCGGCCATCCGGCCGGGGTTCATCTCGACCGGACTGTTCGCCCAGATGGCGGCGGCGCTCGATCAGATCAGCGCCGGGCGGCTCGACATCAACGTGGTACCCGGCGGCATCCAGGGCGACTTCGAGCGGCTCGGTGTCACGATCGATCACGACAAGCGCTACGAGCAGGGGGAAGAATTCATCGCCGTCCTGCGAGCGCTGTGGGCGAGGCCCGAGCCCGTGGTGTTCGAAGGGAGCACGATGCGGCTCAAGGGTGCGGTGGTCTCGCCCGGACCGGTCGGGAGCGGGCCGCGCTTTTACGTGGGTGGCGCCTCGGCGCGGGCGCTCGAGTTCGCGGCAAACGGGGCGGAGGTCTATCTCGCCTGGATCCAGCCGCTCGACGAGATCGCCAAGCTGCTGGCCCGGGTACGGACGGCCTACAACGCCAAGGGCCGCCGGCCGGTCTTCGGTCTGCGTACGCACCTGGTCGTGCGACGGACCGAGCGTGAGGCCTGGGAGGCCGCCGAGGAGCTGATGTCTCAGGTCGACGAGCGCGTGGTGGCCCAGAGACAGGCCGCCTTCGCCGGGACGCCGATGGTGGGGCAGCAGGCGCAGCTTCGGGCCGAGCTCCGCGAGCGGTCACCCCGGCTCTGGAACGGAATCTCGAAGGTGCGCGTGAACCTCGGGACGGCGATCGTGGGCGATCCAGAGCAAGTCACGGACGAGCTCACCGCATACTGGCGCCTCGGTGTCGACGAATTCATCCTGTCGGGCTTTCCACACGTCGAGGAATGCCGGCGCGTGGCCTCGGAGGTGCTGCCGGGCCTGCGCGCGGCGATCGAAAGGGAGCGAGTGGCATGATCACCGACGTCGAGTCTTATCTGCGCTTCTTCGACAGCGTGCGGCGGAGGACCGAGCGTGACGTGGCGGCGCTGCCGCCCGAGGCTGCCGCGTGGCGCCCGCCGGCCGCGAGCGGCGAGGCCGGCTGGGGCATCGGTGAGCTCGTGGGTCACATCGGCGCCACGCGCCTCTACTTCGCCAGCGCCTATCGCGGCGAGGGCTGGATCCTGACGGACCCCGACATCGATCGTGCCGACCAGCGCACGTGGCTCCCGTGGCTGCAATCGTCCGCCGAGCGATTCGCCACGCTGCTCCGCGAGACGCCGGGGGAGTGGCTCATGCGCCGGATCGAGATGGTCGATACGCCCGGCACGCTCCCGGGGTGGCGCTTGCTCATGATGATGCTCGAGCACGAGGTCCACCATCGCTCGCAGATCGACACCTACGCCGGCCTGCAGGGCTGGCCGGTGCCCCAGATCTTCGAGCGGACCTTCGAGGGCATCACCGCCCTTCAGCCCGAGCAGCGCGCGCGTCACCCGCGCTGACCCCGCACGGTCACCTCCTCACACGCTGACGTTGGACGCGGCAGGCAACCTTGGCTAGACTGGACGACGCGATGACGACCACGGCTCCCGGGGCGAAGGCAGCGTTCGCGGCGGATCACGACGTCGCGATCCCGTACATGCAGCGGACGCGCGACTACTATCAAGTCCTCGGCTTCAGCCCTTATCGGTGGGCCCATTTCGTCGAGGTTCCGTTCACGCCGCTCCGGATGCCGCTCAGCCGGGCGCGGGTCGGGCTGATCACGACCGCGGCGCCGTTCCGGGCGGAGCTGGGCGACCAGGGGCCGGGGGCGGCCTACAATGCCGCCGCCAAGTTCTATCAGGTCTACTCGACGTCCTCCGAGACCGTGCCCGATCTCAGGATCTCGCACGTCGGCTACGACCGCCTGCACACGACGGCCGCCGACATCAATACATATCTGCCGCTGGCTCGCACGAGGGAGGCGGCCGCCGCGGGCCGGATCGGGACGCTGGCGCCGCGCATTCACGGCGCGCCGACGAACCGCAGCCATCGCGTGACCCTGGAGACCGACATCCCCGAGCTCTTGCGCCGCTGCCGCGAGGACGGAGTCGACGTCGCCGTCCTCGTCCCGAGCTGACCCGTGTGTCACCAGACCGTGAGTCTGGCCGCCCGGCACCTGGAGGCGAACGGGATTCCGACGGTAATCATGGGCTGCGCCAAGGACATCGTGGAGTACTGCGGCGTGCCGCGGTTCCTGTTCAGCGATTTCCCCCTCGGGAACTCGGCCGGCCGGCCGTTCGACGTCGAGTCGCAGCGGCAGACGCTCGAGCTGGGATTGAAATTGCTCGAGAGCGCGCCGGGTGCGCGCACGACGATGCAGTCGCCGATCCGCTGGAGCGAGGACGCCGCGTGGAAGTGCGACTACCTCGACCTGACGAAGCTTTCGCCCGAGATGATCGCCGAGCGGAAGAAGGAGTTCGACGAGGTGAAATCGATCGCTCGGGCCAAGCGCGAGGCATCGTGAGCAAGCCGTTCACGAGCGTCCGCATCCTCGACTTCACCCGCTATCTCGCGGGGCCGTACGGCACCTACCAGCTGGCGCTCCTGGGCGCCGACGTCGTCAAGATCGAGTCGCGCGAGGGCGACGACACGCGCATGCAGCTGGCCGACCGGGTGTGGGCCGACCGGAAAATGGCGCCGTCCTTCCTCGCGGTGAACGGCAACAAGCGCAGCGTCACGCTCGACCTGCGAAAGCCCGAGGCCGTGGACATCGTCAAGAAGCTCGTGGTCAAGGCCGACGTGGTGTGGGAGAACTTCCGCGGGGGCGTGATGGATCGTCTCGGACTCGGGTATCAGGCGCTCTCGGCCGTCAATCCGCGGCTCATCTACTGCGCGGTCTCCGGCTTCGGCCAGACCGGTCCCGAGCGGACGACCGCCGCCTTCGACGGCAAGCTCCAGGCGATGTCGGGGATCATGTCGATCACCGGCGAGCCGGCGAGCGGCCCGACCCGCGCCGGATTCGCGATCTGCGACACGATCGGCGGCATGACGGCGGCGCTCGCCGTGGCGAGCGCGCTGTATCAGCGGACGCACACCGGGCGCGGCCAGCTGGTCGACGTGGCGATGCTCGATGCGGCGCTGGCCTTCATCCCGGGCACGGTCTCCGAGTACACCGTTGCGGGCATCGAGGCACGGCAGATCGGCAACGGCTCGGTGAGCCGCAAGCCGACCGCGAGCCGGTTCCGGGCGCGCGGCGGCTACATCGTGCTGGCGGTGCTGACCGAGAAGCAGTTCGCGAGCCTCATGAAAACGCTGGGCCGCGCCGACGCGCTGGCCGACCCGCGCTTCAAGGACTGGCCCGCGCGCACCGCCAACGAGCCGGCGCTGCGCGAGATCATCGAGCAGGCGCTCGCGACCGACGGTCCCAAGAGCTGGGAGGCGCGTCTCACCGCCGCCGACGTGCCGTGCGGCTCCATCTGGAAGATCGACGAGATCGTCAAGCATCCCCAGCTCGAGCACCGCGACGTGCTCCAGACGATCGACTCGCGATACGGGCCGATGCGGCTCGTCGGCGCCGGCTTCCGGCTCGAGCATGGCAGCCCCGGACTGGACCGGGAGCCTCCGACCCTCGGCGAGCACACCGACGAAGTCCTGAAAGAGGCCGGCTTGGGAGTCGAGGAGATCGAGCGGCTGCGGCGCGAAGCGGTTATCTGATCGTGGCTCAGAAACCTGGTCTCGGCCTGATGATGGCGGGGTCGCTCATCGCCTTCGCCGGATTCTGTATCGTGCTCGTCAAGGTTTTCGGCGTAGAGCCTTACGCTGTCCTCCTGGTGGTTGGCGTCGGGCTCTTCGGACTGGGTGTCGTCCGCCGCCTGACCGGCGCCAATCGCGACTAGCTGAATCCGACCGACGGACCGCGCCTGCGGGTCAGCGCGGGGCGAGGCCCGGCATTGTGAAGCGCTCGCGCTCGAGGTCGACGATCAGGCTGCTCGCCTGCGCCGGCGTGAGGGCGACCAACGGCGGACGAACGGTTGACCAGCCAGCGTCCTTCCCGTGGTGGGCGATCGCGGATTTGAGGGCCGGGATCATCGGGTACTTCTGGAACACGCCGCGGATCACGTCGAGCCGCGCCTGCTGGGCGTCGGCGCCCTCAGCCCGCCAGGTGTCGTAGAGGCGCGCGATAGGACCGGGGTGGACGTTGGCGGTGGCGCTGATGCAGCCGGCGCCGCCGTGGCGCATGTTCTGGAGCAGGAAGGTCTCGGAGCCGGCGAACACGTCGAAGCCGCTCCTGGCGAACGCGTCGAGGAACGCCTTCGTGTTGTTCCAGTCGCCCCCGCTGTCCTTCATCCCGGCGACCTGCGCCGGATAGGCGGCGAGCAGGCGCTCGACGAGCCCGAGCGTGATCGGCACCTGCGCGACCGGCGGGATGTGGTAGACGTATACGCGCAGGCGCGCGTCACCCACGCGCTCGATCACTTCCGCGAAGCTCCGGAAGAGCCCGTCGTCGCTCACGCCTTTGTAATAGAAAGGCGGTAGCATGAGCACGCCGCCGCATCCGACCTTCATGGCGTGCGCGGTCAGCCGCACCGAGTCGGTCAGCGCGCAACAGCCGGTGCCCGGCATTATCCGCGCGGGGTCGAGCCCGGCCGCGACCAGCCGATCGAGCAGCTCGATCTTCTCTTCGACCGAGAGCGAGTTCGCTTCCGAGTTCGTCCCGAACACGGCCAGGCCCACGTTCTGGGTGGAAAGCCAGCGGCAGTGGCACACGAAGCGCTCGGGATCGGGCGCCAGGTCCGCGCCGAACGGGGTCACGACCGGAGAGAGCACGCCGGTGATACGCGGGACGTCGGTCACGGTTGTCGCCTCCTGTCAGCGGGTGAGGCAAGCGCCTGCCCGAACAGGATACAGGATTGCGGCGACGTGAAGCCATTTGCGAAGGGCCCGGACAACAGAGTACGCTCCGGCCCACCGCTGATGAGACTCCAGGGCTTCCCGGGCGCCGCCATCGTCGCCGGCGCTGGCCTGTTTCTCGCGCTGACCGCCCTCCTGGCCGCGTCGCGCGCACCCGAGGACATGCCGTCCTTCCGGCTCCACGTCGAGGTGCCGGATTCGCTCCTGCTCGCGAGCGGCGCGGCGTTCGCGCTGGCGGTCGCCATCATTTTCGGGATGGCGCTCTCGCGAGACCGGCGCCGCGACGCGGAGCTGCCGCGTGAGGAGGAGCCGTCCAAGCTTCCCTGGTGGCTCCAGGTGTTCTTGCGGGTGTTACCGCTCCTGCCGCTGCTCGCCATCCTCGTCGTGTTTTCGTTCGGGTGGCAGTACGTCGAGACCTCGCTGCTCGCCTGGAGCCGCCTCATGATGTTCGCGGGCACCGACTCGACGCCTGGAGCCGACACGCCGGTGGTCTCGCTGCCGTGGCTCGGCTGGCTCGTCGGGCTGCTGGCTCTCCTGGCGGGCCTCGCGACGCTCGCCATGGCCCTGGTGCTCCTCTTCGCCGAGCGCATTGCCCGATGGTGGGAACGACGAAATCGCGTCGAGGCGGCCGAGCCGCTGAGCGAAGCGGTTCAGGACGGGCTCGACGATCTGGCGAGCGAGCCGGACGCGCGCGCGGCGATCATCAAGTGTTACCGGCGATTCGAGCGAGTCGCGGCGCGGGCCAGCGTGATCAGGGCGCCCTGGCAGACGCCGGAGGAATTCATGCGCGAGACGCTCAGGCGTCTGGTCCTCCCGCACCGGGCGGTCGATCGGCTGACGCGCCTCTTCGAGCTCGCGCGATTCAGCCGCCACGCCCTCGGGTCACCCGAGCGAGACACGGCTCGCGCCTGCCTCGAAGAGATCAGATCCGCGCTCGAGCGCGAGGAGGCGCCGCTTGGCGTCGCCTGAGCCGGGCCGGGGCGCCGGCGTCGCCGCCGCGGTCGTGGTCATGGCCGCGCTCGTCGCCGGGATCTCCTTGATCGAATTCTTCGTCGCGCAAGCGTATCGGGAGACCGCGATGCGCCTCCTGGCGGCCCTCGTCCTGCTCGTGGCGGTCTCGCCCGTCCGCGCGATCGTTCGAGCGTGCACCGAGCGCCGGGCTCCGTGGGGCGTGGGCGACGCCGGGGCGGGCGCGCCGGAGACGCGAGCTCAGGATTCGCGTTTCGCGCGGTTCCACGACGAGATCAGATCCAGCGCGCGGAGCCAGTCCTATTTCGAGCACCTGCTGTGGCCCAGGCTCGTCGCGCTCGCGCAAGCGTCCGGCGCCCCGGCCGACGCCCTCGAAAAGCCGCGCGGGCGCCGGTTCGGCCGCGGCCCGTCCATCGCCGCGCTGGCGCGAATCATCGCCTCGCTGGAGGCGCGCCGATGAAGCTCGGCCGGGTCACCGAGCGGAGCCGCGAGATCCTGGGCGCGCTGGCGCGCGTGATCGTCGGCAAGGGCGACGTGCTCGAGCGGATCCTGGCCGGCATTCTCGCGAACGGCCACGTCCTGATCGAGGACTATCCCGGTCTCGCCAAGACGCTCATCGCCCGGCTCTTCGCGCAGGCCCTCGGTCTGTCGTTCAAGCGCCTTCAGTGCACGCCCGACTTGCTTCCCGCCGACGTCACCGGGAGCTTCGTGTTCGACCAGCGCCAGGCGCGCTTCGAGTTCCGGCCGGGTCCGGTCTTCACCAATCTCCTCCTGGCCGACGAGATCAATCGCGCGACGCCCAAGACCCAGGCCGCGCTGCTGGAGGCGATGCAGGAAGCCCAGGTCACGGTCGAAGGCGAGTCCTTCCGGCTCGAGCTGCCGTTCCTGGTGATCGCGACGCAGAACCCGATCGAGCTCGAGGGCACCTATCCGCTGCCCGAGGCGCAGCTCGATCGCTTCCTGATTCGCGTCGCGGTCGGCTATCCGACCGCCGAGGAGGAGCGACAGATCCTCGAGCGGCGCCGCCAGCGACGCCAGGAAGAGGTCGAATTGCCCGCGATCGTCTCCCGCGAGGAGATCCTCGCCATGCAGCAGGCGCTCGAGGACGTGTTCGTGGCCGACGTGGTGACGCAGTACGTCGTCGACCTCGCGCAGGCGACCCGCGGCGACCATCGGATCGCGCTCGGCGCTTCGCCGAGAGGGGCCCTGGCGCTTCTGAAGCTCGCGCGGGCCGGCGCCGTGCTGCGGGGACGCGACTTCGTCACGCCCGACGACGTGAAGGCGATGGCCGGTCCGGCCCTCGCGCACCGGCTTATTCTTCAGCCCGAGCTCTGGGTGACGAAGCTGTCGGCCGCGCAGGTCGTGGGCGATCTCCTGACCCAGGTACCGGCGCCGAAGACGGAAGAGACCGGATGACCACGCGGCTCACGCCGCTGGCCCTCTCGGTCGTGACGGTCGGCGCATGGGGGCTCGTGCTCGGCGTGCTCTCGGGCCGGGCCGAGCTGGTCGTCGCGGTGCTCCCGCTGCTGCTGGGGCTCCTACGGATCGGGCGCGGCGGGTCGTCCCGCGACTGGACGCTCACTCGCGCGATCTCGGCGGCGCGAGTCTTCGAAGGTGAGCGCGTCACGGTGACCGTGACCGTGAGCGCGGGCCGGCGCGCGCCGCTGCTGGAGCTGTTCGAGCCGCTCTCGCCGGCCCTGCGACTCGTCGGCGGCCACAACCGTGGCCTCTTCAGCCTGACGCGCGGTCAGCGCGTCGAGTGGCGATACGAGGTCGAGTGCGTGCGCCGAGGCCGGGTGAGTCTCGGGACCGTCCACGCCCGTCTGTGGGACCGCGCCGGACTCCAGGCGGGAGAGATGTCGATCCCGGTGCCGTGGCAGCTTCGGGTATATCCGCGACCGCTGCCTCTTCGCCGCCTGCCCGGGCCGCGCCGGATGCAGGCCTTCGTCGGCAACTACGTGGCGCCGCGCGTCGGCGAAGGGCTCGAGCCGGGCGATATCAGAGCGTTCGTTCCGGGCGATCGGGTCCGCCACGTCAACTGGCGTGCCTCGCTTCGATTCCGCCGCCTCTTCGTCACCCAGTATCACCAGGAACGCAACGCCGACGTGGTGCTGATGCTCGACACATTGACCGAGGCCGGCGCGCCGCCCGACACGACGCTCGACGTCTCCATCCGGGCGGCCGCCGCGCTCGCGACGGCGTATCTGGCCCGGAAGGACCGGGTTGGTCTCATCGAATATTGCGGGCCGTTCCGGTGGGTCCGGCCGAGCTCAGGCCGCGCGCAGCACGAGCGGATCTTCGAGGCGCTGCTGCGTGCGGACGTGATGTTCAGCTGGGTCACCCAGGAAGTCGGGCTCGTGCCCCGGCGCATTCTGCCGCCGCAGGCCCTGGTCATCGCGATCAGCCCGCTCCTCGACCCGCGGTTCGAGAAGGCGTTGGTCGATCTGGCGGCGCGCGGGTTCGATCTCACGGTTCTGAGCCCGTCGCCGATCCCGCTCGTGCGCCGCGCGATTCGCGCGTCGGCCAGCGCAGACGTCGCGTGCCGGCTGTGGGCGCTCGAGCGGCGCACCCGCGCCGACGCGCTGCATCGTCTGGGCATCACGATCGTCGACTGGGATCCGGCCGAGCCGCTCGAGGCGGCACTGGGCGGATTGACGCGCTCGCGTCGGCGCGACGTGGCGCGCTGACGTGCGACGCCTGGCCGCCGTTCTCGCCCTGATCCTCGTGAGCGCGCCGCTCCTCATCGCGCCTTCGACCTCGGTGCTGGGCCTCGGCGCCGCGGCGTTGATCCTGTGCGCCCTCGGCATCCTGGTCGCCACGCCGGTACTCGTCGGCGGCATCGTGCTGGCGCTCGGCGAGTACGCGCTCGCGCTCAGGCTCGCCGGCGGCGCGCCTCGCCTCGGGGGCGCGGTGCTGCTCGGCGTCGTGCTGGCCCTGCTGCTGGAGACGGCCGAATTCGGCCGGCGCGCCCATCACGCGGCGATCGGCCCCGGCGTGTTCCTGGCGCAGATCCGCTCGTGGGCCGTCCACGGCGCGCTCACCGGAGCCGGGGCGCTCGTCGCGAGCGCGCTGGCCAGCGGGATCGGCGCGTCGCTGCGGCTGCCGTGGGCGCCGGCGGTCGCCGCCGCCGGGGGCGCCGTCGCGCTCGTCGCGGTCGCGCTCGCTCTCGCCGCTGCCCGGCCGCCCTCGTCCGACTGAGCCGGGATGCCCCGCGCGGGCCTGAGGGGGATTGCCGGTCTGAAATCAGGGATTCTCCCGATAGGCGAACGGGGTCAGAGCTTCTAGAAATTTGCGGTGGACCAAATCTACGCGGAAGAGAATCGCTGCCATGCCGACCGGTTGCGAGCCGCCTCGTGGGAGGAATCGTTGAGCTTCAAGAGCCCGCTCCTCGGCGAGAGCCCTCAAATGCGCGCGATCGCGAGAACGATCGTGGAAATCGCGGACACCGACGCGACGGTCCTGATCCGTGGCGAATGCGGGGTGGGCAAGGATTTCGTCGCTCGGACCATCCACGCCGTGTCGGCGCGCCGGGACAACCCGTTCGTGAAGGTGAATTGTGCCGCGATCCCCGCCGGACTCCTCGAGTCCGAGCTGTTCGGCCACGAGCGCGGGGCCTTCACCGGCGCGCATTGCCGGAGGCCGGGCCAGTTCGAGCAAGCCGACAAGGGCACGATCTTCCTGGACGAGATCGCGGAGCTGCCCCTCGCGCTCCAGGCCAAGCTGCTGCACGTGCTTCAAGATCTTCGATTCAGGCGTGTGGGGAGCTGTGGATTCGTCGACGTCGACACGCGCGTGATCGCCGCCACCAATCAAGATCTGGAACAGGCGATGGCGCGCGCCGAGTTCCGCGCCGATCTGTACTACCGGCTCAACGTGGTCGAGATCTGGGTGCCGCCGCTGCGCGAGCGGCCGGAAGAGATTCCGGCGCTGGCGTCGGCGTTTCTCGCGCGGTTCAACGCGTACTACGGGCGCCAGAAGCAGATCTCGCCCGCGGCCATGACGCGGCTCGTCGAACACCCGTGGTCGGGCAACGTGCGCGAGCTGGAGAACGTGATCCGCCGCCTCGTGGTCCTCGACGGCGAGCAGGCGCTCGAAACGCTGAGCGCCGGCGGACACGGACATTCTCTCAAAGCGGCCTCGCGGTCGGCCGGGGCCGAAGGTCTGCGCGAGGTCGCGCGCCGCGGGGCGCGAGAGGCCGAGCGCAAGGCGCTCCAAGAAGTACTCGAGTGCGTGCACTGGAATCGCGCCGACGCCGCCCGCATCCTCAAGGTCAGCTACAAGACGCTCCTCAACAAGGTCGCCGAGTGTCGTCTGGCGCCGACGGGTCGCCGGTGAAGGGCGGGTGCGGGCGGAGCTAGTTGCTGCCCGACGACAGTACGCGGCCGGTTCGCCGCAGCCATCGAAGCAGGGGGCGTCGCACCATCCGGTAGGGCCGGTTGATCACGCGGTGGGCCCGGATCAACAGACTCCGGCGGCGGACGCGCTCGAGCTCCGTCGGCGTCATCGACTCGCGGGCGAAGCGACGCTTGTGCTTGAGCACGTGGTAGAGATCCTCACGCTGTAGCCGCGCCAGCCACCACCGTCCGAGCGCGTGATCGGCTCGCGGCCCGCACCGCCACGCGATCTGGAAGTCGATCAGATACGGGTGGCCGTCGTCTCCGACCAGGACGTTTTCCGGCTTGTTCGAGTCGACGTACGCGACGCCGCGACGATGTACCTCTTGCATCGCGATGTCGAGCCGCGGCCAGAATCCGTCGGGCAAGGGCCGCTCGTGCGAGAGGGGATGCCCGGCCACGAACGCTCGCAGATAGCCCGTGTCGCCGACGCGGCCGAGCAGCGCCGGCACGCACGACAGATCCGCGAGGTGCTGGTAGAAGGCGACCTCCCGTCCGCACTGCCAGCGCCCCAGCCAGCGAAGCGGCGTGCCGGCGAAGCGCGTGGTCCGGTAGACCTTGAGGACGGCTCGGCGGCCGGCGTCGTCCGCGTAGAAGCCGGTGGCCGCCCAAAAATCGTGCTTCGCCGTCGCCAGGCGGTCGAGGGTTCGGCCGGAAACCTCGAGGCGTGCCGGAAGATCGTCGCGACCCAGCGCTCGCATCCAGTACGCGAGTCGCCCGGGCGGGGATTCGCGCGTCACGCGCCGACGTGCTTCAAGTGAACGACCTCATAGGCGACGATCGGCCGATGGAAGCCCTTGAGCTGAAGTGGGCCGACTTCCTTGGCGTCGACGAGATCTGGCACCGCGGCATAGATCCGCTGGCTGACCAGGATCTGTCCCGGCGAGGCCTCGGCACATAGTCGAAACGCCAGATTGGTGACGCTCCCGATGGCGGCGTAGTCTCGACGGCCTTCGAATCCAATCGCGCCGATCGTCGCATAGCCCTTCGCGATGCCCATGCCGAGATCCAGGTCGTAGCCTCGTCGGCGCCATTCCGCGCCGAGCACGCGGATTCTGGCTCGCATGGCATCGGCCATGCGGAGCGCGCGCTCTTCTGGATTGGCAACCGGCACCGGGTCATTGAAGAAGATCATCATGCCGTCACCCGTGAACCTCTCCAGCGTGCCCTCGTGCTCCAGGATGAGGCGCCCAACCTCGGCGTGGTAGGCCTCGAGGACCGCGGACACCTCTTCGGGCTCCGACGTCTCCGCGAACGCGGTGAAGCCCCGCAGGTCGAGGAAGACGACGCTGATCTCACGCCGGTGTGGACGAAGCGGATCCTCCGCGCCACCGGCGACGATGGCGTCCGCCAGTTGTGGCGAGAAGAACCGCTTGAGTCGACTCACGCGCTCCAGTTCGGCCACCTGCTCGGCCACCCGCTTCTCGAGCGTCGTGTTCCAGCGGGCGATCTCGTCGGCCTGGGCGGCGACCGTATCGTGCAATGCCTTGATGCGCAGCATCGACCGAACTCGCGCGGCGAGGGCGGCGTGGTCCACCGGTTTGGTGAGGTACTCGTCGGCCCCCGCCTCGAGCCCGGCCACGATGTCCTTCGCGTCGGCCATCGCCGTCACGAGGATGATCGGGACGAACATGGGATTCTGCCGTTCCTTGAGCCGCCGGCAGACTTCGATGCCGTCGACTTTCGGCATCATGATGTCGAGCAGGATCAGGTCGGGCGTCGCGTCCCGCGCTGCGGCGAGCGCCTCCTCGCCGTCGGCGGCGGTGACGACCTCGTATCCATCAGCCGTCAGACGCGTCCGCATGATGCGAAGATTGGCGGCGTTGTCATCGGCGATCAGGACGCGCGGCGGAGTCCTCACCGAAGTCCTAGCGCGTGACCGCGATCTTCTTCGAGCTTTCCCAGCCCGCGGAATGGGTTGGCTCGGCGACAGCTCGCAGATTGCCGCCCTCGTCGAGCGCAATCGTGAAGACGGCCTTGGGATACGAAAAGACCGGGTGAAGGTAGACACGCGCGATCTCGGCGCTGTCCTTGTAGAGCGCGATATAGCGGACGAAGTGTTCGGCGAGTGACGGATGGATGGACCCGGCGCCGACCGTCACGGTGACTTCGAACCATTGCCCGCGCTTCACCGTGTCGGGCGCCTCAATCTTCGGCGTGTGTTTCTCGTCGTAGGACCGCCGGAGCTCACGATATTCCGGCGTGAACTGCTCGGCTTGACCTTGCGCGCCCACTCGCGCCACGCCCGGCAGTATCACCACGCCGGATACGGTGACGACGGCCAACGCCCTTCGAAGTGTCATGAACTTTCTCCTCTCGACGCAGTGCCCGGGTCAGCCGCTCAGTTCTCTGGGAGAAACCGGTTGATCAGTGCCATGAGATCGCGAGGACTATACGGCTTGGCCAGGTACGCCGACGCGCCTGCGTCCATCGCCCGGCGATCGTCGCCGCTCAGCGCGAACGACGTCACCACGACGAGCGGGATCTTCGCCGTGCGTGGATCAGCCCGCAGCAGACGGGTCGCGTCGAGCCCCGATAGCCTGGGCAACTGGACGTCCATGAGGATGAGGTCCGGGAGCTCGCGTTGCGCCACCGCGAGCCCTTCCTCGCCGTCAACGGCCTCCAGCAACCGGAAGGACGTCCGGCTCAGTAGCTGCCGTACAATCTTTCGATTGTACTCGTTGTCCTCGATGTGGAGCACGGTTCGGTCCTTCATGCGACCCCTCCGTCGGCGTGCAGCGGTACCGTAAAGAAGAACGTCGATCCCTTACCCAGCTCGCTTTCCACTCCGATACGACCTCCGTGCATCTCGACGAGCCGCTTCGTGATGCTGAGACCAAGCCCGGTGCCGCCGTACTCCTTGGTGATCGTCGTGTCGACCTGACGGAACTCGGCGAAGATGTTCTCGACCTCTTCCTTCGGAATGCCGATTCCCGTATCGATGACGCGGTAGGTGAGCCACCCGTCGTCCAGGCGTACGTCGATTTCGACCCGACCCTGTCGCGTGAACTTGAGCGCGTTGCCCGCGAGGTTCAGGAGACATTGCGTGAGACGTCGGCCATCGCCCCAGGCGGGCGGGATCTCGGCCGGCACGCGAGTGCCGAAGGCGAGACCCTTTTCGAAAGCCAGCGATTTGAGGGAGGCGTGAACGACGTCGACGATCTCTTGGACCGAGTACTCGCCAGCCCCAAGCTCCAGGCGCCCGGCCTCGATCTTTGATAGGTCGAGGACATCATTGATCAGACCCAGCAAGTGACGCCCGTTGGTCTGGATGTCGACGAGCGGCTCGCGCAGGCTGGGCGGCACCTCGCCGTACAGCTCGTCGAGCATGATCTCGGTGAAGCCGAGGATCGCGTTGAGCGGCGTGCGGAGCTCGTGGCTCATGTTCGCGAGGAACTCTGACTTGGCGCGGCTGGCCAGCGCCAGACGCTCGTTGAGTCCGCGGAGGGTTTCCGCCGCCACGCGCTGCTCGTCGTCGAGCCGGTGGAGCTCGCGACTCATCCAGTTCATGCGCTCGGCCAGCGCTCCGAACTCGTCGCGGTTCGGCACGACGATTGTGCCACCGAACCGCCCCTCCGCCACGTCGCTGAGGAAGCCATGCGCCTCGCGCACGGGTAGGATGAACGACCACGAAATCACGAATCCGCCGCTGAGCGCGACGACGACGGAAGCGACCGCGAAGCCGGCCATCAGCCTGAGGGAACGGGCCCGAGCGGCCGAGATGCTCGTTCGGAGGCGCGTCATCCGGGTCTCCTCCGCGGCGACGAGGGAGCCGACCAGGCCTTCGATCTTCTGGTAGGTCGGCTCCTGCCGGGTTCGCAGCGCGGTCATCGCGTCGGCCAGCCGCCGATCGCGGAGAGCGTTGGCGATGTCGGCGACGGTCGCCATCGCGTCCTCCTGCGCCCCGCGAATGGCTTGAATGAGCGCGCGCTCCTCAGGCGGCGCGGCCGTCTCGAGCCGTGCGAGCGTGTCGTTGAAGCGATTGTTCTCTCTCAGGATGAAGCCCACGGAACCGTCGGCCTGGGCGAGCAACGCCATCGACGTGAAGTG
>Ga0209267_1000308_pt1 | contig 36075 bp, 26 predicted proteins | sample GraSoiAngelo_137_FD_185894 | JGI IMG/M metagenome (GOLD analysis project Ga0209267, IMG submission 185894) | Grasslands soil microbial communities from the Angelo Coastal Reserve, California, USA - 14_0929_09_30cm (SPAdes) (version 2) | ecosystem: Environmental > Terrestrial > Soil > Grasslands ... | reverse complement strand
GATCACCACCCTGCAAGGTGGCCAGCCAATCACGCTTGGTTGCCCCAACGGCACCGCCACGGGGACAGGCTGCTACGATCTCCTTGTGAGTGGGCAGCCCTTGGATGTGGGTCTGCATACAGACGCAAATGGAAAGCTTAGCTGGTTTGGAAATCCCAAAGCCTTCACTCAGCCACCGAAGTGTACACAGGCAGCGATTGGAGCGCCGCTTGTCAATTGTGGGATTTCTGCGCTGGGCGGTGGCCCAGCACAGGTTCCCGGACCGGGATTCCATCGCCTTGACTTCTCCGTCTTCAAGGACATTCCGTTCAACGAGCGCAGGCGCCTCCAGTTTCGGACGGAGATATTCAACATTACCAACCATCCCAACTTTAACGCTCCCGGGTTCGGCGGCAACGGTGTGGTCGCCATCTCCGGATCCACCAATTTCAGCAATTCCAATTTCGGTGAAATTGGCTCCACCCGCGACGCTCCCTATGACTCCCGGCAGATCCAGTTCGCTTTGAAGCTTTACTACTAGGCCCCCAGTGACACCCCGCAAAGGGCGCTCCCATCGGCTGGGGCCGCCCTTTGTTTTCACCCTGGCTTTCTCTGAGTCTCCTGCTCCCGCCGGCCACTCGGCGGTGGTAATCTGCAATCATCGTGATGATACGAAACCGCTTGGTCTGTTTAGCCTTCTTCCTGGCTCTGGCGGCGTGCCGGCTGGCGGCGGCCACTGCTGGCCCCCCGCAGAGTCGCGATTTGGATCGCGAATTCCAGGCGGCTGTCGCTCAATATGACTCGGGCCATTATCCCGAAGCCGCCGCAAAGTTGGAGAACCTAGTGCGCGAAGCTCCTGAAAGTTTTGAAGTGCAAGAACTCCTTGGATTGGTCTACTCCGCGCAAACGCAGGACGCCAGAGCCACCGAACATCTCCAGAAGGCCGTGCACTTGAAGCCGGATTCCGCGCCCGCCAGAACCAACCTTGCCGTCAATCTCGCGCGTCTGGGAAAACTCGGTCTCGCCACCGAGCAGTTCAAGAAAGCGGTAGAGCTTGACCCGCCCAGCTTCGACACCAATCACAACCTCGGCGAAGCCTATGTTCGCTCCGGCAAAGTCGCTGACGCCGCGCCCTTTCTAGAAAAGGCCCAGCGAATCGATCCTTCCTCCTACGATAACGGTTACGACTTGTCTCTCGCTTACATTCAAATCGGCCGGCTCGCGGACGCCCGGCAACTGCTCCAGGATCTTCTGAAACGCAAGAACGCCGCGGAATTGCACAATCTGCTTGGCGAAGTGGAAGAAAAAGACGGGCAGTTCGTGGCCGCGGCAAATGAATACGAAATCGCCGCCCACATGGATCCCACCGAGAGCAACCTCTTTGACTGGGGAAGTGAACTCCTTCTCCATCGCACCGTCGGACCCGCCGTCGAGGTCTTCCAGCAAGCTTGCCAGCGCTATCCCGCTTCGCAGCGCCTGATGATCGGTCTTGGCATGGCTCTCTACGCGCGCGGCAACTATGACGACGCTGTCAAATCGCTTCTGAAGGCTGCCGATCTCAATCCCGCCGATCCTGGTTGCTATCTTTTTCTCTCCAGGGCCTACGATAGCTCCCCCAGCCAGGCGGACGAAGTGATCCAGCGCTTCCGCCGCTTCGCGGAGCTGCAGCCAAACAACGCGCGCGCTCTCTACTATTACGCAATGAGCCTATGGAAGGGCAAGCGCGCCCAGGATCCCAGCTTGGATCTCCATCAAATCGAATCCCTGCTGAGCAAATCGCTGGCCCTCGACCCCCAGCTGGCGGAAGCCCACCTGCAGCTCGGCAATCTCTACTCCGACCAAAATAAGCATGCCCGAGCCATCCCGCAGTATGTCCGCGCGCTTGAGCTCAATTCCGATCTTGCTGACGCTCACTATCGTCTGGGCCAGGCTTACGTTCGCACCGGCGAAAAGGACCGTGCCCAGCAGCAGTTCCAGGTGTATCGGCGGCTCCGCGAACAGCACCTCGCCGACCTAGACAAACAACGCGCCGAAATTCGGCAATTTGTTTATTCGGCGAAGGATTCCCCCGCCGCGAAACCGTGATGCACTTCGGGTTTCGCGGAGCGGGCATGAAAAAAGTTTCAGCGCGTCTGATGGATGTCTTGACACCGATTCAGCCGCGTCGTGGTTTCTACGGAAAGCGTTCAGATTGAATGAGTTTTCATCCTTCATCGCGAAACGCAATGGAGCGGCCTCGCCTGGCCGCCGGGAAAGCATCTCGTCCTCAAGAACTCGCGCGCCAACTCGCTTGGACTCGCCGCGAATTTCTGCGTACCGGTGCTGGAATTGCATTGGGCAGTTCCTTTCTGCCCTCTAGTCTGTGCGCTCGAACGGGCATCCCTGCCGGCAAGCGAAAAGTGGTCGTCATCACCTTCGGCGGCGGCGCGCGCGACCAGGAAACCTTCGCCCCTGAAGGCCAGGAATACATTCCGCACCTCATGCGCGAACTCATCCCTCAGTCCACCTTTTTCACGCAGATGGTCAATCGAGGAATCCTCGGCCACTACGTCGCAACCGCCAGCCTGGCGACTGGCGTCTACGAAACCATCAACAATTTTGCTTCCCTTCCTCCCGAACATCCGACCGTCTTCGAATATTTCCGCAAGGACTTGAAGCGCCCCGCCTCCGATGCCTGGGTCGTCGCTCCCAGCAACGGGTTCAATCGCATTGGAGAAAGCAGCCACCGTTCCTACGGCCCGGGATTGGGCGCAAAAGTAATTCTGCCGAAGCATCTTCTGACAGCTGCAACTTCCGGCGGCGGCCCGGACTACGAGCATCTGCTCCGCGATAACTATGAGACGCCTTTCCACACTCCGGAACTCGCTGGCAGCGAATTTGAATTGCAGCAATTGGGAATGATGCTGAAGCTCTCCGTCGACGACTTCAAGGCCCATGCGCTCACCTTGTCCAGCCCCGACGAGCTCTCCGTGTACATCGTTCGTCAGCTCATGCGACAGCAAGCCCCGAGCCTTCTATGGATCACCATGCACGATATCGATATCGCTCACGCCGGCGCCTACTCCCTCTACATTGACGGCATCCGCCGCACCGACCGGCTCTGCGCCGACCTCTGGAAAACCATCCAGAGCGAGCCCGAGTATGCCGGCAAAACCACCTTGTTTATTCTGCCGGACTTCGGCCGCGACTCGGATGACGATTCCGGCGGCAACGGATTCCAGCATCATCGCACCGGCGATGCGCTCTCGCGCACTACCTGGATGATGGCGCTGGGCGCTGGCGTTCGCGAGGGCGTGGTTTTCGACCGCCCGATGGATTCCACCGATCTCGTCCCAACTCTTGGATCCATGCTGGGATTTTCCGCTTCGCTCGCGCAAGGCAAACCCATACCGGAACTTTTGTAAATTTATGCTTCCCTCCGATCTCAAACCGGAGCAGTTCAATGGCTATTCGCCGGAAGCAAGGAAACTAGTCAGCAGCTATGTTTCCGCGCTGCAACGCTTGCCGCTGAGCTTCCTGCCCAGCCTGTTGCGAGAAGTCATTGAATACGATTTCAAGTTTCCCGCCGAGCGCCGCGCCCTGGAAAAAGAACTCGCCAACCTGAACTCTCTCTCTTCAGAACAAATCAAGGACTGGCTGCGCGGCTTCGCGCAAATCCGTCTTTCCTCCCAGCTCGAAAATTTCGATTGGGTCAATGCCCCCGGCCAGTTTGTGGAACAACTCTCCTCTCATCTCTGGACCACCCATCAACTGGATGCTTTTCGAACCGCGGCGCTCGCTTACGCCGATCGTTTGCGCGCAGCTGTGCCGCCACAGCCGCCGCCCGTGCCGCGCCTCGGAATCACCGTCATCGGCCAAGGAGTCGCCGCATATGACGAGCCCCTCTTTCGCAAGCTCCGCGCGCACGGCGCCTATTTCAGCGGCGTCAAGCCGGACAACGGCCTCGAACTCTTGCTGAACGTGGTCGCCGCCCGCGCCAAGGAGCATGCGCTTCCCTACGCTCACTGGTACATCGATGGCGGCCAAGCTGCGGCTCACGATCCCGGGCTTACTTGCGTCTCCTACCACGCGCTCGAACCCGTGCGCGCTGCGTTGTCCGCCAAAATTCGCATCGAAATTCAGCGCCCCGGCATGGGGCCGGAGGCGCTGCGCACGCACCTCGCGCAACTTCGTCCTGCGGATCTCGGTCTCGTCAAAGTGGGCGACGCCGTGCTGGATCGCTTTCAGGTCAAGATGTTGACCGAAGGCTCCGGCACGCAGATTTTTAGCACCACCTTCGCGCAATGGACCGCGCGCGAAGCCCTGCGGCGCGCCCAGCCGCTCACGTTGCTGGTGCGCTTCGCCCCGCGCCACCGCCAGAAGTCCATGAACGAGATGCTCTCCGCCAGCCGCGAAGCTGCCGAACTCGATCCTCTCGGCTCCTTGATCGATGCGGACATGGGCGCCTATTACAACTGGTTGAACCTTCAGCGGCTCACGGGAGCCGAACAATCTTCGTTCCTGGTCTGGTTCGAAGGTCACAACGAAGCCATCGCTATCGGACCTTCCTTGCCGCGCGGCACGGTATCCAACGCTGCCGCTGGCTTGGAGCAGTTGCTAAGCTGGGCGAGCTAGCGGCGCAACATTTTTGTTCGATCGAGGGGGCAACCATGGACAGACGCGTTTTCCTGAAAGCGCCTTCTCGCCTTTCTGCTTGACAGGACTGACGATCTTAAAATAACGTGCACCACGAACGACAGACAACGAAAGCATACGGTATCAACCGAAGATAATAAAAAGTAAGCGATGGGAAAATTCTCGGGAGCACCCCAACGCCGTCGTGAAAACGAGCTGAAAGGGAGATCGCGGTGGGTCGGTGTCCTCATCTCGATAATATCCTTGGTCTGAACGAGCCTATTTCTCGGCGCGATTTCCTCGATGGCACATTGGCGGCGTCGGCTGGCATGTTGGTGGCTGGCGCTTGTCCATTTCCGCTTAGTAATCAGGCAGCCAGTGAAATCAGTTCTGGCTGGACTGGCTATACCGGAGAGGGCGACTACAAGGCCGCTGCCGGCAACACCGAGCCGGTGATCCACAGCGCACATGCTGTGCGTGACGGCAAGTACGACAAAGTTCCATCTGAAGTAACCGAAACTGGCGAAGTATACGATTGCGTTGTAGTCGGTGGCGGGTTCGCCGGCCTGTCGGCTGGATTGTTTTTCCATCAACGAGCGACTTCGAATCGCACGTGTCTCATTCTCGACAATGCGCGAATCTTTGGCGGTGTCGCGAAGCGAAATGAGTTCGTCGTCGATGGTCATCGTCTCTTTGCCCCGCAGGCGTCGGTTCATTTTCAGCCGCCCTATCCAAACAGCTTCCTAAAAGGCGTTTACGACGCCATGGGCCTGGACTGGGACGCGTTCAAGTCCTATCAGAAATGGCAAGGTCCCTCGCCCGAAATTTCTTTGCCTCGAAGCGCCTACGGTCAAGGAACCATCAATGGCAAGCCGGCGAATGGCTTCTTCTTCGGAGCGAAGTACGGCCATAAGCCCGGAATCTGGATCACCGATCCTTGGGGCAAGAAACTGGAAGGAACGCCATTTTCCGAGACCACCCGCAACGAAATGCTGAGGCTGAATAGCGAGCAGCCTGTCGTACCGCCGTTGATCTACGACTATCCAGGCGACCCGGTCTCGCGACAACTGGACAGTATGACCCTTGAGGACTATCTCATCCGCACCTACGGCGTCAGTCGTGAGACCATTCGTTTCTTCGTCGCCGGCGAAATGAGCGGCGGATTTGGCCTGGGCCCCGACGCTTTATCCGGCTTCCTCGAGCACGAATGGTCGAAGACAATTCCGACAGTAGACGACAGTATGGCGACGGGGATCCAAATGTTTCCGGGCGGCAATTCGGGCATGATCCGGTTGCTGATCAAGACGCTGATTCCCGAAGCGATCGAAGGTCCACGGACGATGGAGGCTGTTTGGAAGAACTCGGTTAACTTCGCTGCTTTAGATCAAGCCGGTCAGCGCGTTCGGATGCGGCTCGATTCCACCGCGGTTCGCGTTGAACACCTAGGCGAGCCTGCTAAATCGGATTTCGTTTCTGTTACTTACTTAAACGACGGTCGCCTTCAACGGGTAAAAGCGAAGACCGTGGTTATGGCAGGCGGAGGTTGGATTACGAAGCACGTCGTTCGAGACTTGGATGAAGCGCGGCGCAATAGCTATGAGCAATTCAACTACTCACCCTACATGACCGTGAATGTCGCGGTTCGCAACTGGCGTTTCCTGTATGACCTCGGCATTTCGAGCGCCGCGTGGTTCGAAGGGTTCGGCCGTTATGTCAACGTGCGCAAGAACGCGACGTTTGGCGTCGATTCGCCTACCACGGGTCCCGATCTGCCTACGGTGCTGACGTTCTTCATTGATTTTGCGAAGCCTGGGCTCCCAGCTCGCTCTCAGGGTCAACTGGGCCGCGCGGAATTGCTGTCCACTTCTTTCGCCGACTACGAACGGCGAATCCGCGAGCAAATGACGGAAATGTTTGCTGCTTCGGGCTTCGACGCGAAGCGCGATATCGCCGGAATCGTGCTCAATCGCTTTGGCCATGCCTTTATTAATCCACAACCCGGGTTCTTCTTCGGGCTGGACGGTAAACCGGCTCCCCGCGACGCCCTTCGCAATGGTCCTTTTGGCAGAATCGCGTTCTCGCATTCCGATTTGGCCGGAGCGATGGATCACCGCAACGCTTTCCTCGAGTCCGAGCGCGCCGTAAGCGAACTCCTCGACCGAGTACTGACTTAGGGAAAGGATGGAAATTTCTATGTTTACCCCCGTCTCCTGCAAAAATTTAGCGCCTATCTTCGCGTTTATGACGCTAGGGCTGGTTGCTCCTATGAACATGTTGGCACAGGTCGATACGGGCGCGATTTCAGGGACGGTCAAAGATACCAGTGGAGGGGTGATCCCCGGGGCGAAAGTGACCATGATTAATGAGGATACGGGACTGTCCATATCGACTACGAGTGGATCTGCGGGAGAATATGTTTTTTCGCCGGTCAAGATTGGGCACTACTCCGTCTTAGCGGAAATCAAAAGTTTCCAAAAGGTCCAGCAGAATAACGTCACGGTAGCCGTGCAGCAGAGAGTGGTTGTCGATTTCGCATTGCCGCCCGGCCAAACGACGGAGACGGTGGTGGTAAACGCCGAACCGCCGGCGCTCCAAACACAAGATGCCTCTGTTGGGCAGGTGATCGGCGAGCGAACCGTAGACGCTCTTCCTCTCAACGGGCGCAACTTCACCTTTCTCGCTCAACTCTCGGCGGGCGTTACTCAGGGTCAACAGGACACGCGCGGACTGGGGGCCAGCGGAAGCTTTGCAGCTAACGGCTTGCGTCCCGCGCAGAACAACTACCTGCTGGACGGCATTGACAACAATGTCGAACTCGTTGACTTCCTAAATGGCACGCACTTCGTCGTTCGCCCTCCGGTGGATGCAATCCAGGAATTCAAGATCCAAACCAATAGCTTTAGCGCCGAGTTTGGGCGTTCGGCAGGGGCCATCCTGAACGCCACCATTAAGTCCGGAACAAATGATTTTCACGGAACCCTTTGGGAATTCGTTCGCAATGACAAATTCGACGCCGCCAATTTCTTTGAAAATTCACAAGGAATTGGAAAAGGAGAATTCCGCCAGAACCAATTTGGCGGATCAATCGGCGGCCCGATGATCATTCCTCACATCTATAGCGGCAAACATAAGACATTCTTCTTTTTCGATTACGAAGGCACACGCATCCGGCAGGCGGTTCCCTATGCTTCAACCGTTCCGACGGACCTTGAACGATCGAGCGGCTACACAAATTTCTCGGAGCTCCTCACCCAAGGAGGCACGCAAACGGACGTGCTCGGCCGCACCACGCCGCTCGGTCAGATTTTTGATCCTGCGACTACCCGGACGGTTTCCTGCGGCGTCGTGGATCCGGTTACGGGAATGACCCCGCCAAGCGGGCCAAATTCGGCTTGTCCTGCGGGAACCCCAAACGGCACACCCGCAGGCTTCGTGCGCGAGCTATTCGCGGGAAACATCCTTCCGTCCAATCGGCTTGACCAGAACGCCATTGCGCTGCTGAATCTTTTCCCCGCTCCCAACAATTCCCAACTGTTCACCAACTTTGGGAGCAACCCGGTGCTCAAGGTTGATGCGAACCAGTTTGATGCGCGCGGCGACCAGCATTTCGGCGACAAGGACCAAATGTTTGTGCGGGTCAGTTACTCCGATACTCCGGAGTTCATCCCTGGACCGTTCTCAGGAATCGCGGATGGAGGTTCTTTTTCCGCCGGCGACCAAACCGCCACATCGTGGAACATTGCGCTGAGTGAAACCCACGCGTTCTCCTCTTTCCTGGTGAACGAAGCGCGCCTTGGTGTTAACCGCATCGCAACCACTCGCGTTCAGCCGTTCAGCAACGATCTAAGTAACATCCCGGGACGATTTGGCATTCAAGCCGTTCCTCAGGTGCCGGTTAACGGCGGGTTGGGGACCATTTTCATTACGGGGCTAAACACGCTAGGGAGCAATCAATTCCTGCCGTCCGTCGAGACCAGCTTGACGACGCAATACATGGATAACCTCACCAAAGTTTGGGGAAGACATACGTTGAAGGCCGGTTTTGAGCACCAGCACTTGAGGTTCACCATTCTCCAGCCTCCGTCCGGCCGCGGAGCGTGGTCTTTCAGCGGGGTATACACGGAAGTTCCTTCTACAGGAGGAGGAAATACCGGGCTGGCCCAAATGCTGTTGACGCCCATACCGGGTACCGTACCCGGCGCGTTCGATTTTGTCGGCGGCTCAGATGAAGTCCAGGCTTCCAATTACGCCAACACGGACATGGGCCGCAACTACAACGCAGCGTACATCCAAGACGATTGGAAAGTGAATTCCAAACTGACGCTGAACTTAGGCTTGCGCTGGGAGTATTTCGGGCAAATCGTGGAGCGCTACGGGGCATCGACGAATTTCCAGCTCGTAAGTCCTTCATCGCCGGCCCAATTCCTGCTCACTAAGAAACGCTGTGATGTGCCTTTTTCCGCGGATTTCAAAGCCGCCGCCGCGACTGACAACATCAACATCGTGTGCCTCAGCAACCCTGGCCTAGGCGAATCGCAGAAGGGCAACTTTGGTCCACGCATCGGCATTGCCTATCGGGTGACGCCCAAGTTCGTTGCGCGGGCCGGGGCCGGTCTGTTCTATGGTGGTTTTGAGAATTCCGTCATAGGCACCTATTTTGATTTTCCTTTCCAGTTCAACCTGGTGTTTCCTTCGCTTGCTCCCAACGTGCCTATCACCTTTTCCAATGGGTCGATCGGAACGCTCGAAACCGGGCTCTCGGCGGTTACTCCCATCACTTCGGGCGCCGCAGAGCCGGCTGGCGCCGGTTTGGTGGGACAGGACTTCCATCTGAAGACGCCGTACACCCAGAGCTACAATCTCACCGTGCAGTACGAGCTCTCCCCCAGCCAGACAGTCCAGGCTGCCTATGTGGGTAACGGCGTGCGGCATTTAGGGGTGTACATCAATCCGAACTCTCCCAGCCAGATTCTTCCCCCTGGCCTGAACTCCTTCGACTTCTCACCCTATCCGGATTTTCCCACCGGGTTCATCTATACGAGTTTCGCGGGGAATAGTTACTACCATTCGCTGCAACTCAACTACGAGCGCCGGTTCAGCGCGGGCTTGCAAGTTCTCGCAAACTTCACGTGGTCAAAGTGCCGCACGGATGCCACGGACGTGTTGAACGAAACTGCGCTTTCCTATCGCGCTCCTCTGCTCCCCGGATTCGGTATTCAGGGAGATTACGGCCTCTGCGACTTCGATATCACCAAGGTTTTCCATCTCAGCGGCGCCTATGAATTGCCGGTCGGCGCCGGGAAGCGTTATCTCGCCAACAGCGGGAAGGCTGTCGACGCCATACTGGGAGGCTGGAAAACCAACTGGATTCTCACGCTCCAGGACGGTCAGCCTTTTACCGTTCACTGCATCAATCAAACGACTTCGGGTTTTGGCTGCAACGCTCTGCTCGTTCCCGGACAGGACGTCTACGCCGGCCCGCATAACGTGGACCAGTGGCTGAACCCGGCTGCCTTCGCTAGCCCGCCGGTCGCGACGACGATTGGCCAGTCCGATCGTTCGGTTCTCGGCGGTGCTCCTACGCAGTTCGATGGTCCTGGATTCCATCGCCTGGACTTCTCCTTATTCAAGGATTTCCGTACGTCGGAGGGCACACGCTTGGAATTCCGGTCGGAGTTCTTCAACCTCACCAACCATCCTAACTTCTCGGCGCCCGGATTTAGCGGGAACGGTGTGGTGGCTGCGCCAGGCTCTCTTGACTACACTTCGGGTAACTTCGGTAAGATTGCGTCCACGCGTGATGGCCAGAATGACCAGCGCGAGATTCAGTTTGCGCTCAAATTCTATTTCTGAGACTTCTGGCCCGGCCAACAAGTGCCTTCACGCCGGCCGCGTGCCATACAAAGCGGACGAACGCCCGTCATCGTTATGGGACGCACATGAAACGATTGGCAGTCCTCTCATGCGTCATTTGCGTGATGACGCAGCTCGTGCTGATCTGCGTGAACCTCATCGGCCAGCGGCCGACACCACGTAAAGTCTATGTCGTCCTTTGGTTCGACACCGAAGACTACATCCTGCCGGAGAGCGATGACGCGGCCAAACGGCTGGCGACGTTCCTCACCGAGCAGGGCATTCAGGCGACCTTCAAGGTCGTCGGTGAGAAGGCGCGCACGCTCGAGCGACGTCACCGCACCGACGTCATCGCAGCACTGCAGAAGCATGCCATCGGCTATCACGCCAATACGCATAGCCAGCATCCGACGCCGGCGGAGTATGAGTCGCTGTTGAATTGGGAGACCGGCGCGGCCGAATTCACGCGGCGCGAGCGCCCCGGCTATGACGACGTGCAGCGCATCTTCAAACAGAAGCCGTGCTGCTACGGACAGCCGGGCAACTCGTGGGCGCCGCAGGCGTTTCCTTCGCTGGCCAGTTGGGGTGTGGGTCTCTATCTCGACGAGGCGGCGCACGTCGGGCTGAATGGCCAACCCTTCTATTACGGCGGGCTACTCAATATCTTCAACACCAAAGAGGGCCCGCAACTCCGTCCCAATGACGAGTGGACCAACATTGAAGAGAGCAAGACAAAGTTTCGCCAGTTCTACGAACAGATGACCCGTAACGGCGGCGGGCTGGTCAGCCTTTACTTTCACCCGTGCGAGTTTATCCATAGCCAGTTCTGGGACATGAACTTTGCCCGCGGCGCCAATCCGCCGCGCGACCAATGGCGAACCTATCCCTTGCGGCCTCCGGATTCTCGTGAGCGCGCGTTCAGCTACTTTGAACAGCTCGTACGCTACATGAAGTCATTTCCTCAGGTACAGTTCATCACCGGGCCGCAGGCGACGCGCCTGTATGCGGACGGCGCTCGCGGACACAGGTTCAGCGCCAGCGAACTCGCGGAAATCGCACGCCAAGTAGAATGGGAAGTCAGCTTCCAGGTTCGCGGGACATATACGCTCTCTCCCGCCGAAGTCATGACGCTCGTTACCGAGTGGATGCTATCCCAGCCCGGCGCTGACGCGAAGGTGACTCTTCCCTTCACCGTCTACGGACCGAGCCTGCCCTCGCCGCCGCTGAGCGAGCCGATCGAAGTGCCCTGGTCGCAGTTCGAGCGTAGCGTGCATGACCTGCACAGTTTCATTCAGCGCCATCACCAGATTCCTAACGCAGTTTGGTTGGGCAGTAAGCCCGTAGCTCCCGAGGTATTTCTTGTGGCGATGGCGAAGATCGCCAGCAAGAGCGCGAATGGCGGCGTGGCGCCGGAAAACGTGACGGTCGCGCCCGCGCGGCTTGCCACCGAAAAGTATGTCGCTCTGGACTCACCGGAGATATGGTCGTGGCCGATCTTCCCGACGGGATTCCATTCGGAGCACCTGATGGAACTGGCGCGGCTGCAAGCTTGGACCCTCAAACCAGCGAAACCAAGCGAATAGCCGTACTCATCGCTCGAATTTGTGCAACTGCACTTGTCGGATGTCGGGCCCTAAATCTTCAGGAACAGTTTTCGTCGATACATCCAAAACAGCGCTAGCCAATAGCACAGCAGAATCGCGGCGCCCTGAAAAAATGGTTGCAGCCCAGCGCCGGCGAACTGAAAGAACCTCGCACCCAGGTGGATTCGGAAGGTGCTCTCCAGAAACCCTTCCGTGAAGTGCGCGATGCAGTATGCCGCGATGGAGTTCATGCCGATGACCACTAGCGGGAAGGCCCATTTTTTCAAACCCTTCACATCAATCACCCAACTGAACGCGGCCAGGAACAAGAAGCAGATGCCTCCGCTGAAGATGGTCCAGGACGGCGTCCAAATCCGCTTCACCACCGGGCAAATGTGCGAGTAATGCAGCGCCAATCCCAATACAATCCCCGACACACCGGCAATCAACAGCTTCTTCATCGGGATCTGGGGCCGCGATTCACGCAACCAGACTCCCGCAATCAGGCCCAGGATCATCGTGCCCAGCGTGGGAATGAAACTCAGCGTGAGGTATCCACCGGAGTTGTATTCGAAACGATTTTCACGCGGGAACAGGTTCAGGAACCATTGGTCAAAGCAGTTTCCAGAATTGTAGTTCTTATTCCAGTGCGCCGCGAAACCCGTGAAATTATGCTGAGCGTTCCACTCTGGAGAAACACCCACGCTCGTCCAGTCAAAACTCGCTGGCGCCGCGGGATATATCGCCCACACTAGCCAATATCCCACGAGAACCAAGGCGAGCGTTGCCCACGCCCGCTTCCCCCATCCGGCTTGCGACGAATAGAATCCGAGCAGAAATAGAAACGGATAGCCAAATCCAATCTGTGAGAGCGTATCTTCAAAAGTGAAATAGGTCATGGAGTGGTCCATGGAGCGGAGAAATACGCCCAGCGCAACCAGCACCAATGAACGCCACAGTGCGTGCCCGAATAATTCCGCGAAGCGCGCACCCTTCGCGATGCGGCTGGCTATGGAATACGGCAGTGCCACACCAACCAGGAAAGAGAAGCCTGGCTGAATGGTGTCGTGCAGAGAGCAGCCAAACCACTCCACATGAGTCTGATTGAAGGCCAGAATTTTCCAGAACAGGTTCGTTGGGTACGCCACAGCCACGCGGGAAAGCTGCAACACCTCCGCCATCATCAACAGCATGACCAATCCGCGATACGCGTCTATTGCGACGTTGCGCAACGCGGTTGGTTTTACGGGGGCCGCCTCCCGTAGAATCGGCGTCGTTTCCGTGATTGGCGTTGTTTGGCTCAGCGTCGCCATAAAGCCCCTCCGCTACAAATTGGTCCAAGCATACATGGAAAACGGGTGGGTGGAACACATATACGATCGTTCCGGCGCTGCCAAGATTCTCACCTACATGCAGCGTTAGAATCATTGAACTCGCTCGACGAGGGCGGCAATATAACGCGAGCCTGAGATGCGAGGGTCCTGGCGATCTGAAAGACCTCGAGTAATGAGGTTCGACGGCACGACGGGATGCAATCCCAACCGTTTGTCCTCGGCTAGGTCTTTGTGTCAGCCGTGGCGCGTTGTCCTTGCTGGGGGCTCTTTGGTCCTCGCCATTTCCTTCCTTATAGCCGGCGCTCTACGAGCCGCAAGCTCAGCCATCCTTTGAACCGACCGTCGTCGAACAGTCCGACGACCACGGAGCTTCCAATTATTTCATTCCGAAGGCCCCCTTCAGTAGGTTCTTCAACGAGGAGTCCACGAGAAAGGTCCAGGTACAGGCTACAGATGTCATCCTGATGATAGATTCCGCTGAGCGGGAATATGAAGCTGAGATCTACTTTTGGTCGAAGGGCCGCTGCTTTCCGCAGCAAACTGTAGAAGAGTTAGCCGCTCGCAGGCTTGTTTAAAGGCCAGCGCCGGAAGAGCGGCGTGTGGCTGGCGAATTGTTATTTCGCCCGTGATTCCCCTCCCTGCTAGCATTCTCCCGTGCGCCATCCGGCCCAACCTCTCTAGGCGAATCACTTCCGAAATCGTTGCATGAAGGCACGGCCAGACACACCTATTCCCCCCGTATTATTCAAATCGCCAACTAGCCTTTGTTTTCTTTGTGGCGAGCCCGGGGAGACTCGAACTCCCGACCCTCTGCTTAGAAGTCGCTTGAGGAGTTTAATCAGTTAACTTGCCGGAGCGAGCGCTAAGCAGGGGAAAATCAGCAAGTTGTGACAACTTCTGATCAACTACTTGCCCCTTCTTCATCGCCTTTAACTAGGCTTTTTGCCATGATTTGTCACAATTAGTTTTTATGACGGCAGATCATGGGTACGCCAGCGCTGCGATCATGGTCCAGCCGTACGCGAGTTGGCGGCCTGCTCCGGGATAGTAAGGATTAGGCGAAGCGTTCGAACGATAGAGTGTTGTCCGCCTGTCTTTACAGTTTTTCTCGGAATTGACAATCAAGAGCGCCATGGTATAAATCGTGGCCGGGCCTGTTTGCAAACCTCGACATTGTTGATCATTCAACGCTCGCACAAGAGGCTCTGACTCCGAGCCAGTTGGCGCACTTCAATCGTGCGTTAGTCAAACGTGAGGGTCTGTGCCTGGAAACGCGAGATAAAGGGGGAGAGTTATGAGACTTGGCAGTGTGTTCGAAAGGATCGGACCAAGAAACTCTGAGACAGGCGGTTCGATCTTTCGAAAAGGGATACATACAAAGACTCTTCATCATAGCTTCGGGACGCTTGTTCTCGTGCTGTGCTGGTCGCTCGGTTCTGTAGCCAATGCGCAGGTTAACGAGGTCGGTGACAAGCCGTATCTGGGCTGGAGTAGCGTTCCGGAGCAAACTGTACGGAGTAATTTTCTGACTCAGGCGAATATGACAGCCCAATCAGATGCGCTGCTAGCCTCCGGCCTTCAGGCCCATGGTTTCCGCTACATCAATTTAGATTCGGGATGGCAGGGTGGCTTTGACGGCTACGGGCGCCCGATTCCGAATTCCGCGACGTTTCCCGATATTTCCGCTCTGGTAGCACGCATTCACCAAAACGGCCAAAAAGCTGGGATTTATTGGATTCCAGTTGTGGAATATCCCGCTGTTGCTGCCAACTCGCCAATCCTTGGAACACCCTACCATATCCAGGACATACTCGCAGTTCCGAATCGAGCCGGCAATGCTTTTGGCACACCGGGAACAACTTCTCCTTATCACTATAAGAGTGATTTCACTAAGCCGGGCGCGCAGGAATACATGAATTCTGTGGTGGATCTGTTTGCCTCGTGGGGCTTTGACCTCATTAAACTTGACGGCGTTACGCCAGGTTCCTACAGCTATGACTTGTCCATTGACAATCGAGCAGATGTACAGGCTTGGTCCAAAGCGATTGCGCAAAGCGGCCGTGAGATTTGGTTAACGGTCTCCTGGGCGATGGACAAGGATTATCTTGGTACCTGGCAGCAGTTTTCCAATGCGCGTCGCATTGAAGGGATGTCGACTGTGAAGGTAACTGCGCTACGAGCACGAATTGGGCCTTGACCTCGTACCGTTTCTACGACCTTGTCGGCTGGCAGGACGCTTCTGGCGTCACCCAGGGTTGGAATGACTTGGATTCGCTCGAAGTGGGCGACACAATTTCAGGCTTGAGTGATGAAGAACGCCGAAGCGCTACAACACTATGGGCCATGGCCAACGCCCCGATATACCTAGGCGGCGATTTGACCAATCTGGACAATCTCGGCAAACAGCTCTTGAGCAATGAGGAAGTGATTGCAGTAGATCGGTCCGGACAGCCCGCGCGGCAGATTTTAGGCGGTGGCACCCCGGTCTGGGGGTCGGCGCTTGCTGACGGAACGTATTACGTCGCTTTGTTCAACTTGAATGCGTTTCCCTCTCCTGTCCAGTTGCCGTGGAGCACTCTGGGCTTTGCAAATGCGCCGCACGTCCGCGACTTGTGGAATCACCTGGACCTTCCACGCTCCAGTCATGTCTTCAGTGCGGTTATCCCTGGCCACGGCGCGCGCCTGCTGCAGCTCACGGGCAGAGGGGACGTTGAGCGGTCGTCATCGGCCATTTCGCAGAGTTACGAGGCGGAATCAGCGACGCTGAATGGCACCGCTGTGATTGCCCAGTGTCCAGCTTGCTCTGGCGGAGCGAAGGTCGGCGGCCTTTGTTGTGGCGCTAACAACTATATGACTTTCGAAAACATCGTCGTGCCTCGGGCAGGGACCTACCTGATCCAGATCGACTCGATGACCGAGGGCCCTCGTTCGTTGCTTTTCCGCGTGAATGGCGGTCGTTTCACAACGCTGAATGTGGGCGGAGGTAGTTTCTTCCTGCCTTCCAGCACCACTGTGCCCATCGAACTGAATGCCGGGGTTAACAGCATCCAATTCGGTAATCTCACGAGTTATGCCCCCGACATGGATCGTATTGTGATTAGCGGAGATGGGTCTGCTTTTCCTCCACAGTCATTTACCTATGAGGCGGAAAATGCCACGCTAGAAGGCGGGACCGGGCACTTTTATTGCGAATACTGTTCAGGCGCCGGGGAGGCGGGCTTCATTGGCGGAGGGAGCGGCAACAACGTATTGTTCTCTGACGTCACCGTTTCAGTGACCGGAACCTATCAGATGGAAGTTGACTACTTGACCAGCGGACCGCGCTCGTTCTTCATCAGCGTCAATGGCGGTCCTGATACCGAACTGGACTTAAACGGAAGCAGCTTTAGCTTGCCAACTAGCATTGTTGTTCCGGTTCAACTGAAGGTTGGATCCAATACCATCCGATTCGGGAATCCCACTGGGTACGCGCCTGCGCTGGACCGCATTGCCATACCTCTGGCACCGGTGCAAACGAAGGAAGACGCTGCAGCAGGAGGGGTTTAGCACAATATTGCGGTTTGCACGGTCGATTCAGACTCTGGGCTGCGCTGAGCAGACGGCCGGCGGATTTTCCTGAACTGGCCATGATTAGAAAGGTGGTTTGTTCCAGAGCGTACCGATAGATCGCTTCAGGAGTAGTGGTGCAAACAACCAGACGTAGATTTCTGCAGGTCGGGATTGCGGTGGCCGCCCTGCCACACAACTCCACAATGCTGTTGTCCGTAGATGGCAGCTCGCAGGACGAACTGTGGTACGCGCGACCAGCAGAACGCTGGCTTGGGGCACTGCCGATTGGTAATGGACGGCTGGGCGGCATGGTCTTTGGCGGCGCGACGAAGGAGCGCATTGCGCTCTCCGAGTCCACAGCATGGTCTGGCGCCCCTAGCACCAATGACGTCAACCCCGGCGCGCTGGAACACCTTGCCCAAATTCGGCAGCTGCTGTTTGCGGAAAAATATGCCGAAGCGCGCGACCTGTGCCAGAAGTATCTGCTCGGACGCCCTGCGTCTTTCGGGACCAACCTTCCCCTCCCGGAATTGCAGCTTAGCTTCGATAGTGCGGAAGCACCTGCACAGTATCGCCGGTCGCTGAACCTGGATGAAGCTATCGCACGCGTAAGCTTCCGCCACGGAGCGGCACTCTTTTCGCGCGAGGTCATTGCATCGCATCCGGACGGCGTGATTGCTGTGCGTCTCGCCAGCAACAAGCCCGGGCAGATCAGCTTCGGTGCAGCCTTCGGGGCGGTCGCGATACCGGCAGATATAGCGAATAAAGGGCAAGACACACTCATTCTGCGAGGTCATGCCTATGAGCGCATGCACAGCAACGGAAGGGACGGTGTAGCGCTGGAGATTCACGTAGGCGTGATTACCGAAGGTGGAAGCGTCTCTGGCTCGGCTCAGGGATTACGCGTAAAAAACGCGGACGCCGTCACCATACTGATCGCAGCTGGCACAAACTTTAACGGCGGCAACCCCGAAGATTCGTGCGCGCGCGCCTTAGCCAAGGCATCCAGCAAGAGCTATGCGCAGCTACGTGCGGCACATATCGCCGATCATCAGGCGTTGTATCGGCGTGTGTCGCTGGACCTGGGTCCAAGCAACCCCACCGTCAGAACGCAGCCCACGGATGTGCGCCGGATGGCGCTGGCTTCTGGTGCGAGCGATCCCGAAATGCTTGCGCTCTTTTTTCAATACGGACGCTATCTCACCATCGCCGGCTCGCGCGCAGATTCACCTCTGCCGTTGGCCTTGCAGGGTATCTGGAACGACGGCCTGGCGAGCAGCATGGGCTGGACCGATGACTTCCATCTCGACATCAATACGCAGCAGAATTACTGGGCTGCAGAAGTCTCGAATCTCTCCGAATGCCAGATGCCGCTCTTCGCCCTGGTCGATGGTCTTCGCATAGCAGGCCAAAGAACGGCGAAAGAGATGTACGGCGCCCCGGGATGGGTTTGCCACACAATTACGAACGCATGGGGGTATACGGCGCCCGGTGGAGGACTCGGCTGGGGATTGTTTGTCACGGCGGGCGTCTGGATCGCGCTGCAGATGTGGGACCATTACACTTTCAAAGCGGATGTGGAGTTTCTTCGCACGCGTGCCTATCCCACACTGCGTGAGGCGGCAGAGTTCTTTCTCGCGTACATGGTTCCCGAAGCAAAACATGGATGGCTGGTCACTGGCCCATCCGACTCACCGGAAAATTGGTATCTCACTCCCGATGGCGAGCGCTGCGGCGAATCGATGGGCAACACCTGCGACCGAGTCTTCGTTTATGCGCTTTACAGCATGTGCATCGAGGCTTCGAAGGTTCTCGCAGTGAATGACGAACTGCGGAACAAACTCGAAGCCGCACGGGCCAGGCTGCCTCCTTTCCAGATTGGACGCCACGGACAGTTACAGGAATGGCTGGAAGACTTTGAGGACGCCGATCCCAATCATCGGCATACATCGCATCTAGTGGCTCTCTATCCGGAAAACCAGATTTCGCCGCGTACGACACCTACGTTGGCTCGCGCCGCGGAGGTAACTATCGAGCGTCGCATGATTGCCCCCAAGTGGGAACAGAGCGAATGGGGGCGCGCCAACCTAGTTGTGTATTATGCGAGGCTGCTGAACGGAGACGCAGCGCACAAATATCTCGAAAGCTTGGTGGCGAAGGCTGCGGATGACAACCTGCTCACCTTTTCCAGTGCAGGCATCGCCGGTGCGGAACAGAACATCTTCGCTATCGACGGCAACACCGCAGGCGCGGCAGGCATTGGGGAGATGCTGCTGCAATCGCAGGGCGGAGAAATTCAACTGCTGCCCGCGCTTCCCGCAGCATGGCCAAATGGTTCGATTAAAGGCTTGTGTGCGCGTGGCGGATTCCAGGTCGACATCACATGGCGCAAGGGTGCGTTGTTTTCCGCAGTCATCACAAGCAAGCGTGGCGGCAGTATTCCCGTCCGTTATGCCGGAAAAGTCCTGAACCTCAACCTGCGTCCGGGCGAAGCCGTACACCTACGTCTTCGAAGCTTTGGGCAACATAAGTAACTCGCGCGACTCCCAAACAACGGCGAGGAATTTTATGAAGCAAAGAAACGCCGCTGTTCCATTTTACTAATGAACAATCGCGATCTGGTTCTGAAGTAGGTGACGCACAGGATTGGAACCCCTGACCCTGGTTGCAAAGCAGATGGTGGAAAATACTAAAGTGCTTCGCTGGTGTCGCTTACACGGAAAATCAACAGAATTCTCGCTCGAATACTAAGCCTTTCTATGCGAGAAATAACCGAGTCCGGCGACTCTGGACTCCAATCTCTCCGACAACACCGCGGGAACAGCGAGCAGCGTTTTGGGACTTGTATGCCAGCAGACGCATCTTGCTGCCAGGCTGTAACCCGCCTTGTAGGACATTAGGAGAGGTCCTTAAAGCACAACGTCTGACACAAGAATGGCTTTCCCGCCGGTACCCGCCAAAGATGTTCCTGCCTACCCTTTAGCAAAGGCGAAACGATTCCTGGCTCCACGGAACGTCGCCCCGCCCGCACGCCAAATGAGTCGGGTAAAGGGAGTTTTCGATGTCCCATTTGTCTTTCCCCCGTATGTTGAAGGTTGATTTCGTCCAGTCCTTTCTTCTCGTTGTCATCAGCTGGTCATTGCTGTTGTGCGTGTCGCAACAGGCGGCGGCGCAAATGAAATTCGTCCAAGTCAACTCGGCGGTACCGACTTCGACCGCTACCATCTCGGCGACGTACAACTCGGCCCAAACGGCCGGGAACATGAATGTCGTCGCGATCGGCTGGGACAGCTCCTTCATCACACTCAAGACGCTGACCGACAGCAAGGGCAACAGTTATAAGCTGGCGGTGAGTTATGTCGACTCAACGGGGATTACCCAGGCAATCTATTACGCCCCCAATGTCGTCGCGGCGGCAGCAGGAGCGAACAGGATCACAGCAACGTTAAGTGCGAGTACGGACTGGCCCGACCTGCGCATTCTGGAATATTCCGGTGTCAACACACTGGACAAGACGGCCTCAGCGAAGGGAACCACCACTGCAGCCGGCAGCGGCTCCGTTACCACGACGCAGGCGAACGAGCTGCTGTTCGGAGCCATGTATACCTACGGGACCACCAATGGTCCCGGAAGCGGTTACACGTCGCGGGTTGTGACCGGGGACAGCGACCTCGCGGAAGATGAAGTCGTCTTTGCGACCGGATTGTATTCCGCTAAGGCCTCGATGAACGGGCAGGAATGGGTGGCGCAGTTGGCGACCTTCTACTGGAGTGGTGGAGTTGGCACAGTTCCACTCCCGCCGACGGGATTGACGGCCAGCACGGTGTCGACGAGCCAGATCAATCTGAGCTGGACTGCCTCGACCGGGGCGACCAATTACATCGTGCTGCGCTCGACCACCAGCGGTGGGCCGTATGCGCAGGTTGCCAGCAGCGTGACCTCAAGCAGTTACTCGGACACGGGGCTGACGGCCTCGACCACGTTTTACTACGTGGTGCAGGCGGCGGAGGCGGGCGGCACGAGCGCGAACTCGACCCAAGCGTCGGCTACCACACAAGTGCCGTCCGTCAGCGTCACGATTTCTCCCATCTTTGTCACCGTGGCGCCCAGCGCGACAGAGCAGTTCTCCGACACGGTCACCGGATCCAACAACACCGCGGTGACGTGGGCAGTTAACGGCGTCACGGGAGGAAACTCGACCTTTGGAACGGTCAGCACGAGCGGGCTCTACGCGGCCCCGGCCACCGTGCCCAACCCCGCCACCGCTACTGTGACGGCGGTCTTGCAAGCGGACCCGACCAAGGCCGCTTCGGCCACCGTGACCATCTCGAACGGCTTGGCGTTCTATGTGTCGACTACCGGTAACGACGCCAACAGCGGCAGCAGCGGATCGCCCTGGAGAACCATCCAGCAAGCGGCCAATGCGGCCCAACCCGGAGACACCATCTATGTCTACGGCGGAACGTACAACGAAGCCGTCACCATCAACGTTTCGGGGAACTCGTCTGCGGGCTACATCACGTTCCGAAGCTACCCTGGGCAGACAGCGATTGTAGACGGCACCGGTGTCCCCGTAAACGGACAGACTGGATTGATCAACATCCAGAACCAGAACTATCTCGTCGTGAGCGGCTTCGAGATACGAAACTACTCGACCAGCAGCACCGCCAATGTCCCCATCGGTATCTACGTCACTGGGGCGGACAGCTACATCCAAATCCTTAACAACCACATCCACAATATCAAGACCTCGGCGGCAGGCTGCAATGCCAACGCGCTGGGGATCGCCGTATACGGGACTAACGGCAGCAGCTCCATCAACAACCTGACAATCAGTGGAAATGAGCTCGATCACATGACCACGGGCTGCAGCGAAACGATGTCACTTGACGGAAACGTACAGTACTGGACAGTGAGCAGCAATCTGATTCACGACAACAACAATATCGGTATCGATGCCATCGGTTTCGAGGGAGTCTCTCCTAACTCCTCCACAGACCAGGCGCGGGATGGATCAATAGTAGGCAACACCGTTTATAACATTACGTCCTATGGCAACCCCGCTTATGGGAACCAGTACGCGGCCGACGGAATCTATGTGGACGGTGGTACCCGCATCACGATTGAACGCAACGTGGTGCACAACGCGGACCTCAATGTGGAGCTGGCCAGCGAGCACTCAGGAAAGGTGACCAGCTACGTGACCGTGCGAAACAACCTGATCTATCAAGGCAACTCGGTGGGCATTTCGATCGGCGGGTACGCCAGCAATGTGGGCGGAACCGACCACTGTACGATTGTGAATAACACGCTGTGGGGCAACGACACGAAGAACACCGGCAGCGGCGAGTTCCAGATTCAGTACTACGCCACCAACAATATGTTCAAGAACAATATTCTGTATGCCGGCTCGCAGGGCCTGTTTGTCAACAGCTTCACCAACTCCGAGTCCAACCCCGTGGACTCCGACTACAACTTGTTCTACTCTTCGGTGGGGTCCTCGGCAGGACAGTGGGTTTGGAACGGGACGACCGACACAGGGTTTTCGTTGTATCAATCCACTACCGGCAAGGACGGGCACTCGCAGTTTGCCGATCCTCAGTACATCGACCTCTCATCCACGCCGCCGAATTTGGACGTTCAGTCGACTTCGCCGGCTGTGAATACGGGCATGAATCTGGGTTCGTCCCTTGTCGGCACCGTGGATTACGCCGGCAAGCTACGTGTCAACGTGAACGGGCAAATCAACATCGGAGCATATGAACAGTAACCGCTACGCCTGGCGGGAGCGGGCGTCCCCTGGGCGAGTGCTGATTGCCAAATTGTTGAAAGGAAAAGGAAGTGGCGCGTGCAAGGGGACGATTTTAGAACTTTTCTCGGCGATTTCGTGGCAAATTTGCCACAGGTTGAGTTCCCTGGTGGAGTGAACCTGTGGCACGACTGTGGGCCGTGAGGGAGAAGTCACTCAACCCGAAGCATCTAGAAATAGATGTCGGATTGAAGCCCTGACAACAGCAGAAGCGCTGCACTAAAGATGAGAAGCCTCCCGGTCCCTTTAAGAGCAATCGCGAGTAGAGCCGCAACCAAAGTTGAGTCAAAGATGGTCGCGTTCCACTCTAGATTGAAGAAGTTGTTTTGGTAGGGACGAATTGTACTCGCCATGCGCGCCGCCAAATTAATCATCCAGGCACATGAAAGCAGGACCATTGAGCCTAAGCCCAGGCCGTTGCGCTAAACCGATAATTTCTCTCTGGATGTTTTCACCCATGTCATACAACCAAGAAGAAGCAGTACGGGAACGGCCAACAAGCCGAGGAGATTTGTAGAAGTTCGGATGGCATTTTCCCACCTCCCAGGTACGACTCGATTCTGTACAGTAGATCGCCACCAGAGCTGAGATCGAGGCAATAAGGACAAGGACCGAAGATTTTCGGAGGGCCGTTCGCCCTTTGCTTTCTCTTTCAGGTTCCATTGGACATTGCCTCACCGCAGGACTAAGCGCTGCATTGTTCCGACCACGCGGGCTAGGTTCTAGATCGGGAGAAGCGTACGGCGGTAGGTTGCTCAGCGCAAAGGACAAACAACGTGGCGCACCCTAGGGGACGATTTTAGAATTCTCCTCGTCACGGACTTGCCCTTTGAATCGGGCAATTACACCTGAAACGACAAGCCAGGCACCCAGGAATGCCAAGACAATCGCAGTGGCATTCATCGCTGTGGCCTGCGTTTCGTTGGAAGGCGTGAGCAGGTTAGTTGCAGGGTGGAAGTAGTTTTTAGCCTCGATGAAAATCAGCAGGGAGCCAAGCAAGACTCTTCCCACTTGATTTTCATACTTGCGGCGGTTCCTTGCCCCCTCGCCCAACGCATTGCCCGAATCCCGACCGAAAGTAAGTAGGCGGCGAATGCAAAAGCAAAGATAAGATCCATTGCGCCGCAAGCATCAGCGACACGACGAAGGATCAGCCCCCTCAACACCAGTAGGCCGAACAAACTTCCGCTCAGCAGTCCCGCGATTCCGAGTAATTGTACGATTCGGTGCTTCGCGTCTACCTAACGATCCTCCGACGGAGTTCTAAACGTGTGGAGGGTATCGCTCGAAGTCACTGAAATCAAAGGTCTAATAGTGTGGTGCGCCCGGAGAGACTCGAACTCCCGACCCTCTGGTTCGAAGGTATACCGTACAAAACTCTAAGTGCTGCTTCTGGTGTCGCTTACAGGGGAGCGCGCCATTGATCTGGCTCTTGAATTGGCATGCGCCGGCATCACGATTGGCCACTAAGGTCCGTGATCCGGGCAGCATCCCGAGAGGTGCGCCGCTAATCGACTGGGCCATCGGGTATTGCCCCTATCGGGTTTTGGGGGAATCCCCCTATGTCAGCTTAGAGCGAAGACCGGATTGTCACGGCTTCTCGTTTTTATTACAAGCAAGGCGCATGGTCAAAAGCTGCGTCGCCGATGAGGAGGAAGAATCGCAGCGGCAACGTGGGAAATGACGCAGACAGACTTGAAGAACTTACATGGCGTGCCGCTCCGAGGTCAAGAATCGAAGAGGACAACATTAGAAATTTCAGGGGACCGATCACTTTCGCAGGTCCGAAGGTGCGTTATGAAATCATTGCAACAACCCGCATATGCCAGAAGGCTAAGCTCACGTCTCAACACAGGAGACGACGTCTGGGTGTACTGGCGTTGCAATGGACGTGATGATGTTTCGCGCGTTCGTGACCTGAGTATGAAGGGATTGTTTCTGGATGCGGAAGAACCACGAGCCATGGGCGCAACAATCAGGCTACATTTTCTCGTCCAGGAAGGACAGATCAGGGCAGATGCCGCGGTGCAACATGCGAAATCCGGCGCAGGACTGGGGCTGAAGTTCATGGCAATGACCCCGGAAGACTGCACGCACCTGGCGGCCCTACTGACCAGACTTCGCCAAGTGGGCTCGATTCCACAGAGGCCCGTGATAAAGGAATTGACTGTTTCGCAAAATACGTGGGCCACACAAGCGCCTTTTGCATCGCGAGAGGTTTGAGCCGCTTGGGGCATATCTTCGGGGAGGAGCCACGGAACTATGGCACGGCGATTAGGCAGGATCCGCGTCGAAAGTTATGCAGCGCCGCAAGCATAGACAGGGCTCGAAACCTGCGGGCCCTCCCACTCCCACCATTCCCAGTGATGTGGAAAAGCCTGCTGGCCCTTCCGACGCGCTTGCCGGATCGGATCGCCGCAGTCATCCTCGCTACGAGTTCATTGCTGCTGCCGACGTAGTAGCGGCTGAATCCGGTGCGCGAATTGAGACGCGCGTCCGTGACTTGAGTCAGCAAGGCTGCTATGTAGACACGGACAACACCCTTCCTTTGGGGACGGTCACGGATGTACGCATCACCAAGGGGTCACAACTGTTTGAAGCCCGGGCAAGAGTCGTCTACTCGCGAGCGACCAAAGGCATGGGACTGCTGTTCACCACCATTGAGCCGGAGCCGCTTCGGACTCTTGAAACGTGGCTTAACGAGTCCCGCGAAACCTCCTGGCTCGCCGCAAACCGCCGAAGGAGTCAGCGAGTATTGATGACAATCCCAGTCCGAGTCTCCGGGCAGATTGGCGGCGGATTGCTTTTTGAGGAAGAGACTCAGACCCTGGCGATCAGTGCTCACGGTGCATCGATTCTCGTGTCGACGCAGATGTACAGAGGACAGCGGCTCACTCTGTCGAACGTCCAGACAAAAGCCGTGCTGGAGTGTGTTGTCGCGCACATTGACAGGCATCAAAGCGATCATCCTCGGGTGGGGGTGGAGTTCGTGCTGCCCAATCCTATTTTCTGGCACGTGACCTTTCCGCCAAAAGACTGGACGCCCCGGCACCCAGATGCGAAAGCCCACGTAAAAACGGGCGACTTGAGCTGAAATCGCAGCACTCACGGGAATTCAACGAAAACATGTGGTCGTGTGAAAATCTCCGGCTTGCTCCTGCGCCTTCGGGGGTTTTTCTGTTGCCTCGACCGGGAGCAGGGGTCCGTAGGGTGCCTGTCTACGAGTGATACTACGCATTTTTATGACCGTCAGCCTGATGCTTGAAAACGAAGAAGAAATAGCCGTCTAGAAATAAATGATTGAGAAGTCAGCGCGCCGGAGGGACGCGAGCCCCCGGCCTTCTGGTTCGAAGGTATACAGCACAAAACTCTAAGCACTACTTCTGGTGTCGCTTACAGCGGGGAACGCGCCATTTATCTCGCTCTTGAGTTGGACCGAAGTTGGACGGAAATGACTGAGGTGAAGCCCTAAGATGGCACAGTTTTATTGGACACAGCCTCCCCTTTCGTAACTGCGTTCTTGCATCTCCTAGCAGACTTCCTGCGCCTTTGGCGCACCACCTGGCAGGAAACAAAGTGGTCGCGCAAAAACGTCGCCATGAATACTAAGGACTTACGCTTATTTTCATGACAGGAGAAGCGGCCTGGGGAAGGGGACGGCATTGGAATACTGTGGGGCCGCCGGTCCAGCCGCACCCGCCGCTGGACCGCAATGCAATCGGCAATACCGCAATAATGCGGCTGGCTTCATTCATGGTGGTGATTCCGAGCGCAGACCTCAGCGCTGCAGCAGGCAATCCCTTTCTTCTTGGAGTTCTTGGGCGTCGCCAATCGGGACGCGACGACAGTTCCTCCTATGACGATAAGGAGAAATACGAGCACTCTAAATGGCACGTTCACAGGTGTCAGGCTCTTCGCTTCTTGCGTCGTTTCCGCAGACGTTCGAAGGGAGAGGATATTGCGCGAACCTGTGAAAGCGAATGGTCCCACGGTACTGCAGCGACAGTACTCTCGGCAGTCCGGCTAACGCACTCTAGCGCTAGATGGCTCAGCTACCCCACAGTTTACCCACGGTTTGATGGTTCTCCTGATCGGTCATGTTATTTTATGGATCCAGCTGTGCAGGCCACTTCCCCCCGGAACGTTCAGCTGGGCATTGCTATGGAGGTTGAGAATGATAATTTGTTTTTTGGGCAGCTTTTGCAGACGGGGAGTTTCGGCACTGCTCAGCAACAACACCACGATAGCCACGCATGTAGGTTTACTGTCCAGGCGAACCAAGTCACGCGACCGTCGCGGGGCCAGCAGATATCTTGCCGCTAGTCGACGTGGTCGAGTAGCCGGATTCGCTAATTGAGATCGTTATCTATTGGCCTCCAGGGGATGTGGCTTTTTGGCCCGGCGAACAACATACAGAGCGGAACTGTGGACAGTATAAAGTCTGGAATCGATATAGTTGCTGATTGTGACTTGCGCGGTTTTGAAAGTGGCTACCTTTCCGTCGACGTCTGTAGCTTTTACTATGATCGCGTGGCACGGCGGCCGGGCGGCCGTAAAACCTGCGTTTTTATTGGGAAAAGTGGCGCGCCCAAGGGAACGATTTTAGAACTTTTCTCCACGCCTTCGTGGCAAGTTTGCCGCAGGTCGAGTTCTATGCTGGATCAAGCTTGTAGCATGAATCCGAGTTAGCCCGCCGGGACTCTTACGCTCCCGCACCAATTTGCCGCAAGAGGGTAGCAGAATCGAAGTAGATCCTTCCTGCCGGAATCTTTCTGGATCCGAGGTCGTACTCATAGAATGAACAACCAGGAACCTGAACCCTTTTGCCCGTAGCCTCGATTTTGCCAAAATCGCCTTTGTGCAGAGCGTCAAAACTCCATTCCACGGCGACCAGATTTTTGGCGTGGGCCAAGTTCCGAATGGAATGTACATTGCCAGGGAACGCGGCGATGAACGGTCGGACAAAGTTATCTCGCACGGCTATCTTCCCTTCGAGTGTTCCCGTCGGAAGCTGGATTACGACATCGTCCGAATAGTACGCGAGAATTTTGTCTTCATCGGTGCCCTTCCAGGCATCGAAATACTCTTGAATGAACGCGCGGACGTTTTCTGGCGCTGCCTGGGCCGCTGCAACTTGCATACTTGCCTCTTTCTCGACGCTGCATTGCGTCGCCGTTTGGGGCAATTGTATACCCGTTGGCGGCAGCCAGCGCGACGGTAGCGGCAAATCGGGCCGTTCCTGTCGCGTCTGAGCCGAGCCCCGCACGCGAGTTCGTAGAGGTTGAGGGTCTGCGGGTTGGTCAACTGGGCATAAGGGACGGGAGCATGTATGGCGGACCAATCGGGGGAAAGCCAGCGGCCCAGCGAGGGAGAGAAATAGCTGGCGCCGAAGTCATCATTGCCGGTTTCCGTGTCGCGTTCTTTGCTGGTATAACGTGATCCGCCAAGATTTCCGAGCAACACTTCTCGTATCCCCAGTGCGCTCGCGGAGTTAGTCCACGCACTGCCGTGATGTGGTGCAACATTTTTTCTCGGGAACCCCGGACGCGAGTTTTCGCCTACACCCAAGCACACACGGATCGCTCGACGAAGAGAACATTTCTTCTTTAGCTGCTGTTGGCATTGCCCAGATTTTACGTGGTCAGTGCTGGACCTGTGTAGGGGTTTTTGCAGCGCGGTGTGCTTACGATGAGGCACTTAGCGATAGATTTCCTTGCGATGTCCAACGCGCAGGCGTATTGCAAGGATCAACTACTGAGCGTACCCGCCAATCAAGAGGAACGAAAGCCTCCGGCGATGTCGCCTGCTCACTGCCGGATTGCCGAACCACAGTAATCTGCGAGTTGCCGACCACTTCGGCCCTGTGACACAATGCGCCACGGGTTTCAACGCGCGGTCATGCCACGCAATCAAACAGTCTACGACGCGCTGATTGTCGGCTCGGGTGCGAGTGGCGGCTGGGTGGCCAAGCAGCTGACCGAGCAGGGCATGCTCGTCCTCATGTTGGAAGCCGGGCCACCACGGCTGCCCACGCGTGACTTCACCGAACACGTCTGGCCGTATCAGGTCAAGTTTCGCGGCTTTGGCAACCGTCAGGCGTTGCTTGACCGCCAGCCCGTCCAGCGGCTTTGCTACGCGTGCGACGAGTTCAGTCATCAGTTTTTTGTTGACGATCACGAGAATCCCTACACGTTCCCCATCGAAAAGCCCTTCATGTGGATTCGCGGGCGCCAAGTGGGTGGCAAAACCTTTTGTTGGGCGCGCGAGAGCTATAGATATAGTGATTATGAGTTCAAAGCAGCCAACCGCGACGGCTATGGGGAAGATTGGCCTCTCAGCTACAAGGATATCGCGCCTTACTACGACAAAGTCGAATCCTTCATCGGCGTGAGCGGCTCGCGCGAAGGCCTGGCACAGATGCCCGACGGCAACTTCCTCCCGCCCATGAACCTTTCCTGTGGCGGCATGCTGGCGCGCGAGTTGATTGGCAAGAAATTCGGCTGGGTGGTGATGCCCGACCGTATGGCCAACCTGACCCTCGTGCACAACGGTCGACCGGCGTGCCACTACTGCGACGAATGCCAGCGCGGGTGCTACACCGCATCCTATTTCAACAGTCCTTCCGTCACTTTGCCAGCGGCCGCGCGCACAGGCCGCCTGACGTTAGTCAGCGATGCCGTGGTCAGCCATGTGTTCCTCAACGCGCAGGGCAAAGCTGAAGGCGTTCACTACGTCGAGCGCACGACGCATGCTCATCGCCAAGCGCGTGCGAAAATTGTAGTGCTGGCCGCTGGCGCGCTCGAGTCCACGCGCATCTTGCTCAACTCGCGCTCCTCGCGTTTTCCCGAGGGTCTCGGAAATTCATCCGGGCAGCTCGGCCATTACCTCATGGACCATTTCACCCTGGAAGGGGCAGGGGGATTCCTGCCGCAGTTCAAGTCCTCTCAGCGCGAACCACGCGGCACACCGTGCGGCTTCCTGATTCCGAAGTACGTCAACACCGACGGCCAGCCGAACAGAGCCTTTTTGCGCGGCTATCGCTTCGATGGCGACGGCAGCCAAGAACTGTACGCGCACGCTTTTGGGCTTGCCGGCTTCGGTTCCGACTGGCGGCGCAAAGTCCGAAGCGAGATCCCGTATTATTTCGCCATGACCGTGCAAGGCGAGTGCTTGCCACGCTATGACAATTATGTCTCGCTCGATGCGGAAAAGAAGGACGCTTGGGGCATTCCCGCGCTGCGCATCGTTGCCAGCTACGGCGACAACGAATACGCCATGGCCAAAGCGATGCGCAATGACGTCATGGAGATTCTCGACATTATGAAGCTCCAGGACCGCCAGCCGCCCGGAGAACGTCTCAGCGTTTTTGGCAAAAACATCCATGAATGCGGCACCGCGCGAATGGGCAAGGATGCCAGAAAGAGTGTCGTCAACAGCTTCGGCCAGCTCCACGACCTGAAAAACGTTTTCGTCACGGACGGCGCAGTGTTCGTGACGCAGGGCTGCTATGAGCCCACACTTACCATCATGGCGATTTCCGCGCGCGCGGGCGACTACATCGCCGACGAATATCGCCGGGGAAACCTGTGAGGCGCGATCAACCAGGTTCCAAGAAATATCATGGATGAAGCCAAGAACAAGACGAATCAGGCAGTAACGCCTGGCCCTGCGCTCACCCGCCGCGAGTGGTTACTGAGTTTGGGCAGCGCTGTGGTTCTTTCCGGTTTTCGCGGCGTGCCCGAGGAGGCTGCGCAGGAGGCGCATGCTTCTCTGATTCTGCCACCGGGACTCTACCGGCCTTCCCTCGATCACCTGACGGACGCGCTCTCCAGCGATGGCCCGTTTGTGTCCGCGCAGCCTGGTGCGCGGACCGAGTACGTCCGCCCGCGCTCCGGCCCCTTTGTTCCCCAGGCGTTCGCGCCAAATGAATACGCGGTCGTTCGGCGGCTGGTTGAAATCATCCTCGGCGAAGACTTGAAAAACTCATCAGCAAAGCCGGCAGTTGGCGCACCGGCCAGCATTTACGATGAAGTCGCCGGATGGATCGATTTGGTCGTCTCGAGCGCGCCAGCGGTGCGGAAGCTAGCCCGCAATTTGCCCGCCGACCAGCGCTCGCTCGCGGTAGCCTATTTCGGCAATGAGGAACCGGTGCTCCAGGTCGAAACCTTTGAGCCCGAACGAATTTGCCGAGATGGACTCGCTTGGCTCGGCGAAGAATCGCGGCGACGCTTCGCGAAAGGTTTCCTCGATGTTGACGCGAGCAGCCAGACCGAGCTCGTCCAAGCCATAAGCGACGCCCGGGCGGATCGGTCGACGACTCATGGCGGCACGCGCCTGTTCGACTTCCTCAAGGAGGAAACCGTCCGTGGGTTCTACACCTCGCGCCAGGGCCTCAAAGAGCTCGACTATAAGGGGAATTCCTTCTACGGCCAGTCGCCCAGCTGTGGCCTACCTGCGAGTGACCCGGAATAACTTCCGGTATCTTTGAATGGATCTGTTCACTCCTGGGCCTGACTGCCGCTCGGTAAGCCAGAGTGTCAGTGTTCCAGCCGAGGCAAGGCTTATCGCAGCTACTTTCACAAATTCTGCACACCAGGTATTGGTAAGAGCGTGCGCCAAGGGTTTCTGGCCTTCAAAATCCATGGCGATTGAACAAAAACCGACACCACTAAGCTTGTACAAGTCAACGCGGCTTTTTGAGAACGTGCACAGTACGTGCGCAGTTGCACCATTTTGGTGCAATCGCGGCAGGTCCATACGCTGTAAGTTAAGTTATTGAAAGAGTGGCGCGACCGGGGGGACTCGAACTCCCGTCCTTCTGGTTCGTAGATACGTAGCGCAAAACTCTAAGTGCTGCTTCTGGTGTCGACAACAGGGGAACGCGCCATTTATCTCGCTCTTGACTTGGACTGAAGTTGGACTGAAATGAGTGGGGTGAGTGACACCCGAGTCTTTGGCGCGGAAGGTTCGAACCGATCAGGCTCATTCACGTGGGCTGGGAAGCAAGAAAAACTCCGGTCGATGCAGTTGTGTTTTTTCTTGACTTCCCCTCTTATAGAACTTATCAGGAACTGGCGTTTCGGGTGTGCGATCATCACGGATTTGCAGAATAACTGCCTCAATGAAGTATTCGATCCAGCTACGCAGCGTACCCTTGCCAATTTCCAACCCGTGCCAGAACTGCGGCATCGGGGTGGGGAATTTAAACGTAACATAACTGCCCGCAGGCTGCGCCGCAACGGATACGACGACGCACTCTTGCGTCTGATCGTTTCCTTGGTTCGTTACCATTATTCGCTGGCCGGGTTGGACACTACTCGCCATCAAGATCAATCCGCCAGTTCCATCGATGGAGATTGTAAAGGTCTCCTCGTAAAACGGATCGCCACCTAGCAGAGAGCCGTAGATGAACAAAGGGAGATGGGCATCAATCCGGCTCGTCGCACGGCGATCCGTGTGCTCGGCAGTGGATGTTTCAGTCATTTTGGTGTCCTTGCCCTCGAGCGCAATAACTCGGCTCAGTTTACGCCGGCGTCCAAAGCAGGTCTACTGGTCGAGGGGACAGTTCGGAAAATTGGACGGCATGCCTTGAGCCGCGAGGACTTCGGCCAAAGGCAGCCGAAAAGCGACTGGTACTCCGGGGCGTGGGACACATGGGCAGGCGAAGGTACAAGTCGCTCCTGGCTGTTCGACCAGTTGAAGTTCCGCGGACGCTGAGAGACTATTCGAGCAGTTCTCCAGAATTCGAGGGATGACTTGCAACGGCCCTTATCCAATGTGGATGGGGGAGTAGGAGGGTCCAGTGTCATCTAATCAGGTCGCAAACGCACCAAAACGGCGCAGCTCGCGCATTTCCAAAGCCATAATGCTGGCAGTGCAGAGCGTAGATCCCTCTCGTGCATCCTATCGGGAGGAAGTTACGACTGGCTCGATTAGTTGTCACGGTTGCACCTACAAGATGAGATATGAGCCTCGTCCTGGTGACATCGTGGTCCTAGATACGGGATCGGGCTCGACAGGCCACTCTGGATTCCCTAGTCGGGCATGGGTGAAATCGATACAGAGGCTAAACACCCCCAACGATCCAACGTACAACGTCGGCGTGGAGCTCGAAATCGCCGGCAATATCTGGGGGATTTCGTCGCCGCCAGCAGATTGGTTTCCCCGGCAATCGGGCAATCTAGCAGAGTCCGCGACTCATGGACGAGAATTGCGGCTCGTAGCGCGGACCGAACCGCAACGGGCTCTGGCCCGGACCGAAGCTGCTACACCGGTTCCCGTCTTGAAGAAAAATGAGGCGGCCGCTGTACTGTCACCTTGGTTTGCCAACCTGATGAACGGCTTAAGCAATCAGGTTCAAATAGCGGTCTCTGAAATTGCAGCAGTGACGTTAGCCAATGAAAGGAAGCGTCTGTTGGACCAGTTTCGTTTTCAGATTCAGAACGAGGCGACGGGGACGATTGAGCATGTGATCGCGACCTCGAAAGATGAATTGGCCCGGCGCGCGCTGAAAGTACTGAACGAGGGAGCGCAGGCCATAGTCAAAAACAGCCAAGGGAGCTTAGTTGGGGCTATCGAGCGACACATTGAAAATGCCCAGCAGAGCATGACCACTCAGAGGAACGAACTGAACCAGTACCTCGACACTATGGCGACTGGCACGGTTGAGCGGGTGCAACGCAACCTCGAAACCTCACGCACCAAAGCAACGGAGCGCTTCGTATTGCGGCTGCGAGAGCAGGTTGCGCCTGTGATGGAAGAAGCGAGAGCGGACCTTCAGAAACTGGTGGCATCTCAGACCGTTTTCAAGGAAGAATCGCTGGCAATTTACAGGCAAGTCACGGACCAACTGGAAAGTGACGCGAACGCACGATTGCTTCAGACTCAGGACCAGTTGGAGAAAAACTCCACTTCCGTTGTGAACGAGTGTAACGAAAAGATGCTTGAGCTCTCGCAAGCGTTCGAGAAGATTGCGCGAGATAGCGCACAGAACATGATCGCGTCGGCTACGGACGAAGGCAATAAGAACCTGGGAGAAAGAGCTGCCCAGATTTCCAGCCATTTCACGGATCAGCTGGAAGGCCATGTTCGCAGTTATCTCGAATTCATTGGGGAATCGATTAAAGAGTTTCCAAAGAAACCTCCGGCCGCTTAAGTCCGTTTATACTGCTGGGAGCCTCACCCTTGCGTCGTTGGCTGATGCAAGGGCGGGCGAATACCCGCGGAATTGAATTTTCCGGCGGCAGCAGGCTTCTCGGCTCTTCCCAGGTCACACTTTGACGGGCAGCCTTCCGCGGACTGTTGCCTAGCCGATCCTCGAAAAGCGGATCATGGACAAGACTGACGATCTTCGCATGGGCGACAGAGCTGAGGCTCTTCAGGTTCCGCAGTTCTCAAGCTGGGCAAGCTGCGGATTTGTCGAACTATTTCAGCAAGGCTTTCTCCCTTCACAACGAGCATCCCGGCGACGCTGTTCTGCAATTTGCCATCGCTTGCTTGCGCTCAGTCAACATTGATCCCGCAAACTGGCCGATGTTTCAAAAGCTTCTCTTGCTTGGCGTCATTCCTGAGCTCGCCTGCCTTCCATACGTCCCTGAGCAAATAATCGTAAGGAGGAGTGCCGGAGCTGGCCCTATTCTGGGGCGGATGGAAGAAATTGCAAACGACCTGATTCAAAATCACTCAAGCCTTAAGCATTCGAGCGAAGTAGCTAACGCTGTCGGGGCGTGTCTTGCGTTGCGGCTCCAAATTAGTGACAAGGCGGTGGACGCTGTGTCCCAGTCCCAACCGGAAGTCTATAAACATTAAAGCCACACGTGTCTCTATTCAAGCTTAAGCCTAAACTGATGTGAGCTCGGGTGATTGTCTGAAAAGAGAGTTTCGTCGCGCGATTCGGGTGATCGATGGCTAGCTATCAAGCATCAGTGTGCGTGGAAAGGAATGGAGGGGAAACGGCGCTGACTGCATGAGTCGATTCGGCATAATCCGCGACGCGGCATTATACGCAGGACATGGCCCTTCGACTGTCGAGCTGTTCCGCAGGCTCTGGGGCATGGAAGTACCGCGCGTGGTTCGCTCTCTCCAGCGAATTGGACAGCAATCTTCGCTTCTTGATTAGCGTTCAGTGCTGATACCCGTGGGGTGAAACACTGGGGCGCCAGTCCACGTATATATCTCCAAGAAGGGTCAATGTCCTATTCGCCCGCACTGATTGTGCATATTTGCGGTGGGAGCCTGGGGTTGCTGTCCGGGACTGCGGCAATGTGTTTCCGCAAAGGATCCCCCCGGCATGTGCTGGCGGGGAAGGTCTTTGTCGCGTCCATGCTCACCATGGGTGCCTTCGCGGCGTACCTGGCGATCGTGAGGAATCAACCCAATAACATTGGCGGCGGGATTCTCACGGTTTATCTGATCGGAACGGCCTGGCTGACCGCCAGGCGCAGAGACGGGGAAACGAGCCGTTTGGACTGGGTTCTGCTCCTGATTCCCCTGGCGAATGGCATCCTCAGCTGGATGACTGGCGTCAAAGTCCTGCGTGGCGGACACAGCTCACTCGACGGAGTTCCTGTTGGAATGATCCTTTTCATGGGTTCGGTGTGTCTGCTTGCAGCGGCGGGGGACGTTCGCATGCTGGTGCGCGGCGGCGTTGCTGGAGTCAAGCGCATCTCGCGGCATCTCTGGCGCATGTGCTTTGGGCTGTTTATTGCAGCAGGGTCTTTTTTCTTCGGAGGGTCAAACCGCCCACTGAGATTGCTTTCGACAGTGGGCGTCGGAAAATATCTATCCCCGGCTTTATTCAACACAACCCTGTATTTGGTTCTCACCATCCTTCCGCTGATTTTGCTGATTTTCTGGCTAGTCCGAGTCCGCTTCACAAAGGCCTATAACGGAAAGTCGATGATCCCGGGTAGACCTGCGCGATTCGTAGAACAAAGACCGGCACTCTGAAAACCGTGGGGCGCGCCACCCAGCACACACGCATTTGACAGTCGGAGTAGGGATCATGATTACTCACAACCCCCTCCACGGATCCGGACAGGCGGATTTCCCGCATCCGGCTCTTGCCTTAGGTGATAACGCCCATGCGGCGCAGGGGATAAGGATGACAGACGGTAGGCAGAGGCAGCCAGCGAGTGATGAGGCGCCGCATACGGTTCCAGAGGACGCGTCCGTTCTGGCTACGCCGCGACAGCGAACGATGCCAGAGCCGTCCCACTTGGAATCGAAAAAGAGCCAGCGCCGGGTCGTTCATGGGCACTCCGTAATACCGGAGGTGTCCACGCACCACCGCTTGCAACCACTTGCCCTGTTCCGGGATGGGTTCGTGCATGCGCCGCTGAAGCTCGGCTTTCAC
>Ga0209267_1000305_pt1 | contig 36191 bp, 45 predicted proteins | sample GraSoiAngelo_137_FD_185894 | JGI IMG/M metagenome (GOLD analysis project Ga0209267, IMG submission 185894) | Grasslands soil microbial communities from the Angelo Coastal Reserve, California, USA - 14_0929_09_30cm (SPAdes) (version 2) | ecosystem: Environmental > Terrestrial > Soil > Grasslands ... | reverse complement strand
GAAAGGGCTGCGGTTCGCCATTCGCGAAGGCGGTCACACCGTCGGCGCCGGCGCCGTGACCGAGGTCATTGAGTAATTTATGAGACAGGGCGACAAAATCCGTATTCGTTTGAAGGCCTACGACCACAGAATTCTCGACCAGTCCACGCGTGAAATCGTGGAGACGGCAAAGCGTACCGGCGCGGATGTCGCCGGGCCGATTCCTCTACCCACCACGATCAACCGCTGGACGGTCTTGCGGTCGCCGCACGTGGACAAGAAGTCGCGCGAGCAGTTCGAAATGCGCACGCACAAGCGGCTGATCGACATTCTGGAGCCGACGCCGGATACGGTAGACGCACTGATGAAGCTGGATCTGCCGCCGGGCGTAGACGTGGAAATCAAGGCCTTCGGGCACGCGGTGAAGTAAGGAGTTAGTTTTTTCTGATTCGTTGCTAGGCGGAGAGAAAGAAGCCCGGTATGGCTCGTTGGTCTTAACAACCGAGAACTAATCACTGGGATTGCTGGCATCTTAAGCGGGACGCAGCCAATACCCACGAAGGCATGCTGCGAAAGAGAGACGAGCGAAATGGCAGTTAACGGAATCATCGGAATTAAGCTGGGGATGACGCAGGTCTTCGTCGAAGACGGCACCCTGGTGGGTTGCACGGTTCTTCAGGCCGGACCTTGCGTGGTGGTGCAGCGCCGCACCAAACAGAACGACGGCTACGAGGCCGCGCAATTAGGACTCGTGGAATTCGTCAAGCCGCGGCGCGTGAACAAGGCCATGACCGGGCACTTCAAGAAGGCCAGTGTCGCGCCTATGAAGGTGCTGCAGGAAGTGCGCATCGAGGAATCGAAGGACGAGACCAAAGTCGGTGACCGCGTGCTGGTGGAGAATTTCAAGACCGGCGAGCTCGTGGATGTGAGCGGCGTCAGCAAAGGCAAGGGATTTCAAGGCGGCGTGAAGCGCTGGCACTACGCCGGCGGCGACGCTACGCACGGCTCGATGCATCATCGCGCGCCGGGCGGCATCGGCGGCAGTTCCTTTCCGTCGAGGGTTTGGAAGAATCAGCACTTTCCGGGTCACATGGGAAACGTGCGGGTGACCGCCAAGAATTTGAAAGTCGTGAAGGTGGATACCGACGAAAACCTGCTGCTGGTGCGGGGATCGGTGCCAGGGCCGAGCGGATCTTACATTTTGATCCGCAAGGCGAAAAAAGCGAAGTAAGCCGGAGCGATACTGCGCTTCGCTCCGTGTAAAGGAAAAGAGATAATGCCGGTCGTCGACGTTGTCAATTTGGATGGCAAGAAAGTCGGTCAGGTGGAGCTGGCGGACGCGATCTTTGGCGCGAAGGTCAACGAACACCTGCTGCATGAAGCTTCGCGGTGGTACCTGCGCGGACTGCGCAGCGGTACGCACAAGACCAAGGACAAGAGCGAAGTCAGCGGCGCGGGCCGCAAGCTCTGGAAGCAGAAGGGCACGGGCCGCGCTCGTGTCGGCTCGATCCGCTCACCTCTCTGGCGGCATGGCGGCACGGTCCACGGACCGAAGCCGCGCGATTACAGCTACGCGCTGCCCAAGAAGATGCTGCTGGGTGCGCTGCGCTCGGCGCTCTCGGCGAAACTAGCCGAGCAGAGGCTGACGGTTGTGGATGCCTGGACCCTCGATACGCACAAGACCAAGTCGCTTCTGGCGGTGCTGGACAAGCTGCATCACAAGAAGTCGGCCTTGCTCGTAGCGCACGGCGAGAACAGCAATTTGGAACGCGCCAGCCGCAACGTCCAAGGGGTAACGCTGGCGGCGCCCAATGTTCTGCAGCCTTACGATGTGCTGAAGCATGACCTGCTGGTGCTTTCGAAGGAGGCGGTGGCGCGGTTGAGCCGCTCGCTCGATCCGGAGAAGAAGCCGGTGGTTGTGCCGGACGTGGAAACCATTGCCCCCGCGGCGAAGCCCGTGAAAAAGGAAGCGGCGCCGAAGGCGTCAGCAAAGAAACCGGCGGCAGCGAAGAAAGCCCCCAAGCCGGCAAAGAAAAAGGGGAAGGGATAAGCGATGTCGACCCCTCACTATCAGATCATTCGGCGGCCAATCATCACGGAAAAGGGTCTCGGCGTGAAAGAGACGCAGCACACCGTGGTCTTTGAAGTTTCCTCGAGCGCGACCAAGACGCAGATCAAGGAAGCCGTGCAGCAGATTTTCAAGGTGAAGGTGGCTCGGGTCCGCACCGCGAATTTTGTCGGCAAGATGCGCCGCCGCGGCCAAAACGAAGGATACCGGCGCGATTGGAAGAAGGCTTACGTGAAGCTCGCCGAAGGCGAAAAAATGATCGAGTACGCGGAGAACCTGTAAAGCGAGGCAGTTTGAGACAGAAACGGCATTAAGCATCAAGAAGGTAAGAGGCAGCGATGGGACTGAAGAGCTTTAATCCATATACGGCCTCGCGGCGGTTCATCACCGTCGTGGACAAGAGCCACATCACCAAGCAGGAGCCCGAAAAGGCGCTGCTGGAGCCCAAGAAGCGTTCGGGCGGGCGGAACAACCAGGGCGAAATCGTGATCTGGCACCGCGGCGGCGGCCACAAGAAGGCCTACCGCAAGGTGGACTTCCGGCGCGACAAGCTCGGCGTGCCCGCCAAGGTGGCGGCGATCGAGTACGACCCCAATCGTAGCGCCAACCTGGCGCTGCTGCACTACGCCGACGGCGAGAAGCGCTACATCCTCCATCCCGTGGGATTGGAAGTGGGCGCAACGGTTTCAACCGGCGAGGGCTCGGACATTCTTCCGGGCAATGCGCTACAGTTCAAGCACATCCCTCCCGGCACGATGGTTCACAACCTCGAGCTGTATCCCGGGCGCGGCGGGCAAGTGGTGCGTTCCGCGGGCGGCTCGGCGCAGTTGCTGAGCAAAGAAGGCGATCTCGCGCTGGTGAAACTGCCTTCCGGCGAAGTGCGCAAGTTTTCCGTGGAGTGCATGGCCACGGTCGGCCAGGTAGGCAACCTCGACCATGAGAACGAAACCTACGGAAAAGCCGGGCGCACACGGTGGCATGGGAAAAAACCCACCGTACGCGGCGTGGCCATGAACCCCGTGGATCATCCGCACGGCGGCGGCGAAGGCAAGGTAAAGGGCAATCATCCGCAGACGCCGTGGGCTTTCCCGACATTGGGGAAGAAGACGCGAAACAACAAGCGCACCGACAAGCACATTGTCGAGCGCAGGAAGTAAGTACCAGAAGTGAATGAGGCGAGAAACCGGGCGGCGAACGAAGAGGCGCCTGGTGAGAGCAAAAGCGATGCGAGCGACACACACAACACGATCAGCAGGACGGCGCAGCCGGTCGGTAAAACGCACGGCCAAGCGCGCCGCCAAGCGCGTAACCGCGAAAAGCACCAAGCCGGTGCGTCCGTTGGTCAAGGTCGCAGTGGCTCCGCCGGAGCCGGTGCTGTACAAGCTGTGCAAGCCGGGCTGGGCGGTCATTGTGGAACGGATTGCCAATGCCCAGGGCACGCGGTTTGTCTGCCCGTTCTGCCCGAAGTCGCACCGCGTTCCCGGGCCGGTACGAGGATTCAAGAAGATGCGACGGGCCCAATGGGGCCGCTTGCGGCGAGTGGAGGAATAGGTAATCGATGGCACGCTCACTGAGAAAAGGGCCGTTTGTGGATGGCCACCTGCGCGTAAAGGTCGAAGGACTGAACACCCGCAACGAAAAAAAAGTGATCAAGACTTGGTCGCGGCGTTCGACAATTGTGCCGGAAATGATCGGGCACACCATCGCCGTGCACAACGGGAAGAAATTCATCCCCGTGTATGTGACCGAACAGATGATCGGACACAAGCTGGGCGAATTCGCACCGACGCGTTCGTTCAAGGGCCACGGCGTGAAGGCGGCGCTCGAGAAGGCTGCCGGCCCGGCACCAGCAGGAGGCGGCGCAGCACCAGCAGCAGCACCCGCGGCGCCGAAGGCATAAGTCATGGCTGACGTCGAGACACAGAATGCATTGATTGAAGCGCACGCGCTGGCGCGGCACGTAAGAATGTCGCCGCAGAAGGCCCGGCTGGTGATGGATCTGATCCGGGGGCAGAAGGCGCAGGACGCTTTGCAGACGCTCAAGTACACGCCGAAGCGCGCCGCCAAGCACATCGAGAAGGTGCTGCGCAGCGCGATCGCTAATGCGGAGCGCAAGGCAGAAGACTCCGGCGCACCGCTCGATGTGGACATGTTGTTCGTGGCCCAGTGTTTTGTGAATGAAGGGCCGCGCTGGAAGCGGCTACGCCCCGCGCCGATGGGCCGGGCGTTTCGCTATCAGAAGCGTACCGCGCACTTGTGGGTGGGCGTGGCCGAGCATCATGTGGCGGCTGCGGAACGCGTGGCGGCCAACGTTGCGGAAGCCGAAGCGCAGAAGGGCGTTCGCGGTACGGCGCGCCGTGTTCGCAAGGCTTTGACTGGGAAGCAAGCGCCCTCGAAAAAGGGCAAGAAGTAGTCGGCCGTTTTACGGCCGCCCAAGAAGTAAGGAGAGTCATGGGACAGAAGACGCACCCGTACGGATTCCGGCTGGGCTACAACAAACCGTGGAAGTCGCGGTGGTACGCCGACAAGGACTATGCCGATCTCCTTCACGAAGACGTCAAGCTTCGCAAGGAGCTGAAGGAAAAGCTGAAGAGCGCGGGCATCAGTTCGATCGACATCGAACGTGCGGCCAACAAGCTGGTGGTGCGCATTTACACCGCGCGACCGGGCATCATCATCGGGCGCAAAGGCGCGGAGATCGACAAGCTCAAGCAAGATGTGCAGAAGCGCACCAAGCGCGAAGTGCACATCGACATCCAGGAAGTGCACCGTCCGGAGCTGGATGCCACGTTGGTGGCGGAGTCGATCGCGCTGCAGCTTGAAAAGCGCGTGGCCTTTCGCCGCGCGATGCGCAAGGCCGTGGATTCGGCGCTGCGCTTCGGCTGCAAGGGCATCAAGGTGCGCGTGGCAGGTCGGCTGAACGGCGCGGAAATCGCGCGCAAGGAATGGTACCTGCAGGGGCGGCTGCCGCTGCAGACGCTGCGCGCGGACATCGATTTCGGGACCGCGGAAGCCAACACGACTTATGGGGTGATTGGCGTGAAGTGCTGGGTCTATCAGGGCGAAAATGTCCCCAAGAAGGCTTCCAAGATTCAGAAGGAACGCGAAACCGCGGCGGTGGTGTAAACGAAAAAGAGCAGCGCGTTGAGCTGTAACCGGGAAGCGGTTAACGAGACTAGGGAAGCGAGAACACAGCGATGTTGATGCCCAAGAAGGTGAAGTACCGAAAGCAGATGCGCGGCCGCCGAAACGGCAAGGCCTGGCGCGGCGGAGATTTGGCGTTCGGCGAGTACGGTTTGAAAGCCATGGAATGCGCATGGATCACCGACCGGCAGATCGAAGCGTCGCGCGTGGCGATTACGCGGTTCATCAAGCGCGGCGGGAAATTGTGGATCCGGATTTTCCCGGACAAGCCGTTCACCAAGAAGCCCGCCGAAACGCGCATGGGCAAGGGCAAAGGCGCGCCGGAAAAGTGGGTGTCGGTGGTGAAACCGGGACGCATCATGTTCGAGATGGCGGGAGTGGATGAAGCGACGGCTAAGGAAGCCCTGGGGCTGGCGGCGCACAAGCTGCCGATTCCCACGAAATTCGTCTCTCGCGCAGGAGGGTTTTAGCCATGCCGCGGCGTATTGAAAAAATCCGCGAAGCGGGCGTGGACGAACTGCTGGCGCAGGAGAAGGATCTGACGGAGACAATTTTCCGGCTGCGCTTCCAGCTTTCGACGGGACAAGCGGAAGCACTCAAGCGGCTCCGCGAAGCGAAAAAAGATCTGGCGCGGGTGAAAACACTCGTTCGCGCACAAGAGCTGAAAGCAGGGAAGGCGTAATGACAACCGAAACACAAAGCGCCCCGGTTGCCCAGCGCGGCGAGCGCACCATCCTCACCGGCAAAGTGACCAGCGCGAAAATGGAGAAGACCATTGTGGTTGAGGTGCAGCGGCTGGTGCAGCACCCCAAGTACCGCCGCGTGGTGCGCATCTCTAAAAAGTTCTACGCGCACGACGAAAATCGCCAGGCCAAGACCGGCGACACGGTGCGCATCGTGGCCTCGCGGCCGCTTTCGAAGTTGAAGCGCTGGCGGTTGAAGGAAGTGCTGACGCGGAACGCGTCGGGCTCGTAAGAAAGACAGGGGAACGAAACCAATGATTCAGATGCGAACCTGGCTGACGGTGGCCGACAATTCCGGCGCGCGCAAGCTGACATGCATTATGCCGGTGGGCGGCGACGCGGGATTGCAGGCCGGCCTCGGGGATGTCATCACTGCCGCGGTGAAGGAAGCAACACCGGAAAGCCAGGTTAAGAAAGGAACCGTAGTGAAAGCGGTTGTGGTGCGCATGCGGAAAGAGCGGCGGCGTAAGGATGGCACGTATATCCGCTTTGATGATAATGCCGCGGTGCTGATCAATGATGCGGGCGAGCCCGTCGGAACGCGCGTGTTCGGCCCGGTGGCGCGCGAGCTGCGCGAGAAGAAATTCACGAAAATTGTTTCGCTGGCCCCGGAGGTTTGGTAGGCCATGACCCTCAGACACGAAAGAGCCGAGCGGCACAGCATTCAGATTCGCAAGGGTGATAACGTCAAGGTGATTGCCGGGAAAGACGCCGGCAAAAGCGGGCGCGTGCTCTCGATCAACGCGAAGAAGAACACCGTAGTGGTCGAGCACGTCGGGATCATCAAGCGGCACACACGCCCCAACCCTTCGAAGAACATCAAGGGTGGGATTGTGGAGAAAGAAGCGGGGATCAACGTCTCGAACGTGATGGTCGTCTGCGGAAGCTGCGGCAAACACACGCGGATTGGCCACGCCGCTTTGCCGGACGGCACGAAAGTGCGCAGCTGCCGCCATTGCCACACGACGTTGGACAAATAAAGGACAAGGTAGAAGAAGGCAATGAAGAGTCGATTGCAGGAAAAATACCGGATGGAGACGGTTCCCGCGCTGATGAAGCGCTTTGGCTGGAAGAACATGATGGCCGTGCCCAAGCTGAAGAAAATCACGGTCAACATCGGTCTCGGCGAAGCAAGTCAGAACGCCAAGCTCCTGGACACCGCGGCGGTTGAGCTCGGCCAGATCACCGGGCAGAAAGCGGTGATCACGCGGGCGAAGAAGTCCATCGCGAATTTCAAGATTCGCAAGGGCATGCCCATCGGCTGTGCGGTGACTCTGCGCGGCGATATGATGTACGAATTTCTCGATCGCCTGTGCAACGTGGTGCTCCCGCGGGTGCGCGACTTTCGCGGTTTGCCACAGAATTCATTTGACGGCCGCGGGAATTACACGTTGGGATTGAGAGACCAGCTGGTCTTTCCGGAGATCGATTACACGCGTGTGGACAAGATCAAGGGCATGAACATCACCATGACCACCAGCGCGAAGAATGATGAGCAAGGTCGCGAGCTGCTCAAGGCGCTCGGGTTTCCGTTTCGCGAAAAAGGAGTGGCGCAATAATGGCACGCACAGCAAAGATCGCCAAGTCGCTCAAAAAACCGAAATTCAAGGTGCGCATACGCAACCGCTGCCGCTGTTGCGGCCGAGCGCGCGGGTATATTCGCAAGTTCCAGATGTGCCGAATCTGTTTTCGCGGTATGGCGCTGAAGGGAGAAATTCCCGGCGTCGTGAAAGCTAGCTGGTAGGAGAACTATGCAGACGGATCCCATTGCCGATTTCTTGACGCGCCTCCGCAACGCGGCGGCCGCCAAGCACCAGCGCGTCGATGTTCCGGTCTCGAAGCTGAAGACCGAGATCGCGCGCATTCTCAAGGAAGAGGGTTATATCTCGACCTACAAGCTGGTGGACGAGAACAAGACGCGCAAGATGTTGCGCGTTTTCCTGAAGTACACTCCGGACCGCCGCAGCGTGATTACCGGTCTGAAGCGCATTTCGCGCCCGGGAGCGCGCGCCTATCTCGGCGCGACCGATATTCGTCCCGTCGTGGGCGGCCTGGGCATCAGTATCATGACTACGCCGCGAGGGCTGATGAGCGGCCGCTCGGCGCGCAAGGCCAAAGTGGGCGGCGAAATTCTTTGTGAAGTCTGGTAGCCGGTATTTCTAGTCAAGGAAAATAGAGAAGATGTCACGTATCGGACGCAAACCAATTCCAGTGCCAGCGGGCGTAAAGATCGCCATGCAGAGCGGCAAGATCGACGTGCAGGGGCCGAAGGGCAAGCTCTCCGTGCCGGTGCCGCAGGGCATCACCTTTGAGCAGAAAGACGGCGTGCTGACGGCCCTTCGCGCGACCGAAGATCACCGCGCTCTTCACGGCCTCGCTCGCGCGCTGGTCGCCAACGCCGTACTCGGCGTGACGTCGGGCTTCAAGAAAGAACTGGACATCGTCGGCGTCGGCTATCGCGCCGAGTTGAAGGGTAAAATGGTTTCCTTCGCGCTCGGCAAGTCGCACCCGATCGATTTTCCGATTCCGGAAGGCATTCAAGTGGCCGTGGAAAAGCAGACGCACATCGTGGTGAGCGGCGCAGACAAGGGCCAGGTTGGCCAGGTTGCGGCGGACATGCGCTCGCTGCGACCGCCCGATCCGTACAAGCAGAAGGGTGTGCGCATCACCGGTGAGCGGCTAAAGAAGAAGGCCGGCAAGGCTGGCGCAAAGGCTGGCGGCGCGGCGTAATTGGTTGCGGCACAAAATTTACCTTGGTACCAGCGGGGCCGGCCCGCCGTTCCATGGATCTTGGCAAGTTCTTTGGTGATTAGGAGAAACGACAGTGGCGTCAGCAAGAGTTCGCAAGCTATCGCGGGATTTGCACCGCCAGCGTGTTCACGAGCGCGTGCGCACCAGAGTTGAGGGCACGCCAGAGCGCCCGCGCCTGTCGGTGTACCGTTCGCTGGGACATATTTACGCGCAGGTGATTGACGACCGTTCGGGCAAGACGTTGGTCTCCGCCAGTTCGGTTGACGGCGAAACGAAAAAGAGTTTGAAGGGCGGGGGCAACATCGCGGCTGCGAAAGTGATCGGCAAGATCGTTGCCGAGCGCGCCAAGGCTGCGGGCGTAAATAAAGTGGTGTTCGACCGCGGCGGATACAAGTATCACGGCCGCGTCAAGGCGCTCGCAGATGCGGCGCGGGAAGCGGGGTTACAGTTCTAAGCCTATGTCGAAGCAAATTCTGCGAGACAGTCTAGCGGTACGCCGGCTCCTAGAAGTAAATCCTTCGGAGCTGAAGGATGACGTGATCGCCATCAACCGCGTCACGAAAGTCGTCAAGGGCGGTAAGAACCTGAGTTTCTCTGCGCTGGTGGTGGTCGGCGACAGCCATGGTCATGCGGGATTCGGCATGGGCAAGGCGCGCGAAGTGCCCATGGCCATCAAGAAGGGCATCGAGCAAGCGAAAAAGAATCTGATCAAGCTGAACCTGAAGGGGGCGACGATTCCGCACCAGGTTTTGGGGCGTTATGGCTCAGCGCAGGTGCTGCTCAAGCCCGCGTCGGAAGGTACGGGCGTTATCGCCGGCGGTCCGGTGCGCAAGGTGATGCAAGTTGCGGGGATTCACAACGTGCTGACGAAATCAATCGGCACCTCAAACCCCCACAACGTCGTCAAGGCTACCTTCGCGGCGCTCCTGGGCTTGAAGGATATAGCGCACGTGGCCGAAACGCGCTCCAAAACCGTGGAAGAAATCAGCGGCAAGCCACCCAAGGAAAAGGCCGTTGCGAGTGAGGGCGACTAATGACCGGAAAAAAAGTGGCCAGCACAAAAACTTCCGTCAAGCCCTACAACCGGACCGAGCACGACGGCAAGAAATCCGGTGGCACGGTGAAGATCAAGTGGGTGGTCAGCTTCATCAGCTGTACCGATGACATGCGTCAAACCATCCGCGGGCTCGGCCTGCGGAGAATGCATCAGGTGGTGGAGCGCCAGGACACGCCGGCGGTGCGCGGTATGATCCACAAGGTGCGGCATCTCGTGGCCGTGGTGGAGTAGAACGATGGCGAAAAAAAATTCAAGCGGCCCCAGAGGGGCCCGCAAGCGTGGTCAGCACAAGCCGGCGAAGCCGGCGTCGAAGGCACGTCGCTCCTTTACGCTTGCGAATTTGCAGCCTCCCGCGGGCTCGCGCAAGAAGAAGGTTCGCGTTGGCCGCGGCATGGGTTCAAAGCTCGGCAGGACCGCCGGCGCCGGCAACAAGGGGCAGAAATCGCGCCGCGGCTATTCGCGCCGCCGCGGCTTTGAAGGCGGACAGATGCCGCTGCACCGGCGCATGCCGAAGCGCGGCTTTCACAACCCCTTTGGCGTGACGTACTCCGTCGTGAATCTGGCGGAATTGAATGTTTTTCCGGCCGGCGAAACGGTAACTCCTGAGTTGCTCCGCGCGCACGGTTTTGTGCGCCGTGCCACGGACCCTGTCAAAGTTCTGGGCGATGGCCAGCTGACCACCAAGCTGGCGATTCACGCGCAGGCGTTCAGCGCGTCGGCCAAAGAAAAGATTACCAAGGCGGGTGGTACGTTCGAGGTTGTAGCATAAAGAGGACTCGCGGGAAACTGGCATGAACCGATTCATCGAAGCTGTGAAGAACATGTTCCGCATCGAGGACTTGCGGAACCGTGTGCTGTTCACGCTGGCCCTTTTGGCGGTCTATCGCATCGGCGCGCACATTCCCACGCCGGGAATCAACACGGTAGTGCTGGGACAGCTCTTCGACCAGTCCGCGGGATCGGTGCTGGGCATTTTCGACCTCTTCAGCGGCGGCAACTTCCGCCGCCTGACGATTTTCGCGCTCGGCATCATGCCCTACATCACCTCCTCCATCATCCTGCAGCTAATGACCGTGGTGTTTCCGTATCTTGAGCGCTTGCAGAAAGAAGGCGAACTCGGCCGGCGCAAGATTACGCAGTATACGCGCTACCTGACGATCGTCTTGAGCATCATCCAGTCGTTCACGATCGCACAGACCTTGCAGGCGGCGTCTGGCCCTGGCGGGCAGTCCATGGTCTATCATCCCGGATTTGGTTTTACGTTGATGACCATTCTGACCTTGACCACCGGTTCGGCCTTCATCATGTGGCTGGGCGAGCAGATCAGCGAGCGAGGTATCGGCAACGGGATGTCGCTGATCATCTTTGTCGGTATCGTTGTCGGTCTGCCTCGCGCCGTGGTGGACTTGTATGAAAAGGCCAAGACGCAGGCCTGGGGGCCGTTTACACCGCTGGCGCTGATTCTGCTGATCGCGCTAATGATCGCGGTGGTCGCTTTCATCGTCTTCGTGGAAGGCGGGCAGCGCCGCATTCCCGTGCAGTATGCCAAGCGCGTTGTGGGGCGTCGCGTCATGGGAGGGCAATCATCCTACCTGCCGCTGCGCGTCAACTCCGGCGGCGTGATTCCGCCGATTTTTGCCAGCTCGCTGCTGGCGTTTCCGGCCACCGCCGCGCTGATTTTTGGAACGCGCTGGCCTTTCGTGGCCAATATTGCTGCCGCTCTCAAATGGGGCGAGCCGCTGTACACCTTGATTTATGTGACGCTGATTTTGGTGTTCGCGTTCTTCTATGTGGGCATCGTGTTCAACCCCACGGAACTTGCCGACAACATGCGGAAAAACGGCGGGTTCATTCCGGGCATCCGGCCCGGCCGCACCACTTCCGAGCATGTCAGCAAGATTCTGAAGAGGTTGACGTTCATCGGTGCGGTTTACCTGGCGCTGGTGTGCTTGCTTCCGGAATGGATGATCGCCGGTATTCACCTCGACCATTTGGGCTGGGGCATCGGATCGTGGTTTGACCGCCACTTTCCGGTGTGGTTCCTGAAAGGTTTGCAGGTTAACTTTTATTTTGGTGGAACGTCGCTCTTGATCGTCGTGGGTGTGGCCATGGATACGGTGCAGCAGTTGGAGGCCCAACTGGTCATGCGCAACTACGAAGGGTTTGCGCGGAAGGGCCGGTTGCGCGGCCGGCGGTAATGGAGAAAACCAGGGTAGCTCCGGATACCCGGCACCCGGACAAGTTAGACCGCGCAGTGATTTTTCTCGGGCCGCCGGGCGCGGGCAAAGGCACGCAGGCAAAGGAATTGGCCAAGAAGTATGGTGTGCCGCATCTTTCGACCGGTGACATGCTTCGCGAGCATGTCAGCAATGGCACACCGCTCGGAGTGAAGGCCAAGCCGATCATGGAACGCGGCGACCTGGTTCCTGATTCCCTGGTGCTGCAAATGATCAGGGAACGCATCGAGCGGCCGGACTGTTCGCACGGTTTTGTGTTTGATGGGTTTCCGCGAACCGTGGCTCAGGCGAAATACCTGGGCCAGTTGTTGAAGCATCATGGTTACAAGCGGCCGTTCGTGATTCACCTGGCCATCGATCCTTCGGTGCTGTTGCGAAGATTGACTGGGCGAAGGACCTGCAAAGTGGGCGGTGAGATTTACAATATTTACGAGCGCCCGCCCAAGGTCGAAGGGATTTGCGATGCCGACGGCGGCGAGTTGGTGCAGAGGCGGGACGATCGCGAAGAAGTTATCGGCCCTCGTTTGCAGGCCTATGAGAAGCAAACGGCGCCGCTGGCGGCGTATTACGGACGCCTAGGTTTGCTGCACTCGATCGAAGGTTCAAAGAGCGTGGAAGAAGTCGGACGCCAGGTGCTCGAAAGCGTGCAGAGCGTGCGCGGGGCGCGATAGCGTCCGTCAAATTGGGCCCGGTCGGGCCGCGGAAGAGGATCGATGGCGATTCACCTCCGGAGCGCGGAAGAGCTGGAAAAGATGCACCGCGCCGGGCTTTTCGTGCACGAAGTCTTGGCCACGCTGCGCAGTGTGGTAAAGCCGGGAATATCGACGATGGACCTCGAGAAGCTTGCCGAGGAAAAAATCGCCGGACGACCGGGCAAGGCGGCATTCAAGGGATATCGCGGTTATCCCTGCGTGCTGTGCACCTCGGTGAACAGCGAGATCGTTCACGGGATTCCGTCGCCGAAGCGGAAACTGCGCGAAGGCGATATCGTCTCGATCGATTTCGGGATGGAGCTGGAAGGCTACTACGCGGATTCGGCGGTCACTGTCCCGGTGGGGCAAATTCAGCCGGAAGTGCGGAAGCTGCTGGATGTGACCAGGGAATCGCTGGATCGCGCGATCGACAAGATGCGCGCGGGCAACCGGCTCGGCGATGTCGGCCACGCGGTGCAGAGCTGGGTGGAGCAGAACGGTTTCTCGGTGGTGCGCGAGTTCGTGGGGCACGGGATTGGCACGAAAATGCACGACGAGCCCAATCTGCCGAACTACGGTGACGAGGGACACGGCGCGCGGTTGCAAGAGGGCATGGTCATCGCCGTCGAACCGATGGTCAACGCGGGCCGCCCGGAAGTGCGAATGCGAGACGAGTGGGTGGCGGAAACTGCCGACGGCAGCCCCTCGGCCCATTTCGAGCACACCGTGGCGGTAACCGCCAACGGGCCGTGGATCCTGACGCGGCCGAAAGAGATGACCGGGCCGTCGTGGTAATAAATGCACTAGCGGGTCTTTAGACCGGCTGGTAACTCGGGAGATTATGGCCAGACCCATTCGCGAGGAAAAGAAGAAAGGCGACTCCGGAAACTCCAAGGAGGACGCCATTGAAGTCATGGCCACGGTGATCGAGCCGCTGCCGAACGCCATGTTCCGCGTTGAGCTGGAAAACAAGCACCAGGTCCTGGCGCACGTTTCCGGCAAGATGCGCAAGAATTTCATCCGCATTCTGGCGGGAGACAAGGTCGCCGTGGAGCTTTCGCCTTACGATTTGACACGCGGCCGGATTGTGTATCGCTACAAGTAAAAACGGCAGCCTCGGCCTTTAGGCCGGCGCAACCGGGCAGTATCGGAGAGCCAAGAGATGAAAGTTCGGGCATCGGTCAAAAAGATTTGTGACAAGTGCAAGGTGATCCACCGGCGCGGGGTGGTGCGGGTAATTTGCATCAACCCCAAGCACAAGCAACGCCAGGGATAAAGACCCTCGTTAGGAGAATGGCATGGCACGTATCGCAGGTGTAGATCTTCCGCCGCAGAAGCGCCTTTGGGTCGGACTAACCTCGATCTATGGCATCGGGCAGGAGCGCGCGAAGAAGCTCGCGGAAAAGGCGGGCGTCGATCACCAGAAAAAGATTCGCGACCTGACCGAAGATGAAATCAACCATCTTCGGCAGGAAATCGAAAAGGAAGGCCGCGTGGAAGGCGATCTCCGCAAGGAGATTCAGATGAACATCCGCCGGCTGATCGAAATTCAGGCCTATCGCGGGATCCGGCACCGCCGCAATCTGCCGGTGCGAGGCCAGCGAACGCACACCAACGCGCGCACCCGCAAGGGTCCGCGGCGCGGCGCGGTGGCGGCGAAGAAGAAGGTTCTCGGTAAGAAGGGTTAGTTTTTTCGCGGCGCTTTGCTCGGAGTGCGGGAGCCTTGCTCCCGCTCTTACGGTCGTAAAAGTTTTCATGCATGCAGATGAATGGAGTAAATCGTGGCAAAAGAGCAGAAAAACGCAACGCCGGACGCTGCCGTAGCACCGGGAAAGCCGACAGCGGCAGCGAAGCGCAAGAAAGAATTCAAGAAGAAGCGCGAACGCCGCATCATTCCGCACGGCGTGGTATACGTCGCCGCGTCGTTTAACAACACGCAGATCTCCATCACCGACACGGATGGCCGAGTAGTGTGCTGGTCCTCCGCGGGTGCGATCGGCTTTAAGGGATCGCGCAAGGGCACGCCGTACGCCGCGCAGCAGGCCTCGCTGGCTGCCGCGGGCGTGGCGCGCGACCAGTACGGGATGAAGAGCGTGGAAGTCCGCGTGAAGGGCCCCGGCTCCGGACGCGAATCCGCCGTGCGGGCCCTGGCCGCCGCGGGACTCCACATCGTGGTGATCCGCGACGTTACGCCGATTCCGCACAACGGCTGCCGTCCGCCCAAGCGCCGCCGCGTTTGATATTTATGCTCCACAGAGATTCAGAGAGTTTTGGGAAGGGAGAATAGAAGTTGGCAAGACACCGAGATGCAGTCTGCCGCCTGTGCCGCCGGGAAGGGCAGAAGCTGTTTTTGAAGGGCCTGCGTTGCTTTACGGAGAAGTGCGCGATTGAGAAGCGCAACTTCGTGCCGGGACAGCACGGGCAGTCAAGGCGCCCCAAGGTCGCCGGATACGGTCTGCAATTGCGCGAGAAGCAAAAGGTCAAGCGCACCTACGGGCTGCTGGAGCGGCAATTCCGCAATTACTTTGAGAAGGCCGAGCGCGCCAAGGGGCCCACGGGCGAGAACCTCATCATCATGCTCGAGCGCCGTTTGGATAACGTGGTGTGGCGGGCCGGGCTGGCGTCATCGCGTTCGCAGGCGCGGCAACTCGTGCTGCATGGCCACGTCCGCGTGAACGGGAAGAAGGTCAACATCCCCTCCTACCTCGTCAACGTCGGCGAAGAAGTGGCCATCAAGGAAAAAATGCACCAGAACGTCATGGTGCTGGAAGCCCGCAACGTTGCCCAAAGCCAGAGTGCTGTGCCCTGGCTGGAGCAGGAGCGCGAACAGTTCAAGGCCAAGGTCGTGGCTCTGCCGAAGCGTGATGATGTGCAGACACCGCCGATCAACGAGCAGCTTATCGTCGAGTTGTACTCGAAGTAAGATTCGAAAAGGCGCGGCCAGCGCCAGCGAGCCCGGCGGACCGGGGAGGAGACTGGTTTTAGGCCCGGACACTCGGGCCGGAAGGAAGGAACACGATGTGGAAGGGTTTTCAGAAGCCAAAGCGTCTTGCGTCCGAGCTGGAATCGCTGACTGAGAAGTACGGGCGGTTTTCCGCTCAGCCCTTTGAGCGCGGCTGGGGCACCACGGTAGGAAACGCGCTGCGTCGCGCGCTGCTCAGTTCGATTGAAGGCGCGGCTATCACCGCTGTGAAGATCGAGGGTGTGCTGCACGAATTTTCTTCCATCCCCGGCGTGGTCGAGGATGCCACGGACATCATCCTCAACCTGAAGCAGGTGCCCATCAAGCTCAACACTGACCTACCGAAGACCATTTACGTCAACGTCGAGCAGGCCGGTCCGGTCACCTCGGCGCAAATCGAGGAAGACGCGGACTTCGCGGTCCTCGATAAGAGCGTGTACATCGCGACGGTCAGCGAAGGCGGCAAACTGCAGATCGAAATGCGCGCCAAGAATGGCCGCGGCTATGTGGCCGCCGATCGCAATTACGACGAGGACCTGCCCATCGGATACATCCCGGTCGACAGCGTTCACTCGCCGGTACGCAAGGTCAACTACTCGGTCGAAGCTGCCCGTCTCGGCCAGATGACGGACTACGAAAAACTGATGATCGAGGTGTGGACCAACGGCGCGATCACGCCGCAAGACTCCATTGGTCTCGCCGCGAAGCTGGTGAAGGACCACATGAGCATCTTCATCAATTTCGAAGAGCCTGTGGATACCGTCGAAACGCCGCAGGACATCATCCACGATCCGCGCCTGGAACACTTGGACCGCTCCGTCGAAGAGCTCGAGCTTTCGGTGCGTTCGTATAACTGCCTGAAGAACGCGAATATCCAGACCATTCGCGAGCTGGTCCAGAAGAGCGAAAACGAAATGCTCAAGACCAAAAACTTCGGCCGCAAGTCGCTCAACGAGATCAAAGATATACTGGTGAAGATGGGTCTCGCGCTGGGCATGAAGTTCGACGAGCACGGGCGCATCATCTGGCCGCCGCTCCCCAGCCAAACCGCGGCACCGGCATCAGAAGACACCGTCGAGCTGTAAGATCATAAGGGACAATATAAGCGATGCGACATCTCAACTCAGGTTCAAAACTCGGAAAGCAGCCGGCGCATCGCCGCGCAGTGCTGCGCAGCCTGGTCACCAATCTGTTTGAACACGGGCGGATCACTACCACGCTCACGCGCGCCAAAGCTGCGCGTCCGGTGGCCGAGAAAATGATCACCCTCGGCAAACGCGACACGCTGCAATCGCGCCGTCAGGCCGCTTCCTACATCATGCTGCCCGCGGTCACCCAGAAGCTATTCAGCGAGATCGCGCCGAAATTCTCAGACCGCGCCGGCGGCTACACCCGCATCATTCATGCCGGCCATCGTGTCGGCGACAACGCTAAGGTGGCTATCCTCGAGCTCATCGGCTATGAATTCAAGCTCAAGGAAAGGAAAGAAAAGCCAAAGAAGGAAGAGGCGGCCGAAGTCAAGAGCTGAGTACCCGTTCTCAACACAGCGTTTAACAGCCCGTTCCGGCAAACTGGAACGGGCTTTTTGTTGATTGCCGTTCTTCGTTGAATGGCCCGTCGCTTATGGTGCGTCAGGTAGAAGGAGCTTTGCTTGCCTCTATCTCCGCTTCCCGAATGGATCGCCGCCAGCGGAACCACATCCACAGCGCGCCGAAGGCCGCGAGAGCGCCCATCGAATCGAGCAGGGAATCGTAACCCGAAGCCGTGCGGCTGGCGACGAACGCCTGGTGAATTTCATCCAGGACGGAATATCCTGAGGCGCAGAAGAGTGCCGCGAGGCCCCACGTCCAGCGCCACCCTTTGCGGTCACCGCGCACGCCGCGATAGAGTAGCAGGCAAAACACAAAATATTCCGTGACGTGCGCGCTCTTTCGAATGAAACGGTGGATCGTCGAGAATTGATCTTCCGTAAGCGAAGGAACCAGCCAACGCAGAATCGGTTCGAACACCCAGCGAGTGTGCTCCGAGGAGAATGTGTCCGTGGAAGCCGAGAAGATAACGCCCGCCCAGAGGAGTGCCGGCCACCAGACGTGCACCCAAGCTGGCAGGCGGGGCGGCCGCAAGCGACGCTGAATCTCTGGCCAATGGGGAGCAGGGCGCGCGTTGCGCCAGGACAGGGGTTGCGGCACTAAGAATTGGCTCCTTCCATCTCTTTGTTCACGCTGCCGCTCGCGCCCCTATTCCATGCGATAGTTCGGCGCTTCTTTTGTGATGATAACGTCATGAACATGGCTCTCACGCAAACCAGCGGCGGTGATTCGAACAAATCGGCCCTTCTCGCTGAATTCCTTCAACGTGGCCGCTCCCACGTAACCCATACCGCTCTTAAGTCCGCCGACCAGCTGGTCGGTCAGCCCGCCCAGAGAGCCCTTGTAAGGCACGCGACCCTCCACGCCTTCCGGCACGGATTTGCCGCGCTCGGCACTCTCCTGCGAGTAACGGTCGGCGGAGCCCGCCTCCATCGCCCCGGTTGAACCCATCCCACGGTAAGACTTGAACGTACGCCCCTGATAGAGAATGGTTTCTCCAGGAGACTCTTCCGTGCCGGCAAAGAGGCTGCCGATCATCACGCACGATGCGCCGGCGGCCAGCGCTTTCGAAATGTCGCCCGAATACTTGATGCCCCCGTCGGCAATGATGGCCACCTCCGTACCCTTCGCGGCTCTCGCGGCTTCCATAATGGCGGTAAGTTGCGGCACACCGGCACCGGTGACCACTCGCGTCGTGCAGATGGAGCCCGGCCCGATGCCCACTTTCAACCCATCGATGCCCAGCGAGATCAGTTCCTTTGCGCCTTCGTAGGTCGCCACGTTGCCGGCGATCAGCTGCATTTCCGGCAAGCGCCGACGAATCGCTTTGATGGCTTCCATCACTCGCTCGGAGTGCCCATGCGCCGTGTCCACGGCCAGCACGTCGGCTTTCGCTTTGGACATTTCCACGGCCCGCTCGAGAAAATCGCCAGTCGCGCCGACGGCCGCGCCCACGCGTAATCGGCCATGCTCATCTTTCGCCGCGCGGGGATATTCCAGTTTCTTCTGGATGTCTTTGACGGTGATCAAGCCCTTCAGGTTGAAGTCCTGATCGACCACCAGGAGTTTCTCGATGCGGTGCCTTTGCAGGATGCGTTCGGCTTCTTCTAGCGTCGTGCCCACCGGCACGGTCACGAGATTTTCTTTGGTCATCACCGAACTGACCAGTTGCGCATGATTTTTTTCGAATCGCAGGTCGCGGTTGGTCAGAATTCCGGTAAGGCGCGAGCCGCGCGTCACCGGCAGGCCGGAGATCTTGTACTTGTTCATGATCTCCAGCGCTTGCCGCAGCGTGATGTCCGGCGAGATGGTCACCGGGTCAACGATCATGCCGCTTTCCGAGCGCTTCACGCGGTCGACTTCCTCGCCCTGCCGGTCGATGGACATATTGCGGTGTACCATTCCGATGCCGCCCTGCCGCGCGATGGCGATGGCCAGGCGTGATTCCGTGACCGTGTCCATGGCCGCGGAGGCCAGCGGGATGTTCACCGGGAGCTGGCGTGCAAAGTTCGTGGTGGTGTCGACCTCGGTTGGCAGCACAGACGACTTTCCCGGAAGAAGCAGAACGTCGTCAAAGGTAAGACCCTCGGAAATCGGACTGTCCATCATTCCAGCCTCACGCAAAAAGATTGGGCGCACGCAAACCGGCGCCATAAAGCAGCGCAGCCCAGCGGGTGCCCGCTGGGCTGGTGGATAAATTCATCAAATTGAAAAAATGCATCACCGTGAATCTTCAATTCTAAGGGGCATCACGGTTCCGGTCAAGTTGACGTCGAAATCCTCAAAGGCCGGAAGAAACCACCTCGGAGCACTCCTGGGTATGACCAAGGACCGCTACTCTGTGGCCCTCTCACAAAGAAAACCGGGACTGACTGTTCTGAGCCAGCCCCGGTGCCAGTTGTTAGTTTCGATCCGTTCCTACGTTACGTTAGAACGTAAATCGTGCGCCGAATTCACCCCAGACCGCGAGCGGTACAATCGTACTGCTGGGGTTGATGAAGCCTCCGGGATGGCCGAACGTTGAAGTGCTGGCAATGTTGTTGTTGAAATCGTTGCCATAGTTAGCGCGATTCGTCAGGTTAAACGCCTGTGCCACCAACTGCAGATTCATGCGTTCGCGGAATTTGATGTTCTTCGCTAGTCGGAGGTCGAGTTCGAAGAACGGATCCCCGCGAAGCGGATCGTACTTAGCGATGGTGCATCCCTGCGCGACGCCGTTCAACCCATAGAAGCAGTTTTGAGCGCCGGCGTTATTGCCGGAAAACGCAAGGTAGTTCGTGGGATCGCTTGTTGGAACCACAACGGCAAACGCGGTCCCGCCTCCGGTATTCAGAGTATTCGACGAGTTGGTTAGATTGTAGGGACGTGCCGAACCGAACTGCATGATTGGCGCGAGCTGGAAGCCCTTGGGCAGCTCGACGATTCCGCTCAGCGTTACGTGATGGCGCTCATCGTTTGGCGACGGCCCCCATTCATAACTCGCAAACGGATTTGTCGACAGCCTCGGATAGTTGCGGAAAGAACCCCCACCCCCGTCATATGAATACGCCCTAGCCAGCGTGTAGTTCGCGTTGATGGAAACGTGATGGGACATTCGCCGGCGCAAGCTGATATTCATACCGTCGTAATGCGAACGGCCGATCGACTCGTCGTTACGAACGCTTGCGAGTTCGGGTAACGTGGTAGCCGCAAAAGCAGAGTGGAGTGGGCGAGTGCAGCAGACCCCACCCACGGGCACCCTCTGGTCAATGTTGATGGTCTTGTTCTCGTGCAGACCGAGAACATGAGTGTATTCTGCCTCAATCACGGTGTTGGGGTTGACCGACCAGCTATATCCCCCGTTGAACTCCTCGGTCTCCGGATTGCGATAGTTGGGGTCCATCAGACGGCCTACACTGAAAGGTGCGACCTGCGCGGACGGAGGTGGAATCGCTGGCAGCGGGCTGACGCCGTATTGCCACTGACCAAGGGTCTGCCCTGTACCTGGGACGGGGTCAGATGGGCTCGAAAGGCTGAGCACTGTTTGAAAGACCGTGGGGTTGCTCAGTTGTTCCATGAACAGCGGAATGTTCTGGAACACGTTCCCATAGTAAAGACCGAATCCCCCACGCAAAACGTGCTTGCCTGCTCCAGTCACGTCGTACGCGAAACCGACTCGCGGGCTGAAGTCCTTGTTGTCGTCACTGGCTATCCTACTAACGTACGGGTTGGAGATCGGGCTGTTGAGCGCCACCAGCTCCTGATAGGTGCGGCTGGTCTTGATGTCTGCCCCTCCGATCATGTTGAAATCCTTGTCCCAGCGGAGACCGAGATTGAGCGTTAGGCGCCTGCTGACTTTCCAATCGTCCTGAAAGTAAAGGCCAAGCTGCTTGGTAGCCACCAGGAAGTAGGGATCCCCGTTGGCGATCGACATTGAGCCGACGGCCCCTGCAGTTGCGAAACCATTGGGATACGTGGTCTTGTCGGCCAGAATCACGCTAGGGTCGGCTACGAAATCGATCTCCAGAGTAGAGTTGAACTCGAAGAAGCCTCCCTCGACGGGATTCCAAATGTAATCCGCTCCGGCCTTCAAGGTGTGCCGGCCGATGGCTTTTGAGACGTCATCCCTGAACTGCCACTTGCGTTGGAACGACTGCTGCGGAACGTTGCCGTTCGTGCCGAATGACGCATCGGGAAAAGTGACAAGCGGGACGCTGATATGGCTGTCGATCAGATTGTTCCAATATTGATAGCCAAACGTGAACTGGTTGATGGTCGTGTTCGAAATCACCGTGTTCACAGTAAAGTTCGCCAACTGCAGATGGTTTTTTGTAAAGTTGCCGTTGGTCAGATCTCCAGTTCCGTCCGACTGATCATTCAAACTGTTATTGGCCTGCGAGTTGTAGGCAATGTAGGCGCTGTTCTTCGCGTTGATGAGCCAGTCCGCGCGTCCGTTGTAGCGATACTCGAAGAATGGACGCGGGATAGCAGCCACCGGTTGAGCCGCAAGTCCGGCCCCAGCGGCAAGCGTCAGTTCGGGGAGCGAAGACCCCGTCTCCTCTAACCCCTGGTGTTCGCGTTCACGTTCAAGCGCAAAGAAGCCGAAGAGTTTGTCCTTCTTGAAGGGTCCGCCAACGGAGCCGCCAAACTGCTGACGGCTGTAACTAGGATGCTTCTTACTCTGACCGCCCAAGCCATCAGGAACCTTTTCATCCGTGTTCAACGCCGAGTCACGAAAGTAACCGAAGAGCGAACCGTGATAGACGTTGGTGCCCTGTTTGGTGATCATGTTGATGGCCGCGCCTTCTGAGCGACCGTTTTCAGCCGAGAATCGTTGCGTACTGATCTGGAATTCTTGGACCGCCTCCAAGGGCAGCTGCATCACCGGGCCGCCAACGGTGTTGTCTTTGTTATCGATGCCGTTCACCGTTACATTGACATTCCGGCCGTTTTCACCGTTCACGGAAAGAATCGCATAGCGGTTCTTGGTCGGGTCATACGAATCTGTGGCTTTCACACCCGGCGCTAGGTAGGCCAGATTGGCCACGTCACGTCCGACCATGGGCAATTCTTCGACTTCTTTTGGCGTAATGTCCTGGCTGACACTGGTCTTCAACTGATCCACGAGCGGCGCCTCGCTAGTCACCTCGATGATTTCACTGGTTGCTCCGGGTTTCAGTTCTGCGTTTGCCGTGGTGGTCTGCCCAATCAGGATCTCAATCGTTTGCGCCACAGTGGTAAATCCAGGCTTTGTGACGGTCACCGTATAAACTCCCACCGGCAGCAATTCGAAGCGGTAATAACCGGTATCATTGCTCGTGGCGGTTCGCGTCGTATCCGTCGCTCTATTCTTTGCCACCACCTGAGCTCCGGATACAACAGCTCCCGACTTGTCCGTGACGGTTCCCTGAATCGTCCCGCTCGCGGTTGCCTGGGCGAACGCCTTGACGCTGCCCAGACTCAGAAGTAGAACTCCAGCTAACAACAAGTAAGCAAGTCTCTTCATATTCTTTTTCTTTCCCCCCGATGCAGCTAAGCTGCTATCGCTCTCTCAATCCACTTCAAACCGCCGAAGTGCCCATCGCCCTGTTTCGAATTCGACTGCGCCGGAGGATTCCTTGCCGAGGGACGCGCTGTGCAAAAACGCCGCAACACGCTCCTTAGGATTCTCGCAAAGACCCTCTGACCGAACCTTCAATAGGTGCCATTGAAGCTGACCCTGACTATCCAGAAATCGAACTCAACTCCCTGAAATTGAGCCCGATTCTACGGCAGAACTGCGAGAGCCAAGGCAATTTATATGCCATTTATATGCCACTGAGATGAGCAGATAAACTGTTGATAAAAAATGACATAGATTCGAAACCTGCTTACTCTGACGCAGAATATAGAATCAAGTATAGGTGATCTACGGGAATTCATATCCGGGAATATTTGAGGAGCAGCCTTGACCTTGGGCGGATTACAACTTTGTCGGTCAATGGCGCGCCTTGCCAGGCGACCAGCAAAGCGATTGAGGGAGGATCTGTGTATTCGCGGTAAGCAATGATTCGCTAGCTTGAGCTAGCTTATACAAACCTGGCCGCTCCTCCCAAGTGGCAGCTGCGTCTTGCCTGCGCCGAGATCGTGAAATACAGTCTCACCGTGGAATTCGTCATCCCGCCGTTTGAACCCCATCTGCTACTAAGAAATGGCCACGCGATGACCATTGCAGCCGCGTTTGTTCCGCGCCGATTCGATATTCCGCCCGCGGAAGCCCGGCTGTTTCAGGTTGATTCCGAGTCGTGCCTCCTCGCCCATTGCCACTGGCAGCCCGGGAAGCGCAAGGATGTGCCGGTCATGGTCATCGTTCATGGTCTTGAAGGTTCGAGCGATGGGAACTATGTTCGAGGCATTGCGGAGAAAGCCTTCCACCGTGGTTTCCACGTCGTGCGCATGAACCAGCGGAATTGCGGCGGGACGGAAGCATTGACGCCCACCTTGTACAACTCCGGGATGAGCGGAGATTACCGGTCCGTTTTCGAAGAGCTCTCAAGTGCTGACGGATTCGAACAGATCTTTTACGCCGGCTACTCGATGGGTGGAAACCTGGTGACCAAGATGGCCGGAGAGTTTGGTGCCGCCGTGCCGAAGACGCTGCGGGGTGTCTGCGCGGTGTGCCCGGCCCTGGACCTGGCAGCTTCGGCCGACGCGCTAGAGCGCGTGGACAATTATCTTTACCAGCGGCGCTTCGTGAATGGGCTGATGGCGCGGTACGCAAGAAAACACAAAATGCTTCCGGAGCGGTACCCGATTGCTGGCCTGGGACCGGTCCGAACGGTCCGTCAATTCGATGACCTGGTCACCGCGCCGCAGTTCGGCTATCGCGACGCTCAAGACTATTACGAGAACGTGAGCGCGAAACGCGTCGCGGCGCAGATCCGCGTGCCCATGCTGTTGATCACCGCCGAGGACGATCCCTTCGTCCCCTGCGGCTCATTCTTGGCCGCCAGGATCAGCGAGAATCCCGCCATCCAGTTTGTCGCGCCCCAACACGGCGGCCATTGCGGCTTCATTTCGAAGCACTCCGGAAATGAGCGCTTCTGGGCCGAGCAGCGCATCGTCGAATTCTGCGCGGCCCGCGCCTTCTCCACCTAGGGTCGCCCTCTAAAAACTGTCTCACCCCAGCGGTTTCTCCAGCGAGACGGGAAAACCCGGTGTTAGAAGTTGTGCCGGCCCATCCGAGGCAATAGTCATGTCGTCTTCGCAGCGCATCCCGAACTCACCGGGAATATAGATCCCCGGCTCATTCGAAAAAGTCATGCCCGGCTCCAGCACGGTCTCGCTTCGGCGAACGAGATAGGGATGCTCGTGACCGTCGAGTCCGATGCCATGACCGAGTCGGTGCGTGAAATACTTGTAGTCCGGTCCATAACCGGCGTCGCTGATCACCTTGCGCGCAGCATCATCGACAGTGCCCGATAGTCGTCCGGAGCGCGCCGCATCGAGAGCGGCATCCTGCGCCTTGCGCACGATTTCGTAAACCCGCACCACCTTTTCCGGCGCTTTGCCGAAGATGCCCGTGCGCGTCACGTCCGATTGGTAGCCATCGACCGCGCAACCGCCGTCGATCAGCACAACTTCTCCATCTTGCAGCTTTTGCGGCTTGATCGTGCCGTGCGGCAACGCCGCGGAGGCGCCCAGCAGGACCAGCGCCCCGCCGTGCAAACCCATTTTTGAAAAGCCTCCTTCCACCAGCTTGGCGACGTGCTCCTGGGACATGCCTTCCTTCAGTGAAGCGAACACTGCGCGAAAAACGTCGTAGGTTGCCGTGCAGGCCAGCCGCATCAGTTCGAGTTCGTGCGCCGACTTGCGTCCGCGGCAAGCAATGGTTACAGGATCAGCGGAGACGTATTCGAATCCCGGCGCGGCACCGCGCAGACGATCCAGAAATGTGAATGGCGCGGTTTCTTCTACGCCGACGCGCCCCGTTCGAATACCGCGATCTCCAAGCGCCGCGGCGGCGATCTTCGTGGGGCTCTCATCCTCCTGCCAGACGCGGACTTCGGCTGGGAACTGCAACTTCTCGCGCAGGCGTCCTTCTTCAAACCCCGGCACGACAAGTATGGGATTGCCCGCGCGCGGCAGCACCAGGGCGAGGAGCCGCTCGCTGATTCCCCAACGCACGCCGGTGAAGTAATAAAGAGAAGTCCCGGGGGCAAAGAACAGGGCATCGAATTTTGGTGCTAGCTCGGCCATCAGTTTTTGGGCGCGCTGCAGGCGTCCATAAAACTCATCGGCGGCGATCGGATGGATTCGTGCCCCCAGTGGTTTAAGCGCCGAAAATGCTGGAGGAAGAGCGCTGGAGCCATCCTCGGGGATGGCCCCGGGTAGCCCTCCAGGTATGGCACTGACCGGTCGCGCTAGCGCCAAGGCCGAAACCGTGGCGCCGCCTTTCAAGAAATGACGGCGCGATGCAAGCGAACGAGAATCCGGAGTTGGTTTGTCCATGACAGGGAGAGGTTTATCCGGGAAAGGCGCAACTTGTCAAGGCACATCGAGGCTTATACAACCAACAGTAATAGGCCAAGCCCCAGCGACTCTGGGCAAAAGAAAACGGGAGGCGCCCATCGACGGGCACCTCCCGCAAAGGACAACCTGAACCAAAGTCTAGAACACCAACTTCAATCCTAGAGTCATGGAACGGAACCCCCCGCTGAAGAGGGTACTCGCCTTTAGGAAGTTCGCGTCGGTCGGAATTACATAACCCGGTGTCGTGGTGGCCGTCGTAACGCCCGCGGTGCTGAATACATTCCCGTTGCTAAGGGAATAGTTGGGGTGGTTTAGAATGTTGAAAATGTCGGCCTTGGCCAGCAAGTATTTGTTTTCGCTGAAGTGAAATTTCTTGCCGACCGAAAAGTTAAGGATGCCAAATCCAGGGCCCGTAAAACTATTGCGACCCAGGTTGGCTCTCGCGCCCGGCCCTGTGATTACGTATTTGGAGTTGAGGTTCACCGGACTGTAGCCGATCGCGGGAAAGAAAGTGTTTCCCGTGGGGTCGGAGGGATCAAAGCAACCGCCGCCGGAGGCGACGCCAGTAGCGACGTTGAACGCGCCGGGGCCACCGTTGGACTGGCCGACCGTCCCGTTCGGAAGTTCGCAGAGTGCGAAGACATCCGATCCGGCGAGGCCCGAGGCGAAGGGATTGACCGACGCGCGGTCACCAGCCGTATCGCCATTGCCGTTTGAATCAATACCCGCATTTCCGGACTGGAGGGACACAGGCTGCCCGCTTTGCGCAAGGTAGATGGAGCCAATCTGGAATCCGTTTACCAGCGTCTTGACAAAACGATTCTCCGTTTTGACATCAGGCACCTGGTAGGTGAGAGAGAGTGCAAACTTGTGGCGCACATCCAAGTCCGAGTTGCCACGGTCTTCGCCTAGACGATTGGTGTCCTGAGCCCGGCGCGGGTTCAAGAGACTGGTGAAGAATTCATTGGTCGAATTGTCGATCGTGTGAGCATAGGTATAATTCGCGTTAAAGGTGAGCCCGTGACGCGCACGTTGTGTGAGGCTGATCGACCCCGCGTGGTAAATGCTGCTGCCAAGGGGGGGATCAGCTGTGATGTTCCCCTTGAATGGGCAGACACCTGCACCCGTTGTGCACGGAGCCTTATCGTAGATGTTCGAATCGAACCCGTTGAACGGCGTATCGGTCGGCGTGCTCGCGGTCCATGTCGTGGGAATGTCCGAAGTCTTAAAGAAAGTCGGCAGGGGAGCTATTCCGCTATCAAAGGCGCTGATGTGATTCCGGCGAAACTGTACCGGTAGTTCCAGCCCGCGCGTGCCCAGGTAGCGCACTTCGACCGTGGTATTCCGAGCCAACTCGTGTTGTACTCCAAGGGACCAGGTCAAAATTTTCGGCATGACCGTATCGTCGATAAAAGAGGTAGTCAGGCCACGTGCTGCCTTCTGGTTCGCAGGTGGTAGGTAAGCGGAGGGCAGCCCGCCACCGGCGAGAAAGCCGGAGTTATTCGGAGTCGTACACCAGGACGGCTGGGGCGACAACGTGCACGCCGACGCGGGATTAAGTTCACTTTGCAACTGTGGTGGCAAGGTGATGGACGCAAAGTTCTGAAACTTTACATCATAGGCGATGCCGAAACCGCCGCGAATTGCCGTCTTCCCGTTGCCCCGGGGATCGTAGGCAAAGCCGATGCGCGGAGCGATATTGTTCTTGTCGGTTTGGGGGTTGCCAAACGTTATTAGGCCTGGCGCGTTGGAAACGGCGTTCAGGGCTTGTTCGCTTGCCCCCACGGGATTCGTCCAATATTCATAGCGGACACCCAGGTTCAACGTTAAACGCGGCGAAAACTTAAAGTCGTCCTGGGCAAACCCATAAAAGGAGCTTTGCGTACCGAGGAAGCTACCCGTTCCGGCGCCTCGCAGGGTTCTGCCAGGATTGTCAGGCAAGATGTCATTTATGAACGCGTTTGCCGTGCCATACTGGTTATCTCCATTGCTACGTGGAAGAAAAAACTGCGGGTAGATGAAGTGGTTGTACTGGCCGCCGAACTTGAAGCTGTGCTTGCCTCGCGTCCAACTGAAGGTATCCGCGATTTGATAACTATTCTGCTTTTGGAATGTATTGTCCCCAGGCCCCACCGTTACACCACCGAGAAGGTCGCCAATGGTTATGTCCGTGGGGCAGGTCGTGCAGGGGTTGAGGGTCGAAAGGGAGAAAAACGAATACTGCAGGCGCAGATCGTTCACGAAGTGGCTGTTAATGGTCCACACGTCGTTCAAGGCAATCTTGCGATTGTGTATCGGCTCGGCTTGGTTGAACTGCGCTTGCGTTGAATTGGTCGGCAAGATGAAACTTTCCTGGTTAATCAGGAAGCGCGCTCCAAACTGGTGCCGCCCCATCGTATAGTCGGTATTAACCTGGGCATCGTGTTCTCTTTGAAAATTCGGGCTGAAGATGGTTATGTTGCCGATGGGAACGGCCAGGGCGGGACCGGTTAGGCCGGGATGAATCGTCACGGTACCGGCATCGTTCGCCGACGCCACAGGGAAATTCATCAACAGAGCCGTTACGGCGCTATCCGCGGCGTTGGCTTGCAGTGTCGCCAAACCACCGGCAGTGGGTCCAGTAAATGCAGTAGCGGAACCTTGACCGTGGAGGTAGGTGTATTCATAGGCGCCGAAAATGAACAACTTATTCTTGACGATGGGACCACCCATGGTGCCGCCAAAGCGATTATTGTCAAAGGCCGGCTGGCCGGGAAGCGTATGCTGCACATCGATCGCATTTTTCGTCAGATTATCCAGTGAGTTATAGTTGCGATTCTGGTTATACCACTCGCCCGAACCATGCCAGTTATTGGTGCCGGTCTTGGTCACCAGGCTGAACTGACCGCCCGCCGAGTGCCCATATTCGGCGCTAAATTGGTTGGTGGTGAGGTTGAATTCCGCGACCGCATCAGGAATGACCGTCGAGTTGTTTCCCGTCACGCCCAGGTTGTTGTCATCCACACCATCAACCGTGAAATTGTTGTCGCGTGGACGCGTTCCGCCAACCGATCCGCCAATTCCCGTGACCCCGCCTGGCTGCGCCACAACGTTAGGAGCCAGCACTGCCAGGTTGAGCGGGCTGCCGTTGAGCGTGCCAGCGCCATTGGGAAGTTGCACCTCGCTCACGTCATAGGTATTATTTAGATCCGAAGACGTGGTCTGAATGGACACCCCGCCGGCCGTCACTTCCACGACCTCCGTGGCCACGCCCAAGTCCAGGTGCGTGTCCGCAACGTTGTCTTGATTGGCGATGACGGTGATGTCCGTCGCCAGGAAATTTTTAAAGCCCTTGGCCTCTACGCCCACCCGATACAAGCCCGGAATCAGGCTCGGGAACGAATACGTTCCCGCCGAAGTGGCGGTAATTCTCACCGACACGCCCGTCTCCTGATTCGTCGCTGTTACCTGCGCATTCGGAACCGTTGCTCCCGTAGGATCGAAAACCTGTCCACGCAGGGTTCCCGTGAGTCTCTGCGCCGCCGCCGGGATCGAGAAGATCAACGCCAGTCCCAAGACTGCTGCCCAATAAATCAACCTTCTCAGGCTGCTGAACCGGCAGGCACCCGACCCATCACCCATCCGTCCCTCAAAGTTCATTATCTCCCCCTCAATTCGAACTGCTTCGAATTTGTCCCATACTTCTGACGCTTCTATTTCCTGGAACCGTCCATCCGAATGGGAATAGCCAGCATCAGACTTGTCCTTCGAAGTGCAGGTTGTTCGCCAATGCGGACCTGGATTAACACATATTCTTTTCTATAACTTACGAGCCATATTGGCCCGGAGGGAATCTAAACTTCGATACTTCTGGAGGGTTTAGCTGATTTAGATTCAGGTATGCGTAGCGGAGAAGTTGCTGGAATGGCGGGCAATCCCTAGTGGGTCCAAAGAATATACGGGATAAGGAATGCCGGTTTTCTGAAGCGGCGATAGCATCGATCTCTCGCGCATGAGAGGCGAATCAAATTCCGCAAACATCGTGTTGCGCCACGTCCAAGCCAAGTAGCCAGACGGCCGGCGGAATACGCAAACTACTCCGTCCGCACGGCGAGGATTTTCTTTCCCACAACCCTTATTTCGATGCCCAGGGGCGGGCGCAGATCGGAGCCCTGCGCGATGCTTCCACGCACCCACACTCCACTACCGGGAAGATTGCTGGTTTTCAGCGGATCAAAGACTGTGCGGCTGCAGGGGTTACCGACCATGGGATGCTTCGCGGCATGGAAGCCGTAATCATTTTTCAGTTTGTCCAGGCCGGTGAGGTATTCGAGCTTGCAGTTGCCATAAGGGGATTTTTGTTCGAAGGCCCAGTAGCCGCTTGCCTGGGAAGGGGAGCCTGCCGGCAAACGAATGAGAAGCGCAGGGATATTTTCTCCAGTGAGGCGGTTGCGAATAAAAAACTCTTTTGCGGACCACGGTTTGGCCATCTCCGTAGCGTCGGCGATCCCGGGCTCCGCATCGGTCGCGTGAGGAAGCAGCGTGCTTGGATCGGGCGCGGGGGCAGGCACTTCGATCTGCGGTTGCTGTTCGGCGGGCTGCGGTTCCACATGTTTCGCGCGAAGGGCCCAGCGCACTCCCAGGAAAACCACGAGGAGCACGGCAAGAAGTCCGATGACTAATTTCATGGCGGGATTCGACGTGGCGGATGAGCGTGTGCCGGACCCGGAAACGCCGGGAATCTGCGGCATATCCGGCTTGAAGCGATCCGAAGGTGGCTGGTCGGTCATCGGCCTTCGATTCTATACTCAAACGGCCTCGAGGCGAAGGCGAAGCAATGAATTCGTGAGCGCACTTGTACAGAAAAGTAAGCAGTGACCGGTGTCCCGTGTCCTGTGGAACCGAGAGAATCGGTAGCGGGCTACTTGGACATCCCTGCCAAGAGGCCGAGACGTTCGCCAATTGAGCGGTAATCCTTTTCATTGGTGCAGCCATTGTTCAAAGTAGCCAAAGGATGGCTTACATTCGCTGGGTCGAATCTCCGGGAGAGAGTTGTGGAAGGAGAGAAAGTGCATCCCTCCCCCCGTAATGTCGGAGCTAAAGCCCCGAGAGCATTTATGAGAGAGCCACAAGTCCTTACTCCGCGAAACAAACTTGACCGCTGTAGCGAAATACGGTCCCGGCGATCAAATCGGCTTCACCGATGTTTGTTATGTCGCCCGTCGCCCCAGCAAATTTGCCGGTGCCACCGGTAACGTGGACGGGATAAGTGATGACCGCGAAAAGAGTTTGCGAGATTGGAGCGGTTGTCGCAACCGCGGGGTCGAAGGTGAGCATATCTCCCGACTCCGTCACCCAGTGATGCTGGACATGAAACACTACCGTGCCCGAAACCAACTGGGGCGGTCCGAGCAGAGTTCCACTTACAGCGCCTCGCAAGTCTCCTGTGGCAATGCCCATCGTGGTGTTTGCATCGATGGCGCCGAAGTTGGTCATGACCGTTCCGCCCACGGGAAGGCAATGACGTTCGCTGGCCGTTGAACGAGGGGCTGCCTTTGGTGCGGGCGAAGGTCCGCTAAATAGAGCCATCGCAGGTACGAAAACGGCGAGGGCCACCAGCATTACACGAATCAATGCTCCGCCAAAAGTAATCGTGCTTTTCATACAGTTTCCTCCATGTGCCGAAGAGGCTACGCATTGCTCCTTCGGGCGAACTTTGCTACCATCCGGCCAGCTTCACGACTTTCCCCGAAGAGCGACCCGGCCGACTGGCGTCGTTCCCGCAAGCTAGCTTCAGGCCGTCTCAGAAGTCTTTGGGAAAAGTTGAAGAAAACTTAGGGATATTCTGAAGACTCCTAACATGCCGGAAGGAAAGCACTTGTATGAGTTCGGTCCGTTCCGCTTGGACCCTGCCGAGCGCCTGCTGCTGCGTAACGGTCAAACCGTACCCCTGGCGCCGAAGGCGTTTGACACTCTGCTCTTGCTCGTCGAGAACAGCGGGCACCTGCTGACCAAAGACGAATTGATGAAGCACCTTTGGCCGGAGACGTTCGTCGAAGAGGTCAACCTTGCCCAGAATATCTCAGCGATCCGGCGGGCGCTTGACGACAAGAACGGTGGGGCACACTACATAGAAACGGTGGCGAAAGGCGGCTACCGGTTCGTCGGGCAGGTGAGCGTTTTCCCGTCGCCAGGACCCACGGCTCGATCCGCGCGAGAATCCCACGCCACACCGGCGCTGGATGCGCGTCCGGTCATGTCAAAATCACCACGGCGACGTATCGTTTTGGGTGTTGGCGTGGCGACGGCACTTGCCGTGTTGGCCTGGAGTATCGGGCACCGCCGGGTCCGTGCGGGCGATTCGCTCTCCCCGATCCGCTCGATTGCCATTCTGCCGCTGCAAAACCTCTCTAATGATCAGCAGCAGGAATACTTCGTGGACGGCATGACAGACGAGCTCATCACGGACCTGGCAAAGATGGGCAAATTGCGGGTGATTTCCCGCACCTCGGTGATGTCGTACAAAGGAACGCGTAAGTCCCTGGGGACCATTGCGGGCGAACTTAACGTGGATGCAGTGGTGGAGGGAACGGTACTGCGCGCGGGCAACAGAGTGCGCGTCACGGCGCAATTGCTGGGCGCTTCGCCGGAGAGACATCTCTGGGCCGACAGTTATCAGGGAGACTTGACCGACGTATTTTCGTTGCAAGATCGAGTGGCACGGTCAATTGCGCGTGAGATCCGCGTGACACTCACGCCAGAAGAACAAGCGCGGTTGACTAATCTGCGGCCGGCTGACCCGGAAGCTTACGATGCCTATGTGAGAGGCCGCCACTATGCGGCGCAAATTACGCCAGACGGCTTCGAAAAAGCGATCGTGAATTTCGGCAGAGCCATCGAATTGCAGCCGCGATACGCACAGGCTTATGCGGATTTGGCTGAGACGTATTGCTGGGCCGCCGCGATGCAGTCGATTCCCGCGCAGGAAGGACTGCTCAAAGCCCGCCAGGCAGCCATGAAGGCTCTCGAAATGGACGAGAGCCTGAGCCAGGCGCACAGCTCATTGGCATGGGTCAAATATGCTTATGAGTGGAACTTTCCCGAAGCAGAAAGGGAATTTCACCGCTCCCTCGAACTGAATCCCGGTGCTTCCTGGGCGCTCCTTTGGCATGGGATGTATTTGGCGCAGGGGAACCGCATTGAGGAATCGATCGCAGAAATGAAAAAGGTCCGGCAGGTCGACCCGCTGTCTCCGGCGGCCAACGCACTTGCTCTTGTTCCCCTGCTCAACGGGAGGAACTATGACGCTGTCATCGAAGGCGGACGGAAAGTATTGGAAATGGATCACGCGAATGGCCTGGGGCGATGGCTGTTAACGTCAGCATTTGAATGGAAAGGCGATTTCTCCAAAGCCATTGATTTGGAGGAGGAAACTGCTGTGCTCTACGGCGAAAACAAAGAAGTGGTCGCTCCGCGATTCTCACGTCTTCGTCGGGCGTGCCAGACTCTTGGTCCCCAGGGGTATTGGAGTATGAAGCTTGAGCAGCAGCAGTCCCTCTGGAAGACGAATCCAGGCGATCCTTATGACCATGCCGTGCTTTATGCTCGCCTCGGCAAGAATCTGGATGCCTTCAACTGGCTGGAAAAGGCCTATCAAGTCCGCTCGCAAGAAATAATCTTCGGGCTCAGGACTGAACCGGCGTTTGATGGCTTGCGTTCCGATCCGAGATACACAAATCTTGTGCACCGCATCGGGTTCCCCGCACAAACTCAGTAGGCTGCTGAGCCGCGACCTCGACAAGATCGCTTTCAAAAAGATTTGGCGGGTGGAACCCAGACTGGCCTTAGCGCGAGCTAAAAGTTGATCACGAACCAGTCCATGAGTACGCTTGAAAGGGCCATGTGGGAAGGAAGAAACCAACGCGCGAAATCCGGGCCTCACGGCAGATTCCGCCGTTCCTGGCTGCTGTGCTCCGTAGTGTGTATGGGGATTGAATTTTGGTGTCCCTTGGCTGGTGCACGGGAAGAGCCGCGAACCACGGCCGCGGACGGGGGGCCGCAAGACCCGGCGCTAGCTGGAGCGGAGCGCGACGTCTCCTGGCGCACGCTCCCGCACAACGTTCTTCAGGATCAGAAAGACATCTGGTTGTTTCCGGTGCAACTCGGGAAGGGACGGCACTGGCTGCCCACGCTCTTGGTAACGGGAGTGACGGCGGCACTCATCACCGCCGACCCCCACGACACGCCTTACTTCAGGCGCACGGGGCGATTCCAAGGCTTTAACGACCTTTTCTCCGGACGCATCACCGCGGCAGAAACGGCCGTCGTTCCCGCGCTCTTTCTGGTGGTGGGGCGATTCCGCTCCGCGTGCTACTCGCAGAGGACCGCGCTGCTCGCCGGGGAAGCCTACGCCGACAGCGCCATCGTTGACGTAGTGATGAAAGTAGCGACGCGCCGACTGCGTCCTTCCGACATCGCGCCGTTCGGCAATTTCTCCGACACGTTCTTCAGCAGTCCGAAATCTCTCAGCGGTATAAACACAAGCTTTCCTTCCGGCCATGCGACGGCGGCGTTCGCCGTTGCAACCGTTTTCTCCCATCGCTATCGGCAGCATCGCTGGGTGCCCTGGGTGTCCTACGGCGCGGCCGCCGCGATCGGCTTTTCCCGGGTTACGACTCAAGCGCACTTCCCATCGGATCTGTTCTTGGGGGCAGCGCTAGGCTATACGATGACAAAGTTCGTCGTACTGAGGCCGCGATAGACTGGGTGGAAAAGGGAGTCACCCGAAACGACGGTTCGAGCGGGTTGGCACATCTTAACAACGGGTAACGTGGGCTGAGACGGCCAGCCATCGGCCGTTCCTCCGTCCCCACACGTCCGTGTAGCGGCCCGCTCCGGGCCGTCCGTCCGGCATGGTGTAGGTGGTTCGCGCGTGAATGATCGCGACGTCGCCCATGATCCGGACCTTGACGTCGTGGGCTTCGAGATTCGAGATCTTCGCAGGCGCCGCGGTGTGCCTCAAGAATGCTTCCCGGTCCAGGAGCGATCCGTCGGGCTGGGAGCAGAGAAAGTCGTCGGCCAGGATTTCTGCAAAGCGCGAAACATCGGAGGTTTCGACCGCTCGAATGTAATCGCCGTTGAGGTCGAGGAGACAGTCCACAGCGGGCTTCAAAGCAGGCCTGCTCTGCATGGGGTTCTCCTTCTCAACCGACACTGGCGCGTTAAGGTTGGGCCACGCGTCTCGGGCCGATCACCAGTCAATTTTTTCAGGAAAAAACTCTGCCACGAGGTCCTGGTAGTAAGGAAGGATTTCTTGTGTCTTCGGCCGCTCGCGGCCTTTCGAGTATAGATCGTAGGGATTGAACTTCCGGACCCATGCAAACAGGCGCTCGTCGTGTTCGTTCATAAGGTGCCGGTAAGCGCCGTGGCGATGCGCGGGATAAAACGAATGGTACCGGAGCATGTACTGCGCCTCCTCCGGCACATACCTCCGCGTCACCTGATAGACATATTCGTCATGTCCAAACGAGAGGTGCACGCTATCGAGACCGCAGTTCGGTTCGTAGATGCCATACTCGGTTTGGTAATCCGGAATCGCGCTATCAGAGTTGGCGGGGAAGAATTCCGGAAAAACGATCTGATCCGAGTATCTGCAGCCGACGGGGAAGGTATCGCCGACTACGGCCCATTGGGGCTCGCCATAGAGGCAGAGCACTTTTCCAAGATCGTGCAAAAAGCCGGCGAGAATGAACCAGCGCGGATGACCATCCTTGCGAATCGCCTCTGCGGTCTGCAGGAGGTGCTCGGTCTGAGTCAGATCGGTGTCAGGATCGCTGTCGTCCACCAGGGTATTCAGGTACTCGGCCATTTCCCAAATACCCTTCTTGCCCCGGTTCAAGCCACAGTATTCCGCCTTTTTTCTCAAGACAAAATCAAGGGTCTGGCCAGCGTGGTTTTGACGGTAGAACTCGGTCACCGTGGGATTGGCGTCGGCTTTGTAGTTACGGAACTCCTCTTCCGATTTGCCCTGACGATAGCGGGCGGCGACAAAATCGTCCCAATCGTCCAGTTCCTTCAGAGGTGCGTTCTCGGCCGGCTGTTTCATAAGAACAGTCTGATTATGAACTTGCGCGACTCGTCAGACAACAGCGATTTTTTCCCTTCCAACAGGCGGGCAAACCTCGGCGAGGCGACCAGGGGTGGACACGCGTTCCTGGGTGGCGAAGGTTTTAGCTGCGGGTCTAAAGCGCGGGCCCGAAGAATAAGAAAACGGGTCGTAAGACCCGTCACTCTGGGGGCCCAGATGCGGGCTCATCGAGGGGGAGCGTCGTCTCAGCAAGCCACGTTCAAGAGCCGGCCCAGGGGACAATAAGGCTCCCCAATGGGATGAGAATCTGTTATTGAGATGGGTACAGGAGGCGGCGGGAGGCTTGTCTCTGGGCGTAGGTGAATCTACTGTAGAGGGAAGGGTAAGGAGGGGCCAAGTCTAGCGCCGAGAGC